>LKMJ01007277.1_pt1 | contig 10429 bp, 10 predicted proteins | sample 643391 | NCBI WGS metagenome assembly LKMJ01 (sample SAMN04112250, study PRJNA286221) | soda lake metagenome | biome: soda lake; feature: Kulunda Steppe; material: water; isolation source: sample PL-Br10 brine of Picturesque Lake | place: Russia: Kulunda steppe | collected 2010-07
AACATCATCAATGCTTCTTCCATTGACATTGACCATTGGTTTGACCCTTCTTATTAATAATTCTTAATAGAAACCTGGTTTGGTTATATTTTCTTTTAAAGAAAAGCTAATTCCTTCAAATCGGACAAACTTTATAAAAAATTATGTGTTTTTTACTGAGAATCTTAACATTATTATTGTTTTCTCTTAGGTTTTATCAGACATTTTTTATCATGTCCGATTAAGTCATTCCTACCTGCTTTTTTAAGGGCTTCATAGACCAGATGATAGTTTTTTGGGTCTTTGAACTGAATTAAAGCTCTTTGCATGGATTTTTCGTAGGAAGATTTGGGGACGTGAACTTGTTTCATTGTCATTGGATCAAGACCCGTGTAATACATGCAGGTCGACAGTGTCCCTGGTGTAGGATAAAAATCCTGTACCTGTCTTGGATTTTGGCCGGTGTCTCTAAGATATTCAGCAAGTTTTATAGCAGCGTTGAGGTCAGATCCCGGGTGGCTTGACATCAGATAAGGTACTAAAAACTGTCTTTTGCCTAGTTTATTATTAATCTCATAGTATTTATTTACAAACTGACGATAAATCCTATGAGGAGGCTTACCCATTTTTTCTAAAACTTCGCTGGCAACGTGTTCAGGAGCAACTTTTAGCTGCCCGCTAATATGATGCTTGCAAAGTTCTTCAAAGAATTCATTGCTGTTAATGTCATAAATAAAATAATCATACCTTATGCCAGAGCGGATAAACACCTTTTTTACATTATTTAGGTTGCGAAGTTTTTGTAATAGTTGAAAGTATTCTGAATGGTCTATTACAAGATTTTTACATGGTTTTGGAGTAAGGCATCTTCTGTCCCGGCATGCTCCATATTTTTCTTGTCTGCTGCAGGATTTCTTGCGAAAATTAGCTGTAGGCCCTCCAACGTCATGGATATATCCTTTAAAGTCAGGATCATGAACCAGCTTATTAGCTTCTTCAAGAATCGAAGATTCGCTTCGCGGTTGTACAATTTTTCCCTGGTGAAAGTGGAGTGAACAAAAACTACAACCTCCAAAACACCCCCTGCTGCTAACAAGGCTAAACTTAACTTCTTCAAGTGCGGGTATCCCACCTGCTTTCTTGTACATAGGGTGGGATTCTTTTGTGAATGGTAATAGATATATTCCATCTAATTCCCGGATAGATAACGGCTCTGCCGGAGGGTTTTGTACAACAAAATTGTACTTGTAAGGTTCAATCAGTGGGAATGAATTAATTGGATCGGTATTTTTGTACTGGATAATAAAACTTTCTGCAAATTTCTCTTTAGAAGCAATTATTTCATCATACGCTGGAAGCATTTTACCTTCGTAAACATGTTCTATATTGCTGCTTTTGTGTACTGTTCCTTTTATGTAGGTCAAATCTTCAATTGAAAGTCCACTTTCAAGGGCTTCAGCAATTTCTATAACCTGCTTTTCCCCCATCCCATATACCAATAAATCGGCCTTTGCATCCAAAAGAATTGAACGTCTGACTTTGTCATCCCAGTAATCATAGTGAGCCAACCTTCTAAGGCTAGCTTCTATTCCCCCTAATATTACAGGGATTTTTTTGTAAGCTTCTTTTATTTTCTGGGAATAAACTATTGTAGCTCTATCCGGTCTAAACCCTCTTTTACCTCCTGGAGAGTATGCATCATTTGACCTTCTTTTTTGGGCTACAGTGTAGTGATTAACCATTGAATCAATGTTTCCACTACTGACAAAAAAACCAAGGGAAGGCCTGCCCAACTTTTTAAATTCCTCTAAATTAGTCCAATCTGGCTGAGGGATGATGCCAACTTTGAATCCTCTTGCTTCTAAGAGCCTTCCGATTATAGCCATACCAAAAGAAGGATGATCTACATAGGCATCACCACTTACTAAGATAAAATCAAGTTTTCCCCAAGCACGCTCCTTCATATCTTTTCTAGATACAGGTAAAAATTTTTTATCAGTCAATTCTTTATCACCTATCTACTTTTATTTTGTTGTTATAATTACTGTTTCTTATTAATTAATTGTTTGATATATTCTAATTCTTTTTCTAGTTCTTGAAGATTTAGAACATAATTATTGTGAGTATATCCAGGAACATGATGATTGGTAGTATGTTTAAGTAAAAAATCCTTCATGTCTTCTGTTTCTTGGTAGTCTTCTTCTTTTTCCTTTAATATTTTTTCTAATTCTTCCTTTGAAAGCATCTTCAGCTCTTCCCAATAATTCTTTTCTCTTTCTTCTGTCAAAGTATATCCCTCCATATTCGGAATGATTATTAACAATCATATTGCTACCCTCTACCCCTAATACGTATACATACTTATATTCTCATAATCTTAAAATAAATATTTTATATTGTCAAATTGCACAGCTATTTTATAACTATTAATTTTTAGAAAAATTTAGGGGTGACAATATCACAGAACAATTACATGTCATTAAAATAATTATTGACATATTTGTTTAAATGCGCTACCATTTAATTAAGTAGATGCTTAAATAAATGGTACACAATGTTAGAGACAGGAGGTGTTGTTATTGAGTGAAAAAAATAAATGTCAAAAGCCTGAAAAGTTAAAAGATAAGCCTGAAAAATGTTCTCCAGAACAGATTAGAGAGTGTCACGGCAATGATAAAGGACATGAATGTGAAAGATAATATTAAATTTTGATGACAAATGTGTAACAAACCTTAAATTCCCCTTCTAATAATAAGATTAGCAGGGGGGGATTAAAAGATTCCTATTTTTAAGGGGGAACCTCTCGAAGAAATTAATAATTTAGGTTTGCATCTGCTCTGATAAGAGCCGTTTTTTTTCAAGTAATCATAAACATCTCTTTTAATCAGAAACTTTGTTGTTATTCTCAAGATAATAGTAGTTAATTAAAACTTTTAGGATGGCAGCAATAGGCACAGAAATAATAAAGCCAACAATACCGTATAAAGCACCTCCAATAGAGATTGCCATAATAATGGTAAAAGGTCTTAAATCTACTGCTTTACCAAGCAGCACAGGGTACAGGATAAAAGCATCAATGCTCTGAACAACAATATACATTATTGCTACAATAACTGCTGTCTCGATAGAATAAGTAAGAGCTATTAATATTGCAGGTATTGCTGCAATATTGGGACCAATATAAACTATTATATTCAATATTCCAGCTATTACTCCCAAAATAAAATAAAACCTGATGTCAATTATAAATAACCCCAGACCTGTTACAAAGCCTACCATTGAACATCGAATCAAGTTTCCCCTTAAAAACTGTCCTACCTTCAGATCTATTACCCTTAAAACTTCTTTTGCTTCATTTTGATATTTTGCCGGAACAAAGGAAATTAATTCGCTTTTTATTTCTTTGATATCTTTTAACAGATAAAACACCAGGAAAAATAAAATCAAAAATTCAAAGAAAATAGCCACTAATCCCAGCACAAATTGTATTATTTGTTGTGATACCTCATGGATACCTTCTAATGCCTGGGGAAAATCGTCAAATATACCTCCTACTTGATTAGCAATATCTGGTCCTTCCATCAATATATACAGCTCTTCAAGATACCCCTCGGATTCTAAATACTCAAATATCATTGGGGCAAAGTTAGCAAGAGCAAGAATCTCATCATATAATATAGGGATTGTAAGGTATAGCAATACAAAAAAGAATATTAATAAAAGTAAAAATGTAATTGCTACTGCAACGGTTCTTGATAGTTTCAGTTTTTCTAACCAATCTGTAAAAGGGCTGACGGCATAAACTATTAAAACGCTTATCAAAAACAAAGAAATAATCCAAGAAATTTTGTTAAAAAACCAGATCAAGAATATTAATGCACCAACAGCACCAATGATTTTCAAAGATAAATACCAGTAACGCTGAAATTTTTCTTTTTCATCCATAGTAATCGTTATCCTCCAATATGCCTCCAAATATTACTTAATAGTATTAATTATAGTAAAATTCAAGGTATCAACAAGTCCTCTGTTAGTAATTCTTAACTCGGGAAGTACCGGTAGGCTTAAGAGAACCATCGTCATAAAAGGAGATTCTATCTTACACCCTAGTTGCTTCCAGGCACTATCCATCTTGTCAACTAATAAAGCAACTTCTTCAACAGGTTTTTCTGACATTAGACCGGCAATATTAAGAGGGATCATAGCTAAGACTTTTTTATCTTTGACAGCGACCATACCTCCTCCTTCTTCAGCCAAAATATTACCTGCAAGCGCCATGTCTTCATCATTTGTCCCCATTATTAATAAATTATGACTATCATGTGCTACAGTAGAAGCTACTGCCCCTTCTTTTAACCCAAACCCTTTAACAAGACCCAATCCATAACTTCCATCTTTTCCATGTCGTTCTATAACCATGATTTTTATTACATCATCCTCTAATGAAGATTCTACCTTGCCTTCTATAACATGTAGTTCTATTTCTCTGTGCTTAGTACCTACTGAAGCTTCAATGATTTCCATGACATTAACTTTGACAATGTCATTTTTGTTATTGACTGTTATTTCAAAATCTTTTGGTTTTAATTCTTTTTTCAGGTTAACTGAATTAGTAGCAGTATCCGGATAATTGAATTTTTTAAATGAAGTGGTCAATTCTCCATTTTCAAAAATAAGTTTCCCGCTGGCTATGACTTTTTGAACATCAACATCTGCAAGATCTTTAATGAAAAGTATGTCTGCATATCTTCCAGGAGAAATGCTTCCCATAAATCTCTCCACATGAAAACACTGGGCGGTATTTATTGTCACCATTTGAATTGCTGAAATAGGATTTAATCCTTCTTGTATGGCTCTTTTTACCACATAATCCAAGTGACCTTTTTCAAGAAGTGTATGCGGATGAACATCATCTGATACCAAAACACCATAACGAGCATCGATGTTGTTTTCGGTGATTGCTTTGATATTGTTCTTAACATCGTGCCAGGCAGAACCTTCTCTCATCTTGGCGTACATCCCAAGCCGCATCCTTGAAAGAGCATCTTCTTTACTTATACCTTCATGACATGAAGAAATCCCAGTTGCAGAGTAAGCTTGTAATCCCTTTTCGATATCTGGAATAGAATAGTGACCTGTAATAATTTTTCCACTATTTAGGGTGATTTTAAGTATTTCGTGCACATCTACATCACCAGAAATAACCCCAGGGAAATTCATCATCTCTCCTAGGCCAATTATTTCTTTCCACTGCATTGCTTGTGCTATGTCATTAGGACCAAATTCTGCTCCTGCATCCTCAAAACCTGGTGCTGCAGGTACACATGAGGGCATTGTTGCAAGTACCTTCAGAGGGAGATTTTTTCCTTCTTCTATCATAAGTTTCACTCCGTCCATTCCAAGGACATTTGCTATCTCGTGAGGGTCCATAAATATAGTAGTTGTACCTCTAGCAAGTACAGCTTTGGCAAATTGGGTAACAGTGACCATACTGCTTTCAACATGAATATGCCCATCCATAAAACCAGGAGATAAATAATACCCAGAAGCATCAATAATTTCAGTATTATCTCCAATAGTATGTTCTACGCTACCAACCAAAACAATCCTACCAGCTTTTATTGCAACATCCTTACCATCTTCAACTTCTCCGGTGTTTACATTAACAATGTTCCCGTTCTTGATTACCAAATCAGACTTTTCTATTCCCATAGCAGTTGCAGACAGTAATGAAGTAACTTTTGAAAGTTTAAAACCTTCTCCATTTATTCTATTTTTTTCATCCATATCATCCGGCATTTGTCCAATCCTCCTGTAAAAAATATTTTTTGGACATTACATAAATTATTCGTCATCCAAAACTATAGTCCTTTTATATTTTAAAATACATATTTATGTAGAATTTTAACCTAGCCCATTAAAAGTATTTTTAGGGATCATTGGAATAATTGTCAATTTTTGCGCTTTCCCCGGAAATAATTATTTAAATGATTAATTAATTGTTTTAAAGGATGTAAACTGTTACCTTTAATTGTAGTGTTAAATTCTTCTTTTTTTGCTAACTGTTCGTCATTAGCAAGAGCTTCTACGTGATGCAAAAGCTCATGCTTTATTGTTGCTATTATTTCTTCTTCCCAAACTTGTATAGATTCATCTTCTAATGCCTCCTTAAAAGAACCATAATAGAGTAGAATGTAATTACCGAGTTCATCACTTATATATTCACCCATGATGTAACTATCATCTTCTTCATTAATGTCCTTAAGAATAATTACTCCCATATTTAGTCCATTCATCAAAGAAGGAGGGATTTCTTTGGCAATCATGTGATCAACAAAATCCTTAAATTGATTAAAAGTCATAAAAAACACCTTTCAAAGTCTTTTCATTTAGTGTAAACTTATGTGTTTTCTAAAATAGAAAGGAAAACATCATAACAAATTCACCTCAAATTATGTTCCTACTGATACATTTCTTTACTTGGCAAGTTTTCTCCTGTATTAAGATATATTCCCAATATAGATTACTGAATTCATTAAAATGGAGCCTTGATCAAGGCTCCTTAAGCTTTTTATATAAACAATTTGCTAACTAAATATTTTAGTATCCTCATCTTAAATTTATAAATAATGCTCGGGGCCCCAAGTTTACCTTTTACCGCACACTTCTCTTCAACCGTTCTGAGGCAGCCGGAGACAATGCATAAGTTTAAAATCATACATTGAATTTGTGCTAGTTAATAAAAAATTTTTATATATTATCTTTCATATATGCCCACAAGACGATTCATACCAATGACATAAGGTTCGATTCGCTCTAGCAGTTGCCATAATGTAAGACCAGCTTCCAAATTAAGTTCTTCACTTAATGCTAACAGCCAGAAAAAATAATGATGCGTATCGTGGCCCTCAGGAGGCATAGGGCCCATATATCCTTCCTTTTGAGCATCATTAACGCCTTCAGTATAATCCTTAGTTCCCTCTGGTAAGCTGGAAACCGAACCCGGTATGTTGTATAAAACCCAGTGTACAAATCCGTAGGTACCTTGAGATACCAACGGTGCATCTGGGTCATGGCAGATTATGGCAAAAGAACTCGTCCCTTCAGGCACATTTGTCCATTCTAGTGGAGGTGAAATATCCTTGTCTTCACCAGTGTACTTTTTTGGAATCTCAACGCGAGATTCAAAGGCCAAAGACTTAAGTTGCAATTTTGACAAAGCAAATCCCATCTCAATCATCCTTTCTATAAATATTATTTAATCCCCAAATTCTTGCAAAAGTAACCAATTTCCTTCTTCACTCTAAAATACATTTTAGCTCAGGAAAATTGTATCATCCATGCCGGGATCTGTAAATACTATTATACTTTATTGTTTATTGTCCATTTTGTTTTTTTACCTCCAAAAGATCACTCTGTCATTAGCTCTTCGTATACAAAATCAGGAACAGCTCCCAGGCGCCAAAAAGAAATTCCTTTAAGATGGTATTTATCAACTAGGTGCCATTTATACATAAGGCTTCTTATGCTTTCCATATAAATATAATTTTGATTGCCTTGATCATCTTCAAACTCCAGATAATTAACGGCTGAGGAGTTGTCCCACTTTTTAGTAAGAGCTTGATTTTCCTTTAATTTATACACAGAATCCAGGTATGGATGAGATATTATCCAATTTTCAGTCATTTCTTCTTCTAAAGGATCATTATCCAAGTACAGGTTATCTTCACCGGTCTGTTCCTGGTTACTTGCTTCTTCGCTAGACTTCTCATATTTTACCGCTGGAAAACGTATTCCAAGCACTATCTTCTCGCCTGGGACTTTTTCTTTTAGCTGGACTATTCCCTCTTCAACTTTATCAATGGGTGCAGTTGCACTGGGCGTGTTCCTGTCGTGGTAATCATATGACATTATCACAAACTTGTCCACAAAATTATTCAGTCCTTCATAATCATAACCTTTATAAGCACTATTTGGTGGATGGACCGTTAACACTAGTTTATGATTTTCTTCCATCTCGCTGTCTAGCTCATGGATAAATTTAAGGTAATTCTCTCTTATTCTTTCAATTTCATCATTTTCTTCACCCACCCTTCCAAGTTCTTCAAAATCAAGGTTTACCCCGGAATATTCACCGGCCATTAATTCCTCTATTATATCCCCAATTAATTTTTCACTCTTACTTTCACTGTTTAGTATGGTTGTAATGCTACTTGACTCTTCACTCCCATCCTGGCGGGCAAAAATTGTCATATTTCTGTCAATATCCCTGGCTTTAAGCTCTTTTATAACATCTTCATAGCCCTGTGGCCTTCTAAATCCATATCTCTCTCCCGAGCTAATCAACTCCCCTTCATCTGAAACTTCAAACCAGCCCAGGTGAATATCGTCAAACAACTCAGTCCAGTTATCTTCGTCTACATCTGGATAAGAATCTCCAAATAACTCCTCCCAGCTTGAACGCCCTTCATATCCAAGGGCATAAAATCCGGACAAGGTTATACCATCGAGTGTTAGCCCCTCCAGCAGCTTCATGTGCACCTTACCATCTTCATAGTTAACATTGACATCAAAAGTTTCACTAAAATGCCTCAGTGGTATCAAGGTTCTTCCCTCTATTATCCGGGGAGATACATCCATTTCAATACTTTTTTCGTTCAAATAAGCTGTGTTTGAGCCTACTGTCATGATAAGCTCTAGCCTTTTTGACTCTGCTACTATTTTCTCTTCTCCTGCTACCCAGGAAACATTGACATCTATACTTTCAGCAAGCTTTCTAAACGGGACCAGGGTCCTTCCTTCTTCTATTACCGGGGCTACATCAAAAGTTAACTGTTCTTCCTCAAGAAATATGTATATATCTTCGTTATTATTGCTAGAGGCAAAAACCTGGGTTGATATAAAAAATAACGCACAAAATGCCAAAAGCATAACCCCTCCAAAAACAACTGTATTCTTTTTTGCCAGTTTAGTACTCATAAACTTCACCTCTCTCCAAAACTTTTAAAAGTTTATCTACTTACTGAGATCACCATTTTGATACACCGTTGTTCTTAAGATCCTAAGTTTACTATATCATATACAGCAGTATCATTGAACTATTATTTTTGAGTTGGGATTAAGTTAGTTGGATTTAAATAACAATTTATGTTATATTAAATGATAGATGCTAATAAATAGTAATTAATCGGAAGGGGAGATTGAGAAAATGGACAAATATGAATGTACCTTTTGTGAGTATGTCTATGACCCGGAACAAGGAGATCCAAGCTATGACTACGAAAAAGGATATCCAGAAGGTGGAATTGAAGAAGGGACCTCATTTGAAGACTTGCCTGACAATTGGATATGTCCCAAGTGCGGCGCAAAGAAAGATATGTTTAAAAAACAATAAGATGAAAAAGGCTAATTATCATTGTGATAATTAAAGCCGGATTTTTTTCCGGCTTATTTTTTTTGATTCAAGTAATGCAATTGAATGTTTGTCAAAAGTTTGTCATTTAGGGATTATATTAAATGTGTAAAAATATGCTAAATTTATCTATCTCTGTCATAAAAGGATTTTAAGTGGTCGGGGCGATTGGATTTGAACCAACGACCTCTACACCCCCAGTGTAGCGCCCTGCCAAACTGGGCCACGCCCCGACGCAATGTTTATTATAACTTATAAACAAAAGCATTTCAAGTTTGGTAAAAGATTTTATTGATCAACAAAATCTTTTATTTATATTTCTTATTTATTAGCAGGTAATTTCTATGTAAATGTGTAAAATATAATAATATAGTAGAGTATATTATTAGTATCTTGGAGGTGATTGATGTATTTTTTCCAATGTTTTAATCTTAATTTGATTATTTTTTTTAAATTACATAATCTTTTTAAAGGAGAGTGAAATATGAGCATTAAATTAGGTATAGATAAAAAAGGGCAGGAAGTGGAGTTTGACCTGGAAGAAAACAATAATATATGTATAGTCGGTACTGTTCATTCAGATATGATAGAGTTGGCAGAAAAAATTAAAGAACAATATAAAGGAAATATTGAGTGGATAAACTCGGAAAATATAGAAAATAACATCTCAGATAATGATGGACTGGTAATAATCGATAATGCGGAGAATATTAAGAACATTGATACTTTAATGAAAATAATTAAACACCCTAATAAGACAATTATTATAACGGAAAAATTTGATGAAGAAACTATACCGGACAACATAATTGAACGCATTAACATATTTTTTGTTGGCTATATAAGGAGCATACCAAACTATGCTACTCAAAGGCTTAAGCTGAAAAAAAGCACAATGTATTTAAATAAAGGAGAGTTTATAGTGTCAAGGGATAATTTTAAAGAGAGAAAATTAAGTATTGATATAGAATAGTTGTGATGATAAATGACAATGACCGGACTAGATCTTCTCATCAAGGGCGGTCATGTTTTCATTAC
>LKMJ01007278.1_pt1 | contig 10428 bp, 11 predicted proteins | sample 643391 | NCBI WGS metagenome assembly LKMJ01 (sample SAMN04112250, study PRJNA286221) | soda lake metagenome | biome: soda lake; feature: Kulunda Steppe; material: water; isolation source: sample PL-Br10 brine of Picturesque Lake | place: Russia: Kulunda steppe | collected 2010-07
GATGCTGTCATCGTAGAGGTTGTCGCCGTTGAGAACAGTAAATGGGCCGTCGAGATACGGGCGTGCTGCCCGGACCGCGTCGGCCGTGCCGCGCTGTTCGGTCTGTTTGGCGAAGGTGACCGGCACACCACGGAACTCCTCGTCAAAATACTCGCGAATCTCCGCAGCTTCGTAGCCGACGACGATGATCAGTTCCTCGGTGCCTGCCGCTGCAGCCGTCTCGGCTGCGTGTGCAACGAGCGGTTTGCCCGCCACCGGAAGCATCGGCTTCGGGAGTGAATCGGTCAGGGGGCGCATCCGTGTTCCCTGCCCCGCCGCAAGAATAACAGTCTGCATACTGCCACAGAGATGTGGAATATATAAAGTGTTACTGCAAGCGGACGTTTTCAGCGGTTCCAAATTCACCGGCGCTTCGACCCACGACGTGCAGAGACGGGTGCCCGATCCTCGAAGGACTTCCCACAGCTCGGACAGCACCCCTCCTCGAAGAACACTGTCGGCCCTTCGCGTGTCTCTGGGTTCCACTCCACGAGGTAGCCACACCGGTCACACCGTGTTGTCTGCCGAGCCATACGGACAGTTGGGCTGGAGAAACAATAACTGTGTTCCAGCACTGTCTCGGTCGATAATGATTGTTGCGGTTATTTTCGACTGCTTTCGCAGAAGATATTTTGAGATTAGAAAACAGTATTTGTTACTATACAGCCATAAATATTTAATTTCATCATCAGGATCAATATTTATTGTTACGTATACAGCACATGGATGAAACCGCAAATTTGTGATTAAACTAATTCTATAACAATTGCCCGCGTACTCCTAAATCATCATATTTTGGTTCATTATTTTCACCAAATGGTACAGCACCTTCACGTACGGCATTTCGTATCTCGTACGGCGACGGCAGTTCTTTTCCTTGCTGCTTCAGTTCTGTAAATATGTTTGCGAGAGATGCAGTTACGATTGGTGCAGCAAAGCTTGTACCACCATTTAAATGAATATTTATAGAATCACCAGAATTAGTGTGGCTTAATACATGCATTGGTGCGTATACATCAGGTTTATCGTCCGTTGGTAGAGGGTTCAGATCCCAAATTTTATCATTCTGATTTGTGATGCAGCTGCCAGAATCCACACAAACTTGATTTCCGCAAAAAGTGGTATTTACAAAGAGGGTTTCTTTGTCCTCGTCCGTAACCCCATCAGAGAGAACATAATATGGACCCGACTTTTCGTGATCAGATTCATCACCTGGGGCTGCATCACATAACGACACAAACCCACCAACAGCTATTACTCCATCATGAGCGGCTGGGCAGTGAACTGGTGGCCGTTCTTCTTGTTCTTCGGGATACCAGTTACCAGCTGCTGCAACAACAGTTATTCCATTCTTTATTCCGCGGTCAATTTCCTGAACCTGTGGGCTAAGATCTACTGGTCCACGCCAGGGAGCTCCTGCCGATATATTGAGAATATCTACATCTTCTTCAATTGCATCTGTTATTGCGTCAGAAAAAGCAGCCAGTGGTAATCGATCATCTTCATTTACAGCTTGATATAATGTAATAGTTGCTTCTGGCGCATATGGAGTTAGCTGTGAGAGGACATTTGATGCATGAGACGTCATTTCTGGCTGCTCCTCAGAAATGTATGCGTGCTTCTTTTGTTGTACCAAATTATGATGATTCGCGCCCGGTAATTTATATGCAGAATCAATAACTCCGATATGTATCGAATGGCCGCCAGATGCTTCACGAGGTATGTTAGCGTACAGTCCGTTGGCCCTCATTATATGGTCTTGTAAATCACTAGGTCCATTTGCCCAGTTAGGAATCACATTATCACGAGAGAACTCTCATATTATCTGGATGTGAAATGGATGCCACTGATGACATCTCACAAAGTGTTGACAACCTTTCTTCAACTAAGACAGCGATGACAATATCAGATGGTAGGGCTCTTTCAACGACACCACCTGTCTCTTCAACCGCCTGACGGACTGATGATACATCTCCCTCTGGAACAATGGCAACCCTAATTTCACTACCTTGATTTGGGTTGTCACGGGCTTCCTCAATCTCAGGGGAGACGTATGAGACCATGGTGTGTATTTTTGAGACCCACAACATTAAAGTTATGTCACAGTTACCAACCCCGATTTAAATTACACCAAGAGGATCATGACGGATTTTTAATCCAGTCAAAAATTCGTTCTTGATGTTGACAGCGCGCTAGTGATTAATTTTATATCATTATATTAACATATTAATAAAATAACATTTTAGTCATTGAGAAGAACCGAACCCACTATATTTGTGAACGTTCAATGAGTCGTGTATGGAACTGGAATACGACTGTCCGGAGTGTGACTCCGAAACGTTCTATCGTGCCGCAAGTACGACGGTTCACCTTGGGGAGAAAATAAAGTGGCACTGTACGGACTGTTCGTACGGCTTCGTCCGGATTGACGACGTCGTCAACACGAGTCCTGCGTAACGATGGACGAGGATATACCCGTCCTGGTCATTGACGAGGAGCCCGACATGCTGGAGCTGACGGCGACGTTTCTCGAACGGGAAAGCGACCGGCTCGCCATCGAGACCGAACAGGATGCCACCGCCGCTATCGACCGCGCTGGCGAGTTTCGCTGTCTCGTCAGCGATCTCCGGATGCCGGAGATGGACGGGATCGAACTCTGTCGCCGGGTCCGAGAGCAACATCCGTCGATGCCGTTTCTGCTCTTTACTGCTGCCGACCGGGCGGATATCCGCACCGACGACTCTGTCGAGTTAACTAGTATCGTTCAGAAAGGAACCGGGACCGACCACTACACCCAGCTCGTCGAAGAGATTCTTTCCGCTGTCGAGTAACTACTCCTCGTCGAGTGCCTGCCAGGAAAGGCGTGGGTTCCGGGCAGCGCTGACCTGATCGATCCGCCCAGCGCTCGTCCGCTGTGGCGCAGTGTCGAGTGTCTCACCGGCTTCCCCGGCGACGGCGTTGAACGCTGCTGCCAGCTGATCGAGTGTCCGTTTGTTTTCGATCTCTGTCGGCTCGGTCATCAGCGCCTCCGAGACGATCTCTGGCCACTTCGTCGTCGGTGGATGGACGCCGTAATCGAGCATCCGCTTTGCCACGTCGGCCGCATCCTGCTCGCCAGCGCTCGCGACGAACTCGTGGTGGAACGGGCCAAACGGCACCTCGTACTCGATCTGTTCGGCCAGATAGTTCGCGTTCAGTACAGCCTTTGCACTCGCATCAGTCAGCCCCTCGTCACCGAGGCGGGCGATATACGCACAGGCTTTGATGAGTACCAGCCAGTTACCCTGGAATCCGTGGACCTTGCCGATGGAGTGGGCGGGCTCGAACAGCTCGTACCCATCGCTGCCCTCGCGGACGCGGGGTGCTGGCAGAAACTCCGCGAGCTCCTCGACGACACCGACTGGGCCGGCACCCGGCCCACCGCCGCCGTGCGGTGTCGCGAACGTCTTGTGGACGTTGTAGTGCATGATGTCAAAGCCCATATCGCCCGGTCGAGCCTGCCCGAGCAGGGCGTTCAGGTTCGCACCGTCGTAATAGAGGAGCCCGCCCGCCTCGTGGACCATCTCGGCTATCTCTTCGATCTCCCGCTCGAACAGCCCGAGCGTGTTCGGATTCGTCAACATCAGGAGTGCAGTCTCGTCGCTGATCGCCGCGGATAACGCGTCGAGGTCGACACGGCCATCCTCGCCGCTTGGCAGTTCGACCACGTCGAAGCCTGCGAGTGCGGCACTGGCGAAGTTCGTCCCGTGTGCACTGTCAGGGACGATGATCTCCGTACGCTTGTCGCCGTTGTGCTCGTGATACGCTTTCGCGATCAACACACCGGTGTACTCGCCCGCAGCACCGGCTGGCGGCTGGAGTGTGACCGAATCCATCCCACCGATGGAGGCGAGATACTCTGACAGTTTCACGTAGACACCGAGTGTCCCCTGAATCGTCTCGGCTGACCGGTCGGGGTGGACTGACACCGCGGGCAGCGCTGCGAGATCCTCTGTGAACTTCGGGTTGTACTTCATCGTACAGGAGCCAAGCGGGAAGGGGCCGCTCTCGACGCCGTAGTTCATCTGCGAGAGTCGGGTGTAGTGGCGGGCGAGTTCGGGTTCAGAGACTGCGGGGAGTTCGAGTGAATCCCGTGTGAGATCGTCGGGAAGCGGCGTCTCTACGTCGACCTCGCGGCTGTTCTTTTCGGAAAGCAGCGGTTCGTAACGGTCGGAGTCGCGCCAGCTTGCCTGATCGTAGATCGTGGCCTCGGCGTCCGAATCATTGCTGTGGTCGCTCATGGAACCACCTCCGTCATCGCCGCAACGAGTTTATCTGTCGCGTGGTCGTTCGTGTCGGTGACACAGAGCTGGAGTCGGTGGTCGCCGATGGCGTGGACAGCGAAGCCGCGGTCGGCGAGATCGCTGGCGATCGCCGGCGCTGGCTGGTCAGTCCGGGCGACGAACTCCCGGAAGTGATGCCGGTCGTGGACCGGCGCGCTGATCCCCGAGATATCGTCGACCGCAGCGGCGAGCGATTCGGCCTCGGTAATGCAATCGCGTGCGAGATCAACCAGTCCGTCTGGGCCAAGGGAGGCGAGATGGATTGCTGTCCGCAGCGCGACCCAGGCCTGATTCGTACAGATGTTGCTCGTTGCGCGCTCCCGGCGGATATGCTGTTCGCGGGTCTGCAGCGTGAGTGTAAAGGCACGCCGGTCGGTTGCGTCTTCGCTGATCCCGACCAGCCGGCCGGGAACCTGCCGGAGAAATTCTTCACGCGTCGCAAACATACCGAGTCCCATCCCATAGGCAGTCGGCAGTCCGAGCGTCGCGGCGTCGCCGATCACCGTATCTACGCCGGCCTCTGCGGGCACTTCGAGCACCGAGAGCGCAACGGGGTCGGAGCCGAGACAGAACATCGCATCGTGTTCGTCTGCGATCTCGCCGATCTGCCCGAGCGATTCCTCGATAACCCCTCGAACTGTTGGACTCTCTGCATAGACGAGGACAACGTCCTCATCAGCACGTTCTTCGAGCGCCCCAATGTCGACAACGCCGTCGTCCATCGGGTAGGATTCGACGGTGAGATCCGCACCGTCGGCGTAGTTTGCGAGCACGCCGCGTTTTCCATCCTGAAGCTGTTCGGGGACGAGTACGCGGTCGCCCGTCGTCTCGCGGACTCTGGTTGCGAGCGTCGCAGTCTCGCCGAGCGCCGTTGCGGCGTCGTACAGCGAGCAGTTCGCAACTCCCAGTCCGGTGAGTTCGACGAGCATCGACTGGAACTCAAAAAGTGCCTGCAGAAAGCCCTGAGCGATCTCGGGCTGGTACTGCGTGTACGAGGTAAGAAACTCCTGACGGTCGGCGAGATGGTCGACCAGCGAGGGCACGTAGTGGTCGTAGTGGCCGCGGCCGAGAAACTCGGTGAGCTCGTCGTTGTCGCCGAGCAGTTCGCCGAACTCGGCCCGGACAGCCTGTTCGCTGCGGGGCTCGATCCCGAACTCGCCGTCGAAGCGAATTTCTGGTGGGATATCGAACAGGTCGACCTCCTCGCTCGCGCCGACCGTATCGAGCATCGCCGCCGTCTCGGCGGGTGTGTGTGGTGCGTATGGACTCCCAGTGTCTCCACCCATGATACAATCAGATTGGTCTCGACATATGGAATCCTTTCGATTACCGAGTCGAAAGCGAGCCTGCCCGGAGTTCGTATCGTAACAATCCCAGAACGGCGACTCCGACGACCAGCCAGATACCGAGCAGTTCCCACGGCGAGGCGAGCAGGGAGAAACACACAGCCAAAACCAGCAACACGACCGGAACCAGTCGAATCCGAACGCTGCTGAGATGGTCCTCGCGGCTCACTGCAAAATACAGCTGTGGGAGGGCAAAAGCGACGACGGCGACCAGGAGGAAGGCACCGAGTGTGCTCCACTCGGTCAGTATCCCCTCTGACTGGGCGACCGCAAAGACGGCGAAGGCGACGAGCACGATGTTCGAGATGACGATATTCTCCCGAAATGTCACGCAAAACGATACACTGAGTCGCTACTTAGAGTCCACGGCCAGTGCGACTGGCTGTCGTGTCAGCGGTCACCGACGCTAATCAGCTGACGGCGTTACTCTCGCAGTGCGTCTTCGCGCTCGGTTCCTTCGAGTGTCTCCTCCTCGATGTGGGTTGCGACGACGGCTGGCTTGTACGCGCCGCCTTCGAAGAGCTCGTGGTCGCCGACAGAGGACTCGACGTACCGGATGAAGGCACGTCGTTCCGGTGGGAGATGGCCGTAGAGAATCTCCTCCTCGACGAGGTCGTAGACTGGAATCCGTGGGGTGAGCAGCGTATTCTCGCCGACGACGCTTCCCTCGCCGACGACAAAGCCGGAGGTCACACGACAGCCAGCGCCCAGCGAGACACCATCTTCGATGATGACTGGCGCGTTCTCGACGGGTTCGAGCACGCCACCGATCAGCGTGTTCGCGCCGAGTTTGACGTTGTCGCCGACCTGGGCACAGGAGCCGACCGTGTCACAGGAGTCGACGAGCGTGCCGTCGCCGACGCGTGCGCCGATGTTCACGAAGGAGGGACTCATCATGATGACGTCCTCACCGATGTTCGCGCCACGGCGGACGACAGTTCCGTTCGGGGTGTTTCGCGAGCCCCGATCACCGAAATCGTCGCTGTCGATCAGCGGGAGCACGTCGTTGTAGGTGACCTCGCCGTACTCGTAGCTGGAGATGTTTCGGATCCCGAAGTTGAGCAGAACGCCCTGTTTTACCCACTCGTTTGCCTGCCACTCGCCGTCGACTTTTTCCGCTGCTCGGATCTCGTCATCTTCGAGTGCTTCGAGAAAGTCTGCGAGCACGGTCAGATCCTCAACGGAAACGTCGTCGTCGAGTTCGTCGTTCTGGTACTGCTGCCACAGATCTTCAATCTCGGATTGGAGACTCATATCTACCCCGTCGAGTGGCCCTCACTTGTCGATTCTTATTTATCGTCGAAAGAGAGCCCCCCGGCGAGATCCAGCGGAACCGTCCCCTCGCGGTAAGCCGAGGTCTCACCCGTCGGCCGAACGCGGTAGACGACTGCGGGTCGGTGGCCGACCGCAGGTTTCTGTTCGATGACGGCCTGCCACTGCTGGTCGTCGAAACTCGAACAGTCGACAAAGAGGATTGCACCGCCGCCATGCGCCGAGAGCTGGCCGCTGGTTTTTGTCGACGCGGTGTCACGCACCGCGGCGACAGCGCTTCCCGCCGAGCGCTTGTTTGGATTCACGGGTCGAGTCACCTCGACGAGTGCCGAGTCGTTGCCATTGCTTGCCCGGAAATCGAGCGAATGGCCCGTCGTTACCTCGATTTCGGGTGTAATCTCGTAGCCAGCATCGGCGAGAATCTTTGCGGCGATGAACTCACCCATCGCTGCATCCATCCGGGCGTGGTCGACCTGTTTGCTCGTCCCGAGCTTGCCAGCCATGAGATACCGATACTCGTCCATGACACCACTCGCGAGCAACTCGTCGACGAACTTGGTTGCCGTCTGCCAGTCGATGTTGGGGAACCCCGCCGCATGCTCGCGGAAAAACGCGCGTGTCGACTCCCGGCCATCTTTCGACATGAAGACGGGGAGGAAAAACCAGGAGAGATACGGATATGCTTCAAGCCAGGGATCCTCCTCGTGCAGTGTCGCGAGAAGTTCACGCTGTGCCCACCGAACCACTGGATAGGGGACATCGTCCCAGTCGTGTTTGTTCGTCCGCCAGAGGGCCTCGGGGGTTTCGGTGTTTCCTAACCAGTAACTACCCTCGGGCCCGCTGGCGAAAAGTGCAAGATCGTCGTTTGTCATCTCGAAGCGATACGTCTGCCAGGGACCGCTGATATCGAACCGCGGACGGACCGATCGGGCACCGATATTCGCCCGGAGCGGCTGGAGAAGCTGTTGTCGTACCCGCTTTTCGTCCCATTCCTCGGGCGAGAAGCGAAAGCGAAGCGGCTGCGCCACGTCTGAGCGTATGTGAGTGGTTCAAATACGTCTTGCCTTCCGGCGGGGATGTCAATGGTACGCAGATGAGTCTAGACCTCCGATATCATTTGTCTGTACCCGTCATTTTATACCGTTGAAAGACAAAATACAAGTAGTGATAGACGTTTACACTGGCCAGATAATGACTGAAGACCTGATAACGGTTAATAAATCACAAAATCTGTCCGCGGCCGGGGAGACCATGACCGATGCGGACATCAAATCGGTCATTGTGAGTGATACCGACAACCGTCCGGTCGGGATCCTCACCTCGACCGATTTCGTCCGGATGGCAGCAGATGAAAGTACTCCCTCTGAAAGCACTGTTTCCGACTACATGACACGCGACATTGTCACGACAACGGCGGATACCGACGTTCATGAGGCGGCGGACCTGATGCTGAACAACAACATCAGCCATCTACCTGTCGTACAGGACGATGGCCGACTGACAGGGATCGTGACGACGACTGATGTCGCCGCGTACGTGTCGCGTGTTGAGGGCCTTGTCGAGTAACGCGACCGGCTCGATCTGACCGTCCGGTGACAAAAAGACGGTATCAGGCGTCGTCGATCACGTCACCGAACTCGTAGCGGCCTGCCTCCCGACCTGCGAGCCAGACCGCCGCATCGAGCGCGCCGGCGGCGAACACCGCACGATCCTCCGCTCGGTGGGAGAGGGTCAACACTTCGTCGTTGCCGGCGATGGTGATCTCGTGTTCGCCGCGAATATCGCCTGCTCGCCGAACCAGCATCCCGACCTCGTCTTCCTCGCGGGGCTGGATTCCCTCACGACCCGGCACAGTGTCGAAATCACGATATTCGCCGATCTCTTCGAGGATCGTCTTCGCTGTCCCACTGGGCGCGTCTCGTTTGGCGTTGTGATGGGTTTCCATCACCTCGACATCGTACGTCGATAACGCCTCAAGTGCCGGGCCGAGTGTGCGAAGGAGTGCCTGAATGCCCCGGGAGAAGTTCGTCGCCTTCAAAAGCGGCACCGACTCGCTGGTCTCTTCGAGCACCGCAAAGCCCTCTTCTTCGAAGCCCGTCGTCCCGACCACGAGACCAACACCCGAACCCGCACATGCACGGGCAAGCGCTGTCGTCGCCTCGGGCACGGTGAAATCAATCACCACGTCGGGCTCGTGTTCGGCGAGTGCGGTCTCGGTCTCGTCTGGATCGTAGACTGGAACGGAGAGATCCGTATCGTCGACGTCGATCCCGAAGGTGACGGTCACGTCCTCGCGCTCGCTCGCAGTGTCGAGGATCGTCTGTCCCATCCGCCCGGCGATACCGTTGATACCGACCTCTGTCATTGCTCGTCCCCCTCGTTCATCTGTTCGTACTCGGCGAGCAGTGTTTCGAGTCGCTCGCGGTTTTCGGGAGTGATCTCCGAGAGTGGCTGGCGGAGTTTGCCCGGGCCGTAGCCACGGATCTCCATCGCCGTTTTGACCGGGATCGGGTTGGTCTCCCAGAACAGCGCCCGAAAGAGTGGGCCCAGATCGTGATGTCGTTCACGAGCACGCTCGTAATCACCGTCGAGGGCGCTCCAGACCATCTCGCTCATCAGTGCTGGCTCGATGTTCGCGGCAACGCTGATACAGCCGGTGCCGCCGACCGAGAGGGTCGGCAGCGTCTCGCCGTCGTTGCCCGAAAGCACGTCGAAGTTTTCATCGCGGGTCTTCTCGACAATCTCGCTGACCTGATTGAGATCGCCGCCGGCGGCTTTGAATCCCTGAATATTCTCGTGGGTTGCAAGCTCTGCGACGGTATCTGCCTCGATGTTCTTGCCTGTGCGGGAGGGAACGTTGTAGACGATCTGTGGGATATCCACCGCGTCGGCGATCGTCTCATAATGGTCGATCAGGCCGCGCTGTTCGGGTTTGTTGTAGTACGGCGAGATGAGAAGCAACGCGTCCGCGCCAGCAGCGGCGGCGCGCTGGGAGAGATCGAGCGCTTCGTCGGTGTTGTTCGAGCCGCTGCCGCCGATGACCGGCACGTCGACGGCGTCGACGACGGCCTCGATGACCTCGATGTGTTCTTCGTGGCTGACCGTCGCCGACTCGCCGGTCGATCCCATCGGAACGAGGCCGTCGACGCCTGCCGATTCGAGTCGCTGTGCGTCGGCCCGCAGTGTCTGAAAGTCGATGCTGCCATCCTCGTGAAACGGTGTGCACATCGCCGGATAGACGCCGGCGAAGGTGTCTGAGTCTGTCATAGCTGTGTTTGGATTAGCTGTTTCTCGGAGAGCAACTCCCCTGAACGCATCGGTTCATGTCGACCGCCAGGGCCCGAAACGGAGTTGCCAGTTCCGCCGCGAGCCTGCTCATCGCTTACGCTTCGGAGAAAAGCACACACCAGTCTGCGCAGAAACGAATTTTGGACTGGTGTGTCGCATAC
>LKMJ01007280.1_pt1 | contig 10428 bp, 10 predicted proteins | sample 643391 | NCBI WGS metagenome assembly LKMJ01 (sample SAMN04112250, study PRJNA286221) | soda lake metagenome | biome: soda lake; feature: Kulunda Steppe; material: water; isolation source: sample PL-Br10 brine of Picturesque Lake | place: Russia: Kulunda steppe | collected 2010-07
GGAGCAAGTTTGGGGATGCACCATTTGCCTGCCAAAAGGGTGCAAAATGGTGCCAGAATGGCCAAAGGCGCACACGCCGCGGCCCCACCTCGCATTTTCTCACACAGCCTGACTTTTATGACATATGTACATGTTGTGCATGGTTGGGTCTGGAAATGGGGCCAGCAACTAAGCGGAAATGCTAATTGGCCATGTTTGGGGGGGTCCAGTGGTGGGGACGACCAGCACTATCCGTGGCTATGTGGGTACAATTTGCCCTTAGTGTAGGAGCTATGTCAGTCATTTCTGCTCTGTTTATGGTATTGCTTATCTCAACTCTGCCAGAGTTAACGTAGATTCTGTCGCAGGTGTAAAGACTCCTGCTCCAACACATTGTTGACTTTTGTATGTCAGGCAACTACCATCAGTGTAGGCCCACAGACGCCAGTCTGGAACCTTCAGTCTAAGAGTAGTATTTGTGAGCGCTGTGAAGTTAGGGGCCGTAGTGATAGATCTAGTATTCTTTGTGAAAGCTGAGATTCCTTTTGAAGAGAGGGTGGCTTACCGAGAAGCCTGTGAAGTTAATAGCTAAAGGATTGAAATTGGATCCAAAAACCATATATCTTTTCCTTTTGCTCCACATTTCATAAATGAGCCAAAGCTTGAATCAGATGCTCTTCTGTCCTTGGTCACCATAGCCCATGCTTGAAGTGCTTGAAGTATGTGGTTAGGTAAGGCTCGCATGTGTGAGTCTTTAACTTTTTTACTTATTTGTTTATGAACCTTTGAGGCACATTCCTTTTTGTAAGAGAGGAGACCAGCTAATTCATAGTTAAGGTCTATGGGTTGAGGTATGACCTGATTGTGATAGCCTGAATCCTGTGCATGGTGGAATGCATTCGCTAGATTTATGTATAGCTATAGCTTAGTACTCAGCATACCAACATAATTTCCATCAGGGGTTACAAGCCCTTGTAGCATCTGAGACTTGTGGAAGTGTGGCATAGTTTGTAGGGCTTTTAGAAATTTCTGTATCAATGTGGTGAGATTCTGTCCTTGCCAGCTTGGCTTGAATGATTTGGTTGATTTCTTGATCCATACTTCGCATTTGCCAGTTGGTTGAATATCCAGTTCTGGGTTAGTAGGCTGCATATCAAAGACAGCTTTTTGTCTGATTGTATCTCTGTGTGTGTTTCCCAGGTATTTAAATGACGTGGATGAAGGTTGAAGCCTTGGCGCTCCAGGTTATCCGATAACCTGCTATGAGTCATAGCTTGTATCTTTTGGCGCTTGTACTTGGGAATCATATTCAGAAACCCTTACTTTAAGGATCTTCCATTCATTCAATAGTTCTTCCGGCTCCCAAGTCGGAGCCCAGGTTATTTCTATTAACTCTTGCTCTGAAAATTTATTTCTCTCCTTTTCTGGGGTAGGGGCCACACGCTTGTACAAGCAGGACGTGCACAATCATCATTTGCTATAATACCATCACGTTGGGCATCAGTATAGCATCCTAGGTCCAAGAGGCATTGCCAGCAGTATGTCCTGTGGCAGGTACTACACTGATACATGTCTGTCGTTGGGTCAAGCTGCTCTTCTATAGTCCGAGGATCAAAGCATATTTCACAGCTGGCATCCTCAAAGCAGCATCTAGGTACGTTTGTTATGCTTTTTATCTGAATATCTTTGACCTTCTTTATAGTTTACAGTGCCTTTCTACCTCTAGAGGCTCGTATTGCACTAAATATTGTTTATGATTTTTGCTACTTCATTTTGGTCAAGTTTCCTTTTCCTTTGGTTTAGACATATTTTACCATCCTGGACCCTTCGAGCTTGGAGGGCCTTTTCGTCCAGGACCTCATGCAAGTCACATTTTTCACAGAGCCTATTGTGGATTTGCCAACAGCCAGCTTCAACTCTCTGGGCACGCAAGCGTAAACGAGCAGTGTTACGAAGCACATGCCTACTCAATTCCAGCTGTAGGAACCTAGGCAGCAAATGGGGAGGGCGCCGTACAGTTCTTGATTTGAGAGGTAAGGCCATCCATGCATGATAAGTAGCCAATTCATAAGCGTGTGTCCTAGGATCTGCACCATCCAATTCCCTTGATTATGCACGCAAGCGCTCACGCAATTCCACCACAAGGTCTTGAAGTGGACCACCTGTACCCGCCTGTTCTAGGTCATGTTAGGTTTAAACCTAAATTTAGCTAAGCTGAAGGGGAGGGCAGAGCCACTGCCGAGATTTGAATCCTGAACCTACACTTTCAAGGCAGGAGGAACATTCAATTTCACATAGCAGGTACCACACTGCCAGCTCGAGTGTCTTGAGCCAAAATCCACCTCGTCCAGAATTCCTAAGCATTCAAGGGTCACAACTTGGAAGAAAAACGTTTCCAGCAATCCTGTAACTTACAAGAAAAGGTGGTCAGTCAGGCACCACAACCCCTGCCAAAAAAGGGGGATATCCTGGCAAACCTTTCAATCCTGGATCTAAGCACGGAAAATGTCTTCCATTATCATAAGGGACTTTTTGGCACGCATGGGTCCATGGGGGGTGCACCCGGCAAATATTGCTGGAAATCAGCGGGTGCGTCAGAGTGTGCATCAGGAGGGCAAGAGCTACAAAGAGTGGTAGGCTGAGTTGTTCTCTGCCTTTCAGAGCAGGCCAGCTTGGCTCAGGCTTCAGTCCATGTACGGTTTCCAGCAATCCTGTAACTCACAAGAAAAGGCTTCGGTCAAGAACTTCTTGAAGTGCGACTGCTAGCCTGCTCACAAGAAAATATCAGTGCGTTAAAAAAAGAAGGCTTATTGTTATCCTGGCCCAGAAAAGCAGACACTTTGTTGAAGCCTGCGGAAGGAAACTGGAACATATAAGTCCTTCACTGAAGGCTTCAGAGAGAGACCACGTGTGGATGGGTGCAGTGAAAAAGGACGCGTTGCTCATCTTGTAGATCAAAAGCATTGCACAGGTCACAATTTGGGGCGGTTGTGTGAGTCCAGGTCACAGTTCCCAAGCATTCAAGGATAAGTTTACGCTTTAGGGTTAACCGCCATCTAGTTAAGAAACAGGTTTAGACTTTCAGCCAGATGGATTGACTGCTGGGCTTGCTGGTCACTGCCAGCCCGACAAAAAACTATCATAGTCTCAAAAATAAAAAAGAAGTGATTTGTCCATCTACTTAAAAAGAAAAAAGGTGACATCCTCAGCACTGATGTTGTAAAAAAATAAGGCTCCAGTGTCTCCCACTTTCTCCTCTTCCATTTGCATCTGGATTTGGGCAGGCAAACACAGCGCAGCGTGGCACATTTCAGGTTACATTCCCATACGCTGCGTGTCAAGACAACAAGCTGGGAACATCATGATGGTACCTGTGATAAGTGTGGATTGCACAATACAAGACGAAAATACGCTCTTTTCCTGTGTCCTTGCATGCACATGTGTTCTTTGAGGCTTCAATTTGCAGACTTGTTTCACGATTTACCATTGGCACATTGTCAATCAGACTGGAGCTTTTTATTTCCCCCAAGCTTGTTCTGAGGATGTCTTCGAAATTTTCCAGAGACAAATTAATGAATCCTATCGTTTTATCTCAGAGCTAATGGATGTTTTCTGTATGGCTGGTGTGAGGCACTTGGATTATTGGACACCTTATTCTGATATACATCCACGAGAGCGCAACAGCAAACGCTCCACTAACCATCAATGGCGTGCCCTCCCTTCCAGGAAGGCCCTGGTCACACATTCGCCGTACACCCTTCCTAGATACATGCTTCTTGATCTTCCTCGCGATGTTATTCGCAGCGAGGCTTGCTTCAGACTTCGTGCCCACACTCAACGAATTGAAACTGTGACCTGGACTCACAATACCTCCCCTACTTGTGACTTGTATAATGCTCATGATGTACAGGATGAGCAACACGTCCTTTTCCACTGCACGTTGATTATCCACCCTCGCAACCTGTGAGTCCGGGGTTCGAACCTCACTGGAGGCCAACCGGCTAAGCTGCCCTCGTTCGACGGATACAGCCTTGAAACCTTACCTTACCTTAACCTTTCCACTGCACAGTTAGCTTCAGACCCTCGAGCAGGCGGCGGGGCACTCGAGCAAGCGGCATGTGCTGAAAAGTCGGCTGTCCACCCTCGCAAACTGTGTTCGGGTCCTGACCGGGGGCTCACAACTGGCTAAGCTGCCCCTCGTCCGGCGGATCATCCTGTATGATACAGCCTTGAAACTTGAACCCTTAACCCTTTTCCACGGCACCCGTCCACACGTAGTCTCTCTCCGAAGGACTTATGCTTCCCTATTTCCTCCCGCAGGCTTAAACATTGTGTCTGCTTTTCTGGGCCAGGAAAACAATAAGCTATGTTTCTTCCTTCATGCACAGATAATTTCTTATGAGTACTACGAGTAGGCTAGCAGTCGCACTTCTTGACTGAAGGCCTTTTTCTTGTAACCCTTGTATGGTTGGTGTTCACCATCAACCTGAACCGACTGTGACAGTCTAAACTACCTGGCTGAAGGTCAAACTTAAACTTGTAACTTAACACAATTGGTATACACCTTCTGACGCACGCAGACCGTCACACGCCTCTATGAACTGTGAACGCAAATTAGCACTTTTTGCAAGAAGCAGGCCCAAACCAATCTTCCTGAGCTAAGATGAGGCAAGGGAAAGAGCAGTATGCTGAAAACAGAAAAAATTTCATTTCATCAAATGTACTCTTTGACCAAGAGTGCCTTGTGACCCTTAATTCAAAATTAAGTTGACGAACAACCACATAACTTCTTTAAGGTTTTCAACTCCAAGTTTGCTGTTTGACAAATTTCAGTTCTGGACAGGCGTTGAGACGATGAAGATTCTTTGATTTTTGCTCCAGTGCCTTCTCCAATGCTATCTCCACTCCAATGAAAAGCCCTGTTATTTAGTCCACTTACTCTTTGATGAAAGATGCTCATCATGCTTGAATGGGTAGTGTGTGTATAGGAATGCTTAGAAGCGACAGACTCCATGTCCAGCAACATTTATAGGGCAACAAGTCCTCTGGACACTTCTTAAATACATGGATGTTATATCAAGTCCAAGCCTCCAAGCGGGTCCTTGCTATTTGTGCTCGAGCATGTTATTGGTTCAGGTGTCTCCAACCCGAGCAAATCACCAACCCCTGTGTCTTGCTGCGGCTGAGCTTGACTGCTGCCCCACCCGTTAGCTCTGCACAAGCAGGTGGAGGGGCGTACAGGGGCTGCATCAGGTCATGCGTGTGCATGCTATCATAGCCAGGCCAGTGAAGGACGCCAGCAGGTTACACTGGGCACACGTACTTTTTTGCACATTTACTTGCTGCATGCACAGCAAGCAGGCCACGCACAGGCGGGGGTGCTAGAGCTCCAGCGTGCGCATGCGCAGATGCACGGGATCCCCCCATCCCCATGCGCACCCTCCTTTCCACCCTACCAGTGGAATCACGGGATCCCCCCACAAGACCCCAAACCCAGCAGAGCCAACTCACATGTACGAGGATTGTACCAAAGGCTCGGCTGCCCGAGGTACGTGGATGCCGGCTTGCGCGTGCACCTGGCCACAGCTGGCGCCGCCGTTGGGCGCCTGCGCCTGGAGCGCAGCGAGGCTGGCGCTGTGCGGCAGGGCTGCGGGGTGGTGGCCATGCGCCGGCCCAAGGGCGGTTTGACTGGCGCTGTGCGGCAGGGCCGCGTGGCTTGCAGGGCGAGGGGCGGACGCGGGGCGGGCCGTGCCGGCCGCGTCACGCGGGGCGGGGTTGAGCAGGTCTTGGGAGTTGTAGAAACGCATCCTGCAGCGGGGGGCACCAAGTCAAGTGCCTGTATGTCAGAGCCATGGGGTGGCGTCCAGCAATGCAGACTGGCCTGGTATCTAAATCCGACTTCTGTGGTCCAGCAGGCCTCACGCCTGGGTCTGCCACATGTCTGGGTCTGCCACAGTCACGTAAGAGTTGAAAGACTAATTGCCTGCGTACCTGTTAGCCTGCCAGCCTGCCTGCCAGCTCCTGCTGCTGCTGCACCTGCCGACCTGCATCGCCTGCCTGCATACCTGTTAGCCTGCCAGCCTGCCTGCCAGCTCCTGCTGCTGCTGCACCTACCAAACTGCATCGCCTACCTGCCTGCCCGCCTGCCTGCCTGCGAGCCAGACTGCCTCCCATCCCCCGCTCTGCTGCCACACCTGCCAAACTGCATCGCCTGCTGGCTGCCAGCCTCCGGAGTGCCTGCGCCCGAGGTGGTGGCTGCCAAGCCTATGCCCTGCGCGCCTCTGTCTACCACCTGCAGGGTGCAAGGGGGAGGCTGGCAGGCTCAGGCTCAGGCTCAGAAAGCTCCCACAGGGCCCAGGGGAGCTTCTGGGCGTGGAAGGGCAGAGGGTTTACCTGGGTGGTTGCGTGTAGTGCTGCATCGCGTGAAAATGGCCCTCAGGACCCAAAGGCCAGCCCACGTGCGCCTTGCAGGGCGGCAGTGAGCCAGCTGCAGGGGGTGGTGCGTGCCCCTCCAACTCAAGTTGGTGGCCTGTGCTGCCATGCGCTTATGGTTGAGCTCGGGCGGACCATCTGTGCACTTACCCGCAGGCTAAGGCTGCAAATTCCTCCTCCCACTCTTTCACCCACACCCAAATCCCCCAACAACACTTTATTCGTATGTTCTTCTCATCCTTTGCCTTGAGTGTTTCTATGCATCCATTGCGCGCTCGCTGGGCCAAGGCTGGGATGGGGCACACAACACTTGTCAAGGCATTTCCCTGGCCTTCCCCATGATCCTTCTGAGCCTGCCCTTGCGCTGCCTGGGCCAAAAGGGCGCCTGTGCATGCATCAATCACAGAGGCGTGCTCATGCAGAGCAAGCTGGGCTGCGGCAAGGCGCGTGCGCAACACAGATGGTGCCTGCGAGCCGTCCTTGGCGCACACAGCCAATACTTCGCACACCCAGTCAAAGAGGAGCCGCTCTTGACACGCACAGCCAATGCGTCGCACACCCAGTCAAAGAGGAGCTGCTCTTGGCGCAGCCCGTCAACGAGCCATTCTTGACGCACCCAGTCTATGAGCCCCACAGGGTCTTCCTCGTCGTCCGTCTCTGGGTAGTCCAAGGGTGGGGTGCTATCCGCCTGTGGTTAAAAGGGCACAGAATGCGAGGCAGTGGCACATGGTTGGCGCAAGTCTTTTGGCATTAGGCACCTGAGCATGTGCGCACGTTTGCACACACACCCACACGTGTGTGCTCGTTCACACGTGCCTGTACACACAGGTGCAGGCACATGTGCGCACGCAAGTGCATGCGTGTACTTGCATAGCTGCAGGGTAAGGAGGCGGGGAGTCGTAGCTCACCTTCCTGCAGAGAGTTCAAGTTGTGAGTCAAGGGTCAAGGGTTGCACAGCTACACCTGCCGTCAAGGGTTGCACAGCCCCCCCTCCCCCGGGCCTAAGGGGCTCGGCCAACTGAGTCACGCTTGGAAGGCCTGCGCACCTTGTACAGGAGCTTAAGGGATGGAAAGAAGGAGTCCTGCTTCATGCCCAGGAACATCTCGATCTGCTGCTGCTTGTCGGCATCCACCAGCACGTTGTTGTAGCGGCGCTTGATGCCCACCTGCGCATCCGCACAGGCGTGCGCGGGCGCGTGCAGCTTCGCGCACGCTTTAGGGTGGGGCTGCAGGCTAGCGTGCACGCATGCCTCTGCGCACACCCCATCAATTACGTACAGGGATAGCATCAGAGGGTGCCGTGACCTTGGCAGCCACAAAAGGTTGCCATGCAAGCGTGGCTGGCATGGGTGCAGCTACTGCTGCAAGCAGTGCGCCCATTAATTGCTTGCCAAGCTCGCACCAGACAACACACTGTCGGGTGGGGGACGAGTGCGTGCCAGTTCTACTGTTGCTGCTGCGCATGCACCGCGCAAACAGCACAGCCTCCAGGAGCCCATGCGGGCCGGCCTGACCACAACATGTGGAGGAGGGGTGAGTGCCACTGCTGTTGCGCGCACATACGCACGCATACATTGTGCACCTCGGAGCACATACGCACGCATACATTGTGCACCCCGGAGCACATACGCACACATACATTGTGCACCCCGGAGCACATACGCACGCATACATTGTGCACCCCGGAGCACATACGCACACATGAATTGTGCACCCCGGAGCACATACGCACACATGAATTGTGCACCCCGGAGCACATACGCAAGCATACATTGTGCACCCCGGAGCACATACGCACGCATACATTGTGCACCCCGGTGCTCATCCTGGTCATCCTGGCCGCTGCAAGGCACACGCGTCAAAAGGACTGAAGGCACACGTGTCAAAAGGACTGAAGGCACACGTGTCAAAAGGACTGAAGGCACACGCATCAAAAGGACTGAAGGCACACGCGTCAAAAGGACTGAAGGCATGCGCGTGACACGTAGCCAGGGCCACGGCACTCAGGAGGAGGGCTTGCCAGCCAGCAATGAGCGTGCTCACTGCATGGGCGAGTTGCTGGCAGAGCCACTGCCCTACTGCCGCACTGCATGGGCCGTTTGCTAATTTGAAGCTCCGCATGGGCCCTTTGCTTATCTGAAGCACTGCATGGGTCCTACGCCAATAGGGCCACTTGACTCTGCAGAGTGCGCCCTCATCTCCATACCCATTGCCAGCCAGAAGCGCCAGAGGGCGAGTGCGCACAGCCCAATCCAGAGGCGTCGGGGGAAGCCCATCCACCTCAACAGAGCTCTTCCAGCACCAGCAGCCCCAGTCCCACCCCACCCAAACAGCCACAGCCATCCCCCATGCAGCTCAAAAGCCGATGCCTGCCGGCCTTGTTTGGGTGTGCACAGTGAGTGACGCCTAGAGCATGCAGCAGCTGACACATGTCCTGCCTTGTCACAAGCCCACTTATGCGTTGACCTGCCTGCCTGCCCGCGTGCAGGCACACATACACACACAAACGTGTACACACACATACACACACACATGCACACACGTGTACATATACACACACGTGCACACATGTGTACACACACGTACACCGAACACGCCATGGCCGGGCTGCCACAGCTCTGAGCACCCACCATGATGTTGCCGTATGCCCCGATCCCCGCCTTGCGCAGCTTGCTGGTCTCCGGTTCAAAAATGAGGATGCGCTCGCTGTGCATAGCCTGCGCAAAGCATGTGCAGCAAATGAGGGCAGGGGTCAGGGAAGTCAGAGGGTGCAGGCGTGCTGTGCATGAAAAGGACGGCGTCAGGTTGCGCACCGGCAGCTGCACTCTCTCGCGAGAGGACGTCTGCTGTATGCGAATGCAGCAGCTACGCATTATACGCATGTGCCAAGCAGTGTATGTGTGTGTGCATGTGCACGCGCGCAATCATGTGTCGCTGGGGTTGCACCTCCCTCTTTAACAGGGGCCTGTGCCAGTGTTCTTGCGGTGCACAGCCACTGACTGCCAGGGTGCACAGCCCCTGTGGGCGTGCACGGCCACTGAAGGCGCGCACACAGCCCCTGGCAAGGTGGACAGCCCCCGAGTGCTTTTGGCTGGTGAAACAATGGGGCCATGCGCAGCCCCCGAGGAACGGCGTGCACAGCCCCTGAGGAACGGCGTGCACAGCCCCTGAGGAACGGCGTGCACAGCCCCTGACGAACGGCGTGCGCAGCCCCTGACAAACGGCGTGCACAGCCCCTGAGGAACAGCGTGCGCAGCCCCTGAGGAACGGCGTGCACAGCCTCTTAGGGACAGCGTGCGTAGCCATTCGAGTGCTTGGCTGGCGAGACAAATATGGCCTCTGTGCACAGCCCCCGACAGAGCGTCCGAGCCCACAGCCCCTGAGGGTTTGCACAGCACGAACGCTGCTGCCTGCAAGCTCATGTTGCTGTCGTGCACACAGCCACGCACACACACATATACACACAACTGCGCGCCCATCTCACCGCCGCTCACGTACCTGGGAGCCTGTGTACAGCCACGCGCTCATGTCGCCGTTGACCAGGAACAGCTCCGCCAGGGCGGACAGCGCCTCTGGGTGGATGCGCCGCGCAAAACCCTTGACCTGCGCGCGCACGCGCGCTTGTGTGTGTGTGTAAGTGGATGCGCCATGCACAGTCCTTGAACTGTGTGTTTTGTGTGCAGCGTGTGTGCAAAATGTGTAGACGCGGCTGTGCCCTGCTATGCCCTAGATCTGCCTGTGCCGCGCCCAATGGCAAACACACACACGTATTCGCAACCGCTCACGCAGCACATGCGCCAAAACATGCGCTCGCTTGCGCGCGCAGCTTGTGCACACGCTGGCACGCATGTTTGGACATGCGCGCACTCGTGTACACATGCATGCACAGCTCGTGCATCCAGTCAGCTTGCAAGTCTCCAGTCCCGTTCATCAAGCCCCAGATGCTGCCTGTCAAGCCTCGAGTTGCCTTGGTAGGCCCACGTCGGGCGAGCGCCCCCTTCTGCAAACGCCCCCCCC
>LKMJ01007281.1_pt1 | contig 10427 bp, 13 predicted proteins | sample 643391 | NCBI WGS metagenome assembly LKMJ01 (sample SAMN04112250, study PRJNA286221) | soda lake metagenome | biome: soda lake; feature: Kulunda Steppe; material: water; isolation source: sample PL-Br10 brine of Picturesque Lake | place: Russia: Kulunda steppe | collected 2010-07
GGGGAGTGTAAAGGAAAGGCCGTGTGGGTTGGGACATGTGGGGATACAGGAAGGCCGAAGGAAGGCATCGTAAGGCTGGGTGTGCGTGAAAAGGGGGGGGCGCTAAGGAAAGGTCATGAAGGGTTGGATGTGTGGGGAATGTGGGAAGCCTTGCAAGGATGTGAACAATGAGTGTCTGTTTCCCATTCAGCATTGTCTGCACCGCATCGATCACGACAATGATGTAGAAGGGCAGGGCAGTCCTGCATCAAGCAGGGGCTCGGCGCTGATTGCTTGCCTCCGCGCCATGTCCCTGCAGATCTTGGATGATCTGGAGGAAGCGCGGCGCGACGCGAGCTGCGCACACGCCGCGCGGGACCAGGCGCGCAGCGAGCTGGAGGCGGTGGTGGAGTCCCGGGCCGCGCAGGACGTGGACCTCATGCGCATGCGGCATGAGTACGAGACGGATGAGATCCTGGTGGTGGGTCATGGTGTGGATGGCAGGCGCATGCAGCATGAGTACGAGACGGATGAGATCCTGGTGATGGGCCATGAGCCATGGTTCATGCAAGCATGCCTGGCGGCATGAACATGCGGCAGGCAGGGTCCTGGTGGAGGTTCTTGGTGTGGATAGGTCTCATACACATGGAGCTCAAGAACTGCATGGGTATGGTCTTGGTGGCGGTCCATGATTTGATGGTTTTGTAGCCCATGGCTTGGATGTTGTGCGCATGCGGCAGGAGAATGAGAGGCAAACAAGATGTTAATAGAAGCATTTCTCCGTGCCCATCCACATGGCTCTGTGTTCCTCTGCTCTGCAGGCGGCCTCTCAACATACTGCCTTACCGATTTACATACCCCCCCTTCTTTCCCCCCCTCCCCTGCGCCCCTGTAGGTCAGCCTGCGCCAGCAGGTGCGTGATCTAGAGACACAGCTGGCGCAGCTCAAGAGCTACCAGCGGGAGCAGGCCACCAAGCTGGGCACAGTGGTTGCCGACAAGGAGGCGCTGCAACTGGAGCGCGCGCAGCTGCAGGCTGGTAGGGCCCACGGCTGCTTACCTGCCTGCCTGCCTGTCTGCCTGCCCCTGCTGTCTTGTGAAGGACACTGGCTGCAGATTGAGGGGGTAGGGGGACTGCAGACCTGCCACGCCATGGTGCGCGACCTGCCTCATGGCTACCAGTCGCTACTTGCGCGGCTTTGGGAGGCGTGAGGCGTTTGCTTGCATTGCAAGTGGAGTGCTTTGACGGATCCTTCAGCCACACTGGCTGGCATCTCTCCCCTTTGGACCAATCCTGCAGCCGTGCCTGACACAGCTGGAGGAGGGCAGGATCAAGCGCAGCTTGATCACAGTAATGCGGCTCATAAGGTGGCCAAAAGCGGGTGATGAGCCGCGAGTTCCAATGTTGCTGAAATCTTGCATATTGCAATCAAGATCGTGTGCAGCGAGGGAGTGTGCATCGCGCGCGCACGCGCCAGACTGGAGCGCTTGTGCGCCTCCCAGTTGCCCTGCGCAAGCGCAAGGGTGCTCAACTTTTGTCACCCCCTGTTGTGATGCAGTCCTCTTGCCTGGATTAAAACAAGCTTAAATGCTTCATGCCTCACTGTTTCATGTCCCCTTTGTCCCTGGATTGCAGGTCTTGCTGGCATCCAAGCCAAGTCCAGTGGCCTGGAGTCGTCACTGCATGGCATTGAGGCTGAGCTTGCTGAGGTCAAGAGTGCGCTTGTGATCAAGGTGGGTCGGTCAGCGCATCAGAGTATAGGCCAGCCAGCCCACAGCTCCTGCAAGCAACCCAGCAGCTCGCAATTCCAATTTCTATGTCACTATGTGGGGATGTGAGGCATACCTTTGAGTCTGCGCCTGTGTGGGTGGTCAAGACCTTCCGTGAGCCTGACTCGGCTTGCGAGTGTGGCACAAGGCCTGGGGAGGGTGGCACAAGGCCTGAGGAGGGTGGCACAAGGCCTGCCCCGTATGGTCTTCCAGGGGGAACTCAGCAAATGCAGCAAGGACGGTCAAGTGAGCTGCGAGGCAAGCGCATTTATAGGAGAATCCTCATTTTTGGGGATTTGGTGTGATAACTGTTTGTTGAGGGCAGCTTGATTGACAGGGAGTGCCTGGCTGATGCATAAGCAGCATGTGACTTATTTGCTCAGCATATCTTGCCTCTCGCGCAGGTACTCAAATAAAAAAGTTAATACATAGAGTGTGAAAGCATTTGGAATACAGTGTCTGACGCTCTTGCAGCATGCACCAGCTCATCAATTTGCAGCTTGCAGTCCTGGTAAACCTGCTATAAAAAGTGTGGTTGCGTACAAGCTAGTAAAGGAGGCAAAGTGTCATAACAAGCTAGGCTTGGCCACCCACCTGAAATTGTAGACATCTCTCAGGCTTGCTTGCTTGCTAAGTCGCGTGTTTTGAACCGCCTCTTGGCTTTAGTGACCCTAACCTTGACATGCGTCACCATCCTGCTCGGGCACTGCCACATCTGCTCCTCTTGAGTGCAGACACCTGAGTGAAATGGTGCAGGTCGAACCGCTGGAAGCCTGTCAGGCGTCTCTGCCTTGCCCAGGCGCCATCACACCTGCTTCTGCTCCTTTTCTGAACGCAGACATCTGAGCACGCCCTGCTGCAAGCAGAGGCAAAGGAGGCTGCAGAGAAGGCAAGAAAACAGATTGCGCTGCTGGAGCACGATGTGCGCAGCCTGACTGACCGCCTGACGGACACGCAGTACAGGTGGGGCTGAGCACATGGGTATGAGCACAGATTCCGTGGCTGGTAGGACCTTGGTCCAGTGGCCGTATGGGAAATAATCTGGCTGGTTGATGGCTTCCTGTTTCCGGCTGCTTCCCATGTGGACTGGACCTTTCTGGACGTTTTGACTTACAGCTTAATTGTCACGACGCCCACAGTTAGACCAGCACAATGCCCAGAGACACGCCCACTGTGGATCCGGGCTGCTGTGCTGCCTTGAGTGCTTCATGAGCATGCATGTCCCAAGCATGAGCACGCTTGCCCTAAGCCCCCAAAGCATGTGCGAGCTCCGCATCCCCATGGTTTGGGCGCCCCCCTGGGGCCTCGATCCAAGCCGCTCTGCAACCCAACCATGTGCGCTGTCGCACTACACACCAGCGCGATGTTATCCCCTCCCCTTGACGCACGCTGCGCACTGTAGCCCTCAAGCGTTGTGCACCCAGTAACGTGATCCCTTGGTTGTACGCATACCCATCATGCTGCGCACTGTACGCTCCTCCTGCTTTCCACCGCATACCCGAGAGCCGAGAGGTAAGGGCGGTGGCATGCAGCTGGGTTGCCTCACAGTGCCACACCACGTCAAGCGCCTTGCTGCAGGCCGCAGAGCACACATGCTCCACAGGCTGCTCAGGCTGTGCAAGCACCCATCCCGCAGGTGCCTCATAACTGATGCACCAGCACGTTCGGCTGATGGCTGCCTTCCTGCCCATATCTGTGCGCGCGCCGCTGTGCGCAGGCTCAACGGGCGCGAAATCTCGCTGCGTGAGTGTGAGGGCGAGCTGGCGACGGTGCGCGAGATGCTGGGCAGTGTGTGCCGTGCGATAGAGAGCCAGGGTGCGGAGGGCGTGCCCAAGGCCGACGACAAGGGCTGGGCGGTCATGGGGCCCTTGGGCGCGGTGCAACGCTCCATTGTCACCATCAACAGGTTTGCCGCTGCTGGGGCGCATGTGGCGAGGGCTGTGCGTGAACCGCCGTCCCCCCTGAAGGGGCGTGTGAGTGCGTGCATGTTCTGCCCTGTGGGCTGATGGACTGATGGACTGATGCACTCATGCACTGCCCTGTGGACTGATGGATGGCTAACCCATTCTTGAAACAAGCCGGGCCCCATTGGCGCTCTGCGGCATTGCTTCATAGGCAAATCGGCTGCGTGCCAGGTCTGCTCCAGGTGCTAGGGTGTGTCCTGCTTATGAGGCGAGGGCTCCTGTAGTTGTGTCTAGAGGGAGCGGCCTGGAGGTGTACAGTTTTCAGCGGGTGGGATCGCTGCCTTTGGCCGAGTGTGTTCCATTTTTTGTCAAGCGCTGACCTTGCCTGTGCGCTGAGCTGCACCATCGGCTGTCGTTCCCCTGCCTCAGCCCAATTCACACTCTCACAGTAAAAGGTTCACACTTGTGCGCGCGCACACACACACACACACACGCGCGCGCGTTTTTACATGCACGCATTACGTGCACAATTGGAAGGCTGCTAGCTGCATGCCTTGTTGGCACGTATCAAGGCGCTGCAGGAATCTGCAGGCATGCCCATATGCAAACGTATGCAAATCCTTACATAATGCATGCACACTCTCACACACAATGTCATGCGTGCTTGGCATATGCAAGCAGCTGCACACCTTGTGGGAGCGCATTGGGGCGCTGCAGCGCGAGAACTTACACACGCGCATACACACGTACACGCATGCACGCGAACGCGCGCTCACACACATTCACACGATGTCATGCATGCTTGGCATGTGCAGGCAGCTGCACACCTTGTGGGAGCGCATGGAGGCGTTGCGGCGCGAGAACTCTGTGCTGGACCAGCGCCTGGAGGGCGAGATTCAAATGCAGAAGAAGACCCAGGCCGAGCTGTACGCTTCCAGGGCACAGGTGGGGGTAGGGGGCATGCAGCTGACCCATGGCTGATTGGCTTAAAAACGGCTGGCAGCTATTTGTGTGCTGCTGCTGCTGCCGCTGCCACCTGCATTCCCTGTGTTGCTGCTGCCCAAGCACCAAGACGTGGATTAGGTCTCTTTGGCATCCCAAGGAGCAACCTGTTCTGCAGTGCGTGTTGTGTGTGTGTGCGCGCCCGCGCTTGGTGAGCCGTGCCTGCGCTTGGTGGGCTTGGAGCGGGCTTGCGCTTGGAAAGCTGTGTTCATGCCTTTGCTCAGTGAACTTGGTGCGCGCCTGTGCTTGGCAAGGTCTGCACACGCTCGTCGACACGCACCACGCCCTTGGTGCACGCTTGCTGTCACGTGCCACGCTCCTTGTGCACGCATTTCCCTCTGCAGGAAGCCGTGCTGCTGCGTGCCCGGGAGGTGGCCGAGATGCAGCTGGACATCAGCAGCCAGGCCAAGCGGGCCCTCGAGGCGGAGATCACGAGGCTGCGCGGGGAGCTAACGCAGGCGTGGTCACAGGTGTGCACACACGTACAAGCCTGCCTGTGCATGCATGTCTGCCTGTGCAGCGCTGTCGGTGCCTGTGATGCCATGCACGCAGAGACCCGCGCCCGGCCTGTCGCTGAGTCGGCGCGCTCCCTGGTGGCAGCATGTGCACGTGGTCCCCCTTGTGCACCCACCCTCATACGCACTGTTGAATGCACCGCCCTCATGCGCGCAGCTAGCTTGAGCCATGAGTGGCGGGGCTTCCATGGCGGGAGGCCCCACCAATAACAGCAGCCGTGGATCCTGCATGTCTTGAGGCACTGTTGGCACTGTTGGGTGCTCTCGTCCGTCGCACTTGTTGCAGCTCGGTTGACCTGAAAAGCGTGATCCTCATAGCATGCCGCCGCTGCTCTTTTATTATATCTGCCCGTGAGCATGATTGTCCATGCATGCATGCTCCCGTGCTGCATGATTGTCAATGCATGCATGCTCCCGTGCTGCATGATTGTCAATGCATGCATGCTCCCGTGCTGGGGAGGCACGCGGCGACAAAAGGGGAGCAGCTGCCTGCGTTGAACCGCATGTCCCATGTGGCATATGGCTGTGAACACAGGCGGGCAACTTGCGGGAGTCTGAAGCCAAGCTGGCGGTGGAGGTGGAGCGGCTGAAGCCCTTTGAGCCGCGCTGCCAGGAGCTGGAGTTCAAGGTGCGCGGGCTGACCTGTGCGCCATGGCCTCAGGGGAGCGCCTGCATGTGCGTGCATGTGTGTGTGTGAGAGTGTGCTGCCTCAGGACTGTTGCAGCATGTGCGCCATGGCCTCAGGGGAGCGCCTGCATGTGCGTGCATGTGTGTGTGTGTGATTGTGTGCTGGCTCAGGACTGTTGCAGCATGTGCGCATGGTGGGCGCGAGTAAGTGAGTGTAGGTGGGTGAGTGGGTGTGAGCGGGTGTTGAATATGTTCGGGTGGGTGCACGGGTGTGTAAGTTTGTGTGTGAGTGTGTGTGTGTGTGATTGGACGCTACCAAGTGGGTGGGTGGCAGAGTGAGAGGGCACGAGAGAGTGGGTTCGAGGTGCGAAGCTGGGTGGGTTTGAGCGTGCATCTGGGCGTATGCGCCATGCTGTGGCCTCCATACTTGCAAAGAACCTGCCTCAGAGGGCCAGAGGCAGAGGCGCTGCACGCGCTCTGAGACGGAGGGCATGTGAGGATTTGTTAGGAGGAATGGGGCATAAGATGCAACTTAGGGCCCAGGTGTGCCAATGGACCCTTCCGCAAAAGGCGCAGGGAGTGGACGCCTCAGACCCTCACACGCCAATGGTCTCGGGGGGCTTCATGTGGCGCATCAGGTTTAACGGCATTGCACACGGTTCATGCTGTTAGATGGTAGGCAGACTGGGTGCCTGCCCGGGCGCAGTTGCTGCATGGCGGCACGCTTTGCAATGATGCGCATGCTGCACGCATCAAGGCGGGGGGGCAGTGCCATGCCCCGTGCATGCACGCAGGTGAAGGACCTGGAGCGCATGCTGCTGCTGCTGTCGCTCACATAAGTGCATATGAGTGCACATATGCTGCACGTGTGCCAAGGTAGAGAGGGGTTGCCGTGCCACATGCATGCATGCATGCTCAGGTGGAGGACCTGGAGCGTATGCTGCATGTGGCCACCCAGAGCCTTGAGGCCGCGCAGCAGGACATTGACCTGCTGAAGAAGCAGCAGGACTTCTACAAGGCTGAGCTGGACAAAAATGTGGCTCACATAGAAGACCTGATGGCCCAGATCAAGCAGGCCAACGTGGCTCTGGTGCGTGTGCGCACGCATCCCATGTGTGTGTGTGTGTGCGCGTGTGTGTGTGTTTGTGTGTGCGCGTGAGTGTGCGTGCGTGCATGTGTGTGCGTGCGTTCTGTGTGCGCGCGGTTGTGTGTTTGTGTGTTGTATGTGCATATGTGTGTGCGTGCATGTGTGCATGCGTGCGTGTGTGCGTGCGTGCGTGTGTGTGCGATTTAGGTGTGCCCAACAAATGTCGCCCTTGTCACCGCCCGTGCCCAGAGCATGCAGGGGTGCTGCAATCCTTGCCCCTCAAATTGGTGTTGCCAGGGCTATGTGGCACTTGCGCCTACGGCCAAGTAGCATTCGCGCCTAAATCAAAGCAAGGCATGGTCAAGGCCGTTGCGACAGGGGTGTTTCTTGGTTGGAGCTGCGTTCATGGGAGCTGCACTCACAGCAAGCCGCGCCCCCATGACATGACACTAAGCGCCTCCCCCGCCGGCGCGGTCCTCCTTGCGGCTCCCTCCAGTCCCTGTTCACTTGCTCCCCCTGCTGCTGTCCTCCAACCCTGCCCCCTCCCGCTGCTTCTCAAGCCCTTGTCCCAACCCGCTGCTGTTATGTTCCCAAGAGGGATAGCCGATCAATGCCACAACATTGTATCTCATCGTATACATTCATCACGTAGCAGCTGCTCCCTCCCTCTGTCCCAACCCGCTGCTCTCCTCCAGCCCCTGCTGCTCCTGAACTCTGTCGCGCCGCTGCTTTGCTCCAGCCCCCGCTGCTCCCTCCCTCTGTCCCAACCCGCTGCTCTCCTCCAGCCCCTGCTGCCCAACCCTTTTGACCCCGCAGCCTCGCATGCTCGCTCTGGGCCATGCTCCGTGCGCACACAGGCAGAGAACGACGACTTGTGGAAGGAGAAGCGGACGGCAGACAAGCAGATGGAGGACCTGCAGGCGCAGCTGGAGGCGGCCCTCAGGGCCCACGAGGCCACGCTGCACCAGCTGGAGACCGCCAAGTTCTTCCTGCAGGCAAGTCCTTTGCCAAGCGCACCGCCAGGCCCCTCCTGCAGGCGCCACGCTGCCACCAGCTGGGGACCACCGACTTCCCCTCCTGCAGACAAGCTGCGCGGGGGGCCTGGGTCCTGGGAGGTTGATGGCCCTGCACGAGTGTGTTGCTCAGGGCCCACGGGGCCATGCCACACCAGCTGGGGACCGCCAGGTCCTTCCTGGAAGCATGCTGCCCAGGATCTTTGTGACCTGTGACCTTGTCACCCCCAGGGCCCCTGCATGATTGACCCCCAAGTTCCTTTCCTGCAGGCGCGCTGCCATGCGGGGGCCCTGGGTGCCCTGGGGCTGCTACCCCTGCACGCGCTGCGGGCATGTGCTACCCCTGCACGCGCTGCGGGCATGTGCTACCCCTGCTCATGCTGCCATTCAGGGGCTCTGGGTGCCCTGGGGCTGCTACCCCTGCACGCGCTGCTGGCATGTGCTACCCCTGCACGCACTGCGGGCATGTGCTACCCCTGCACGCACTGCGGGCATGTGCTACCCCTGCTCATGCTGCCATTCAGGGGCTCTGGGTGCCCTGGGGCTGCTGCTTCTGCACGTGCTGCTGGCACGTGCAACCCCTGCACGTGCTGCTGGCATGTGCTACCGCTGCACGCACTGCGGGCATGTGCTACCCCTGCTCATGCTGCCATTCAGGGGCTCTGGGTGCCCTGGGGCTGCTGCTTCTGCATGTGCGGCCGCCGAGGCCTCCTAGGAGACATGCTCGCCATGACTCTCGGGTCCTTGTGGATAACAGCCCCCTTTTGCAGGGGCGCACGCTGAGGCCCCCTTTTTCCTGTGCAGGCACGCCTTCAGTGGGCTGTGCTTGAATCGCTCCCGAGCTGCTGCTGCTGCTGCTGCTGCTGCTTCCTCTAGGGGCAGTGCTGCCCCACGCACCGGGCCTGTTTGCAGGGGATGGGAGGGGAGGGGTATGCGCAGGGTGAAGTAAAGCATCCAGTCAGCACAGGTGATTGCATTGGATGGGTGATGCGCATGGGGTGCATGGGCTCTAGTTGTAGGGATGCACATGTATAGGGTCCCAGGTGCGGTGTAGGAGCTGGTCTGGAGGTGGGGAACCAAGCCCGTACACGTAGGCTTCTACAGAGAGGCCTCCGCTTACACACGGGTGCCCGGGGCGCGAGGGTGCTCATGCCTCACTGCGGTGCCGCCGCACATCATATGACAGTGCCCTGTGTTCGTCAAGGCAGCGCGCACGTGTACGCTCCTCCCCAGGTATGCAGTATTGCCCGTGCCCCGGGCCCCCCATGCTCCCCACACGCACGCATCATCGCCACCGCCCATGCCCTCGCTCTCGTCCTCTAGTGTACACGCATCCTGCGCCACATGAGTATCCTGTGCACTGCATTCACATCCCACGCATCCTGCACCACATGGGCATCCTGTGCACTGCACACGCATCCTGTGCACCGCACATGCATCCTGTGCACCGCACATGCATCTTGTGCACTGCACACACGCAGGGCCTCGACCTGACCAACCCCTCCTCCGAGGCACGCATCCAGTCAGCCCGCATGCGCCCCCTGGGCCCCTCGCTTGGGGGCAGCAGCCGCCCCAGCAGCGCCGGCGGCAACCTGGGCGGCGGCAGCCTGGCGGGCGGAGGCGGCGCGACATGGCGGCCAGGCACCGCGCCCGCGCACCTCATGCGCCCGCAGTCTGCGCGCTCCCGCCTGGCATCGCCAGGAGCCCGTGGACGAGGTGGGGGCAGCGTGGCGGGCGCAGCCCGCTGATGGAGCGCGAGCAAGCCTTCTGACGCGTGCTTGTGTGCTTGTTGCGTGACTAAGTGAATGCATGTTTGTGTGCCGTGAGTGTGCATATGTGCTTTTTCTTTATGTGCCTACGCATGTTGTGGTTTACTGCTGTGTGTTTATGGTTGTGTCTGCAAGTGTGTTTGTGTGTGAACGGCGGCTCCTGCGTGCTGTGTGTGTGCACTCATGTCGTGTTCATGCGGGTCTTCATGTCCAGTACCGCAACAAGTGAACATGCATGCGAGCACACACACACACACTGACACACGCGCGCAGGGGAGGCGGTACAGTATTTGGACGTCAGTGGGCTGGGCACGGTTGAGGAGGAGGAGGGGGCCTCCAAACCTCCCCGCAACGAGGTGGGTGGTGCAAGCAGACCCCTCTCACCCCAACAGCATGCACAGCCCTGGGCGTGCACTGCACAGCGTTGCACGCTCTCTTGCGGAAACCTGGGACCGCTATACGGGCATGCTCCAGCGCACTGTGCGCTGGGGGGGACGCAGGAGAGAGCATGCGCGGGGGGGTGCGCAGGAGAAAGCATGCGCGGGGGGGTACGCAGGAGAAAGCATGCGCGGGGGGGCCCCTGCCTGCTTAGGGATGTGAGGGGGGCTGTGCCTAGGGTCCCTGCCTGGTTGGAGGCGTGTGGGGAGCTGTGGGGACTCAGTGATTGTGCCGGACCTGCGCTCCAGGCAAAGGCAGGCACACACACACACACACACACACACACACACACACACACACACACACACACACACACACACACACA
>LKMJ01007283.1_pt1 | contig 10426 bp, 10 predicted proteins | sample 643391 | NCBI WGS metagenome assembly LKMJ01 (sample SAMN04112250, study PRJNA286221) | soda lake metagenome | biome: soda lake; feature: Kulunda Steppe; material: water; isolation source: sample PL-Br10 brine of Picturesque Lake | place: Russia: Kulunda steppe | collected 2010-07
GCCCGCAACGGCGGCGACACGCATCCGGACAACTTCGAACTCTCGCCGTTTCACACACCGTTCCCGGGGATGGTCCGCAAGGCCGCAGTGCTCGGCTACCGACACTGTATTCGTGATACGGAGATCGAAGACGAACTCGCCGACGAGATCGGTCGGCAGCCACGCCGCGAGGCGTTCGACGACGACGAAGCCTATCTCGACGCGATCAAGGAGTACACCGAGAAACTCCGCGAGACAACGCTCTACGAGGAGTGGTATGCAAAGACCGTCGAACCGACGCTTTCGATCTCACGCGAGGTCGGCAACTGGTACACCGGCTCTGTGCATCTCGCCCGCGCTGCTGGGCTCTCCGAAGCGCTCGATGATGGTCGAGAGCTCGCTGGCAAAGATATTCTCGTCTCCTCGTACGGCAGTGGCGCACAGGCAGAGATCCACGCCGAGACCGTTCAGGACGGCTGGGAAGAGGAGATCGAACAGCTCAACATCTTCGAGCAGATCGAAAACCGTCACTCGATCAGTTTCGAGGAGTACGAAAGCATCCACGACGTCCACAACCACGACGAAACGACCGAGATGGACCCACTAACCTCACCTGACGGAGAGTTCGTCTTCGATGGCTGGGGCCGGATGGGCGAGCGGAAGTACACCTACGTTGAATAGCATCCGCGCCGAAGGCGCGGTTCACTCCGACGGAGCGAAGCGGAGTCGGAGGATGTTTTTCCCCAAGTTTTTGCGAAGGAGTGGTTCGCCCTCGGCGAACCCGACTGAGTAAAAAGTGGGCGACCACGATTTTAATACAGATTGCGAACCAACAGGCAATCATGAGCATAGCTAGGGATCCGAAACACAGTGATGGTGCTCCCACGGTGGAGGGCACTGGCATTCGAGTAAAGGATATCGCTGCTGCCTACGAACATAGTGGGTACGACCCCGATGAAATAACACAACTGTATCCTGATCTCTCTCTTAGCGATGTTCATCAGGCTCTGGCCTACTACTACGATCATATCGACGAATTTCGCACACCCGACACTGCGAAAGCATGAGGCCGCTGTACTGTGACGAAAGTATCTGGATTCCTGTTTCAGATGGATTGCGCAGACGCGGCTGGACTGTTACTACCGCACGTGAGGAGGACATGCTCGGAACACCGGATCGGGAACAGTTGAACTTTGCAGTCGAAAATGATTGGATTCTGATCACGTTCGACGATGACTTCTTATCGTTAGTGGAAAAATCCGGTCTCGACCACGCTGGCATAATTTATGTCCAGCAGGCCGGTCGAGACATTGGTGACATCGTGAAAACAATCGATGCTCATCTCGATGAACGAAACAGAGATGACCGGCACATACACTACTGCTAATTTTCGAATTTAAGGCAACTCACGGTGTCTTTCGAGCATCGTTTCGAAATCCAACTCAGTGACAGCAAGCGAGAACCCGTCGATTCTGGCGAGAGCCGGCGCGTGCTCCCAGAGATCCTCTTCGCCGAGGCCGTGGAGAATGACTGCATGCGGTGAGGGCTTGACGACCCGCAGTGCAACGAGTGGTGACTCACCACGGGTTACGTTCGTGAACACGAGCGCTCGGTTCGTACTCTGGCCATAAAGGTTGTAGAACTCGTCGCTGGAGAGTTTCTGTATCGCCTCGATGCTGTCGATGATGGTGTGGCCGGCGATCGTATCCCGGCTTCCCTCGACCACTTCCGTCGCATCGATAGCGTCGTAGTACCGTTCGAGCGGAATATTCGCTGAGTACTCTTTCAGATCGTGGACGGCGGCGCTGTCGAAGCCGGCAGTGAGTACTCTCGCGTACTGACGGATGTGGCTGCCACCCCGACGCTCGTCGATATCGAGCAGTGCGTCGACTGCCCGTCTGATGATCCCGATTCCCGGGTTATCTCTCCGTCCACTCTCGTAGTCCGAGACGACCGAGGGTGACACCTCCAGCGTCTCTGCGAGATCAGTCTGTGCGATCTCGAAGTCAGTGCGCCACTTGCGAAGGGTCGCGCCCGGCTCGTCGCTAAGCGTGATCTCCCCAGCGATCTTCTCTGCCAGCTTTTCGCGGTCTCCCCGAGCCATACTCACACAGTTGCTGTTTCGTCGACAGCGTCTTGGGCGGCGTCGATGACAGACTCGAAATCGGTCTCTCCCTCGCCTTCGACCCAACGGTAGGTGATCGTCCCCTCATTGTCGAGAACGAAGATACTCCGTTTTGCAACCTCGAACAGGCCGTACATATCGGGGTTGATGACACCAAACTCGTGAATCACCTCATGATCCCAGTCTGACAGCATCTCGAAGGGCAACTCCTCACGGAGGATGAACACGTTCTGTGCTGGCGGCAGGTCGACACTCACGCCGTAGATCTTGGCACCAAGTCGTTCGAACTCGTCGATCGAATCCCGGAACGTCCCCATCTCCAGCGTGCAGCTGCTTGTAAACGCTGCAGGAAAAAACGCCAATACGATCGGACCGTCGCCGAGTGCTTCCGACAATGTGAACTCCTCGATGTCGTTGTACACCTCCCCACCCGCCTTGGGTACCGAGAAATCTGGCGCTGTGTCGCCAACGTCGAGCATACCACAACTCCGCTCCCCGACCGAGTAAATCTTCCCCCAACTACACAGTGAAATGAGTCAACACACAACAAACACTAAGAGCAAACCGCCCCTACTCCAAGGGAACTAGTATGGATTTTAGCGCCGACAGCACACACGGGTTGATCAGGGGGACTGCCACCGAACTGGCCGAGCAGTTCGGCCCGGCGTACTGGCGTGAGAAAGAACAGGATGGGGAGTTCGCCGAGGAGTTCTGGGACGAACTGGCTGTGGCCGACTTCCACGGACTACTGATTCCCGACGAGTACGGCGGCGCAGAGATGGGGATGCAGGAGATGGGAATCGCGATGGAGACGCTCTGTGCCGAGGGCTGTGGCTTGGCCGGCACCTGGTATCTTGTCCTCACCGCAGGGATGGCGGCGCTCGGTATCAACGAGTACGGTACAGAGGAGCAGAAAGAAACCTACCTGCCGGATATCGCCGCTGGTGACCGCAACTTCTCGATCGGAATCACCGAACCAGAGGCGGGGACAAACACACTGAACGTTAGTACCCGGGCCGAGCGGGACGGTGACGAGTACGTCCTCGACGGCGAGAAAGCCTGGATTACTTTCGCCGATATCGCCGACAACATGATTCTGGTCACTCGGACGACACCCAGAGCAGAGGTGGGGAATCCAACCGACGGAATTTCGCTGTTTATTCTGGATATGGACGACCCGGGCATCGAGACATCCCCCATTCCAAAACACGGGATCAACCACTCGAACTCCTGTGAGGTGTTCATCGAGGAGGTCCGTGTCCCGGCCGAGTATCTCCTTGGCGAGGAAGATGATGGCTGGGAGCCACTGCTCGCGATGATCAACCCCGAACGGATCGGGTTCGCCGCAGCAGGGACGGGAATCGGCAAGCTCGCCGCCGAGCACGCGATCGAGTACGCCAACGACCGCGAAGTCTTCGGCGTCCCTGTCGGTAGCCACCAAGCGGTTTCCTTTCCGATCACGAAAGCCTACGCTCGCATGGAAACGGCCGAGCTCATGCGACAGAAGGCCGCCTGGCTGTTCGATCAGGGACAGCCGTGTGGCTACGAGACCAACGTCGCCAAGGCGACAGCTGTCGAGGCCGGAATCGAGGCCGTTCGGCAGTCGATGCAAGCGTTCGGCGGCTGGGGATACGCCAAAGAGTACGATGTCGAACGCTGGTGGCGCGAGATCAACCTCACCCGGCTTGCACCCGTCACACAGCAGATGGCCTACAACCACATCAGCCAGCAACTCGGCTTTCCGAAATCCTACTAATGAAGATACGCGTCCAGCCGGAGACCGACGAACAGGCCGCAAATGCCATCGCGAAGGCGCTTGCACAGCACTTCGGCGAGTCAATCGAGGTGTACAGAGAGGGCAGCGACGAGCCTTTAACTGCCCACAAGGTGGCCGAAAACGCCAGCGACTCGAATGAAGATGATGGCACTGCTGCTGGTAATGAGGAAGAGCTCGGCCCCACCGAGCGCGAACAGACACTCTGGGAAGAGATCGAAGATATCGAACGTGGGGGGCCGGAGAAGTACCGCGAGAAACTCGAAGCCGATGGCAAGCTGTTCGTCCGCGATCGACTCGACCTCTGGTTCGGCGAGGATGGAATCAAATTCGAGGATGGCAAATTCGCCGAGTTCGATGCCGAAGATCGCCTGCCTGCGGATGGGATGCTCACTGGCGCTGCCGAATTCGAGGGCCGCGATCTCCATTTTATGGCCAATGACTTCTCTGTCAAGGCAGGCTCGATGGCAGCGAAAGGCGTGGAAAAGTTCCTGCGGATGCAACAGCGGGCGCTGAAAACTGGCCGTCCAGTCCTCTATCTGATGGACTCCTCTGGCGGGCGGATCGACCAGCAGACTGGCTTCTTTGCCAATCGCGAGGGAATCGGCAAGTTCTATTACAACCACTCGATGCTTTCCGGTCGTGTCCCCCAAATCTGTGTGCTCTATGGTCCCTGTATCGCCGGTGCGGCCTACACCCCTGTCTTTGCCGATTTCACCGTGATGGTCAGGGACGTGAGCGCAATGGCGATCGCATCGCCGCGGATGGTCGAGATGGTGACCGGCGAACAGATCGATATGCAGGATCTCGGCGGCGCGGAGATGCACGCCACTCACTCCGGCAGCGCAGATCTGATTGCCGACGACGAGGAACATGCACGCGAGCTCGTTGCCCAGCTCGTCTCCTATCTCCCGCGAAACAGCGACGAGACGCCATCCCACTCCGAAAGTGAGCAACCGAGAAAGCCACCGAACGGGATCGATTCGATCGTCCCGAGCGATCCCAACAAGGGCTATGACATGCACGATATCATCGAGCGAGTCGTGGACGCTGGCTCCGTGCTCGAACTTCGACCCAAATATGGCAGCGAAATTATCACTGCCTTCGCACGGATCGATGGTCGGCCGATCGGTATCGTCGCCAACCAGCCCGCAAAGCGTGCGGGTGCCATCTTCCCAGACGCAGCCGAGAAAGCAGCACAGTTCATCTGGACCGCCGACGCGTACAACATCCCGCTTTTGTATCTCTGTGACACACCGGGATTCATGGCCGGCTCACAGGTCGAAAAGGAGGGGATTCTCGAACAAGGAAAGCGGATGATCTACGCCACCTCCTCGGCGACGGTCCCCACACAGTCGGTCGTCGTCAGAAAAGCCTACGGAGCGGGGATCTACGCGATGGCTGGGCCAGCTTACCAGCCTGAATCGACGATCGCGCTTCCCTCTGGCGAGATTGCAATTATGGGTCCCGAGGCCGCGATCAACGCCGTCTATGCGAACAAACTCGCCGATATCGACGACCCAGCGGAACGCAAACAAAAAGAAGCCGAGCTACGCGAGGAGTATCGGGAAGATATCGATGTGCACCGAATGGCAAGTGAGGTCGTTATCGACGAGATTGTCCCGCCGAGCACTCTGCGCGAAGAGCTCGAACAGCGCTTCGATTTCTACGAGACCGTCGAGAAAGAATTGCCTGACAAGAAACACGGGACGGTTCTCTGACGGATACTCGTCGTCGTTCACTCCTCTTTCTGTGCGATCTCCACGCTCGTGCCTTCCTGTTGGGCAACGATAACCTGTCTCTCGTCGTCCAGTTCGTGTGAGAACTGCAGTTCACCGACCGACGCTGTCTCGTTCAGCGACGGTATAGGCGTACTCCCGACCTGTTCGCCACCAGCACTCACTTCGATGTGGAACTGATCAGGGCCTGGCGAAATTGCCATTGATTGGTTCGCAATGCGGGCCCCTGCTTGCTCGCGGTCTGAGGTGAACGCACGGACCGCTTCGTTCAGATCGACAACGTAGGCTCTATCGCCACCGTTGAGATTCCAGCCAGTCCGATTCACATCGACAGTGTCCCGCCAGCCGAGACCGCCGACCACGACCGTTGTCTCGCCGTTGTGCACCAGCTCATTTTTACTGACGACACTCGTCCAGATATCGCGTTGTTCGCTGACGACGATCACACCGCTTTCGTTACCCGTGGCTCGTTCGTGTGGGGCGTCCTCGGCGTAGGTCACGTGGTAATCAGCAACTGTTATGGATTCATTTCCGGGCACTGGATCATCGCTCATACCCGGTGCATTGCTGGCGAAACTTGGGACGGCAATTATCAGGGCAACGGCGAGCAATCCAAACACCAACACCTGCCGACCAGAAATCGGCGTTGCGACGATACTGTCTGGGAGTGCAACTGGCAACCCCGGTAGTGCGAGGATGACGAGTGCGGTGACAAACAGCAACGCCCCGACCCAGCCGATCCCCGAAAGCCCAGCCAACAGCCAGATGAGTGCCGCGACTGACCCGACTGCACCGAGCCAGAGATAGGCGAGTGTTCGACGTTCTGGAATCAGTCCCACTCCGTCGAACACTGTGGGAATCCGTTCGTCTTTCGCCGCAAAGATGGCGGTGATGAGTATCGTCAACGCGAGCAGAAAGATGAGTCCGATCCCTCGCTGTTGGACGAAGACGCCGTCGCCGCCGGTCGCAAACGCCCAGAGCTGTCGTGTCAGCCCAAAGGTGAGCACAGCAGCAAGCACCAACACCGGTTGCCGCTGTTCGTCTCGGTGGCGAAGGAGTGCAATCGCAAGCAGTACACCGAGCAGAAACCCGAGCATATGCGCCTGAACGTTGACGCCCCACCAGCCCGGCGGCCCGGGTGTCCCCGGCTCGGCTGTCGCCCGGAGCACTGGCTCTCGAACTGTCGTGACGACGATGCCAGTGCCAGTAATCCCGACCATCGCGAAGATTGCCACCACGGGGAAGTAGATCACTGCAAAGCCACCCAGCGCAAACACAGTGCCAGAGAACCCAAGCGACCAGCCGAGTGCGAGTACGGAGGTAACGATGCTGATGGCGATAATCGCAACTGGAAACACCACCAGTGCGCGAACCCACGGTCGCCGAATCAACCGATTCTCGGTTGGACTCACAAGCGTTTGCTCTGGCTGTACGTCCCCTGGCGGTGGATACTCGTAGCTCGTCGACTCACTCTTTCGCGGCGGTGGATAGTGACTCCATGCGTACTCGACGATCGGTGCCAACACGACTGTTCCGACCATGTTGCTGATCAAATGGTTCGAGCCGGCGTGGGCAAAGCCGGCAGTGAGGAGTCCTTCCGGATAGAAGTACGACCAGCTTCGAAAGGGAAGCGTAACCGGTGTATCCCAGTGTTGGAGGCCACTCTGTGCGAACAGATAGAAGCTGATTACACCAACCACCGTCACCAGCGAACCCAACGGAACTCCGTAAATAAACCGCTCAGAGAGTCTCTCGTGGTAGGATCTGGGATTCCCGACAGCGAAAAAGTACGCAGCTGTCACCCCGATTGCGACGACCAGCGCAATGCGGGTAAGCCCAAATTCGAGCGGCATATCGGTACATTACCGCGGTGGTTTGTCAGCGTATCGACTCGGATACGTTGTTCGAGGCGTTTTATAGTTTCCAGAACGTGCTATCGAGTATGACACCCGAAGAAGTCGCCGAACTGATCGAATCGAATCTCCCAGATGCGACAGTCGATGTCGGTCACCCCCGCGGTGTCGACGACGAGGACCACCTCGCGGCGACTGTCGTCTCGCCCGCGTTCGACGGCAAATCACTGCTTGACCAGCACGAACTCGTCTACGATGCACTCGGTGAGCATATGACGGAGGATATCCATGCAATCGAGCTTTCGACGTACACGCCAGAAGAGTACGAAAACCAGTAGCCTACTGCTCTATTTTCTCCGCTGTGCGCTCGGATCGCTTGCCAGCGACTCGCCGTTCAGGCAACACCGGCTCTGGCTCTCGACCGAGTGTCAGAAACCGCTCGGTGCGGGTTAACTCGTCTCTTGCTGGACTCGGTTTTTTGATTTCTTCGTACTCGACTGCGACTCCCTCGGGATCGGATTCGATTTTGACGACGAACAGCTGATAGGAGGGGTAAAACACCGGTGGAAGGATCCCGATGATTCCGTCCCGTCTGTGCAGTCGCTTGAGCCACGTACCCGTGTTCGCGACCAGGCCGCCGTCGATCTCGTTTAGCTGTGGGCGGTGGGTATGACCGTAGCAGAACACTGCTGTCTCCGGCTCTGATTCGAACAGCTCGCTTGCAGCCTCCTCGTATGGCTCTGCCGGGTCGACAGTGAGATCGGTCTCAAAGACGCCAAACCGGTTGATTGTTTTTCTGACATCCCGACGGATGAAATACAGCGGGATGCCGATCAGCAGCAACAGGCCGGCGACAGCGATGTTAAGTGCAAGCAGGAACCAGACTGCTGTCCCCGCAGAGCCAAACTGGCTTAGAAAGGCCGTCCCGCTTTCGACTGGTGTCGACCAGATGCCAGCAAGACTCAACCCGGAGAGTATTGCGAGGAGAATGCTGATGTTGAAAAGCAACAGGAACGGAATCAACGAGTAGCGCAACAACGGGTTCATCTCCCGGTAAAAGTACTTGGATATGAGCCAGACTGGCATCCGTTCTGTGGGAGTCACAGCCTGTACGTCTTTCAGCCAGTTGTACCGTCCGCGGTCGGAGAGCTGTCCCGCACGGCTCGTGACGAGCGTATTGTAAAAGTAGCCAAGCGGCGAGGCATGGGGGTTGCCCCAGTCCTCGATTCTGTTGTTGGGATCGCGCTGGTGGCCGTGTTCGAAGTGGATGGCCTGGTCGTCAATCTCTCTGGTGACCGACTCGTCCTGGACGAGATTTACGTTGTACTCGGCGAACCGTTCGACGTACTCCTCGTAGGCAGCCAGTTCGTGGTCGTGGTTGCCCGGCAGGAGAGTGATCGTGATGTTCTCGCCAGTCCGGCGAAACTGCTCGAATAGCTCCGGATACGTCTCTTCCAGTGCATCGAATTTCTCGATTCCATCGATCGTCGTAAACTCCCAGAGGCCAAATGCATCGCCGTTGATAATTAGCTCCGCATTCTCGTCAGTCTGTTCGAGCCGTTCGAGAAACCCGAGCAGCTCGTCGAGGAAATCAACCTGCTCTAACTGCTCGTCCCCACCGATATGGAGGTCGCTAATCACGTAATAAACAGGGTCCGAATCGGCAGTCATTGCCACCCCTTTCAGTATCCGTGAGTAAAACCTTTGTTATAGCTGGAATCAGCTGGACCGATAGCAACAGTACTCTGTCATTCTGATCCGGGAGATAGTAATTGAATCCTAGTTAGCGAATAGCTTGCGAATTCGTTGTGTCGTATGGATTTGCCCGGCTGGAGAGAGGAAGTGGCGCTCGTCAGGAAGTGTGAGACAGTCAACCAGTGACGGAAGTGCCTGTGTTGCTCGGCGACGTACCTGATTGCCGGGGAAGAATGGATCTTCCTCTCCGGCAACGACGACTGTCGGGGCGTCGAATCCAGACAGCTCCGAGAGATCGGTCGGTCCCGGGAACGTCGTTGTCAGCGTCTGATTCCGCAGCACCCACCCGATCGTATCGATAACGATGGGATCGACGTTTTTCGGTTGCTCTGTGAAAATCGGCGCAAGCGCCTGCCGGAGGAGCCACCGCTGTGGCATCATCTGATAGAAAAATGTCGGTGACAGCGTCTGTGAGATATCCAGAGACGGTGTCGTGTTGAGTCCTGCCGGCACGACCAGCGCCGCTTTTGTGATCCGTTCAGGAATCTGGGTTGCTGTCTCCAGCAGGATGCCTGCACCGTGGGAGGATCCGATCATCGCCGCTCGATCTATCCCCAGCCCATCGAGGATCTCCCTGACCCAGTTACTGTATCTCGCTGGTTCTTCGCTGGTACTCTTTCCGGGCTGTCCTGGCGTATCGGGCGCGATGAGATAGTATTCGTCGGCAAGCGCCTGAAACCAGGCCAGCGTAACTGGTGTTGTAATGTTCCCTCCCTGAAAGACGACCACTGGCGGTCGTTCAGGGTTGCCAGCCGTCGTCTCGACGAAGCTGCTTCTGATCGGAATCTCAAGTAGCGAGTCGACAGCACCGCCATACAGTTTGTCGAACGTTCCTGCATCACCACGACGGTTGTCTGTTGTTGTTCGTCCGCCGTTTCTGTCTGCGCTAGATATTTTTTCAGTCATTGTCATATCACATTCGTTCTTGTCGGGTGTTTTTACGGTACGCATCTTACTCTCTCAATCACAGTCAGCGGGCTCATTCGACAGAGCGATACTCGGTTCGCAAATTCCATGCTGTCCGTCTGGTATTTTTTGTTGCCAGAGTATACTCGCTTTTAGCCCACCAGCCCACCGATTGCGCCACCGATTGCGCTGTCTACTGCTGCGATGACCGAAATCACGACCACGACTGCCAACGTGCCAGCACCAACCGCTCCGCCAACCGCGCCTGTGACTGGACCAAGCGAGAGCCCAAGGA
>LKMJ01007285.1_pt1 | contig 10424 bp, 10 predicted proteins | sample 643391 | NCBI WGS metagenome assembly LKMJ01 (sample SAMN04112250, study PRJNA286221) | soda lake metagenome | biome: soda lake; feature: Kulunda Steppe; material: water; isolation source: sample PL-Br10 brine of Picturesque Lake | place: Russia: Kulunda steppe | collected 2010-07
GTGGCTTGGCATGGTGTGTTGAGGGGTGGTGGGGTAGGGTATGGCGTGGTGTGGCGTGGCTCAGCATGGTGAGGTAGGATGAAGTGGGGTGTGGCTTGGCATGGTGTGTTGAGGGGTGGGGTAGGGTGCGGCATGGCGGGGTGCGGCGTGGCGTGGCAGGGTGGTTGGGGTGAGGGATGGTGCTGCAACGACACCTCAAACCTGCTGGGTAGGTGTGCTGGGTGGTGATGCGCGCCTCTGCAGTTGCCCTCTGGATGTAGCTTGTGCATACCTAAGGCGCATGCGTGCGTACGTTTATTTGTGTGCGCACATGTGCTCGTGTGCTCGTTGTGGTCCTGCCGGTGGACAAGCTTCCAATTTTGTGGTTGGGGGAAAACTAAAGAAAAGTGGACTGGCTTGACAAAAAGAGCTGCTTGCAGGATTATGGAAAAGTCCTGGCTTGTGTGTTCATTGGCATGGCTAAGAAAGAGCATCACTGTGCAGTGCAAAAATTCTGTAGCCTAAAACCGTGCCCACACACATGCACACAATCAGCACACGCAACCACGTATGCAAAAATACCCCAACACGCAGCCTCATATGCACCAGCCCCGTCCATCGTACCTTGACCTCGCTTCCTGCTCTCTATTTCGCCGCCCGCCTGCAGTTTTGAGCAGGTGGAGCCGGGGAAGCGCGTCCAGGAAGCCGCGCGCCAGGTTGCAGGCCTGGTGTCTGCCTGCTCACAGCACCTGCTGGCTGTTGGGGCACACGCCAGCCGCAGCAGCGGGAGTGCGCTGGCGGCCTTACTGAGGCACTGCAAAGCGCTCCAGGTTGGGTGTTGTGTGTGATGTTGTGTGTGATATTCTGTGCATACGTATAAATGTGCGTGTGTGCGCACGTGTGAACGTGGCGTAGAAGTTGTTGCTTGCGTAAGTGTGTGTGTGCATGCATGCGTGCATGCGTGCGCGCGTGTTGGCTGCATCGAATGGCGTCCAGGCATCCAGCAGCAGCCTGAAAGACATGGTGGCTGGGTCTCTGTCAAATAAATCACACTTGTCTGTGTTTATGGCCATTCCCCACCCAAACCTCTGAGGCCCTCCGCGCACCGCACGCGGCAATCACGCGCAGGCAGCATGGCACGCGTACGCACGCCTCTCGGCCTCGGAGCGCCAGGCGCGCAGCGATGGTACCCCGGAGTCACACGTGCGCCAGCTGGCAGCGCTGCAGGACGCCCTGGAGGGGTGCAAGGCGGCGGCGGCGGCGCTGCAGGAGGCAGGCCTGTCCAGCGGTCAGTGGGGGCTGGGTGGGGGCGCTGTCCAGCGGTCAGTGGGGGCTGTGGGGCGGTGCTTGCTCTGTTCATGGGATCTCCGAGGACGGGCAGTCAGGCTCACACGCTACACGCACACGCACAAGAATGCAAACTGAGCAAGACCAGTTGAAGCAGCATGCCCCTGTTTGCTCCCCTCAACCACTTTCTGCACAATAACTTCCTGCATCATTCCCTGCATCATTACTTCCTACATAATCACTACCTGCATCCCCACTTCCTGCATTATCCCCGCATTTTCACTTACCCCCACCCGTGTGCCCACCTGTGGGGCCCATCCTTTGCAGGCCGCCTGCTGCAGCGCGCACAGGCTATTGCAACGCAGCTGGGTGCCCTGCACGCCCTGCTGGCCGACGAATCCTCGCGCGCAGTTGCGGGCCGCTTTGAGTGGGTGGACGGCGTGCTGGCGCGTGCCATTGTGCACGGCGGCTGGGTGCTGCTGGACAACGCCAACCTGTGCAACCCAACCGTCCTGGACCGCCTCAACCCGCTGCTGGAGCCGGACGGTGTGTGTGTGTTTGTTTGTGTGTATGTGTGTGCGTGCGTGCATGTGTGTGCATGCGTGCGTGCGTGAGTGAACATGTGTGTGCACGCGTGCGTATGCACGGACACCTGTGCTATGACAGGTGGTATGACAAGTAGGTGCGGCGCTTGCTATGTCGCCTCTCACCCTCACTCGTTCCTGCAATGTGCATCCACTACCGGCATAAGCATGCACATGCCCGTGTTTGCATCATCACAGCCGTCTTTGCACGCTTGTGCAAGAGCACACAAATGCTTGCACTTGCACACACACACACACACACACACACACACACTGGCTTTTTGCCATGCCGCGCTTGCAGGCGTGCTGTACATGAACGAGTGCGGCTCCGTGGGCGGTGTGGCGCGCTTGCTCGTGCCCCATCCCGAGTTCCGCCTGATCCTGGCGCTGGACCCGCGCCACGGGGAGGTGTCCCGCGCCATGCGCAACCGAGGCATTGAGCTGTGCCTGCTGCCCCCGATGCCCCCCGCGGTGGCCGCCCCGGCGGCCGCCACCAAAAAAGCAGCGCCGGAGAATTCCGCGGCGGCAGCAGCAGCAGCTGTAGGCGCCTGTGCACCTGGCTTGGCGCAGCAGGCGCAGCAGGGCGCACTGCGGCTGCTGGCGGCGGAGGGCATGGGCGCGGGTGGGCCACGCCTGCTGGCGACCATGGCCCGCACGCATGCGGCGGTGTGCGCGCTGGCGGCAGGCGCGCACCGGCGGCCGCCGGGGCTGGGGGCTCTGGGCGGCTGGGCGCGGCTGGCGCGCATCCTGGCGCAGCGCGGCTGGGCGGGCGGGGAGGCCCTGCAGGAGGCTTGGCACTTGGTGAGCGAGGGCTGCGGGTGCTCAGGACACGCGACGCAGTGCGTGACTTAGGGATTGGCTGCCTGTTGAAGCTGGGCCAGCTTGGCTCTCACGTGTGCTTGCGCGCGTGGATTGCGTGCGTGTATGACAGCCCTCTGGCTTGCCTTGCAGCTGAGGGGGCCGCTCACCAGCTGCCGCTGCGCAACCTCCCGCTGTGTGCTGCCGCTGCGGAACCTCCCTCTGTGTGCTGCCGCTGCGCAACCTCCCGCTGTGTGCTGCTGCTGCGAAACCTCCCGCTGTGTGCTGCCGCTGCGCAACCTCCCGCTGTGTGCTGCTGCTGCGCAACCTCCCGCTGTGTGCTGCCGCTGCACAACCTCCCGCTGTGTGCTGCTGCTGCGCAACCTCCCGCTGTGCGCTGCCACTGCGCAATCTCCTGCTGTGTGCCACCACATGCAGGCCTACCTCGGCAGCCTGGTGCTGTCTCCGCCCCAGCTTGCAGCCGCCAATGCCCTCCTGTCCTCCCTGCTCCACTGCACCGGCCTCCTGCCCACAGTCAGCTGTGCGCACTCGGCACATGCCGACACGCACCTCCTGGCCATGAACCCCACGTCCCCTGGGCCACTGGCCCTACTCCCGGTGCCGGCAGTGCGCGCGCCAAAGGAGCATGCGCCCAGAGCAACCTGCCCTGTGTCAACAGGGGTGACAGCAGCAGCAGCAGCAGCAGCAACAACATGCGTGCCCGAATGTGAGGAGTGGAGCAGAGGAGATGGGGAGGGCGGGTGGGGTGGCGTGGATGTTGCGCGCGTGGCGCACATCGACCTCACGACCTCTGCAGACGCTGCCCTGAGCACCTCTGCGCCATCCTCTGCTTCTGCTGCCGCTGCTGCAGCTGACGGAGCATGGGGCAGCACCACCCCAGAGGAGCCGCCCCCCCCTGCCATCCGCCCTTGCACAGCCCTGCAGCCTGCCAGCTGGCCGCACCTGCTGTCCGGCGCCACACTCGCCGCAGACGCGCTCACCACAAGTGCCGCGCGCGATGTTGCGCTGCTGGGCCACCTTGCGGCATGCGCGTGCGCGGCGCACGTGGCCGCAGGGGCCCCACACCAGCCGCCCCAGCCGCAGCAGCTGCCGCAAGGGAGCGCCTGCGCAGGGAGCGGGCTGCCTGAGCCAGGCCATGTGGACCTTGCTGGATTCGCCGGCACGCTGCCTGTGCAGCAGCGCCAGCTGCTGGCATGGCTGCCCCCCCCCCTGCTCGCAGCACTGCTGCAGGCGGGCCCTCAGGCAGGCGCCATTGCCTGCAGTAGCAGCAGCAGCAGCAGCAGCAGCAGTGCCGACACGTCGCCAGAGGGCGTGGATGGCAGCGCAGGCGATGATGCGCCCCAGGGGGGCGGCTCGGCGGATGTGGTGGGCCTGCACTGGGCGGCATGGGCGGCGGCCCGGTTGGTGGCGGAGCGCGCGACAGGCAGCCCTGCAGACGCAGCAGCGCGGCTGCAGTGGGCGCGCGAGCTGGCGGTGCAGGCGCAGGTAGGGGCGCGCAGACCTGGGTCGATGACTTAGCTCAGGTGGTGGTGGGGGTGAGGGTGCAGGTGTGAGGATGGAAAATGGTGCTGGTTGTGCTGGTGCTGGTTGTGCAGGTGCTAGTGCTGGCGCAGGTGCTGATGCTGATGCTGATGCTGATGCTGGTGATGGTGGTTGGGCTGGTGGTAATTGAGCTGGTGCTGGTGCTGGTGGTAGGACTGGTGCTGGTGCAGGAGCTGGTGGTTGAGCTGGTGCTGGTGCTGGTGCTGGTGGTAGGACTGGTGCTGGTGCAGGTGCTGGTGTTAGGACTGGTGCTGGTGCTGGTGGTAGGAATGGCGCTGGTGCTGGTGCTGGAGGTAGGACTGGTGCAGGTGCAGGTGCTGGTGGTCGAGCTGGTGCTGGTGCTGGTGGTAGGGCTGGTGCAGGTGGACCAATGGCAGACAAGTGCCAGCAGCCCCTCCAGCTGCAGCTGTACACTGCGTGCAGTCATATGACCAGAGATGTGCACGTTACCGTTGACGCCGTCATGACGTTTAACCATACAGTCCGTATACTACGGTTAAAAAACGTAAATTACGGCGTAAATCGTAAGAAAACGCTGTATACAGCAGTATGACGGCGTCCAAATGACGCCGTAAATTACGGTGCCATTTGTGAATGACGCCGTATTTGCACAACTCTGCATATAACACAAAGTGCAGACAGGCTGCTGCCTCCATTTCTTGCTCTTATGCCCAGCTGCATGTTTGCCCTTGTATGCCCAGCTGCTTGTATGCATGGCGTGCGCAGACCGGTCGTGTAATGTGCGAGCATTCACACACATAGCGCTCACGCACACGTGTGCACTTGAGCGCATACACCAGCTCCTTGGACGTACAAATGCATACAGATACACCAAAGCATACACGTGCGCACACACACTTGAACGCAGACTGCTGCATGCTAACATCCGCAAACGCGCGCGCGCGCACACACACACACACACACACACATACACACATGTGCATGCACGCACAGCTCATACACACACCCACACACGTGCATGCACGCATGGCTCACACACTGTGCCCCAGGGACACACAGCGCTTAGCCCCTGGTCACGCCCACCCGCCCATGTGCTGGCAATGCCACATACATCAAAAGCCCTTTTTCAGTCCCCCGGGGCCCGGAGCAGCCAACTGAAAACGCGCTCACGCCCACACTCGCCTCGCTTGCGTGCACTCTCGCTGCTCCTGCATGCACAAGGCTCTGCACACCCACGCCCAGGCAGCACACACCCTCCCTACCCTCGCTACCTCCCCTTGCTCGCAGGACTTTGCGCACCTGGCGCACGGCCCCTCCAGCCCAACCTCCGCCAGCAGTACAGCTGACCTTCTGGCCCTCGCCTCCGCCGTCGTGCAGCAGCTGCTGCAGCACCCCCTGTCCCTCACCCTGCGTGCCTGCTTCACGCGCCACCTCAGCAGCTCGGGCGCCGCAGAACAGCTGCAAGCCCTACAGCCCCTGAACCCGTACTACTGCCACCTTGCACCGCCTCCCGCCCACCCTGCCCACCCTGCCCGCGCTCCGGAGGGAGGAGATGCCAGCTTGCACCAAGCCCAGCAGCAGCAGCAGCAGCAGCAGCAGGAGGCGCAGCAGGCATCGGCGGAGAGCGCGCGCCAGCTGCAGCTGGCGTGGATGCAGTGGCAGGGTCTGGCGCGTGCGGTGCCGCAGTGGCTGCTGCAGCAGCATGCGGGCAGCCGCGCGGATGCGGCCGTAGGGGCTGGCTGCGAGACTCCCTACCAGGTGTGACAGATGCGGCAGGGCCTTCCACAAGTGTTGATGTGCGCGCTGGGTGCGCACTTGGCACGCTCGCGAGCCGTTGCTGCGACTCCTGTGTGCTTTTGCTGCATGTGGCCGCACGGCCCATCCTCATGTTCTGGCTGCCCTGATGGGTGCTTGAGCATGCATGGCTGCCCTGACCGCGCCATGAATGCGCATGTTGTGTGCTTGGCTTCACACACACACACACACACACTCTTTTACCACTGCTGCTGCTGCTGCTGCTGCTGCTGCCGCTGCCGCCGCTTAGCTATCCTCACCCTTCCATCCTTTGTTTAAGGCGGTGCGACCCCTTCCTATTGGCTTTGAAGCCAGGCCAATAAAAACCTTAGCTTTTGAATCCATCCAGCCAGAGCTGATAGAGGGCACCAAGGATGCATACAAGCACATTCCATCTCCGCTGAGTCAGCCTTCCTCGGACCCACTTGGCACAAAATCACCTTGTTCAAGCCCATCTCCGTCCCCAATCCCAATGCCCAGCAACAGCCTTTGCCATCCATGACGCCTTTGCAGCACCACGCCTTTCCCCCTCATGACGTTCAAACTGCCTGCACCGTCCCCACCCACCCTGCCGCCTCTGCTCCCCACACACCTCCTGGCCCCGCCCCGCTGTTGCCTTTGGCCCCCCTCCTACCTCATCCCCCCCACCCTGCTGTTGCTGCATATGCAGAGCTCCTGCTGGCGCAGCAGCCGGCCCGAGGCGCGCGCCCTGCGCGCCCCGCCCTTCCACCCAGTCGTGGACGCCCTGGCGCCGCTGCTGCACACAATCACAGATGTGGAGCAGGCGCTGCTGGCGCTGCCCATTGCGCCCGCGGCCGCGGCCTCCCTGCAGCAGGAGCAGCCGCAAAGCAGCCAGCAGCAGCAGGAGGGTGAGGAGGGGCATGGGCCTTGTTGGCGTGAGGAGGTGGCTTTTGCACTGGAGCAGGTGGCTCGGTGGAGAGGCGCGCTGTGGAGCTTGTGCCACGGGCCCCTGCACGCATCGCCCCCAGCCCCTGCCCAACAAGACAAAGGCGCGCAACACACGCCTCACTCACTCCCCTCCAGTAGCCTGCGGCCAGCATTCGATGCCGAAGCCGTGGCCTGGGTGTGGCAACGCCTGGACAAAGCGCTGCACCGCCTCAGCGCCGCCCTGCCAAGCCTGCTGTGCGAGGACGATGCGCTGGGCAGCGCAGGCGCAGGCGCGGAGCTGGGCGACAGCACCACGCCTGCTGGTGCTGCGGCTGGTGCTGCAGCGCGTGGAATCCATGCAGCCAGGGGCCCCACTGCGCTGGCCAGCCGCCTGGCGCACGCGCGCCGTGAGGGCGCCGAGGCGCTTGGCATGCACCACGCGCCGTGCAAGCCGCTGCTGTGGCGGCTTGGCGGGCGGCCGCTGCTGCCACGCGCCCCGCAGACGCTGCGCGCACGCCTGAGGGTGGGGGGGCTGTGCTGTGCAGCGGGCGTGGCCGCGGGGCGTGGGTCGCTGGGGGGCGTGAGCCCTCTGGGATACCCCAAGGACCTGGCCGCCGCCCTCGCATGCGTAGGCGCCGCGCAGTGCGCGGCCGCAGACGCCGCGCTGCGGCGTCAACGGTCGGGAGGCAGGGGCACGGCGGCTGGCGCAGTAGCAGCTGGTGGGGGGGCCCCCGAGAGCATGGAGGTGGATTGTGCGGAGATGGAGGAGGGACAGCAGGGGCCGGACTGGACAGGGGTGGAGGGGCTGGTGGACGAGGCATTGCGAGGCGCGGGTGCGCCAGTAGACGGGGCGGAGGGCTCCGCGGAGGCGCGTGAGGCCGTGTCGCGCGCGGTGGCGGCGGTGCTGGCCACAGACGCGCCCCTGCGGCGCGCCATGGCGCAGGGCCTGGCGATGCTGGCGTTCACGCCGGTCGCAGCCGCTCTGGGGCCGCCGACACCAGAACTGACGCCGGCGCCGTCCGCACCTGCCGCGGGTCTCCACGGTGCTGCCAGGCAGCGACTGCAGGCTGAGGTCCCCTCCGCTGCGGTCAGCCAGCAGCAGCAGCAGCAGCAGCAGCAGCAGCAGCAGAGCCATGAGGTGCTGCAAGTGCTGGTGGGCGGCGTGCTGGCGCGTGCCCGCGCTGCTGCACAAGCTGCTGCCGCGCTGTGTGCGCAGCAGCGCGCTGTGGTCGCTGCGGATGACACCATTAGCATGGGCCTCCTCGGCGGAGGAGACGGCGGCGCTGGTTGCGCGCGCGAGGATTCCGCAGCCAGCCAGCAGCTGCTGCTGCTGCCTGCGCGCTTCATGGGGTCAGGAGCGTGCCGACACCTGCAGGCGGACCTGCTGGCGCTACAGAATGTGGAGAGCATGCGCAGCCAAGCCGGCCTGCTGGCAGCAGCTGCCCACATCATGACCGGTGCGCGCGCATAGTTTGATAAAACTATTGGCGTGGGCGGGTGCATATGTGTCCATGAAGTGTAAGGAGTGCTTGTGAGAGGTGTGCTAAGGAGGTAGGGAGGGGCAAGGGGAGGGCTGGGCAGCCACAGCAGCTTGACCCTTGGGATGGTGGAACAGGCCAGGAGCTGGCAATGCCTGCCATGGCAGAGCCTCGCGGATGATTCCTGCCCGCAGCATATAGTGCGCTCAAGCTAGTGTGGTTGGTGCGCTGAATGTGGTTGGTGCGCTGAATGTGGTTGGTGCGGTGAATGTGGTTAGTGCGCTGAATGTGGTTGGTGCGGTCAGTGTGCTACATGTTGCATGCCCCCCGCCCCCCTTTGCCGCTCGCTCGCCGGCCTTGTCCCCCTCACAGCTACTGGCATGGCGTTGCAGACTATCTACCGCCCATCGGTTAAGGCCTTTACATGCCGCGTCACGACCATGCATGGTTGCAATGGCGGCTCGAGCAGGAGTGCACGTTGCTGCACACGCGCCGGAGCAGCGTGTGCCCATATATCGCCGTGCACAAGGCCCATGTTCACAGGCCACGCACGCACCGCGCCGCCACCACCTGAACCCCCACCCACCCCCTCGCACGCGTGCGCACAGGCTGGGAAGCGCACACCATCGAGCACGGCGCACCTCCCACTCCCACTCAATGTGCGCCCGCTGCGGCTGTGCTGCTGCGCGCCGTGCGCGCGCACATGGAGCTCGGTGTGGCGGGCAGCGGTCGGCTGCCCTCCGACTTCGCTGCCCACCAACAGCTGGTGTGGGTGCTTGAAGAGATGGTGGAGCAGGGGCGTGTGCAGCAGGTAGCCGCAGCCGCGGGGCCAGGGCGGCACCAAGATGAACCGCAAGACAGCTCCTGGCGTAGTGTGGGTTCTGGTACGGGGGGCCGGAGGGCGGGGTGCAAGCTGCCAACGCGTGGCGGCAGCGGCAGCGGAGGCGAAATGAGCGGGGCGCAGTGGGATCACCTGCACGCGGTGGTGCTGCCCGCGCTGCTGCACGAGCTGCGTCTGCCGTGGCATGCTGCGCTGTGGGGGGGCGCGGACGCCGACGGGGGCGGGGGCGGGCTGCACGCAGCAGCTGCCGCACCGGCGCTGCTGCTGCGGGGCGCGGCGCGCACGCGTGCCGCGGCCAGCGTGGCTGGTGACCAGGGCGCGGGCTCCGTGCAGGGCCGCGAGGCGCGGCTGCTGCAGCTGCGCCTGAGCGTCCGCCACCTGCTGCAGCTCATCCCTGAGTCTGCGCAGGCAGCGCCCGCCTGCGCTACCCGCCTGCTGGCCCCTCCCACCCCGAACGCGCTCAGCGCCAGCCTGCTGCCCCACCCTGCAGAGCAGGCGCGCGGCCCCTGGGTTACCCTAGCCTGCCTTGCAGCTCGCACGCTGCTGGCGCATGTGCCCAGCCTGCCTGGCCCCTCTGCCGCCGCGACCCTGTCCCACGCGCTGCAGCGTCTCATGACGTACGCTGCGCACGGGTGCCCAACCAGCCCGGGCGGCAGCGCCGCGGCGGCAGCGGCGGTGGCGGAGGTGGGGGCGGTTGCTGACAGCTCAAGCCATGTGCTGCTGCGCAGCCTGGTGGGGCCACTAGTGCTGCCAGCTCTGGAGGCGCTGGTGCACGGGGCAGCGTTGCAGCAGCAGCACCACCACCACCACCACCACCAGCACCAGCAGCAAGACGAGCAGCAGGGCATGCAGCTGTTGCCGCAGCATGAGGACGCCGCACTTGTCGCACAGGGCAGGTGCTGGGCGCTGCTGGGCGCGGCGCGGCTTCAGCTGCTGGTGCCCCCGCCAGGTAGGCTTTGCTGACTGCAATGTGTTGCTGCTGCCCACTCACTGTTCGGTTTGCATTATTTTGTTATCATTGCTTGCTTAGTCCCCTCTTGTGCTAATTGCTCCGTTTGCCCTCTCCAGGGTGTGGTGCTGCCCCGATTGCTCTGCCTGCGCTAGCTCGACGCCTTGTGTTGCTCGTGCCCCCATCACCACCACGACCATGGGCACAGGCACACACTCTGCCAAACACCCACGCACGCACACACACACACACACACACACACACACACACACACACACACACACACACACACACACACACAC
>LKMJ01007286.1_pt1 | contig 10424 bp, 12 predicted proteins | sample 643391 | NCBI WGS metagenome assembly LKMJ01 (sample SAMN04112250, study PRJNA286221) | soda lake metagenome | biome: soda lake; feature: Kulunda Steppe; material: water; isolation source: sample PL-Br10 brine of Picturesque Lake | place: Russia: Kulunda steppe | collected 2010-07
AGCCTGCTGCTGCTGCGGATCTGACGGGCAAGCCTGCTGCTGCTGCGGATCTGACGGGCAAGCCTGCTGCTGCTGCGGATCTGACGGGCTAGCCTGCTGCTGCTGCGGATCTGACGGGCTAGCCTGCTGCTGCTGCGGATCTGACAGGCAAGCCTGCTGCTGCTGCTGCGGATCTGATGGGCAAGCTTGCTGCTGCTCCGGGCCTGATTGGCATGCCTGCTGCTGCAGCGCCCATCGCTGCTCCTTGTCTGTTTGCGCCCGCTGCTGCTGCTGCTGCAGCTGGGAAACAAGGTGCTTTGCTTCCCTCTCCGACTGCAGCTGCCGCCGTGCCTGCTGCTCACTAATCTGGCGTGCGAACAGGATGTCCAGGGGCCCGCTTTGCCTTGGGCGCGGCTGCTGTTGCTGCTGCAAAATCCGAGCACTCTCCAGCTGCTGCTGCTCTTGCAGCAAAGTTTGAGCTTGAGCCTGCTGCTGCAGCGGCGGCTGTAACTGAGGCAGCTGTTGAGGGTTACCTTGGTCCTGTTGCTGCTGCTGCTGCTGCTGCTGCTGCTGCTGTGAGGGCTCCTGCACCCAGGCCTGGATCTCTGCAGGGATCTGACCCCCTACCCGGCAGCAAAGCTGCTGTTGCTCCTCCTCCCGCTGCTCTTGCAGCTCAGCCCCTTCAGCAGCCACTCCCTCTTCCACCCTGCCTGCCGCCTGCTCCTCCTGCTGCAGCACCTGCGCCTCTTGCTCCTGCTGCCGCCTGCACTCCAGCGCCTGCTGCTGCTGCAGCTGCTCGATGACCACCTGCTGCTGCTGCTGCAGCTGCGCCATCTGCTTTGCGATAAGGGCATCTAAGTGGGCCTGCTGCTGCCTCTCCACCTCGAGCGCGCGCTCCTGCGTGCGCAGTCCCCAGGGACAGAAGCGAGGATTTTACACTGCAAGAACTGTCAGGCTCCATGCGGCCCAGAAGCGCACCACGCATCACATGCCCAAGCAAGCTACTGATTCACTCCCACCACACGCTGCCGCATGCGTGTTGCATGCACAAACACGCCGCCTACTAAACAAGCAACATGTCACGCCCACTCCAGTGACGTTCACGAAGCTCGCACCTCGTTCCCCCTCTATATACCTCACACTCACCATGCTTGCACCTCCCTCCCCTCACACTCATCATGCTTGTACCTCCCACCCCTCGCATCACTGACGCCTACCAAGCCCATGGCACAAGACGCCTGCACCTGCCAAACATACGGATCACACACTGACTGCACCTATCCTAGCGGCATACCCACCCAGCCTAGAGCACAAACATACATGCCCACCAGATGGCAAGTTGAGGAACTCGTGTTCCACTCAGACCGACAGCCACACCTTTCACACAACCCCCAGCACGGCTCACGCACCCACTACCAACCCACACCCAGCCCTCATGCCCACTCGCACCCACGCTCATGCACCTGCGCCTGCCGCTGCATGGCCTCCATGGCCACCGCCGCCTGCTCCGCCTGTCGCTGCGCCGCCTGCTGCCGTTCCGCCATGAGCGCCTGCTGCGCAGATAGCTGCTGCTGCAGGAGCTCCAGCTGCTCGTGGCCAATCTTGGACACGTACACATCTTCTAGGGCTTTCTGCAGGCCCACCACCTGTGGACGTGAGCGTGTGCGCATCCTCTAAGGGTTTTCTGCAGGCCCACCACCTGTGGATGTGATCACGCACGCATCCCCAGGAGCTTTCTGCAGGCCCACCACCCGAGAATGCACACGCCCTCAAGAGCTTTCCGCAGGCCCACCACCTGAGAACTTTTCGCGTACACGCCCTCAGGAGCTTTGTGTAGGAGTTTTATGTCCTGTGGGTGTGTGTCAGCCAATGACTAATCTGTGCACCACTCAGTTAATTAAGCACACAGGGGGCAACCTGGAGGCAGCTTGATCCCACCCAGATCCTGGCAGCAGCCTGGATCCGTCCAATTGGACTTTTGCTTGGCAAAGAGGCAAGCAAGACTGTTAAGCAGCCTAGATCCATCCAATTGGACTTTTGCTTGGCAAAGAGACAAGCAAGACTGTTAAGCAGCCTGAATCCATCCACTTGGACTTTTGCCAGCCAAAGAGACAAGCAAGACTGTTTAGCAGCCTGTCCACCTGCCCACCTGCTCATTTAACGCATCTCGCTCGGTGCGCATGCTGACAGACGCCTGCAGCGCGGCCTGTGCCTCCGCGCGAGCAGCCTCCAGCTTTGCCTCCAGACGCCGCTGTTTCTCAGAGGCCTGTGGGTGGGCACACAGAAGCATATGGCAGAGGGGGTTCAGCAGGTATGCTCGTGTTGCTCAGTTTGCAATGGAGCCAAGCACGCCAGCAGTGTCCACGCCACTCACTGTCTCTGATCAATTAGGGCGTGCTGGATAGCCAGCTTGACAAGCGGAAGCCAGAGTGCTTGCTCGGGCAAACACTTTGACCACATAGATGCGCGCAGCCAGAGTGCTTACTTGGGCAAATGCTTTGTACACACAGAAGCAAGCACACGGGAGGGGCGCAGATCAAAGCAGTTTGCAGCCTGGTAATCTGGAATTACAACTCCAAGAGCCTCCCAGGAGCTGGTGTGCACACTGGCGACACCTTGGAGCAGGCTGTTGGCTCTGGATCACGATGGATTTGCCCCACTGCTATGGCCCAGGGCGCGGCTCATGAGCTAACTGCTGCTCACAGACCAAGCTGCCGCTCTGCTGCGCAACGTGCCACGCTATGCATCACCGCTTGCCTCGCACAGAAGAGCTGAACACCCGTGCAAGTTGCCTGTTGGAGCTGCATGTGTGTCTTTTCCTTCTTGCCCGTGTCTTTTCTTTCACCCGCCAGCTGGTTGTATGCCTGCTTAAGAGCATTCGCCTTCCCAGCTTCAGGTGCTATCATCATCCATTGCGTTCGGCTGGCAGTGATCAGCCAATAATCCAATATGCCAAATATTATGGCTTTCACGTGCTCTTGTAGTATTGTAATCTCACACAGTTGACCTGCCTGGCAGCACTGCATTGCATGTGTTTGAAAGCTGCAAGCGCCAGCACACAGCCAAAATTTGAGCTCATTCCATCACCCCACAAAAGCCTCACTTGTTCACCACGTTAAGTTCTCACGCATAGCTCATACACGTGCACACATGGACGCACACACACACACCAACCGCCATCGATGCATACAGCAACTTTGCAGACTTTCGGTGCTCACCAGGAGCAAGCCCTCCTTTCTGCTTTGTTCATGATTTGATGGTGAGCACCAGCTGCTTTGCCTAATATTTTGCATTTGTGAAGTTAGACACATGTCCGTCCCCCTCCTTAAACGCACACATATACACACGTGCACACACACAACGCGCACCTGGTGTGCTGCTAACATGTGGGCCTCATTGATTTCTTTGGCAGACTTCAGCAGCCGTTGGAAGTGGAGCAGCTGCTGTCGGCTGGTCTCCACCTGCAGCCACATGTGCTCGATTGCAGCCACGCGTGCTCGGTTGCCCAGTGCGCGAGGGCCATGAGCATGCACGGCAGCGCTGCAACATATGGTGTCGGGTGCACATCCCACGTGCACGTTGCAACGTATGGTGTCAGGTGCACATACCGCTTGCGACATGCTTCACTCGGCTTCATGCTTCACTTGCATTCTTCATGCTTCACTCAGGCTTACACAAAAAGCTGCGCAGTGAGTAGCATGACACGGCAGGACGCGCCATTGGCTGCGGCATGAGTGCTTGTCAGCGACAGCAGCCAAGACCAGCAGCGCCAGGGAAAAGTTGTTTGACAAAACTTGGCAGAAGGTGTGACGGGCCCATGGTAAGCTGGCGGCAAGAAGGCCTGCGTGGCCCACCCAAACCACCCCTGCCCAACGCGCCAGTGCCTGCCTAGCGCCGCACCTGCGCCTGGCGTACATCTGATGTTTGCTGCACCGCCAGCAGCCTGGTCTCCAGGTCGTCCCGCACCTCCTGCAACGACGCGGCACATGCATGTTGGGCCTCTCCACAGTTCGTGTGCACTCATGGAAGCACATAAGGGGGAGCAAGCACTCATGGAAGCACATAAGGGGGAGCAAGCACTCATGAAAGCACATGAGGGGGACTTGGGATTATATGGGATGGCACTGAGCTGTGAGGGGCAATAAGGAACTCGGCAAAATGCTCACGTGGTTATCGACAGGTAAGGACTATAGATGTCAAAATGCAACTGAAGGCAACGACTGCCACAGCACCAGTGAATCCATGCGCATGTGCGTTCTGCTGCTTGCATGGTGGTTCTGCTGCTTGCATGGTGCTTACAGAGGGCGCACATGAGTGTGTGCTGGCGGTGTTCGGGCACATGTGCACACGTGTGGGGCGCTGCTCCTTTGAGACCTGCAAGACAGGCTTGCTCGGATGGCGACAAAATCCTGCCAAATAATTGTATGAATGGAATGGAAGTTTCACATGGCACTCCCACATAAAGAAAGAAAAGAAAAGTACGCAGGCAGTGAATCACTTCCTACACCAATTAAGGAAGTGGGGCCACTCAGGGCCTAGGCTCCATATGACCTCCACCAGCAAAACAGAAACAAAGAGGTCGATGGATCAGAAGGGTGACTGGCAGTACCCCATGCCTAACCTTGACAACGAGAAGTCGAATAGATTTTCTCAAGAGCACGTCTGGTACCAACAAGCCACATTATTGTATGCATGGGATGGGAGTGTCACATCACACCGCCACATGATTCCATGAATGGGATGGAAGCGTCACATCACGCTGCCATGCAAGTGTATGACTAAGATGGAAGTGTCGCATCAGTGATGTGACATCACACTGCCACATTATTGTGTGAATGGGATGGTAGTGTCACATTACGCTGCCACATTATTGTATGAATGGGATGGAAGTGTCGCATCACACTGCCACAAACTTGTATGTAGGGGATGGAAGTGTCGCATCACACTGCCACATAATTGTACGAATGGGACAGAAGTGTCATATCACACTGCCACACAATTGTATTAATGGGACAGAAGTGTCATATCACACTGCCACACAATTGTATTAATGGGACAGTAAGTGTCGCATCACACTACCACCATGTGCAGTCTGCACAGCTTCAATGAAGATGCTGGGGCTAATTAGATCTCGAGTGAGTATGCTCTTGCCAGACTTATCAGATATCGAGCGAGAATGCGATTGCCAGACTTATCAGATATCGAGCGAGAATGCAATTGCCAGACTTATTAGATATCAAGTGAGAATGCACTTGCCAGACTCCCTGCAGCAAGCAAGCACTGAGGAGCTTGCTCTCACCAGCGCGCTTCACAGTGGCCCACAGGATAACTTTTTGGCACCGACGAGTCCCACACAGCACAAACTATAGGCACACAGCACAAACTATAGGCACACAGCACAAACTTGGCACCGACGAGTCCCACACAGCACAAACTATAGGCACCTCATATTCAAGGTCCAAAGCGCATGCCAGGAGCAGATCCAGGTCCTGCGTCCGCCTTGAACTTTTTTGCCGTATCCAGCATCCAAGTGCAAGCTCGGGGGCGCATGCTGTCCTGCCTGTCGCCTCAGGTCCTGCCTGTCCTGCCTGTCCTGCCTGTCCTGCCTGTCCTGCCTGTCGCCTCAGGTCCTGCCTGTCCTGCCTGTCGCCTCAGGTCCAGCAAACACACAAATCCGGCTCGGCGTGCTGTCATGAAGCACAGCCCACCTTTTTGCACGGGCCATCACGAAGCTTTTTTGTGTGCTGTCATGAAGCATGGCCCACCTCTTTGTGCGGGCTGTCATGAAGCAAGGCCTTTTTGTGTGCTGTCTCAAAGCATAGCCTACCTTTTCGCGCTTCAGGAAGACTTGCAGGTTCTCGATGCGGCGCTTGAGGAGCGCCTTCTCGGCATCTGCCAGCACAGGAGGGGGGCAAGGAGTGCGAGGGATGCAGTGATCTCTGGAACTTGAGAGCTATCAGGGATCACCTTCAGCAGGCCTGTTAGGTCACTCGGGGGGATTGCCCTGTCTTGCTGAACAGGCCAAAAGAAGCTGGTGTTTGGGAATCCTGCGGTGCTCACACACACAGCAGACTTGCAGCTTCAGCACCCAGCAGGCCTGTAGGGGCTGAACACCTTTCAAGAAGGTTGCATTTAGACTGCAGCATCGTTTTCCCACGCGCAGCCACGGCTCTTGAGCACAAAAGTTCATGACCTGGAAGGGATACCATGCACTGCCCCAGCTGTTTTCAGCTTAGGAATACGCGCTTTACGCGCCAATTTACTCACCAGCCAGCAAGGCGTCAGTGCGCCAACAGAGGCACCAGAACACAAACAAGGCATCAGCACAATGCCAGGATCGCCCCCCGGCCAAGCACATGCCGCAGGATCAATGCCAGGATCAATGCCAGGCAGGATCAATGCCAGGATTGCCCCCCGGCCAAAAGCACATTTGCTGCTGACAAATGGCCAAAACAGGCCTCACAATACAAAAACACATGCCGCAGGATCATCGCCCTGGGTCCAATAAGCTGCTTCTCTAATTCACAAGCCCCCACACCTGCAACACGTGCAGCTGCAACCACTATGTTTTGGTGCGCCCCTTGGCGCGCACAGGTCAGGTCCATGCCCCTACCAGGTCAGGTCCACGCCCCTACCGTGGGCCCCTGCCATGCATGTCACGGGCTCGTTTGCACATTTTGACACCCACCACCTGTGCCTGCACACCCACCAGCCCAACTCACCGTTTTCATGCGCCGCTTGGCGGGCAGAGGTCAGGTCTTTGCCAAGGGCCCTCGCCAAGCGTGATGCCTCCGCCAAGCTGTTGGCGCGCTGCCGCGCGGCTGCTTCTGCACGCTTGGACGCTGCCAGCTGCGCGTGGATGCAGATACCTCAACCACATCGGACAATTGGCCTCGGAACGAATGGAAGTTGCCGGATCCACACTGTGGGTTGAAATCAGGAGTTCCTCACCACTGTGGGATGGGCGAAGCATGAGGACAAACTGCAGCCCCACAGCCCCTGCCTACTTCAGCGCACAATGCCGGCATCATGCCACGTCGATGCTGCTACAGCGCTCACTGCTAGCATCATGCTACGTGGATGCTGCTACAGCGCACACTGCTGGCATCACGCCACGTGGATGCTGCTACAGCGCACACTGCTGCCATCATGTACATGGATCTTGCGACAGAGCCTGCACTTGTTATGGCCCCTGCCTGCTACAGCGCACCCAGCAGCCCTTCAGCCCCTGCCTACTGCACGGCGCACTGCTGGTTTAGTGTACAAGGATGCTGCTGCAAAGCCTGCACTATCACAGCCCCTGCCTGCTACAGCACCAACTCAAACCCAAGCTGCAGCCACGCACTCCAGCCCTTGAGCCCTTGCCTATGCAAGCAACCACTCATACCTTTCACAGCCCCCTCGCTGTCACACAGCCCCCACTGGCAGCTGCCAGGATCCAGACCTTAACAAGCCTTCCAGTTGCAGCCGGCAGGCCTTCAGAGCATTTGCACAGCTGCCCTTGTCCAGCACGTTGTGCGACTATGCCCCCCTATCCCGTCCCCCCTACCTGTTCCTCTAGCTGCTGCACCACAGCCACCAGGTCTTCATCTCCCTGCCCCTGCCTCATCCCTGCTGCGGCTGTCACAGGCCCCAACGTCATTTCACTGCTGACAGAGCTGCTGCCGCCACTGCCCACAACAGCAACGCGCTCCCCTTTGCCCCTGCCGCTGCTGTCAGCGCAGCCCGAACGACCCTCAAGCAGCGGCGGCGGCCGCAGCACCTGGCCGCCGCCGCGGCTGCTGCTGTGGACGGCTGCGCCTGGCGCCCGCAGCCGCTGGGGGGTGCCGCTGCCATGCGCACGCTGCGCGCAAGATGGTGATGAGGGCCTGGACCGCATGGTCTTGCAGTGCGGCGGGTGTGGAGCAGCCCTTGATGAGCGCTTGGCCTGGCTGGTGTGCATGCCACCGCCGCGAGATGGTGCTGCAGTCGCCTCGGCCGGCTTTCCCGCACCGCACTCGGACTCGCACGCGCAGCCAGCACGTTTGCACCCCGAGGGGGTGCTGCTGCGGCGAGTGGGGGGGTGAGAGGGGCGGCAGCGGTCCGCGGCGCAGGCGCCCCCTCCTGCACAGGTGAAGCGTGGACCTTGCCGGTCAAGTCCGTATTATGAAACCAGGTCGACATAAGCCACCAAGCCACCCACTACATTCTGCAGAGTTGGTTCCATGGATCCTGATGCTTTTCTGTGTGAAAACTCCTCTGAAGCAGACGGCTTGAGAGCACACTGAAGAGGTGCATGCTGCTGTATCAAGGGTTCTGAGTGAGGGCCTCACAATCTAGCGCTCTACAAAGCAGACAGTAGGCAACAAGGTGCGTAGCAAAATCACAAATTGGCGGTGCATAGCCTTGTCATCGATCACCTCACCAACAGCTGATCCCCTTACCAGCCTCCGCTTCCTATGGGGCTGGTGTCAAAGCACTTACCTCAGCAGGATCATGCCTCTGCCCACCCACTTTTGTAACCTTTTTTCTTTGTTTTTGTGAGCTATCAATGTCTCCCTTACCTTCAGCTGGCAATGACCAGCCATTAGTCCAATGAGCAAAATGGTATGGCTTTCAGTTGATCTCAACCTTGAAACCAATCTTGCTCTTTGTTTTTCCACCTAGTATGCAGCACCAGGCTGCCCTCAACCACCGGAGGCTGCCAATGCATATTGCTTGCGCACCTGCACCTGCACAACGTGCGGGTGCTGTGAGAGCTGCACGTTGTGCGGGTGCTGCCAGTATGCAGGCACTTGCCGTGTTGAGGGGCAACCACGCGGATGCTCGTGTCTTCGGTCAAGGGCATGGGCTATGTGCGTGCGTTAAGGGGCAACCACGCGGATGCTCGTGTCTTTGGTCAAGTGCATGGGCTATGTGCGTGCTTAACCCCGTTGGTACCACATCTCTTGCCCTCAAGCACTACCTGAATTGAGGCGTGGCGAAGGATGTCGCTGGCAGGGCTCCTGCACTTTGGGGTCTGAGCAAGAATTGCACGCGGCCTGGTTGGTGCTGTGGCCCCTTTGCGCAAGGGGAGCTGGCATCAGAAGAGCGCCATGGAAAGGGGATGGTTGCAGTGGTGGTGATGGAAGTGGTGGCGTATTTTCATCGACGCTTGCACCAGTGTCAACATCACACTCCTCCGGAAGAGGGCAGGCATTCCAGGACGGCTTCAATGCGCTATGCCCCTGCAAGGATGTGGTGAAAAGCATCCCTGCAAGGATGTGGTGAAAATGCACTATGCCCCTGCAAGGATGTGGTGAAAAGCAGCCACCGCTTAGCTCGCGTGCGGCAGGCCAGTATCATGCTCGTGCACCAGGCAAGCTTTACTCATGCACAATGCAAGAAATTCACCAAAGCAATGCGGCGCAGCAATGGTTGCTTTGTGCAGGTGCAGCCGGTCTACTTGCGTCAAGCCGGCTGGTGTTTGAGAGCAGGCCATGCTTCTTTTTACCCTACTTGCGGGAGTACTGAGGTTTGTTACTATGTCAGCGGTAGACTGCATGTAGGCACAGAGGACAGAGGGGCTGCTGCCACTCTCTTTCTATTCTAGCAACTCTCTCCTGCTTCTCCCAGCCTCTTGCGCGCACCAGCACGTGGCAGGCGTTGCTGCATGCATGGGCCATGCAGCAGCATGAGCAGCAGCTTTGGCGATGCACTTTGCTTGCCTTGTGCGCGCGCACCTGCCAGCTTGTGCCTAGCCTCTGCAGCTTCCTGGCAGGGCTGCTGTCAGCCTGCGTGCTGGCCCCGTCCTCCTGCACGGCCCGGCTCCTCACATCCTGAAGGTGCGGGAGCACCATATGGCGGCAAGAGGCAGGACAGGCTTGTGTTCGGCATCGTCGTACTAGGGAACCTTTGTTGCACCAATAAGGGACCATCGTTGCCATGCACTAAGGCTTCGTTGAGAGCCTCTGCTTGGGCCCGTTTCAGGATAGGTCATGCAATCCATTCTAACACATCGGCGTGAAGTACTTCTTGAGGGCTGTGCATGAAGCTGGGCGGCTCCGAGTCAACCCCACGCATGTTGCGAAAAGACAGGCTGGGCTTTTGAACGTGACGGGCTGGGCTTTTGAACATGACGGGCTGGGCTATCGAACGTGACCGGCTGGGCTATCAAACATGACAGGCTGGGCTATCAAACGAGCGAAGCACGCCCTCGCGCGCGCTTGCTCTTGATGGCTGTAGGATACGCAGCGGCAGGCCAAGCATGCGGAGCCCTCCCTTCCAAGGCTTGACCATGCCCAGAACGGTTCTAGGACTGGGTGTGACCTCACACCAACGCGGTGACCCACCTCATGCGCAAGCGTTGACGCACCTCACACAAATGCGGTGACCCACCTCATGCGCAAGCGTTGACACACCTCACAGTAATCCGGTGACCCACCTCATACGCAAGCGTTGACACACCTCACACAAATGCGGTGACC
>LKMJ01007287.1_pt1 | contig 10424 bp, 14 predicted proteins | sample 643391 | NCBI WGS metagenome assembly LKMJ01 (sample SAMN04112250, study PRJNA286221) | soda lake metagenome | biome: soda lake; feature: Kulunda Steppe; material: water; isolation source: sample PL-Br10 brine of Picturesque Lake | place: Russia: Kulunda steppe | collected 2010-07
ACACACACACACACACACACACACACACACACACACACACACAGACACTGCTGGAGCAGGCAGAGGAAAACCTCTTCCAGCCGGGGTACTGTGCAGGGGCACAGTGGCGAGAGGAGCCCAGGCGCACCTTCTGTCTGCCGCAGCCACGCAGCACTCCTGCCAGGACCGTGTTGGCGCCTTCCCCTGGGGACAGCCACAAGGAGAGGGGGCAGGGGGGTGTCTGCTGGCAGCCTAAACCTGGATTGGTGGCGAACACCGGCCTGCTGAGGTGCGCAGCTGAGTGTGTGCACCCAGTGTGTGGCAATGGGCCCCCGAAGCTTTGCTTTGTGGGCAGTTGCTGGGGGTCTGCGCTTGCCCCAACTGAGGGATCCGTGTGCCTGCTACTGACTGTTGCCACCCCCACAAGCGAGCCCGTCAGGAGAGGCAATGGATGTATACAGAGATATGCTACGACGTGCAGCACGATGGAAGAGGGGCGAGCAGAGTAGCTTGTACTTCCTGCCGTACCTATCAATGAAATCGCGAGTGCCGGCACTGCAAACGATGTCAGCTCCACGACGTCGGGGTCCGTAGCGAACATTGCCCCGAGCTGCACAGGGGGAGGCACGACGCAATTGTCAGGAGCATTGTATGCATTGGAGTTCTGGAGCATAATGCGTCAAAGTAGCCCATTGCACAACCCTGGAACATTGTATTAGACCCAATGCTGGACGGGAGTACTGAAGTACCATAGAAGCCAGCAGCAGCTTCAAGCAAGGGGTGCGAGGGCCCAATCGTTGAAGCCCGCATCCCGACCCACACCCTACCGCACAGGCCTCACCTTCACGCGTGACAGCATGAGGGCCCCCGCAAAAATCATCATTGACACCATCCCCATCATGACGGCAACTTGTGTGTTCAGCCAAGCTAGCCGCTGGCGTCCCGCACCTGTGGGTGCACAGCATATTGGAGGTTAGGTTTGCTTACATGACATGTACCTGCCGAAGGAGGGCAGCTTAGCTGAAGCCAATGGGGCCTGTAACCAAAGCCACTCAAAAGCAGATGCATAGGAAGCGTGTTGGAGGCAGGGCAGGCAGGGGCGGGGGGCGATTCACAGGCGGGGCAGCAGTGGGGTGTGGGGGTCAAGAGAGCAGTTGGCAGTGTTCCCCCTCTTGGGCAAACTGAATCAAGGCAGGGGGAGTGAACAAGGGGCACGTAGGCCAACCTGTGGCAGCCATGGCGCGCCGCGCCCAGATTGAAGGACAGCAGGGCAGGCTGCCCAATGCTCACTTCCACCCACCAAGCAACGGGCCCGCCCCCTGCATTCTAGCGCCTGCCGCCAAGAGCCGCACCCGCGCAAAGGTGCGCCTCACGCGCAACGGCTCGGGCAGCCTGAGCTCATGCTCCTAAGCAAGGGGGCATGGTGTGCACATGCAGGCAACCCAGAGCAGTGGTCATCCACGCGCCCAAAGGAAGGGGGCACCCACATGCTCCAAAGGAAGGGGGCATGGTGTGCACATGCAGGCAACCCAGAGCAGCGGGCATCCAGGCCGTGGCCGTGCTGCATGCCCCGGCGGCCGCACCTAGCTCATTGCCCACGCGCGTGGACGCCGCCCCACTCAGCCCGTGCGCCGCAAAGAAGCACAGGGCATGCACGTTGAAGGTGATGCCCATCATGGACATGGTCATCTCCGGGCGCGGCAGCAGCCCCGACAGGATGACGATCACCTCAAACGTCCACCAGTCCTGCGTGCGTGGACGGCACAAGGGAGGACCAGGCAGCGGTGAGGGCGGGCGCGCGCGCTCAGCCGGGCAAGCGCTGCCATATGCCGTATGCCTGAGATGGGGCTCTTATGGCAGGGCCCTTGTGGCGCAGGGCTCTCGTGATGAGGCCAGGGCTCTTGTGGGGCAGGGCTCTCGTGATGAGGCCAGGGCTCTTGTGTCGCAGCGCTCTCGTGATGAGGCCAGGGCCCTTGTGGCGCAGGGCTCTCGTGATGAGGCCAGGGGCTCAGCTTGCCTGAGGTAGAGGCTGCCACAGCAAGGGACCTCTACAGCAACGCCCGCCGCCTTCCCTGGACAACAAGCACGCACACACGTCTGGCACACTTGCAGTGGCACCCGCTCTTCAGCCGGGCTGCACATGGAGTGCATGCCCCATGGGCTTGCCATGCGGGAGGAGCGCATACCCGATGAGCTGGCCATGCCGGAGGAGTGCATGCCCCATGAGCTGGCCATGCGGGAGGAGTGCATGCCCCATGGGCTGGCCATACGGGAGGAGTGCATGCCCCATGAGCTGGCCATGCAGGACTGCATGCCCCATGAGCTGGCCATACGGGAGGACTGCATGCCCCATGGGCTGGCCATGCAGGAGGACTGCATGCCCCATGAGCTGGCCATGCGGGAGGAGTGCATGCCCCATGGGCTGGCCATACGGGAGGACTGCATGCCCCATGGGCTGGCCATGCAGGAGGACTGCATGCCCCATGAGCTGGCCATGCGGGAGGAGTGCATGCCCCATGAGCTGGCCATACGGGAGGAGTGCATGCCCCATGGGCTGGCCATGCAGGAGAACTGCATGCCCCATGAGCTGGCCATGCGGGAGGAGTGCATGCCCCATGGGCTGGCCATGCGGGAGGAGTGCATGCCCCATGAGCACGTTGGTAGCTGCGCTCATCCGTGTGCACTCATCCGTGTGCGCTCATCCATGTGCACTCATCCGTGTGCGCTCATCTGTGTGCACTCGTCCGTGTGCGCTCATCCATGTGCTCTCGTCCGTGTGCACTTGTCAAGGCGCACTCTGTGAGCTGCACCCCACCCTCCACATGGCGCGCGCTGCGCCATGCCTTGCAGCGTGCGCCCCAGGCACCACATACTGCCCTGACCATGAACCCAGCAGGAATGCAGCGGCAGATGAGGCCGTGCAAGCCCATACCGCGCAAGCGCTCAGGGAACCACCCACCAGGCAGATCATGACCATCAGGCAGACCATGACTCCTGGCAGACCATGACACCCACCAGGCAGATCATGACCACCAGGCAGATCATGACCACCAGGCAGATCATGACCCACCAGGCAGATCATGACCATGGAGGGGATGGCCACATTGATGTACACCACCCAGTCGGACAGGCAGTCCCTTGACCAGCCGTGCCAGGTCCGCTTGCTGGGCTCCTGCTTCGCGTTGTACCACAGCACGTACACCAGCATGCCCATCAAGGACGTGCACTGCACGCAGTTCCACGCCACGGCTGCGCCGTCCAAGCCCCAGTCACATCTGCATGAGCAGGCAGGCAGGCAGGCAGGTGCGGCACCGCACTTGGGGCGTCAATCAAAGCTGGCGCGCTACCATGCGCGTCCTCACGTCAGCACAGCCAGCTCGCATCGGGAGCAAGGGAGCTCTGGAGGCTGAGAGCACGAGAGAGCATGGGCAGGGGGGTTTGCCGCGCACCCTGGCACACTGAGTGGTGTGTTGCCCCGCCCTCGCTTTCCCCCTTACTCCTGAAGCCCCTGGCATTCCCGTCAAACGTGGGCCTTGAGCATGGCACCCCCTGGGGAGCGAGCTGCTTTCACAACTCCAGGCGTGTGTGCGCCGCAGCAGCAACTCAATCGCACGCTGGCCAGGGCAGCTCATGAGGAGCGGCAGCAGTTATACGGCACAGCGATGAATGCGCCCAGGGAAGGGGGTTGCCAGCTCCTCTCACACGAGGCGCGTGTAAGGATGGCGCGTGTAAGGATGGCGCGTGGTGTGCTCTGCACACAGCGCTGCGGTAGAGAAGCTGGCGGCCAGCCTCCTCCACGATGTAAGGCCCCCTAATAATTCTCCAGTGTCAAGGCCCCACTTATGGTGCCCCTTTGCTTAGGGTCTCTTTGCGGCCCACTCCTTGTGAGGGCGTGGCTCTGGAAGAGCGCTCCCAGGCGCTGCCCCCTCAGCCAGAGCACGCAAGGCGTGACAGGCCCTATACAGGCATGGTCCTGAGACTTTGCAAGGCCGTCAGGACTTTCCCAGGCACGGCGGCCCTCAGAACCAGGACACACAGGGCTCAGCAGGGCACGGCACGGGTGCCTCCAGCCCATTGGTGGTGTGTTTTACCATGTGCTTGGCATCCTTGCTCTGCGAGGCCGCCAAGAGTCCGTGCTGCGCGCCGGATCAATGCGGCTGCTTTGCAGCTGCGGCGTGATTTTGCCACCTTTGACACTGCGCCTGGCGGCTCTGTTGCTGCAGTGAATACCAGGCGGGGTCAGGCAGAGGTATGGGGAGGGTGGCTGAGCAGTGCTGTGAGGGTGGCTCTTGGCACAGCACGTGGAAGCACAGCACGTGGGCGCAGCCTGAGGGTGGCTCTTGGCACAGCACGTGGGAGCACAGCACGTGGGTGCAGCCCTCATGCGGGAGCAGACCTTGAAGGCAGGCACATGAGCGAGCATGCCGCATGGACTGGCCATTACTGTGGTTTCAGCAATGGCAGTCGTGCGGGGCTTGGTGTGGACGGAGGTGCAACATGGACAGCTGGGGGACTGATGCGCGCAAGCATGCCGGGCAGGATGAACAGCTGGGGGACTGACGCACGCAAGCATGCCGGGCAGGATGGACAGCTGGGGGACTGACGCGCGCAAGCATGCCGGGCAGGATGGACAGCTGGGGGACTGACGCACGCAAGCATGCCGGGCAGGATGGACAGCTGGGGGACTGATGCGTGCAAGCATGCCGGGCAGGATGGACAGCTGGGGGACTGATGCGCGCAAGCATGCCGGGCAGGATGGACAGCTGGCGAACTGATGCGCCCAAGCATGCCGGGCAGGATGGACAGCTGGCGAACTGATGCGCGCAAGCATGCCGGGCAGGATGGACAGCTGGCGAACTGATGCGCGCAAGCATGCCAGGCAGGATGGACAGCTGGGGGACTGATGCGCGCAAGCATGTTGGGCAGGATGGACAGCTGGGGGCCTGATGCGCGCAAGCATGCTGGGCAGGATGGACAGCTGGCAAACTGACACGCCCAAGCATGTTGGGCAGGATGGACAGCTGGGGGACTGATGCGCACAAGCATGCCGGGCAGGATGGACAGCTGGGGGACTGATGCGTGCAAGCATGCCGGGCAGGATGGACAGCTGGCAAACTGATGCGCGCAAGCATGCCGGGCAGGATGGACAGCTGGGGGCCTGATGCGTGCAAGCATGCCAGGCTGGATGGACAGCTGGGGGACTGATGCGCGCAAGCATGTTGGGCGGCGAGGCCTGCTCCGGTGCAGACCAAGTTGGGAAGCACGTGGGACACGCTGGTGTGCTGGCATGCAGCGCAAGCAGCAACGGCACTCGCCGCTTATCAGTGCCATGCAGCACGAGCAGCAGCGGTACCTCGCCGCTTACGAGCGTCATGCAGCACGAGCAGCAGCGGTACCTCGCCGCTTACGAGCGTCATGCAGCACAAGCGGCAGCAACACTCACTGCTCAAGAGGTTATGCAGCGCAAGCAGCAGCGGCACTCACTGGATGATGAAGAACCAGAGGTAGATGGGCGTCATGAGGGTGGCGATCAGGGTGACGAACATGAGGGGCTGCGCGGATGAAAGCCATGAGGGGGGGGAGCAGCCATGAGCAGGGAGGGGTGTGTGCACGGGCAATAGCCAGCAGGAGGGGGAGCCGGGAGGGGGGGCAGCCTTGATGGGGGTACCAAGGGGTCAGCCCTGATGATGGGTGACAGAAGGGAGGGGCCGCATGGGCGCGGCCAGCCCTGATGATGAGGACGACAAGCACAACGAGACTGCTGCGCACGGAAGCACAGAGAGCACCACAGGGCTCCGCAGGCGTGTGTGGGGCCGAGAAGGCTGGAAAGCTGGCAGGCGCTGCGGCAGCCCTTGTGCCGTGCTGCGACACGGGGCAGGCTTTGCACCGCTGCCCCTGTCTCCGCACCTGGCACAGCACACACAGGTGCTCCGACAGCTCTACTCACCTGGACAACCGACTGGGCGGCCAGGTACCGCCGCATGCACTGGTCAAACCCTGCGCGTGTGTGAGGCAGGCCACGTGGCAGAGTGGGGGCCAAGCCGGCCGTGAAGATAGGACAGCTGGTTGGGGCGCACACGCGGCTTCGTGGTCCCAGCTTGGCGACTCGCCGACCCTGTGGGTTGTGCCCCACATGTGCGCCTGGGGGTGTGGGTCCCGTGTGCGCGCCTGGAGGCTGCAGCTGGGTCAGGTGGGGTGGCGGCCCGCACCCTGCAGCAGGCTCTGCTGCGGCACTGGCCTCAGGCGGGGCCAGCCCGCATTCCTCGCTCACACCCAGGTGCGCGTGCGGTGGGGGGCACACGCGCACTTTGCACATGCGCTCAGCACATGCATGTGGTTGGGGCACACGCGCGCTCAGCACAGGTGCGCCAAGGCCAGGGTAGACCAGGAGGTGCGCAGGGGGCCCCTGCCTTGCGCGGCCACACATGAATGAGCATGGGGTGCCACAGTCAAGAAGCCGGCTGTTGATGCGCAAGGGGCCCCATGACAGGGCCAAGCACACGTATGACACACATATGGGTCCTTTGGCAACCATGCTCGCCCTCATTGTGACCACCACCATACATGGCACCATGGATCCATGCACCCACGGCATCATCCAGCGTGACATGACACATGGCTAGGGATGGGTAAATAGGGTTTGGCAGACCCTCGTTGAGGCTCTGGAGAGCCTCTTTAGAGCCTATTTGAGCCTCTTTAGAGCCTCTTTGGCATCTTGATCAGACCCTATTTACCCATCCCTACGCATGGCCCCCCAGCCATGCCTCACCGTCCATGACCAGGCAGGGCACCAGCATGACTGTGAACCTCCCGGCCGTCCGAGCTATGGACAAGTCCTGCCCCATCATGATCATCAGCCACTCAGCCTGCACACGGGCGCATCCCACTTGTGTGTGTTTGAGACTGCAGAGGCTGCAGGTGCTGGGAGACTGGTCGGTCCTGGTAGAGGCAGACATGTTGAGCACGTTCATCAGGGAGATGAAGAGAGAGAGAGAGAGAGTGTGTGTGTGTGTGTGAGTGACAGAGTGAACAGTCCCTGGGTGGCTTGAACCGGGACTGATCATCGGCATGATGACCTGGCTGGAGGCCACCCTACCCTGCCAGCCTGTCACCTGGGTGGCTTTGACAGGGCCCGCCACCTGCAGTGAATATGCTCTGCACGAACATCATGCTCTGCTGCGATTGCATCCTACACACATGCCCTTGGCACGCCTTGGACCCACCAGCGCGCACACACATAGGCGCGCGTGTGCACACATGGCCCTGACGTGCATACGCACACACACAGGCACGCGTATGCACACATGGCCCTGACGCGCACACGCACACACACAGGCACGCATGTGCACACATGGCCCTGACGCACACACGCACACACAGGCACGCATGTGCACACATGGCCCTGACGCGCACACACACATGGCCCTGACGCGCACACACGCACACACACCTGTGATGTATTCATAACCCCACTGCTGCACCCCTTCCCCACTGACACACCTTGGACAGCAGCACCGCGCACACGAGGTTGAAGAGGGTGACAATGAGCAGCGCCCTCTGCAAGACCACACCCACTATCCGATACTTCTTTGCCCCGAAGGCCTGCAGGACAGCACCACACACGCAGGTGCACATTCTGATGCCGGCGGCTGCAGCTTCTGTGTGCGGCCCAACATTACAGCGCACGTCACCGAACAAGGGCTCACTGTGCTTGCAGCAGGGTGCCATCGCTTTGCTCATGGCAGCATCATGGGCAGTCAGATGCCTGCACCAAGCACTTGCCTCTACCTCTCCTTTAACACTCTCTCACAAGGATCCCTGAGGGCGTAGCCTTTCAAACGCGTTTTTTTTCCTTTTTGCTCTCTTGTCTGTCTGTCTATCTGTCTATGTTTGTTTGTTTGTTTGTTTGTTTGCACCTCCTTTCACTGTGGTTTGTTGACACAGCGTCGGTAGGCAGGCATGATTCATCTGGCGCAGCGTGGCAGCGCGTATGGGGCGGCGGCGGTGGGCCAGCAGCTCATTGGCCTGCCGCGCTTGCTGGGTTTCCCTGGGAGGCATCGCGCTATGTATGGCACCCACGATCCCGAATGTGTGGCAGCCAAATTTGCCCGCAATCCGAAGTGCGTGGCAGTCAATAGCGCTCACGACCCAAAAGCGTGGCAGCCAATAGTGCCCACGATCCCAAGAGCGTGGCAGCCACAATCCCATGCACTTTTGGCAGAGCCTGGTGGCACCCAAACAATGGCTGCAAACTTGCATGACGTTTGCAGTCGGAAGGCTGCATGCCACGGCTGCGCGCACGGGTGCCGCGGACCTGTGTAGGATGCGTCAGTTACCTGGCCACAGAAGGTCTCCATAGCAACCACGATCCCAAGCATGGGTGCATTGCCAAACACCTTCAAGCAGGCCAGCGTGCAAGCAAGGGGTGAGCCTCAGGGATTTTTGGAGGAGCATGCCACCAGTTGCATTAAGCCGCAGCATGCTGGACTAATGTGCTATAGCTTGCAGAAATAAAGCCTGCTTGTGCCTTTTGAATTGTGCCTGGGCTGCCTGAATAGCGAGGACGGATGTGGCACCCGCAACACTTTCTCCCACGCAAATGTGCTGCAATGCCTCTCCCAGGTACATTGTGTAGTTTGATGCTGTGAAAACCAAGAGCTTGTTGGCGCACGCATGCGCACGCTTATATGTGCGCATGTTGTGTGAAACAAGGTGGGCATATGTTGGCATGTGAGTGCGTGCACGTATGTCACATGCAGCATGTGTACACGTTTTTTGGGGTGAATGCGTGCGTGTTGTGTTCATGTGTGCAAGATCTCACGCAAACATGCGCGGGCGTGCGTGCGTGCGCGTGTGTGTGTGTGTGTGTGTGTGTGTGTGTGCGCCTGTGCTTGAGCATGCATGGGATAGCATGCGAGTTCATGCTCCCATTCAAGCGATAACCTAAGTATTGCATGGATTCTATGGAACATATATCAGCCTATCTTTGTGCATACAATCCTAGTCTTCTTTTGTCCTGGACCCAATCAAACTAAAAGCTTGTTAGCGACACGAACAAACCTCACAACCGAGCTACGATGTGCTCTCACTCTTACAGCAACTTTGAGGTGGTTTAATGGGCACAAACCTATACAAGAAGGTATATCTGGATTATTTTTGCTTTGCAGCGTAGGGCTGGGCTCCTGGATCGCACGCTTAACAGCACACTGACTCACATTGTACAAGGTCTGAGACAGAACTAAGGAAGACAGCTCGAAAGGCCCCATCCGCCCGACAAAGGCAGTGATGATGAGTTCTTTGGTGAATGTCAGGACCTCCATGCCTGACAGTGGCCATGATAGGTCCCATAGCCTGGCCAGGGAAGGAGGTATGCAGCTAGTCAGCAGGCCTGCCCCCCTCAAACATTAGAATGGCAGCAGTTAAACAGTGCGCTGATTTAAGTCCGAAATCGTTCAATGTTTCAGAACATATGCACATCTACAAGTATCCATGAAGTGTGCGTGCGGGCTGGTCTGTCAGGCATCTCAGCTTGCTTGCATCAGCATTGGCTCCTGACCTGTACGCCACAGTGCTCCATGCCAGCTGGGATTTCTTTCCAACAGCCATCAGGCCTTTAGGCCAGCTGGCATCAGTCAGCGCCCCGGCATCCTCCTCGTGCCTTGACTTCTCTTCATGTTCCCTCTTCGTCTTGTGTAGCACCGTGCAAAAAATTGAGACTTTTCTCGTATAAATTTCACACAAACATGGCTAATATTTTCGATGCAATCAAAACTGCCAGCTGAACGGCCGATGGCAACGACGACTTAAAGATTTAAAATGGTTGATGAAGCCACGTTGCAAGTGGTGAGTGTATGCCAGTCCCATTAGTCCTCTCTTTGGTAGTTGATCATGAATCTGGGCGTGCACGTCTGTGCCCCTACTTGCACTTTGCGCAAACATATGATCTGAACATCCTGCACTGCTGATGCATTCAGGTAAGGAATGCACTGGGAGGCGTGCGCGTAGCTTCCCCGCATGACAGGGTGCTCAAGAATGAGTGCTGCTTCAGCTTTGACACCGCAGAGTCCCCAGGGGGCCTTTACATCAACCTACGGACACTCCAGGTGGGTTTCAAGTAGCATTGGCATGCCAATTTGCCTGCCACCTGAGCCCTAGATCACTTGGGCACACCCTAAACCGAGCCCTCTACACTTCCCGGCGTGCCGGCACTCAGCAGTCAATGAAAGCTTATGGTCCTATCCTTACATGCACAGTGATGTCTACCTGTATGCAAGCTCATCACCTGGTATGTTCGCCAGGTGTGTCTGCCCTGGACACCCACGCTGGCGGACATACCAGGGGGCGAACATACCAGGGGACGCGCACACACACACACACACGCACACACGCACACACGCACACACACACACACACGCACACACGCACACACACACACACACACACAC
>LKMJ01007289.1_pt1 | contig 10424 bp, 5 predicted proteins | sample 643391 | NCBI WGS metagenome assembly LKMJ01 (sample SAMN04112250, study PRJNA286221) | soda lake metagenome | biome: soda lake; feature: Kulunda Steppe; material: water; isolation source: sample PL-Br10 brine of Picturesque Lake | place: Russia: Kulunda steppe | collected 2010-07
AGATGAATTTGATTTAGAAAACTTAAATGTTGACCGATTTAGACTAGTATTTTATCATTCTACAATTGTTCAAGCATTTGGTAGTGGATTAATTGCTGGTTATCTATCTTCAAATGATGTTCGTTCAGGACTTAAATTTGTCATAGCACTTTGTATTATATCATCCGTAATTTTCTATTTCATATAAAAAACTTAGAAACAATAAATATAAAGACATATAAAACAATTATATATAATAATGAAACAACCAGACCGACGAAATACCACAGATAGGGATGAAATGATGTGTCCTAGATGTGATACAGAGGGTTTAGAAGAAAATCCTGCTTATTCTGATGAATATAATGGAATATCTGAAATAATAAAAGCTACGAGATGTCCAAATGAAGATTGTGACTTTCATTATGGACTCCCCGATAATGAAGTTAAAAGACAAATGCCTGAAAATTCTTCTTCGAGTATAATTAATAATTTAGTACCTTCAGAATTAAATGCTAGTTCAATAATTCGCTTATGTCTGGTATTTGGAGGTCTCATATTCATGTTATCACAAGTCGGTTTATTGCCATTTGTAGGAGATAATACACCATCTCAAAATGATATTCAATCTAATATAAACGGTCAAATAACGGGAGACAACGTAGAATCGTTAGAAAATTTATCTGTAGAATTAATAAACGATTCTTCTGGTGAAAGTGTGCAAGATATAGATATAAATGATGAAGAATTTCGTTTTGAAAATATTGATGCTGGAATATATAATGTATATGTTTATAGTTCGGAATTAGATTTTTCACCACCCGGAAAACAAATTGAATTAGGTGAAGATGAAGAGAATCTTGAATTTGAATTAAGTGATGTTGAACAATTTGATATCAATCAAACGGTAAGTAATGCAGATATTAATATTGATTATGAAAATCCACATAATAGAAAAGATTTAGAACTTATGTTATCACCAATTGAAGGTGACAATATTCAACGTGAACATGACTTAAATTCAGACACGACAGAAACTATATTGTTACCTGTTGAACCTCAATCTGAACAAACGCGTGTTTATGCACCAATTAAAGAAGAAGAACAAATAATAAACAATCAATATACTGATAATGAACAAACATATGAAATTTTAGGTAATTTAGATGTAACTGATTTACGTGTTGAATTGACAAATGAAAGTTCAACAGATGTACAGTCTCAAACATTCGAAGTTGATGAAGATACAACAGAATCTATATTCGTTTCAAGTGAAGAAACACTAGGCGAAGTTGATATAACTTTACGAAATGGAACATCTCGTGCATCAGAACAAGAAACAGGTGTATGGGATGGAGAGAGAAATATTACCTTTTTCACGGGAGTAGATAATTTTACAACAGCAAATATGCAAATTCAACCAGAACAAACAGAAGATAATAGAGAAATTACAGATGAAATAACAGGTCCTACAATTGAACATAATTTCAGAGGTAATATGCCTATAGATGATGCTAAAATATATTTTGAAGGTGGTGATGTTAATTCAACGCGTGTTGGTTTAATTGACGAACAAGATAATGCAAGAAATGGAACTATAAGAAAAGAATATAATCTTGCAACAATCGAAGATGATAGTCGATTTAGATTTGATTGGGATGCAAATATTATTGAAAACAGTGATTTAGTTAATTTTGCATATGAAATAAATGGAGAAGAAACAACATTAGATGAAGGTTCAGATGGTTTTGGAATAGAATTAGATGAAGATGATGAGTTTAATATAATTCTTGATTTAGAAAGAGATACTGTTTATGATGATGAAAATTCACCGCATTTTGGCTCACTAGATGATAATATAAATGTATTAGATGTATCATTTAGTGATAGTAATCCTGAACCGGGTGACAATATTGAAAAATTTGCAACATTGGAAAATGAAGCAAGTCATGATATTACGGAAGAAATTGAATTTTATTTAAATGGTGATAATGTTGCATCTAGAAGTTATACTATACCAGCAAATAGTGAAAAAGAAATTGGCGGCGTAACAGAATTAGGAACTACATCTGTGTCTGAAGAAGGTACAAATGTATGGTATGTAAATGATAAAGGGCCTTTCTTCCTTGAAGTTGGTAATTCTGAAGCTGTGTATGGTATTGGAGAAATTGAAGCAGAATTAAGAGATATTGGTTCAGATGGTGAAATCAGTATAGATACAAATAATGATGGAAACCAAGATTGTACGGTGTCTTCTGTAGATGGAGAATGTTCATTTGATACTTTAGAACCGGGGGATAAAAATATAAGTATATCAGAAAGAAATGTAGATAATACTGATTATATTATAGAATATACAGAATTAAATAACCCTCGTGATATTACTATTGATGTTGGTGAAGATAATATAATTGACTTTGAACATGATGGAATCTTAACAAGTTCAGAAAGTCAAAATATAGAAATATCACCTGAAAATACAACCATGAGTATTTCCTCTGAAAATAATATACCAATTCAATATTCTGTTTCATGGGAATCCGATTCTGTTGTGGATAATCCTGTTGTGTATCATGATGGAAATCAAGTTATAAGCGATGAAGGTACTTTTCAAGAACCAAAAACATTTCAAATAGATTCTTTACCTGAAGGTGAAAATGAATTTAGGTTCCGTGCTGCTTCTGGAGGATATAAAGCAGATATTGAATGGGTAGAAGATGAAGGACAATCGTACCCACATACACTCATAAATAATCAAAATGTATGTAATGAAGGTTCACAATATGCAACAAACCAAACATGTGAAATATCTAATACCGGTACATCTCCCGGTGAACATACAATTGATTTCGATAGAATATCTCGTTCATTTGATTATCAAATTAAATATAATTCTCGTGCTGTTTCTGGGTTTGTTAATATAAATGCAAATGATAATAATGAGAGATTTTCTCGTTCGAGTCCTGATGCAGAAACATGGAATGATGTAAGTTCTACATCATTATTAGAAAGAGGTGAAAATGACGTATCCATTGATTCTGAGACTGTAAATGGAATTTCAACAGATGCAGAAGCAACAATAGAATATTCTATAGATACGGATATAGCACAAAATCCTGAAATACAGGTAATAAATGATAATGGTGAGACAAATAATGTAACTATTCCTCGAAATTCTTTAGATTCATCAGACAGATTAATAGATAATGCAAATATTTCAATTCCTGCTGAATGGTTTAGTGCTGGTAATAACACAATTGAAATTAGAACGCAAGATGGATTATTTGAATTAAATGGTGATATTCGAATACCTGAAGATAATATTAATTTCAAAACGAGATGATTAATAGTACGTAATAAAACTTATAGAATACTATATTAAATATTAAATTAATGAAAAAAATTATTATTTGTATATTATTATGTATATTTATATTTCTATTTATATCTATACCCTCTACAGCATCAAATACAAATGAAGCTTTTTTCTTATGTGAAAAAACAGATAGTGTTAGTGGAGAACCAATAATGCCTCATTCTCCACAATATGATAATTTAGACTATAATCATCCATTTGTTGATTTAGGTCAAACAATAACGAGAATTATATTTATATTATTAATTGGGGTTGGAATTTTAGGTGGTCTTTATTCAACAATTAGAAATTCGCTATTTACCCCTGAAAGTGATGATGACCCGGCAAAGTATGTTCGAATGAGAATAAAACTTATAACTGCTGGTTTAGGTATACCAATAGGACTTACGGTTGTCGGTTGGATTATTGAACGTATTACAGTATATGAAGTTACATGTTTATTACCTATTTAATCCTCCCTCCGTTATACTTATACGATTACATTACATATATTTATTTACATGTCAAGAAAAATAACTTTAAGTATAGTTCTTATAGTATCTATACTATTGTTAAGTACGATGGCTACGGTTCCAGCAATGGCTCAAGATGATGATGAAGATGAACAAGGTAATATAATTTGTCAAATGAATGATGGAAATTATGAGACAACAGCATTAGGTGGAATTATGGGGACGGTAACAACACTAATTGTTACCGTTGCAGCATTAATAGCAATTGTTGTTGGTGCTGGATATACACTTGCAAGTGCTGCTAAACCCTCAAAAGAAGAGTATGTAGATAGGAGAAATAAGTCAATCATGTATGGAGGTGGAGCACTCGTTGTATTATACGGAGCAAATGCAATTATTTCTGAATTCGGTGAAGATAGAGCTATGGACTTTAGTTGTATACTTCCATTTGCATAAATTTAATTTTATTTCTATATTCCAAGGGTTATTAATTTAGGGTCTGACTTATATAGATTATATAAGTAAAATGAGATTACCAATAAAAATAAGTTTAATTGTACTGTTTGTTGTCATATCATCGTTACTATTATTCACGATGCCCGCCGTAGCAGCAGATGAAGATATTTTATGTGGGAGTGATTCTGATGATGCTTCAAATACTATCAGTACGATTTTCTTAATATTAGCAGGTTTAGGTCCTGTATTAGGAACATTATTCTGGGTAGCATTATCTGTAGCAGAATCAGCAAGTATTGATTCAGATAAAAGTCAACAAAAAAGAAAAGTTATAGTTGCTGGATTTAGTGTCCCAATTGCAATAGCATTTGCAAATGCTATCGCATCTGAACTTATCGGTGTAAATGTTAGTTGTTTCTTCCCTGATATAGGATAAACTATTAACATTTTAATTAAATTATATACATAATGAAAAAAAGTATTATTTTTGTAATAATATTGAGTTTATTATTATTAATATTTTTTGCACCTATGTCATCTGCGGAACATAGTACATGTACGGGAGATTATCAACCTTCATATGGAACAATTCAAGATGACCCCTGTGATACACCTATAGATTGGGATTTTTTATTTGATGAAATCGATAATTCTGTAGATGTAGATAGACAAGAATATAGTTTTCTTTATCAAGAAGCTTTAACAATGCTGAATGAACCTGAAATATTAAGAGATAATATATACGCTTATGAAAGTTATACAAATAGCCTTCATGGTTCTTATATAGAAATAGACGATGGTTTAAATAGTAAAACAATTAATTTTGATTTGGACCATAGATATTATTCAACAGATGAAAATTCATTTAATCCTGATACTTTAAAAACAGATTTAAAATTACCGAGGAATACAGAAGCAATATTTACAATATCTGATTCTAATAACAATGAAGTTGAAGTTACCGTAGATTCAGGTAGTTCTCAACAAGTAACAACAAAAAGTATAAATCCACAAATTAATAATGAATTACAAGAAACACCATATGAAGTTGATGTAGAATTAATTCGGGAAAATATAGAACAAGAATCACCTGTGATTGGAGAAGCAATTGTCATTTATGAATCTCCGCCCGCATATAGAGAATTTTCAGATTCTTTTGATTTATATCCTACATTTCTAGATGAATATCATTTTAACATGTATCAAGATTATAGCCGTGATTCTATGCATAATGACCCTGAAATGGTTAACTCTCCAAGATATAATTCTGACCAATATACAAGTTATTATGCAGATGATGATATATATGACGATGATGATATATATGACGATGATGATATATATGACGATGATGATATTCCTATTCGACACTCATACGTAGACATAAATAAAATTGAACCTTCAATCAAAGTACCGGAGGACACAATTGGTAATGATTGGGATTATATAATAGAAGATGAAGGTATTGTATATGTTGCTTATGATGCAGCTATTTATGATGTTCCTCCTGATGATAAAGATTATACTGGTAGTCCTTCTGATGGAGATAAAGAATGGTCATATAGTATAGATGATATTGAATTTTATACTAGTTTAGGGTATCAAAATCATAACGGTGAAAAAATTGGTACAAGTATAGTATCTGAGAACATGCAATCTGGTATTGCTAAATTAGAATATGATGAAACAGACTTCCCTCAGGAAAATGTAGATAAACTTTTTGCAGAAAATGTTATATTTGCTTCATTTGATAAAACTGTACATATTTATGAAGAGGAAGATGATGATGATTTAGATGATGACGAAGAACCTTCATTAGAGCGCAATTTTTATGAAAGAGAAACCGTTGAAGTCGGACCATTTATAAATATAGATACAATAGATATAGATGGGTTTGTATCAGAAGAAGGACCAGATGAAAATGATGAAAATTTTGATATTCAAATTGCAAATTATCCTGACAATACGCATGTTTTTGTTGATATAGACCAAGAAAATAATGAAAATAGGTGGACCAATATACTTTTTAATGGCGTAACACGAAACGGAAATATAAATATTAAATCAGATACACAATTCACAGAAATAATTAATATAGGTTCTCAATCGACAATTGAAAATCACAGGAGTTTCGGATTAGATGAAAGAGATTATGAATCAAAATTAGATGGACAAATAACAGAAGATATGGATGTTTATTTATCTGCATGGTCATCTGGTGATTTTGGACCAGAAGCAGATATAAATTTACAAATTGAGGGTAATAATATTCATACATCCAACATACAGTCAAATACAAATAAAGATAAATTACAACCCATTGTTGAAAATAAAGATATATCTGAATTTGTTCAGGATACAGAAGACAATATTGTTTTAAGTGGTGATGTAAATAATTTACCTGAAAATTCTGTCAATCCAAGAATTGATTACATGATTACAATTGATATGGATGAACCAATATCTAGAGTAAGTTCTAAATGGAATTATTGGTTTTTTAGAGATTCAAGATGGGATGGTATTGAACAAATAGATGATGATTGTGGAGGTGTTATTGATTCTTTAATAGGAAGTTGTTTTGATTATAAAGGTGAACCTCCAGAAGATACGGGTATATTACCAGTTCAAGCTCATCTATTACCAAGTTCATATGAATTAGAATCAAGTATATATACAACAACATACAACAATGATATAAATATTGTAGAATATACAGATAAAGAAAAAACCGTAGATTTACCTATTAATTCAAATGATTGTTCATATCATCCATATTATGGTGAAGATGAACGTATTTGTGCTGTATATGATAGTTATATAATAAATGATATTGAAGAAGAAACAGAAGATGAAGTGGAAGAAGAAACAGAAGATGAAGTGGAAGAAGAAACAGAAGACATGATTAAAAGATTATTGAATTTTCATAATTTAAATGATTTTGAACCATTATATCAAGATGAAACAAGAACATTTAAACAACCATCTCAATTTGAAATAATATCTAATGACCCAGTTCAAAATGTATCTATAACAGGAAATGCAACGTGGGCTGAATCTGATTTAGGAGTAGATTCAATTCGAAATGTTGACCAAACATATATTAATATTGATGTCATATCTCCAGAAAACTTAGAAAGTGAATTTGATAGCATAGATGAAGATTCGTTTCCGGGTAATCATGAATTCAAAACGAAAGATGAGTTAGATGACGATGAAATACAATTGCGTATTGAATTAACAGATGAAAATTCAGAGCCTATTAATACCGTGGATAGAGATACATCAGAATTAGTTCAAATTGAGAATGTTCATCGGGATTCTGATGCGTTTATGAATACAAATGAAAATGGATTAATTTATGCGACGGTATATCTAGAAGAAGATGCGGAAGAAAATATTAAAGTTAAATTCAGTGCAAAAGAAGAATGGTGGACTATTCCTGAAGATACAAGACTATTAACAAAATCAAGTAATGATATTTCACAAGAAAAACATCATTATAATATAGATACAGATGAGGGAGAAGATATAGAAATAGAATGGTATAGTATTATATCAAGTATATTATTTATAATTGCTTTCACATTCTTTATTACGGCAATGATGTTTAGAGTATATCCAAATTCAACAATTACTACGATGGATTTATTCTATACTATCACAGAACCATTTAGAGAACAAATAAAAGAATCATTACAATATTTAATTTTAGCTATATTATTCAGCTTTATATTGTTAATGTTTGTTGTTATATTTTAATTTCTATATGTAGAGTAGAGAATACTTTTTTAGGGTGACGCGTAGTATTAATTATTAATTAAATGGTAAGTGGAATAACAGATACATTTTCAGAGGTGGCATCTATACTGGGTGAAATAAGAGATAATCCTGAGAATACATTTTTTATACTTTTTGATGCTGTTTTACAGGTATTACTGAGTGTTATTGGATTTTTATTAGTTGGTTTTCATGAATTATCTTTACAACTTTTAATGTATACGCCTTATCCACAATCAGAAGAGGGTAACAATGTTATATTTGGAACACCCACAGATGGAAGTATATTCGATACTATGATATCATTTAGTAGCGGATTTATAGAACCACTTGCGCTATTAATGATATTTATAGGCATTATATTCTTACTATTTATACGTGTGTTTGATATAGTGATTCAAGATTTCGGCATAAATACACAAGAAGGAATGAAACGTTTATTTATAGCTCCTATAATTATTATTTTATGGCTTCCATTAGCTAATCTTTTACTTTTCTTTTCGTATGGTATGACGGAATGGATGTATACAATTAACCTATCTGATTTTACAGATGGGACCGGTATTTTAGATGATAGTAGAGGTGATAGAATAAAAAATGATGATGGAAGTTTGAGTATATCAAGTTATATTGATTTATTCACACGTAATGAAGATATTAATGTTGCTGTGGGAATGTATCAAGCATTTATTGGACTTATTTTTGCTGCAGTTGGTGTTTTTGTATCTGCAATATTATATTTATTTGTTTTGTTTGGAGCCGTTATTCGTCTGATGGGATTATTAGCATATTATGCTATTGCCCCAATTGGTATTGTATTGTGGGCTTTCAAGTGGAGAGGGTTTGCTGAAATGGGAGGTAGAATCGTCCGTTATTTTGTATTATTAGCTTTATTCCCGATTGGCGTAGCATTTATTAATCTAATGGCACCGCCAATATTTTTAGCTTCATTGGCTGTAGGAGAAGATGTTATCGATGATTTATTTGTTTCTGTAAATGACCCAATGGCAGAAGGAGAAAATGAATTAATAAATTTCACTGATGTTTTATCTGTAGAAGAAATGTACGCATTTATATTTATAATATTAACGCCCATTCTTATAGGAATTGTTCCATGGGGGATTGTTATTGGTTTCGATAAAGCAATGAAAGCAGCCGGTGTTGCGGCTGGAGCGAGTGTTTTAGCTGCAGGTGCCGTTGCTACTGGTGGTGCAGGATTAGCTACTTTAGGTGCCGCAAAAGGAAGTTTTGCTGGAGCAACAATGGCTAAATCTGCTGCCGCATCTGGTATTAGCAGAGGTGTTGGCCGAGCGAAAACAGAAGCTAAAGCATTCCATAGAGCTACGAACGAGGAAAGAGTGAAAATGGCTTCTGCGTATGGAGGTGCTGCTAAATCTGGATTCAAAAGTACAGTTGGAAGTATTAGACAAAAAGGTGATAGTGTCAGACAAGGATATATGGATGGACTTGGAAATCTGGATGATAATGTTGACAGAGTTACAGGACGAATGGCTAGTGCTGTAAATAATCCTAAAGAGACATTTAAAAATGCAAGTGATAAAATAGGTACCGGCGCATGGGAAAGAGCAAATAAAGGATATGAATTTTCAACAAGACAATATGGTAGTGTTAAAAAAAGAATGGCGGGGGGTTATAGTAGAGCTAAATTTATGTCACAAAGACTTACGCCTGATGATGTAAATGGTTTCAGAGATTTAGAAGATAAATTCGCAGAAAGTAGTTGGATAAAAAAATATGGGGGTTCACGAGCGCGAATGTTACAAAAAGGTGCTAGTATGCATCGTTCATTTGAAAAAGGAGCTAAATCTGGTCTAGAAGAATTAAAAGTTGCAAATGATGAATATAAAGATGCGGATATAGATGGTATTGGAGGGAGTTGGTTTGAACCGAGAGACCCTGATGATGGATTGAGTGGAATTAAAGATGAAGAAAAAATGATGACAGAAGCAGAAAGAAGAACTTTAGGACAAAAATTAGTTGAAAATGATAAATTAGTAGGAGAAGTCGCTGCGACTACTGGTATGGATGAAGATAAAATTACGGCAGAGGTTATGTCGAATAAATTACTAGGTCATATGCATGACCCTGATAAAGAAGTTAAAGATATGTTTGGTTCATTCAGTGACGAAGCTAAAGATACATTCAAAGATATATCGGTGGATGAGATTCAAGAAACTATTCAAAGTGAAGATGACCTTAGAGCATTTTATGATGATAATACGCAAGCTGTACGTCAAGTACAGCAAGACCGATATAGTGATGATGATACAGATACATTATTAGAACGAGAATTCAAATCTAAATTATATAGTAAAGAGGAAGCATATATTGAAGACGTAAATAAAGACATTTCAAGTCATATA
>LKMJ01007290.1_pt1 | contig 10423 bp, 10 predicted proteins | sample 643391 | NCBI WGS metagenome assembly LKMJ01 (sample SAMN04112250, study PRJNA286221) | soda lake metagenome | biome: soda lake; feature: Kulunda Steppe; material: water; isolation source: sample PL-Br10 brine of Picturesque Lake | place: Russia: Kulunda steppe | collected 2010-07
CATATCAGACGCCTCCTTTAAAAGATTTCGAGACCGATATCAGCGAGGTTGTGAGACGGTAGGCCGTCTGGCATCAACTACTATGTGGCTTTGTTCCGTAGAACCGTTCATGACGGAACTGCTGTATCTTCCGGATGACGATACGACCTACTCCTTCGAGGCAACTGTCGAAACGGCCACCGAGGGGTATCTCGTCCTCGATGGCACGTATTTCTATCCTGAGGGTGGCGGCCAACCCGCTGACCACGGAACGATTTCGTGGGACGGTGGCGAAGCCAGTATTACTGATGTCAGAAAGGACCACGGAGACGTTCATCATGTTATTGGAGAGCTCACGGGTCCGCTCCCGACAGAGGGAACGACCGTCTCCGCACAGATTGATGCCGACCGTCGGGAACGACTCACACGGATGCACACGGCCCAGCACGTTGTCTCCCGTATCGTCCTGGACGAGTACGGTGGGAAAACCGCTGGAAACCAGATTCACGAATCGCGTTCACGGATTGACTTCGAACCGGTCGAGTTCGACGAGGCGGATATCGAGCGCATCGAACGCCTCACGAACGAGGCTATCGAAGCAGATTACGGCGTCGTCAAAGAAAATCGGTCACGGCAAGCGGTCGAAGCCGAGGTTGACGAGGGTCGAGCATTACTGGATTTGATTCCTGATTCGGTTGACCCGCTTCGAGTCGTCGAGATTGAAGAGTTCGATATGTGTCCGTGTGGCGGGACACACGTTGAACGCCTCGGCGAGGTTGGGAGAGTGACGATTACTAACCGAACGTCGAAAGGGAAAGACACGGAGCGAATTGAGTTTGAACTGACGCCCTGACAGCAGGTCTCTGAGAGAGATACGTACTCTTATTATGTTTCTGTGATGTATACGGGTATTATATGGCGACAATGAATACTGATACCAAATTTTTGCTGTTAATTCTCGCTATTATCAGTTCGTTAACCCTGTTTATCGTCCTCCCTGTCCTCCAGTATATCCTTCTCTCGGTTATCCTCGCGTACGTTCTCTTTCCAGTCCACGTCCGCATCCGGCCGTACGTGGGCTCGTTCGCGAGTGCAATCATCCTGATTGCAGCAGCAATGGTCGCTATTGTCGTGCCGTTCGTCTACATTTTCTGGGTCTTCGCACAGGACCTTCAGGCTGTTGCTGAGGGGGATCTGATGTTGCAGGTGGATATCATCGAGGAGCGGGTTGCCGAGCTAACTGGTGTGGAAATCGAACTCGTTACCCTCCTCACCGATACCGCAGAGAGTATTGTTGAAATCATGTTCGGGGGCGTAACCGGTATCATTTCGACTGCGCTCCAGTTTTTCATCGGTATCGCACTCGTGCTCTTTCTGGTCTTCTATCTCCTCAGAGACGGCGAGGGGTTCGTCGCCTGGCTGGAGGAGCTAAGTCCGCTCGACCCTGCGGATACCTCGCATCTCTTCCGGAAGGTCAACAAGACCATGTGGGGCTCCGTCATTGGACATACGTTTGCGGCGCTCGTTCAGGCACTTATCGCCGGTATCGGGCTCTGGATTGCGGGTATCCCCAGCGTTATCTTCTGGACGGTCGTGATGGCCGTGCTGGCGTTTCTCCCGCTCATCGGTGCGTTTCTTATCTGGGCTCCGGCAGCCGTCTATCTCGTGCTTATCGGCGATACCGTTGCCGGTGTCTTCCTCTTTGCCTATGGCATCTCGGTCGTGAGCATGATTGATTACTACGCTCGCCCGCTGGTGATTGACCGCGAGGCCCGACTGAATCCCGGTGTCATCCTCGCAGGCGTCTTTGGCGGTATTTTCACCTTCGGATTTGTCGGCCTGTTCGTCGGTCCAATCGTTATCGGCATCCTCGCAGCGACGCTTGAAACAATCAACTCCAAGCGATTGCGCGCTATCCCCGACGATGAGCGGCCAAGCCCGCCCGAGCAAACTGAACTCTCTGCTGCCGGGCCCGAACCCGCTGGCGAGGATGCGGTCGACGGCTGAGTCGATACGCGTAAACCCCCACACTCACAGAGTCACACACGATGAAGGTCACGTTCCTCGGAACAAGCGGTGCGATTCCGACGAGCCAGCGCAATCCGAGTGCGCTCGTCATCGAACGCGAAGGGGACCGGTTGCTGTTTGATTGTGCCGAGGGGACACAGCGACAGATGATGCGATATAACTCGGGGTTCGATATCAAGCATGTCTTTATTACACATTTACACGGGGACCACGTCCTCGGACTGCCGGGTCTCTTGCAGACGTTCGAATTTAACGAGCGCGAGCAGCCGTTGACGATTCATGCGCCGTCAGGGACGCGAAACGAACTGGAGCAACTCACATCAGTTGTCGGAACGGACCCGTCCTATCCACTCCGCATTACGCAGGTTACCCCCGGTGAGACTGTCGTTTCTCACGAGGAGTACGAGATTCGTGCGTTCGACGTCACTCATCGGACACAGGCGGTGGGGTACGCACTGGTCGAACACGACCGAAAGGGGCGGTTTGACCGGGAGAAAGCCGAGTCGGAACTGGGACTCCCTCCCGGACCAAAATATTCGAAACTACATGCAGGGGAGCCAGTCGAACACGATGGGCGAACTATCGACCCGGAGGAGGTTGTCGGACCGCCTCGTCCCGGTCGGCGTGTTGTCTACACTGGCGATACCCGTCCCACCGAATCGACCCGCCGGGTTGCCGAAGATGCTGACCTGTTAATACACGACGGAACGTTCACCGATGAACACCAGATACGGGCACAACAGACAGCCCATTCGACGGCTCGCGAGGCAGGTCGCATTGCCAGTCAGGCGGGCGCGAAAGTACTCGCCCTGACACACCTGTCGAGTCGCTACGGTGGCTACTGGCGGAGTCACGCTGGCGAAGCCAGCGAGGTGTTCGACGGGCAAGTCATCCCGACAGAGGATGGCATGACTGTGACCGTTCCGTACCCGGACAGCGACGAGTCTCCCCTGGTCGAACAGGCGAATCGGTAACTTGGTTGGCCAATGTCAGCCGGATTTGGATATCAACGAACCAGTAGTATTACGTTCTCGACAGTAGAGTATCCGATAATGGTTTCGGAGGGTGAGGCTGCGCCGTCGTTTGAACTCCCTGCGGTTGCCGATGGTGAACAGGAGCGTATCGCTCTCGACGAACAAATCGAGGACGCTATCGTCGTTCTCATCTTTTATCCGGGTGATTTCCTCACTAATGAGGAAACCGGCCAGCCGTTTCTCACGGAACTCGACCTCTTTACGATGCAGACCGGATTGACCGTTCTTGGTATTTCCGGAGATAGCGTCTTCAGCCATCGGGGATTCGCTTCCAAACACTCGCTTTCGATGCCGTTGCTGTCCGATGTCGATGGTGAGGTTGCGACATCGTATGGCGTCGCTGTTGAAGATACGTCGCGTGGATATCAGGCTAACAGAGCAGTGTTCGTTCTCGACCAGACTGGGACGGTGACACATCGTTGGGTTGGCTCGTCGATTGAGGAGTATCCACAGCCCTCAGCAATCCGGGAAGCCGTCAGAGCAGTCAGTGACGAGGAAACCGCCATGGACAGTTACGATGATGGATTCACAGCTCATGAACGAGGGTATGAACGACTGGAAGCAGCGATGGCACGGGCGAGCGAACGCGAATGGGTCGCGGCTGAAGAAATCTTCCTCGAGGCAGAGGAGGCATTCGATACGGCGATGACGGCCTTCGACACGGCCACTCGGTTTGCCGCTGACGATATCGTCCGTTCGTACACGGATGTTGCGGGTGAGCGGGTCGAAGCGCTCTCCCGGGCAGCGGAATGGTTTGCGGAGGCAGCGGAAGCATTTGCCGCTGGTGAAGGTCGAGTCGGTGAGTCGGTGCAAAAGGACGCGAACGAACAGCTCTCGGAAGCCGAGTCACTTCCCGACCCGCTTGAACCGGCAGCGTTTCCACCAGATGAACCGCTCGACCGTTCCAATGAGGAGACGGAGCCGTTACTCTCTGAGAGTTCGTCAGTGGAGCCTGATTCCGGCGGTGCGGACGGGCTCGAAACGGGCGCTTCCAGCGCAACTATCGACGAGGATGAACTCGAAGAAATCACTGCCGAACTGGAGGCACAGACCGACGAAGCGGCAGATGGACAGAACGACCGCGCGAGCGGAGCAAGCGAGGGCTGGCAGGCAGTGGTAACCAATAGCCAGTCCGAATCCAGCAGCGACGACGACTCGATAGACCTTGACCTCGACGAGCCGACAGGGTCAAACAGCACCGACCCGAAAACTGAGACTGATGGACCGGAGGACTCCCGTGGATAAGCAGGAGACATCGGTCGACAGAGGTCAAAATCGACAGCAACTGGTCGAAGCCTATTACGAATCGCTTGATACCCACGCTTACGACCGGCTTGAGACGCTGTTAGCCCCTGACTTCGTTCACGAACGACCCGATATGACGCTTTCCGGACGAGCGGAGTTTCTTTCCTTCATGGAACATGACCGGCCAAACACCGATACCTCACATCCAGTCGATGAACTCTATTTTGGCCGTGATGGGTCAGAGATTGCTGCTCGCGGGCGTCTGTTGTCCGCTGACGATACCCTGTTAGTGGAGTTCGTCGACGTGTTCGCGTTTGAAGAAGAGAGAATCAGCCGGATTCGGACCTTCACACAGTAACTGCGTTGTAGAGCCGCTATTCCTTGTCGCCTGCACCGACAGCGCTCTCGCCGACGAACTCGTGTCCTTCGATACGCTCCTGCCCAGCTAGATACGGGCGGAGGGCCTCGGGAACGGTGACCGTTCCATCGTCGTTCTGGTAGTATTCGAGGATGGCAATCATGACGCGCGGCAGCGCAAGGCCGGAGGCGTTGAGGGTATGGAGATACTCCGCCGATTCGTGTCGCTCCGGTCGGTATCGGAGCCCGGCCCGCCGGGCCTGAAAGTCCTCGAAGTTCGACGCTGAGGAGACTTCGAGCCACCGGCCACCACGGTCCGGTCCGTATTCCATATCGTCAGCTGGTGCCCAGACTTCGATATCGTAGGTTCGTGCGGAGGCAAAGGTCAAATCGCCGCCACAAAGGAGGCTCACGCGATACGGGATGCCAAGCCGGTCAAGCACTTCGGCAGCCTCATCGACGAGTGCATCGAGTCGGTCGTCGCTTTCCTCCGGTTCGACGAAGTTGACGAGTTCGACCTTATTGAACTGGTGGACACGAGCAATACCGCGGGTTTCGGTTCCGTGTTCGCCGGCTTCCCGTCGGAAGTTCGGGGTGTAAGCCTGATGTTTCAGCGGCAGGTCATCAGCCAGCAAAATCTCGTCGCGGTACATGTTGGTGACGGGAACCTCGGCAGTCGGGCAGAGCCAGAGGTCATCGTCGTCGTATGGTTCGTCGTTGTGGCCGCCAACGCGGAACGCATCATCCGCGAATTTCGGGAGCTGGCCGGTTCCGGTCATCGACTGGCTGCTGACCGGAATTGGCGGAAAGAGTTCGACGTATCCCTGCTCCTGATGGATATCTCGCATGAACTGAATCAGTGCATGTTCGAGCCGTGCACCGTCGCCTTTCAGGAAATAGAACCCACCACCGGCGACTTTTGCACCGCGCTCGAAATCAAGGATGTTCAGCTCTTCGCCGAGGTCGTAATGCGGCGTCACGGTCTCCGGTAGGTCACGCAGGTCATCGAAGTTGACGCGCTCGACCTCCTCGTTATCGAGTTCATCGGCTCCCGGTGGCACGTCCTCCTGGGGAACGTTCGGGAGTTCGAGCAGTAGATTTTCGAGTTCCGCTTCGAGTGCTACTGCCTGCTCTTCGATAGCATCGAGTTCGTCTTTCAGCTCCTGTGACTGGGTGATGGCTTCTTCGGCCTCCTCGTGTTTGCCGGCCTGTTTGAGTTCGCCAATTTGGCTACTGACCTGGTTGCGTTCGTGTCGCAGGTCATCTCCTTCGGATTTGTGTTCGCGCCACTGTTCGTCAATTTCGAGTATCTCGTCGACGATATCGTCATCATCGCCCCGCCTGTCGAGAGCGTCCCTGATGACGTCCGGGTTCTCGCGGACGAACTGTCTGCTGAGCATATCGGTGAGTTCGGTAACCGACGGCAAAACCGTGTCGTTCTCCGTCCTTTTTCAGTGAGTAAACTGGTCCACACGCTATCCTGACGACAGCTTCCGACGGACTGCCATTGCTGCGGCGACACCAGCACCCGTCCCAGCAAGCAGGAGCAAGGCCGTTAACGTGGCAGACTCACTCAGAGTCTCTGTGAGTGGGTTATTCTGGAGTGGTGTGGACGTTGTACCACCACCCGCCTCATCATCCTCTGCAGTGTCGCCGGCTGCTCCAGTCTCTGTTTCATCCTCATCAACCCCTTCATCGTCGTCTGTCTCTTCATCGTCGTCTACATCCTCTTCATCATCTGCTTCCTCTCCGTAATCCGATTCGTTTTCCGTTCCATCGTCTTCGGACTCTTCGTCGAGCGCATCTGGTGCAACTTCAGTGGTTATCACTTCACTGCCGTTGCTCGTTTCGAGCTGCAGTTCAATCTCTTCACCAGGCGTTAGCGAGAGCGCTTCGTCGAACTGGAATCTCTCACTGTCTCCACCAGTCAGCTCCATCGTCGACTCATTCGCAACCTCCTCGCCGTCGACGGACAGCGATATCGTATCCTCTGCGATGGTATGTCCGATATTTTCGGCCGTCGCAGTGACGTTGACGCCTGATTCGTTCACAGCAACGGATTCAAAACTCGGGTGAATTTCACCGTCACTCAGGACGAGAGCCGACTCTCCATCAGACTCGGGAACCTTCGCGTTGACACCAAAGTCGCTCACATCGTCGACCTCGTGGCTATCGACGGTCGTATCAATTAACAACCCAACCGAGACCACCTCCCCTTCTTCGAGGGAGACGTTATTCAACTCCCCTTCAATCGTATTCTCGGGATCATCACCGACATAGAACGTAATTCCTTCTTCTTCGGTTTCATCGAGCCAGACTCGTGACTCCTCCTCGCCTGCGTATGTAATATCAAAGATAGCATCAATTTCGGTCACGGTATTTTCGTTCACCCCGCTGCCACCCTCCCACTCTGCAGCTTCCTGTCTTTCCTCTGTGATTTTTATAGCAATTCTATCGTTCTCATCGAGCGTTGCATAGACGCCATTCGGTCCATCCGAGGGAGTCATCTCGATCTCCTCGTGGAGGTCCGAATCGGTTTCCTCACCGAGTGGGCTTGCAAGCGTCGGCAGCAGCAATGCTACTGCCGCGACAATCACCAGTGCAACGAGTAGCTTTCTTTTCATTGCTTCCAAACTCCTGGGTATTCGTGTATCGGCGGTACCCGTATCTGTCTACATCCAGCATTGCTCAGTAGATAGTATTACACCGCCTGAAAAATATCAGACTGTATCTATCGATTATACAGTAACCCTCAACGCCAGTAAACGGTTAGCATAATAACGAGATTCGCATTCGCTCCTGCCTACAGGTGAATAAATTGCTGTCTAATTAAGTATTGTCTGATTATAATCCCGAAACGCTACAGCGTCTCTGCGAGTCGAACGGCAATCCGCTGGGCACCGACCGTCGCTGCAAGGTCTGGACGGTTGGCTGTAATCGCTTCCACGTCGCGGTCCATCGTCTCACTGACGCGGCGTTCGAACTCGTCGACGATACCGGGGATACAGGCCATGCCACCAGTCAGCACGATTGGGTTATCCAGCGCCAGCTGGTAGACTTTCATGTTGTCGTTTGCCAGCTGTGAGAGGAAGGTGTTCGCAAAGGCATCGACAGCGTCGTCCAGATACTCGTTACAGGCGTCCATGACCGAGCGCTCGATGGTGAATTCGTGGCTGCCGCCGCCGGGTTGCTGGATGATATCTGTAAATGGCTTGAAACTATCGAAATCTGCATGCTCTTCTTTGTACTCGCGGGCGGTCGTGTTGTCGATGTTGACCCGGCCCTGTGTTTCCTCTTCGACGTAATTTTTGATAATTCGGTCAACCTCGCTGCCGGTAATCGAGCCGGTCGTGAAGGGTGAAATCTGCTCACCACGGCGGTAGGCAGAGGCCTCCAGATTTGTCGAGCCCATATTGACGGCAATAAAGATATCCTCAATGGCTTCGAGACCGTCGCCGAAGGCTGGAATCGAGCCACAGAGCGACTCCGGATAGCTCTCGATAAGTTCCGACCCGATGGGGCTGCCCTCAATAACTTCCTGCAGGTTTTCCAGCCCAACAGGGTTGTCAATCGTCGGAATCGCGTAGACGACGGCGCTCTCTTCCGGAATGTCGTGGGCCTCCAGTACGGCAGTAAAGAACTGCTGGGTTAGCTCCGCGCGGTCATCATCCTCCGGGAGTCCGGACCGGAGCATGAACTCGACACGGTCGGGATACTCACGGGCGGCTTCTTCGCCGTAGAGAAATTTTTCTTCCCCAGTGAGTGCATCCTCGTAACTCGCCAGACAGGTCAGCGTCCGGATGGTTCGCAATCCATCACCATCCTCGTTTGGCAGGGCAATCACCGTTCGTGTGCTTCCGAGTTTCACCCCAACAGGGACAACATCGCTGTCGCCTCCTGTCTCCTCGCCCGCAATCTCCTCCGTTTCAGCTTCGACTGACATATGGCCTGTTGTTCTCATGCCCGGTGTATATAAGAACCGGAAGGGGAAACGTGCCAGCGGCTGCCGACAGAACAATGACACCGGGACACGACAGTTAATCTGTATGTTTACATTCGAAGGGACGCCCGAAGCCCGAGCGGAGATAGAGGATGTCGACCTGTCCGGGAAGACTGTCCTCGTCACCGGTTCAACGAGTGGGATTGGACGGGCAGCAGCACGGTCGTTCGGCCGTCTCGGTGCCGAGGTTATCGTCCACGGTCGGGATACCGAGGCTGGTGAGGCAGTTGTCGAAGAAATCGAACAGACTGATGGGGCTGCCTGGTTTGTCAGTGCGGATTTCCAGAACCCAGAGGCAGTCTCCGAGCTTGCGAGTCGGGTTACCGAATCAACCCCGCACCTCGATATCCTCTGTAACAACGCCGGTGGGTTCTTTCGTGAACGGGAGACGACGTCGCTCGGCGTCGACCGAACCTTCCACATCAACCATCTCGCACCGTACCAGCTCACTGCGGAACTCATAGATCATCTCCGTGACGGCAGCCGTCTCGTCACAACGGCATCTATCGCACACCGCGGTGCTGATTACGACGAGTTGATGACACTGACTGGGTTGTCGCCGGTCGCCGCCTACTGCCGGTCGAAACTCGCAAACGTCCAGTTTGCCGCTGAACTCGCCCGCCGATTAGAAAAAACAGGTCGGGAAATCAATTCGAATTCCTTCCACCCCGGAATCATTCCGGGAAGCGAATTTGCTCGCTCCGTACCGATGTTTACCTCCGATATCTCCGGACTGCTCGAACTCTCGCCGATCGTCGATTCGGTCGATGATGGTGCTGCAACGCTCGTCTATCTCGCGGCCTCCCCCGAGGTCGAATCCACGACAGGTGCGTATTTCGCTGACTGCCGGGAGGTCCGGCCATCTGCGCTCGCTCGTGACGAGGATGCAGCGAGAGAACTCTGGCAGCACAGTGCTGATATTCTGGACATTGAGCAACCGCTCTCGTAGAAAAAGCCTTCTTTCACATCATCGCGCGCAACTTCCCGATGTAGACCAGACTCAACAGGTGGTCATCGACATCGAGCGTCGCGGGGTCGTTCGTCGCGTCGGCTTCGAGGCCGAGAATGTAATCGTGGAGCGTGCTCCGGCAATCCTCGGTAATCCAGTCGACTGATTCGTAATACGAGAGCGCATCCATCGTTCCCTTGTAGCCGGCGTGTAACAGGAGAAATTCGAGCCACTCGAAGACCAGATGCTCACCAGCGTACTCCTCGGGCAACTGTTTCAGATATGGCTTTTCGGCATCCGAACCTACTTCGAGCGGGAGCAACTCGCGGTAGAGACTGGCTCTGAGCGAACTCGGCGCAGTGCTCTGTTGCCTGCTCTCCCGACCGACAGTTCCCATCTCAAGGTTCGGTTCGTCGACTTCACTGCCCGCGTTCCCGCCCCGTTCGCGGGCCATCTTCCGGAGTTCCTCGAGGTCGTAATCCCGCGGGTTGATACTCATTATCCAGTGTTACTTTACGCAGGTTGATAAATCTTCTAGCCGGGTCAGACGGCTGTCAGACGGCACGCACGGGGAAACTACCCGAAGCCGAGAAAGGGACCCAGTTTTATTACTGCGCGTCCCAATCAGGAGCATACGTGACGATGACAGGTGAGGCAGCACGGCTGTGTGTGACGAACGCGAAAGGTGGGACCGGAAAGACGACAGTCGCTATCAACGTCGCCGGGGCGCTCAACGAACGGGGCCGCGACGTCCTCTTCGTCGATATCGACCCACAGGGAAACGCCACCGAGGGGCTGGGGATGGCCGACGCGTACGATGGTGCCCCACCG
>LKMJ01007291.1_pt1 | contig 10423 bp, 10 predicted proteins | sample 643391 | NCBI WGS metagenome assembly LKMJ01 (sample SAMN04112250, study PRJNA286221) | soda lake metagenome | biome: soda lake; feature: Kulunda Steppe; material: water; isolation source: sample PL-Br10 brine of Picturesque Lake | place: Russia: Kulunda steppe | collected 2010-07
AAGCGCGCTTATGCTCGAGTATAAGCGCGCTTAAGAAGTATAAGCGTCCTCCGACCGGCAGAATCCCTGCTAAAATACCACTCCTAAGCGCGCTTAATCGTGTACTTTTTCAAGTTAAGCGCGCTTAGGAGCCCGCTTAAGAAGCCTTTCTTAAGCGTCGGCTAAGCGCCTCTTAAGCGCCGGTTCATAGGGACAGTGTCAGCTTGTGCATGAACTCGCACACAACAGGGTACAGGTCATTACTAATGCTAGTAGCTTCTGGGAGTTCAAGAGCATCCGGGTCAGGCATCCACCTATTCTGAGCACCTTGTTGTAACAGTACCTCAGGTGGCGGGTGATTGCGGCCCAAGGGAACGTCCATGTCCCCCGTAGAGGCTCCAGAATTCCCAGTCCAGCGCGCTGCAACCCTCTGTGCTACCCCTCGGACAGCTCCCATAAAGGACTGCACTCCTCTGTTGATGGTTCCCCGGCCCCCCCGTTGTCCAGCAATTCCGCTTTCAGGGCAGCGACCCATGTTTCCTTGTTCCCAGGTATCCAAAATGTGTGAAGTATTATTTTCTTCTCTGTCCATTTCTAGCAGCGTGGCCATATGATGTGGTTAAGCTCAGCACCGGTGTCAGCTCAACCGTTGGCCTGTGACCCGTGAGGGCCAGAAAGCCAAAAGGTGCTTACTAAGCAGCCTAGTAGGCTGAAGGAGAACAGGAAGACAGCTCTCAATCTGCAGACATACTTGTAAGGAAGTAAAAAAACTAAATTACGCAGGCAGGCATCGTGATACGCTCCCTGCATCAATTAAGGAGACTGGTACTGTCGTTCAAGCAAACATGTGTGTTTCTTCTTGTGATTCCACTTTATGTGTCTGTTTCTCAAAAACCACCTTCACATTCTAGTCTGAATTTCTTCTTCTGGTTGCAGACCTCAAACTGACAGGTTGTCAGCTTAGCTGCCCTTGGTTGACAGGTACAGATGTGCTGACTTAGTCAGGAAGTATCATACAAACAAGAAATTTTCTTTCAAGCCTCTTTTATGATGACTCCTTAATATATCTGGGCATGGTTTGCAACAGACTCGGTTACACATCGGACACATCAATCTGAAAATTGCAGCTGATGCAGCGCTACTTCCATTCACAGCTGGTACTTTCCGTATCAAACACTTTATACTGGAACATCACCTCACCAGCAGGTTACATTACACATCTACTTATGGCTCCTGTTAAGAATACGCAATGCCTGCCGGTATGTTTGCAAGGTAAAGTAAGGTGTGGTTTTCAAGGCTGTATCTGCCAAACAAGGGCAGCTTAGCCGGTTGTGAGTCTCCAGTGAGGTTTAAACCCCGACCCCACAGGTTCAACTCGCAAGTTGCGAGGGTAGATAATCGACTTTCCATTGCAGGTGCCCCAGGTATGTTTGCAAGCCATGTTTAGGCCACCCCTTTCTGATGACAGGGCAAAGAAATGGACAACCCTTTACAAAAATGGCTGCTGACGGTGCTGAAGATGATCATGATGGTCAGGGACACAACCCCTTCATGGTGCACCATGTGCGAGTGAGGTCTAGAGCCTCTGTACTCAAGAGAACTAGTAGTTCAACTGGTTCCGGACGGCAATGCGGCTGTGCAATGCCTTACCTCAAAGCATTAGCTCCACTGCGATAAAGATTTTACAAGCTGACATGCAGCTGAGCTCACGGTGCCATGATTGCTGGTCATCCTACGTCCTGTCTATCGTGAATGGTCTGACACAATCCTTCATGTTCAAAGAAGGGCTGCTGAAGTGTGAGCTCATTGATCTCGCTCGTTTTGTTGTGGACTCAGAGAGGCACTTACAATTATTGGATCCGTGACTAGTGGATTACTAATCACCTAATGATGAAACGCACCCACGAGAGCGCAACAGCAAATCCTCCACTTTTCATCAATAGTGCGCTGTCCCTATAAGATAAAGAAGGCCCTGGTCACGCTTTTGCCATACATCCTTCCCAGATACACTTCTTGACCTTCAAGTTCCTCAGATGCTATCCGCAATGTGGCACGCCCCAGGCTTTCTGCCCACACCCTTCCAATGAATGACCTGGGCTCTCAATACGTCCCTACTTGTGCCTTGTGCAATGCCATCGACGCACAAGATGAACAGCGCGTCCTTATCCAATGAACCCATCATGGGTTATGGAAAATTCACAAGTGGTCTCTCTCTGCTGGACTCGTGCGTCCCTGTTTCCTCACACAGGTTTCCACATCTTGAATGTTTTCTGAGCCAAAACAACAAAAAGCATTTTCCCCTCCTACATGCACTTATCGCTTTCAATGAGCATGCTAGCAATCGCACTTCTTGGCTCAAGGCATTTTCGTGCAAAGCCCTGGGCTCTGTGCCCTCCTTTCATACAGGAAAGCCTTGCAATGAGGAGGAAGAACAACTTGTTTGAAACAAATTTTTTTCAAAGGGGGAGAAGCAGTTGTCTCAACATCCATTTTTGCCTCGCCATGGAAAGCATCCCACCACGGAGGGCGCACACAACTTGATTTGAATGGAACCTGTTCAGCACTGCCTGGCAGGCCAACAGTCGAACTACTTGACTGAGGCCGTATTCTTGTAACCTTGTAACCTTGAAACCTGTTCACATCTTCCACATAAATGAACATCCTAGGTTAGCAGTCATATTCTTTAACTGAAGATTTCATCCTTTTAATATTTAAAATATACATTCACAAACTGAACGAAATCGGTTCATTTCTTCCATTTGATTTGTTCACACCTTCCATGACGTGCCTGTGAAGAAGTGATAAAATCCAGGATGAGCATCATGCCATCGTTCATCGCCAGCACCAGACGCTTAAAGTTTCCCACCATTCAATGTCAGATCTGTTTACAACTTGAAGGTTGGTTCCAAAGGGGTGCTCAGGCCCTAAGCCAGTTACATCTTTGGCTGTGATAGTTTTGTTGTAAACAAGTTGTTTTCTCCAGAGCTTATTTGGTGTATCTACGAACATGTTCCTGCCATTCAGTGAGTGCACGTGTAGACAATGAGCTGACTCAGTTCGGAACAAGGAAGGGGTATGTAGCTGTGTCTGCCAACCAAGAGCCGTTAAGCTGAAACCTAGCAGGCCTGAGACCTGGATCATCTACCAAGTCACCAACATCATGATACGAGAGGCAACATGGAAAGAAAGATTGAGGGACTGCGCCAACAGGTTAACCCCTGTTTGCGTGAATTAAGGAAGAAATTTAGATCTGTGCAAGCACCAGGCAAATCTCCACCATCAAACTAGGAAGGTCATGAGTGGGGGTCGGGAGGGTTATGAAAAGAGCCATATGTTCTTTCCTAGGTGTTTTTCAACCTCCTACTTGTATTTATGATCTTTGTTGCATATTGAATAGAATAATTTTTTAGATTGAGAGTAAGATTTCTTACTCTACGCCGGTCAAGGCCAAGCTCACTGAGGGGAAGTTCAGTATGACATTTATAGATGGTTCCCATCACTACAATCAGGATGGTATGTAGGCTTACTTTGTGGCATTGCTGTGCAAGGGCGTGTTTCAATCCATTATGCTGCTCAGTTGCTCTTGCTAGTTGTTGCTCTGGTCGTGCATCATCACAATATTTTACTTCAATGAGGTGTACATACCAGCGCGAAGGGTGTATAGCCTGTATGTCTCTTAAATGGCCATTTTTCGTTCCAACTGGTAGTATGCAAATAGCATCTGGCCTTGAGCAGGATCAAAGTTCGTCTGCTGAAACATTTGGTAGAAGCCATTGGGGTAAAGTCCTGTTGGCTACACGTGCTGGCAAGACCAGGCTTTGTTGAGCCATCCTTGTTTCAATTCAAGTCTGTGAAAATGATGTTTCCTCCAAAATCGCCTCTGTTCAAGGTTTTGATGATGAGCCTGTAAGCAATATTATGTCTTTCAGTCACCATGTTTTGAATTGAAGCATTCTGACAGCCAGAAAGCACATGGATTTGGCTGTCTGGCTGATGACAAAACAGACAAGATGAATTAGTGGCTCTGCCGTAGAGGTGGGCCATTTTCTGAGCGTAAAAAGTATCCGTTCTAAATTTCATGACATTCCTTTTCTGCGATATATTGAGTCTTGTATTGCTCCAAAAACAATTGCTAGTTGTAAGATTCACGGAGATGAGCAGTCTCTTCCAATACTTAAAGTAATCTGAGTTCGTATTTGCATCTCCAAGTCTGTGATGTTTCCTCATGTGGGCTTTTAGTTTGTCCTTAATGTTTTGTAGTGGTGCAAGGCTTATTTTAGTGGTAGTATGAGTAGTCTCATTGTTCTGTTCTGCAAGCCAGTATAAATGGGCAAAAGGATTACCGTCAGGTGATGGTGGTGGGAATGCTTCGTCGTGCCCATAGTAATGGAGAGCAGCATGCTTAGCTATAGCATCGGCAAATTCATCTCCAATTACACCAATTTGGGCTTTTACTTTGTAAAGGTTGATGGGAGTATCTGATTCGTTAATCATGGAGACGATTTGTTCCGAGAGTTTTCTATGTGTGTGCTTCCTGTATAATTCAGGAAATAATAAGAATTATTTCCGTATCTGAGATAGAGAACATGCACTATCCGTGGCTATGTGGGTACACTTTGCCCTTAGTGCAGGAGTCTTCAAGTTACAAATTGTAACTATTTTAGTGCAAAAGCTATGCCAGCCAGTCCTGCTCTGTTTATGGTATTGCTTATTCAACTCCGCCAGAGTTACCGTAGATGGCTGTTTTTTGTTGCAGGTATAAAGACTCCTGCCCAAATACGTTGTTGACTTTTATATGTCAGGCAACTACCATCAGTGTAGGCCCACAGACGCCAGTCTGGAACCTTCAAAGATTATTATTTGTGAGCGCTGTGTTAGGGGCCACAGTAATAGATCTAGTATTCTTTGTGAAAGCTGTGTGGAGCTTCTTTTTGATTATCACCATCCCAAGATAGAGTTGATCAGAAAGAAAGCACCAAAAGAGCCGTGAAAGCAAGGTATTTTGTTTTGGTGCAGTGAGAAGCCTGCATCAAGGAAAATAGGAGAGCAAGCCCTCAGGGTTTCCCCCCTGGCATGTGCTGCGGAACAGCATCTTTTTTTCCAGTCACGCAGCGGCTTGCTAGGTCTCTCTCTTCTCCTTAATTAATGAGGGGAGTGGTCCACTATGGCTATTCTTTTCCATTCCTTAGACAGTCGCCCGCGTGAATGCCATGCGATATGTGTAGATGACTACAGGATTGTTCATGGCTTGGAGCAGGAGCACTGTATCCGTCGTATTGGCAGGTGTGAGAAAGTCACTGACAACCTGCAAAAGGCATAGTAGGGCACGTATCCGCCTGGTGCATGGGGCTTACTACAGTGCAAGGGGGGCGGGAGGCAAAGGATGCAAAACATCATGCAATCGAGGGGCTCGATGGATTCCCTGAGCAGCTGGTGCCTTAACTTCTGCGCCGCAAAGCTGCTGCACCCACCAAGCACGCAGTGTTTCTCGCCTGCCAACCTTTTTGCATGCCTCCCCCCCCAATGGCCTGTGACCAACAAGCTCAACAAGAAATGACAGGAACACACACACACACATACACACACACACACACACACACCAGGGACACCTCACTGCTTTGGGGGCGCAAGGGTCACCCTGCAGCCTCACCTTAGGCTAGCAGTCAGTTGATTTGACTGGAGGCCTTCTTGTAATACCTTGTAATACCTTGTAATACCTTGTAATACAAAAAAAAGGGTCACCCTGCAGCCTCATCCTGGACACCGCAGTGTGAAACACAGGAGAGCCGCCCCTGTCCGAGGTAGGTGCACGTAAGGTACCTCACGACCTCTCGTCCTTGACCGCACTGTGCCAAGGGCCTGATTGTCCGGCCCTCCCAAATCACCTCCTCATTGCTCATTGCGGTACGCCCCATCACCTCAATGCCTCAATGCTCACCTCGATGCTCACCTCAATGCCTCATTGCTCATCACGGTACGCCCCATCACCTCAATGCCTTAATGCTCACCTCGATGCTCACCTCAATGCCTCATTGCTCATCACAGTACGCCCCATCACACCTCAATGCCGTGCCAAGTCATCATATCTATACAAACCAACTGAAGACCCAGCTGCTACCCATTCACTCACAAATCGAATTAGGACACTCCAGTGCTCATGTGCCTCAAGAACATACACACATGCGCAATGCACACGCATGCTTATGTGCGACCCCCCCGTCCCTGGCAGTTAGCCAACCTCCAAAGGCCCTCATGTACAGCACGCCAAAATGCATTGTGTGGATGCAACCTCCACGTGTTTGCATGTGCTCGCATCCTTGAGTGTGTGTGTGTATGTGTGTGTGTGTGTGTGTGTGTGCAGCGCACCTGTGTCGCCACGATGCTGGGCTGCCCAGGGCTCGTCTCCGTATCCTTTCGCCACTTGTACTGCAAAGACACGCACGCGTGCGCACCATGTGTGCAATTGGCGTGCGCATGCAGCATGCACACACTCTGTCCGTGTGGCGCCGGTGCGATGCGCTTCCAATCTGTGCGTAATGCCTTTGATACACACCCGGGCTCTGTGCTTGGCATACGCAGCAGGCGCGCAGATGCGCTGCATTGTGCTTGGTAACTGGGTCTCATCAGGTGCACGGCACACACATGCACACACATGCAAACAAGCACACACGTGCACACACATGCAAACACGCACACACACACACGTGCAAACACGCACACAAACATACACACACACGTGCAAACACGCACACACACATACACATGGTAACCCTGCCCAATAGAAGCCATGCATGGGAGTCCGTGCAACACAACAAGCACCTCTGTGCATGACACACACCGACACACAAATAGCACCCTGGCTTGGTAGCATCCACGCATGGTAGCATGCAGAATCTGTAGTGCAGCTCCCCCTTATACAGTCAGAACACTTACATGCTGTCCGGAAGCACAAAAGCACATGCGTGCTTACGACACACACGAGCACATGTATGCTTGCGACACACATGCATGCAGACAGAGGCATGCGCCCACCTTGGTGAAGCACTGGCTGGCCTTTACTTTGACGCCTGCAGGTCCCTGGGGCTCTGCTGCATTACTTGTGTCGTACACCTGCACATAAGCATGCGTGCACACAAACATACACAGCACACGCACACAATGCAGTTTGCACTTCATCATGCAATGCGCTGGTCTAAGTAAAGCACGTGTCATGCGCCCGCTTGTGTACAATGCCGGTCACCGGTTTTGGGATGTGTCCCCCGTACGCCTGCACATACACACCCAAATGGTATGCACGGATGTGCATTGTGGATACTGCGACGTGATCATGCACTAATCACCGCCAGGCCATGCGCTTTATTGTTGCCTGCTGGTGCTCGGCCATCCACTAAGCGGTGGCGCGCTTGCGTACGCCATTTTCTGTTGCCTGCTGGGTGTGTGCGGGGCCGTGTGGTGGTGCGCTGTGGCGCAGCATGCTCAAGCAAGCACGCAGTACGTTGCCGAGGTGCAGCGCGCACGTGCTGTCTTGCGTGTGCGTGTGCGTGTGCTGTGTGCGCATGCATGTGCTGTGTGCGTGTGCGTATGCGTGTGCTGTGTGCGTATGCGTGTGTGTGTGCGTGTGTATGCCCAAGGCCTGCCGCGATACCCATTGCTGCCTCCGCCACAGGCGTGCGCTGCTGATGAGACAAGAACGACGCTGACAGCCACCACACTACCCACCTGCTCAAAGTACTCGCTGGTTTCCACCCGGTCCGGACCGGGAAAGGACTCCGCGCGGCGTGTCACACGCATGCGCACAGCCAAACCCCTGCGCAGTGCCATACGCATGCGCACAGCCCAACCCATGTGCAGTGGCACGCGCATGCACACGGCCAAACCCATGTGCAGTGCCACGTGCATGCGCACAGCCAAACCTCTGCGCAGTGCCACACGCATGCGCACAGCCCAACCCATGTGCAGCGGTGCGCGCATGCACACGGCCAAACCCATGTGCAGTGCCACGTGCATGCGCACAGCCAAACCTCTGCGTAGTGCCACACGCATGCGCACAGCCCAACCCATGTGCAAGACATGGCAGTGACTCGGTGGATTAAGCAGGACCTGGCAGTGACTCAGTGGGCGGATAAAGGAGGATCTGACAGTAGCTTGGTGGGTCTGAGGAGACTGATGCAGGCTGTGGCTGCATGGCAGAGGTACAGGCATAAGGCTGTGAGCGCTCCAGGCTGACACAGCTGGCACAGCCGGCGCAGCTAGCACAGCCGGCACAGCTAGCACAGCTAGCACAGCCGGCACAGCCAGCACAGCTAGCACAGCCGGCACAGCTAGCACAGCTGGCACAGCTGGCACAGCTAGCACAGCTGGCACAGCTAGCACAGCTGGCAAAGCTGGCAGCGTTGCCTGTTGTGCTGAACGCGGTGTTGTGCCTGGCGCCAACGTGCTTGGTTGACCACGCTCATGTCAGGCTGCAAGGGTAGTTCTTTTGGCCAGCGGTGACCACAGCCACAACCCAATCAGCCCGGCATCCAGGCTGTCTTTTAATTCCTTTCTCACTTTGCTATTTCATCTTAGACATCATGAACTTCTTTTTGGCCGGTGATGACAAGCCACAAACACAACCAGGCAATTGGCAGGGTGTCCTTCTTTGCAGCATGACATTGTAATCCCATGCAACGACAAGCCGCAAACCAGTCAGCCCAAAAATCAGATTGTCTGCCAGCCCTACTTTGTAGCTTTTCCTATGCCTTATCCAGGCTTACAGCTTTATAATAGCCGGTCCTACATCGTAGCTCTTTTATAGCTGTGGTTGTGATGTGCTGGGTGAGGCTCCTGTAGCACACTGCGTGTCAACAGATGCCTCACGGCCTGCACGCACCCTTGCGGCAGGTCGGAGTCGAGCGCACGCACACTCTCGGGGATAAAAGCTGAGCATGCACACGCCCTGCACACACCCTCGCACGTCCGGGTCCAGCACACACACACCCTTGTAAGTTCAGGTTGAGCACATTTGGGTCATCGCGATTCCAGCTCGTGCGTGACAGGTACTCTGAGACGGGGCGGTTGTAGTAGTATGACAGCAGGCTGGCCACGTTGAATGCGCGGTCGCAAATTACTTCGCCGCTACTGTTGCGGATGAAGCCAGCCTGCAGAAGTGTGCCAGGAGGAGGGGTGAGCGCCTTCCACTGTTGGGCCTTCTAACCCTAAATGTGTCCAACCCTAAATGTGTCCAACCCTTTCTCCTGATTTGAGCGCTTTAGTTTTTGGTTTAGGGTTGCAGGCCTTTTAGGCTTCAGCTAAGCTGCCCTTGTTCGGCCGATACAGCTATGTAACCTAACCTAGCCTAACCTAACCCTGAATTAGGCCCTCTTGCTGTGGTCGGACGATGCTGTGGTCTACTAGGAGCTCAGACAAGAGCAGCTTGTAAACGGGCACCAACCAAAAGGGGACAGGCACTGACAAGTTGCACAGGGGCACTGACGCATCGAGGCCCCCTTAGGTCCTTTCCCTCCACATCCCTTACCCATCTCCTCCCCAGGACCCCTGTCCACTGTTGGGTCGCCCTATCCCTGTCCTCACCCTCTTCTGATCTGGTACGTGTGCAATTGCACAGGCACAGACAGGTGCAATTGACAGGCACAGACAGGCTGTGAGCGAGACAGACAGGCTGTGAGTGAGACAGGCTGTGTGCACTTGTACAGGCAAAGACAGGCTGTGAGTGGCTGCGTGGACAGCCCTGCTGCTGATGCGTGCTTAAGGGCGGCCCGACATTTGTTGGGTCCAAAGTTTGCAACCAAGGATGGACCCCCACTTGTCTCAAGTCCAGGGCATATTCACCAACTGATGCTGCTGCGCATTCTCGGATCCCAAGTCCAGGGCACGGCAACATGGCAACGTGCTGCCGTGCATTCTCGGATCCCAAGTCCAGGGCACGATCCCAAGTCCAGGGCACAGTACCAAGTCCAGGGTACCATCCAGGGCATCCCAGGTTCAGGGCACGATCTCAGGTCCAGGGCACAATCACACAGCAGCAAAGTGGCATGGTGCTAGATAGATGGCCTCAGCGGCACCACCACCGAGAGAACAGAGGGACGTGTGCAAGTAGACCACAGGGCCTCAGCAACACCGACACCAAGAGCGCAGCGAGGAAGGCGGCGCCAGGCAGATCTGATCAAGCCGACTTCATATGCTTCCTAACAACCTGCCTTTCAGATCCCATGGCCGGCAAGAGCCGCCGCTTCCGCCGCTGCCACCGCCGCCGCCGCCTACTCTCACCTGGTCCTGCACTGCCACCGCTCCCGCCCGGTGCTGCGACCACCGCTGCTGCTGAGACCCCGCCACCGCTCTCACCTGCTGCAGCCACCTACTCTCACCTGGTACTGCACTGCCACCGCTCCCGCCCGGTGCTGCGACCACCGCTGCTGCTGAGACCCCGCCACCGCTCTCACCT
>LKMJ01007292.1_pt1 | contig 10423 bp, 8 predicted proteins | sample 643391 | NCBI WGS metagenome assembly LKMJ01 (sample SAMN04112250, study PRJNA286221) | soda lake metagenome | biome: soda lake; feature: Kulunda Steppe; material: water; isolation source: sample PL-Br10 brine of Picturesque Lake | place: Russia: Kulunda steppe | collected 2010-07
CACACACACACACACACACACACACACACACACACACACACACACACACACACACGCGCGCGCGCGCGTGCTCATCCTTGTGGTCGCGCGCTAAAGCTCCTCTCTTCACCTACCCCACTGCCTGTCTTCGCGCCAGCTGCAATCTCAGAAGAGTGCAAGGCTTCCCCCGTTTTATGGGTGGGCCACTTTGCCAGCAGAGTGCGAGGCTTCCTCCGTCTTATGGGTGGGCCACTTTGCCAGCAGAGTGCAAGGCTTCCCCCGTCTAATGGGCAGGCCACTTTGCCAGCAGAGTGCAAGGCTTCTCCCGTCTTATAGGTGGGCCACTTTGCCAGCAGAGTGCAAGGCTTCTCCCGTCTAATGGGCATATAGTGACACTATCCAGTAGTTCCGTCTGTAGGCGCCATAGGCGCCTGTTTGGTGTATCTTAGGCACACCGAAGGTGCACCTCCTTTGAATTAACTTATCCGCCCGTAAGGAAAAAAACGACAAACATATTGCAAGGACCTCATGAAGATTGGATTGGAGCACCCACCTTCGCACCCCCGCGCCTGCAGCGCCTAAGACGCCTACGGGCCTTTCACCCTCGCTTGCGTACAGTTTAATTTACAAAGCAATCTATTTTGATATTGAATTGAAATAATATTTATACACAAGCGCCCAACACCCACCGCGCAGCAGGGGGGTGCAGGGGGGGCGCAGCCCCCCTTGCTAAATATTGTTAGAATGTTTCTCGGTTTTATTGGGCTAGGTATTGGGTTAGGGTTAGGGTAAGGGTTAGGGTTAGGGTTAGGGGCTTGGCCAATTGGCTTGCAAGCCTGCAGGCGCCGTAGGCGTCATAGACGCCTTAGGCGCCATAGTTCCGGGGGTCCCCCAGAAATTCCTGTAGACGCTGTAGGCGCCATAGACGCCTTAGGCGCCGTAGTTGCTGTAGTTCCGGGGGTCCCTCAGAAATTTTTGTAGACGCCGTAGGCGCCATAGTTCAGGGGGTCCCTCAGAAATTCCTGTAGACGCCATAGGCGCCATAGACGCCGTAGGCGCCATAGTTCAGGGGTTCCCCCAGAAATTCCTGTAGGCGCCGTAGGCGCCATAGTTTAGGGGGTCCCCCCCGGAAATTCCCCGGCTGTAGGCGCCAACTGGTAGGCACTGTAGTTTCGCTAAGTTTATATTTTTTAACAAGTATTGACGACAACTACAGCTACAGCTATGGCGCCTACAGACGAAACTATGGGATAGCGACACTTTCTCCTAATGGGCAGGCCACTTTGCCAGCAGAGTGCGAGGCTTCCCCCGTTTAATGGGCGGGCCACTTTGCCAGCAGAGTGTGAGGCTTCTCCCGTCTTATGGGTGGGCCACTTTGCCACAGGCGCCCTGCCCCAAGCTCCGACTCGTAGGTGGTCGCGGCTAGGCTGCACATCTCCATGTGTCGGTGTCATGAGAAGTCGACGCAGGGTTCAGGTTGCCCTGGTCAGGCAGGGCGCTGTTGCTCACGGAGAAGAGGGCTGGCCAGCCAGTCGCAGGCGACCAGGCAGCTCCGGTCTGTGTAGATCCCACCATGCTCCGGTCTCTGCTCTAATGCAAATCCCACCATGCTCCGGTCTCTGCAGATCCCCCTGAATGCTCCAGTCCATGCACATACCCCATGCTTAGGGTTGGCCAGAGGCCGCATTGTCATAATTCTATGTATTAAACCTTATATATGGTATTACACGGAATACGTATCATACGGTATAATACAGACCCCCCCCACACCGTATCCCGTTTCCCATATAATTCCGTATGTACGGTTTAATACGCGTAATACGGGTCAAAATACCGCAAAATATTTTGTATATACCGGTAAAAAAACGTGTTTTGCAGCAAAATTTCGACCACACAATCCTTTGAACAACCATTCTAAGTCTGTGAAATGAATTTCCTTAGAAAGTAAAAATGTAGATGATGATGAGATGCAAGATAGTGCAGCACAGACACGCATGGGCTCGCATGGAGGTGAGGGGTCAGCAGCAGGGGAAAGCTCTCAAAAGCAGCAGCAGCAGCAGCAAGGGGGTAGGGGGTCTGCAGCAGCAGGAGGGGGGTGGGCACAGCAGCAGGGGGCCGTCAGCAGCAGCAGCAGCAGCAGCAACAAAAGGAGAGACCTCAAGATACTTTCACCTGCTTGAAAAATCTGAAGGACAAAAGGGGTGTACCATACTGGGTCTGGCTGGAGCCTCGCCTGGTTAAGGAGAGGGATGCCAGTGGCAAAGAGGTGCAAATGTGCAGACTGCGTTGCATCAGGGGGGTGGGTGTCTGTGGTAAGATGCTGGCCATAGCGAACCCCTCCGGGACTGCCCAGGAGCACACTCTCAGCACATGTGACCAACTGTGCACCTGAGTGCAACTGTTCAATGTTTGGCAACATCTTCAGCAAGAACCGGCTGGGGCTGGAGCGCGCCAAGAAGATAGTGTACATTAGGGGCAATAGCAGCGGCAGCATGGGGGCTGACCAGGAGATTTTGCTCTCTGAGATTGATGCGATGGATGAACAGGAGTAGTGCACAGTCAGTTTTTTGAGACGCTTAGACTACGGAACTTGGGAAACAATGGGCTTGAGGGCAGGCAGCTGCTCTAAATGGCTGGGAGGATGAGCTTGTGTTGTTCACCGGCCATGCTGTGGGTACTCCATGGATATGCACTTTTTTTGGGGCTGGCACAGCCACCCAACCTTTGATTCTTTGGGCACACTAATTTGGGTACGCATAGCCAGCCCTTCAAGAGCTGCACAATGACACCCTTATCATTTAAATCTGAGGGGTTCCACTTTTCTTACATACGGAATACGAGGATAATATGTGTTATACAGGTATTATACGGTATAATACCCTATCAAGGATTCCAATACACGGTTCTGGCCAACCCTACCCATGCTCGGTCTGTGCAGATCCCCCCATGCTCCAATGCAGATCCTCCCATGCTCCGGTCTCTGCAGATCCCCCCGTATGCTCCAGTCCATGCACATACCCCATGCTCCGGTCCGTGCAGATCCCCCCCATGCTCGAGCCAACCCGCTGTTTCTGAGTGCGTAAAGCAGCTTGCCGTTAAGCCGTTACGGGTCTAGGTAAAATAGGGGCCATGAAAGTACATGGGAACGGCAGCATAGCAGTTTTAAGTTAAGTTGTGCGCAGGCGCATCCCCCACCACACCCACAATACTCACTAATGCACACATACACACATGTATGCGCGCGCGCACACGCGCACACACACACACACACAAGTTAACACACGCACACACACACAAAGCACACACACACACACAAGTTAACACACGCACACACACTCATTTACACACCGAGTGCAGGTCATATGCGGCCTCCCCCTGCTGGACCTTATGGCGGCGCACCGCCCATGATGCCCCCACCTCAGATGATGGGAGCACAGCCGCCAGGCTATGGCCCTCGGCCTCCGATGATGATGGTCCCAACACACATGGCAGGTGGCCCGCCCCTGCACATGCCACCCCCTGGCTTCCCGGCCAGGCCGCCCGCAGCAGGGCCTCCGCCACCCGGCTATGCATTTGGCCAGCCCGCTCAACCACCAATGCGTCCAATGCAGCCACCTTCTGCAGCAGCTGCAGCACGCCCTCCGGCACCTTCCCCCAAGTGATGCAAGAAAATACATTACAAGGCAAAGAGGTCAGGCTGGCATGGTTGCCCTGACACCGTGCTTGGCCACTTGTTGCTCAGATCAGGGCTTAGATATTTACATTAGTTTCGCGCTCTCATGTTGTTTTGACAGCGCAAGCTGTTTTTATAAATGACGCTACAGTAACATTGAACCAAAGTGTACACAGTCTGAAAAAGAAAAAGAAAGAAAAGAAAAACTACGTAGGCAGTGAAACTACACTCCCTACATCGATTAAGGAAAAGGAGACACATTGGCCCGAAGAGCCTTGAGTCTCCTCCACCAGGGAGAATGAAGAACTAGTGAGGATCTGGAGGGTGACAAGCCGCCCTGTAAGGAACGCTGTAAAGAGGGTCTTTTATGGGCTGGCCGGGGAACGTTCCCGGTTAATGAACTGGCCTGATCCCAGTCCAGCCCGAAGCCTGAGCCTGGTGGTTGGTTAGGTAGTTGGAGGTGATCTGGTGATCAAGGAAAGCCTGGTTTCGTTACACGCCCCCTGCTCCAGACAGACCTTGAGAGCAACTGGATTTTTCAAGAGCGCGTCTAGTAGTTGTCAGTTCGTGTGCATAGAGCACAGAATGAGCATGTAGCTTAAGGGCAGTCTTATGGGCTTTTTGTACATCGAGGTTAGGTTAGGTTAGGTTACATAGCTGTATCCTAAGGGCAGTCTTATGGGCTTTTTGTACATCGAGGCCGAGCTGTTTAAGGTGATTCCAACTTGGAGAAACTTGAAGTGTGTGAGGTATAAATAGACTCTATATAGGCTCGGAGCCTCCAACACCAAGAAGATTCTTGTTATAAATCCTCCTCTCTTACAAAAAATAATGCACCTCGAAGGTTCATAAACAAATGTCAAAAAGTTAAAGACTCACGCATGCGAACCTTACCTGACCACATACTTCAAGCACTACAAGCATGGGGCATGGGCTATGGTGACCAAGGACAGAACAGCATCTGATTGTTTGTTTGTTTGTCACAATCCGATTCAAGCTTTGGCTCTTCATTCAAATGGTGTGGAGCAAAAGGAAAAGAGATACGGTTTTGGGATCCAATTTCAATCCTTTAGCTACTAAGTTCACAGGCTTCTCGGTATGCCACCCTCTCTACAATGATAGTGTCATGCTTAACATGGTGCGTCATGCAATCAACTCATCCCTTTCCACTGAAGTGCCACTGCAACTTGCCTGCTCCTCCCAAAGGGAGGGCCTTTATGCAAATGCTTACATGCAGATGCTTAGAAAATATCCAGAGCATTGAACTATCTTGGGCACTATTCCCCAGGCATCAGTAACCTATCATAGGTCGATGATTGCAGACAGGATCTCTGGATTGGAAACAATTCAAGCTCTCCAGCTCCTGAATGGGATCTTGAAATTATTGTTATATGGAATGAAGAAGCACAACACATGCTATTTAATCAGAACCCAAGGTGGTGTGCAGCCTTGTCTAATGCCATAATCGAGGCAATTTTCAAGCCCTGCCCACGTCCACCCACTCAGAATGCGGCAAAAGTAATCAAAATACCATGATCATTTCGGAAGAAATTGAATGACTCAGCTTTTATAAAGAATACTAGATCTATCACTATGGCCCCTAACTTTACAGCGCTTACAAATAATAATCTTAGACTGAAGGTTCCAGACTGGCGTCTGTGGGCCTACACTGATGGTAGTTGCCTGGCATATGAAAGTCAACAACGTGTTGGGGCAGGTATCTTTATACCTGCGACAAAAACAGCCATTTATGTCAACCCTGGCGGAGTTGGGATAAGCAATACCATAAACAGAGCAGAACTGACTGGCATAGCTTCTGCACTAAGGGCAAAGTGTACCCACATAGCCACGGATAGTGCTTGTTCTCTATCTCAAATACGGAAACAACTCTTATTTCCTAAATTACACAGGAAGTCCACACATAGCAAACTTTTGGAACAAATCGTCTCCATGATTAACGAATCAGATACTCCCATCAACTTCTACAAAGTTTAAGCCCACATTGGTGTGATTGGAAATGAATCCGCCGATGCTATAGCTAAACATGCTGCTCTCCATAACTATGGACATGACGAAGCGTTCTCACCACCATCACCTGACGGTAATCCTTTCGCCCATGTATACTGGCTCGCAGAAGAGAACAATGAGACTACTCACACTACCACTAACATCAGCCTTGCACCACTACAAAACATTAAGGACAAACTTAAAGCTCACATGAGCAAGCATCACATACTCGGAGATGCTAATACCAACTCAGGTGACTATAACTATTGGAAGGGACTGCTCACCTTTGTGAATCTTACAACTAGCAATTCTTTTTGGAACAATACAAGGATTAATGTATCACAGAAAAGAAATGTCATGAAATTTAGAACGGGTACTCTTTACACTCAGAAAATGGCCCACCTCTACGGCAGAGCCACTAGTTCATCTTGTCTGTTGTGTCATCAGCCAGACAGCCAAATCCATATGCTTTCTGGCTGTCAGCATGCTTCAATAAAAAAAATGGTGACTGAAAGACATAACATTGCTTCCAGGCTCATCATCAAAACTTTGAACAAAGGCGATTTTGGAGGAAACATCATTTTTACAGATATTGGAAGTGAAACACGGATGGCTCAACAAGGTCTGGTCTTACCGGCACATGTAGCCAACAGGACCTTACCCCAATGGCTTCTACCAAACCAGTCAGCAGACGAACTTCGATTCTGCTCAAGACCTGATGCTATTTGCATACTGCCAGTTGGAACGAAGAATGACCATCAAAGAGACATACAGGATGTACACCCTTCGCGCTGGGATGTACACCTCATTGAAGTAAAATATTGTGATGATACACGACCAGAGCAACAACTAGCAAGAGCAACTGAACAGCATAATGGATTGAAACACGCCCTTGCACAGCAAGGCCACAAATTAAGCCTACATAACGTCTTGATTGAAGTGATGGGAACCATCTATAAATGTCATACTGAACTACCCCTCAGTAAGCTTGGCCTAGACCGGTGTAGAGTGAGAAAACTTACTCTTGATCTAAACACTCATTCTATTCAATACGCAACAAAGATCATAAATACAAGTAGGAGGTTGAAGAACATCAAGGAAAGAACATATGGCTCTTCTCAGAACCCTCCCGACCCCCACTAATGACCTTCTTCCTAGTTTGATGGTGGAGGTTTGCCTGGTGCTTGCACCAGATGTAAATTTAGTCCTTAATTCACGCAAACAGGGGTTACCTTGTTGGCGTAGTCTTTCTTTCTTTTTTCCTTAAGCCTCAGCGAGTCAAAGTCGGCTTCCTCCTGGAGTCATGATGCTACTTTGTCTGCAGCATACTCTGCGCATTTCAAATCAGGGAGAGGTTCAGATGGTGCAAGCACCAGGCAAACCCACACCATGAAGCTAGGAAGAGGTCTGTCAGTGAGGGTCGTGCGGGTTCTGAAATGAGCCATGTGCCCTTTTTGTATTTTGTTTCAGCTTTATGCTTGTGTTTATAATTTTGTGTGCCAAGGTCTTGTGAGTTCTTTTATTATGCTCACTCATGTCACATGACTCATGTGACATGAGTCTCGTGTTTGTCCAACATGCATATGCCATGTCACATAAAAAACAGTGCTTTGTAAGGGATCGCTCCTGGTTCTAATTGTTAAATGGTTTGTCTCTTCCTTCTCTTCTACAAGTCATTGTTTACATGTGGGGAGTGTCTTTCCATGGCGAGTAGCCACAAATCGCATGTATAAAAGACAATGCACACTCAGATGCTTGCCAACTTAGCTTGCCTTGAAGACAATTTTCACTGCCTTGCCCTTCCATGGCAGGTGAGGATAGGTTTAAAGTTTCGACGCTTCATCCACCGAACAAGGGCAGCTTAGCCGGTTGTGAGCCAGTAAGTAATATGAAGGATAGGTTACATTGCTATATCCACCAAACGAGGGCAGCTTAGCTAAAGCCCGTCACGGTGCTGAGAGGAAGGTCGCACAGCGGTAGCCACAGAAGTCGCTGGCAGTCAGCGTGCTCTGGGTGGAGTGTCTCGGTATTGGCTCTGCATAGTTGTGTGCTCATCCTCCCATTGAGAGGGCCCTGTGGGTGTGGGCGCTCCAACGGGCCCCGTGTGCAGTGGGGGTCTGTGCTGAGGCGTTAGGAGAGGAACCTCTGAGACTGAGGGGTGGGTCTTAAGTTGCTGAGCATGGCTCAGCTGATATTGACCTCTGTTGGACTCTTCTGTGCTTGCTCTTCCTCTTGGTCTGGTGGGCAGGGAGATGGGCCTGGGCTGCGTGCTTGGGACCTGCTTTAGTCACTACCCACGGTGGGTGGTTATGTCTGTTTTTTTGCCCCTGCTTTTGCTGTGTGGAAGCTTGGGTGGGGTTTTCCAGGCGTACTTCTTATTTTCCTGTCTCTGGTGGGGGTTTGGCGTACAGTACTTGGAACCAGTGTGTCTCCCTTTCCTTCATTTATGGGGGGGATTGTTCAACCTCCTGCATAGTTTTATTTTTTCTTCCTGAAACAAGTGTTTCTCTATTATTGTTTCTCTATTTTTACAAGCTTGTAAGTCTTGTGTCTGAGAAGGAGAACAACAAGCTACAACCACCGTGGTTGTCTCGTGACCAGAAGGAACACTGTTTTAGAGACTAGATTTTAATGAAAGACTAAAGCCAGTTTGAACCATGCATGTCAGCTACACCATGTTTCCTTACAGAGGCGTACCACTTGAGTGCACCACCCAAGCGGAAGACATGAAGCACCTTGGGCCTCATTGTTCCCCCTACACATTGCAAAGCAAGCAGTACCTGCTTCATCCTCTTTCACAAGACCACCATCGCTTCTATGTATGCTCACATGCCCGCGAGCCCTTCATTGCCAAGAGTATAGAGTTGGTCGCTAACTGTTGGTTTTGGTGGTGGTGATCATTTATAGACTGAGACACCAGCCTAAAATAATCACTTGAAAAGGAAAAGGCTACGCCAACAGGAAAACTGGTCATTCAGCGAACTGGTAACTTCAACTACCACTGTTCCTACGGGCAACGCTTTCGAGGCGCTTTCACCATGTGAAAGCGCTTCTGATTCAGGAGGATGTCCGCCCGGACTTGCTGGAAATGAAGACGGGGCCTTCCGCTCGCCTCCACAATGAGATTTCGCTTTATGAATATTCATTCAGAAAGGTTGCTGCTTATTGTTAGGCCACGAGGACCGAATTCTGGGGGAGCTTCTTCATTAGTGCGCTTGCAGGTGTGCTGAAAGCACTTCAGCATGTCGAGAAAGTGCCTTGAAAGCGCTTTCAGCTCAAAGGAGGGGGAAGCTAGAACACGCAGGGAATCAGGACGGACGCCTTTAATTGCATCAGAACTACTAAGCTGATACCTCAGAGCGCGTGGGAATCGCTGTCAGACGTGTGGAGGTGTCAAGTGAGGGATGCGTGTGGAAGGGCGCCTTGTAGGTGACACTAAGCGCTTTCAGGCAATTGTAAGCGCGCTTACATACATGTGAAAGCGCAGACGTAAGCGCGGACTAGGCCGGACTGGACCGGACAAGCACGAAAGCGCTTTCAGGCAACTGTAAGCGCGCTTTCAGTCAGGTGAAAGCGCGGACGTACGCGTGGACTAGGCCGGACTGGTACACCTAAGGCTCGTCACCGAGCCCACGATAAGGATAATTTTTGATGATGATGCCATGACAGTCACTGCATTCTATCCTTAACTGAGCCTCAGGCTTGGAGCACCTTAGGCCTCCTGGGCTGCCACAAGGCGCCAAGTTGAAACTGTCGTGGGAAAGTGGGACGTCCAGACAACCCACAAACGTTTGGCGAAAGCGGCCTAAAGCGCCGCTTACAGTGTGTGAAAGCGGTGCTAAAAGCGCTTTCGAAAGATCGAAAGATCGAAAGCGCTTTCAACGACGCTTTAGGCCGCTTACGGATACGTTTAGTGAAAGCGGCCCAAAGCGGCCGTAAGCGTTTGGGTGAAAGCGCTTCAGGCCGCTTCGGAAGCGTTGGCCGTTGGTACAGTGCAATGAGTTTTGGACTTATGTTGATGCTGTAGCCGCTGTGTGGTTTGAAAGTTTTGGCAAGTTGATGGCGGTCTTGGAGACGTTGAGTTGCAGTGGCCACTGATCACTGCCGCTACTCCTTCCTCTTTTATGCACCAGTTACTCCTCCTCAGACCGCTAGCTTTATTATCCAATGTTATGTTACGTTGATGTGTCCCTACCAGTCACTTCAAGTTCTGAATTTGCAAGGTTCTTAGGGCAGTAATTTAAGTAATTTCTAATCTCCAGAAGATGCAGGCTGCCCTCGCTTCCCGCGGCAGTGCCTTCATGGCACGCCCCACAGCCGTGCGCGCCCAACCCTACCGGCTGCCCGTCGCTGTAAGCCTTGGTAGCTCATTCTTACAGCTTGGGTATGAAATGTGTGCATGACTTTCCTGTCCAGCTCATGAGCGTCTGCTGATGTGCTTTTTCTGTCCGTGCGCAGCCGGCCAAGGTTTCCACTGTGGACGTTGAGGCGGGCATGGGTGGCAAGTTGAAGACACGCAAGGTGACTGCGGATATTGTTGATGCTGGGTGGCTGCGCTTTCACGACCGGTCGTCCGGTCCCTGCTCACCTCTCGCCCTGGCTGCACTTGCAGGCAGCCTCAAAGCGCTTGAAGGTTACTGGTTCTGGCAAAGTTATGGCACGCCACGCCGGAAAACAGCACTTGAACGAAAAGATGAGCAGGAAGCAAATTCGCGAGGCTGGAAAGATGTGGGTCACACACACACACACACACACACACACACA
>LKMJ01007294.1_pt1 | contig 10422 bp, 13 predicted proteins | sample 643391 | NCBI WGS metagenome assembly LKMJ01 (sample SAMN04112250, study PRJNA286221) | soda lake metagenome | biome: soda lake; feature: Kulunda Steppe; material: water; isolation source: sample PL-Br10 brine of Picturesque Lake | place: Russia: Kulunda steppe | collected 2010-07
GGTGTGGGTGTGGGTATGGGTGTAGGTGTGGGTGTAGGTGTGGGTGTGGGTGTGGGTATGGGTGTAGGTGTGGGTGTAGGTGTGGGTGTAGATGTGGGTGTGGGTGTAGGTGTGGGTGTAGGTGTAGGTGTAGATGTGGGTATGGGTGTAGGTGTGGGTGTAGATGTGGGTGTGGGTGTAGGTGGCTGCCACATTGTGGCATTTGGGGCGATGCCCCTTGGCAGTGCACATGGCATGCACACCAAGTACGCGTGCTGTGCGCGTGTGAGCAGGCGCAGCACATAGGCTAACACCAAGCATGGGCGTCTGTTTTTGTGTGCGCGTGCGTGCGTGCTTGCAGGTACAGCATGCAGGCTGACACGGTGCAGAGGCGGTGGGAACTGGCCCTGGAGGTGGGTAGCGCTCGCGGGACGAGTGGGGGGCTGCCGTGCGCCACATGTGCGTGGCAGAGGAGCGCGTGGGAAAGGAGCGCGTGGAGGCGGCACGCATGACAGAGCCGGGGCTGGTGTAGTGTGCAAGGGCGAAGGGTGTGCAGAGGTTCGACGTGCAGCATCACGTCAAGGATGGCAGAGGTCACAGGGGATGAGCCACCATGCATGCAGGTTTGACGCGGAGTATGCAGAGTTTGGGCTGGTCCATGATCGGGGTGTGAGCCTGCAGCGCCAATGTGTGCATCCAATGAGCTCAAGCTTACCTTTTTGGTGCGGGCATGGTTTACAAGCTGACAGCATATGGTGGAGGGGTCACATGGTGCCTTGGCCCTATAGGTGGCTCCTTTTCCTTTATTGATGTAGGGAGTGGTTTTACTGCCTGCGTACTTTTTCCTTCTGCATTTCTTTTCTAGGTGGAAGGGTCATGCGGTGCCTGGGCCCTATAGGTGGCTCCTTTCCCTTGATTCATGTAGGGAGTTTTCACTGCCTGCTAGTTTTTTTCCTTGGTTGCCCTGCGCGTCATTGCAGGCCAAAAATGCAGAGATCGGGACCTTCAGGCTCAAGGTGCAAGAGCTGCTGGAGGCAGCTGCAAGAATACAGAAGCAGCAGCAGCAGCAGCAGCAGCAGCAGCAGCAGCAAGCGTTGCTTGCCTAGAGCACGCACCGAGGCAGGGCAAGCTGCGCACTGATGGGCTGGCAAGGCTTGAGCATCTAGCCATCCAGCCTGCGCTGCTGGCTGCTATCCTGATGCACAAAAGAAGCTGACTTAGAAAAGTCACCTGCAATACTGCACAAAACAAAATCTGCGTTGGAATGACATTCATCACATTGTATACTCTTTCAACAATCCAGCATGCCTCAACATTTTTTTCTGGTTTCAAATACATTATTCATTTATTTCATTTGCACACTGCGCAAATTTCATTCGCATACTGTGACTGTACTGCAGTCTGTACATGGTGCCACTGAACGCCAGCATGCGATAGCTGTTGGGGTCAAGCATGGAGCTCTTCTTGTACGGAGGGGTTATCTTTGCAACCAAAACCAATCAGCAGGAACACGGGTACTCTCAAAAGACAGCAGGAAGAGCTGGGTCAGAAGGGGCAAAAGAACATGCACCCCATCAAAAGCACGACCCTCAGACCTAGGTACAAATCGCACTGCGCAACGTGTGAAAGCAGACTCTGGTGTGAAGAGTAGTACCCTAAAACAGGGGTTTTGAGTTGGCATGACCCAGTTTATGGTTCGAGTGCATGTGGGATTTTTGTGCGGCTTGGAGATTCAGAAGGTGAGTCAATCTAGGGCCGTGTTGGGGAGCTTCAGTGCCAGATTCTTGCTGATTAACTTCTTCAACAGCTTACCAGCTAATATCAAAGAAGGGATTGCCATCAGGGCCTGCGGTGCGGATGGTTGTTTCAGCTGGGAGGCTGTTTCCATGGCAGGCTTGGTATTTTGCAAGGGCATCTGCACTGCATGAATGAATGGCATTCATTTCTGGCAATACCGGCATGACATTCGACCTTATAAAGGAAGATGCGGGATCGAGAGTTCCAGAAAGTATTAGAAAGAATTTTGAGGAGTTCTCTTTGGACATGGTGACGGTGCTTCTCTGGGTACAACAATTGTTTCCTTATTTGATGGAGTGAGGTAAGGCTGTCTGTGGCATTATGAATATGATCGTGAGTGATAGCAGCAGCTGTAGCTGCCAGTTCTGCTCTCCCTATGGTGTTGGTTTTACCAGCTCCATTTGGTTCAACCAAGTTAGAGTTGCCTGAGCTGGGGTGGTAGACCCCTGCCCCAATATGTGTTTTGCCTTCTTGGATATGGAAGCTACTATCCGTGTAGGTTCAGGATTTTCAGTCAGGAATTTTAAGTGTGAGTCCTGGTTTGCAATGATGGGAAAGGGGGCCACTTCACCCAAAGCAGGTCTGTGGGAACACCTGGTAGTTTTGTCTCAGTGAAGTTTCTTAAATTTCTTAAGACCAGGCGCTGTCTTAGCCTGCCTAGCATTACATATTTGATGGCTAGAAATGTTGTTGGGGTACCAATTTGCCTCAGGGATGTCACGAGCAAGACTTTGCAGCCACTGGCATGGCATGTAGGATTGTTTTTATTTTGTTCAAGCCGTGCAGCTGTATACCAGACTGCTATGATAAGGAGATTCCAAGAGGTAGGGGAGTCTCTTGACTAATCCAGGATTGAGGAGAAGGCAATCTCATTAGCTGGAATTGTTCCAAATTTATAAACAAGTGGGGATAGGCTGTCAGGAGACATGAGTGAGGGTTGGTGATCATGGATCCATTCCGAGATTGTAGGAACATGAAATTGGCACTGCCAATGGCAGTTGCCTCAGTACTGAGGATGGCTGAGTAGATGGCATGCCTAAAGCTAAGATTTATATTACGTTCGTTATAGATGGGATGACACACTGAGAAACCAGTGAATTGGGACGAGAGGGAGTCGAGGTGCGCACCAAAGAGTGCATCTTGTGAGTCTGCACTCCAATAATGGGTAGCTAGGGTTTAAGTCTTGTAGGGAGGCCATATTTTCCTGAGTTACCAGAGCCCTTTTTTGGAAGGCAGTATGTACATGATTTGGCAAAGCTCGTGAGTAAGAATCCTTGATCTCCTTGCCACGGTACTTCCTTTCTAGCTTTGTTTTCCTAGTAAGCAGCCCTAGTAGTTCAGATGCCAAGCTTTTAGGTGTAGGTATTATAGTGTTATGGAGACCTTAATTAAGCTTGGCTGTTTGGCCACACCTCATATTGTTCGATGCAAGTTGCATTGATGGTCCTTGGGAAAAAAGCCACAGCAGTCAGCTCATCTGGCAGACGGACAAACTCCAATGCAAGCTTAATTGTCACACCAGATTTACGCAGTGCCAGATTTATGCTGCATTGTGAGCCGGAGGTCAGTTGAGTCAATTGGAGGAGTATTTGATCCTGTTGTCAGTTCAGCTATAGCTGTATTTGAGCAAATGTGGTGCGTGGACTGGCAGCGCCCAGTCCAGTCCAGTCCAGTCCCCGTCCAGTGTGAGTGCATCCGACAGCAGCTGCATGCAGCGCTGACTTTGCCTATTTGCAGGCTGAAGCGAGAGAGAACGTGCAGGGAAGGATAAGGGTATCAGAGGCTCCTCAGTCTCATCGCGGGCAACCTGTTCTCTGCTTGGTGTACACTGTCGCTGTCCGCAGTTCAACATAAGTTACGGCCACGCTGCGAGTCCGACTAGAGTCTAGTTTGGATGTGCTCGGCGTGACATAATACTTGAGAGTGAATTCACTGTCCCAGGTTCCATCCTGTCCCTCAGCTTGCTGTACATAAGAAGTCCTGCTTCACAATGTTGGAAAAGTATACACCATCCTTGTGCCTCAATAGACCACTGGCAGAGAACTGGGCTTCAAGTTGAAAGACAGATTATGTACTGGATGAGCAACACGTCCTTTTCCATTGCACCCATCCACTCGTGGTCTCTCCAAAGGACTTATGCTTCCCTATTTTTTTCTGCAGGCTTAAACAATGTGTCTGCTTTTCTGGGCCAGGAAAACAATAAGCTCTACCATAGAAATAGTATTCCTTCCTTCATGCATTGATATTTTTAGTATGAGCAGGCCAGCAGTCGCACTTCTTGACTCAAGGCCTTTTTCTTGTAACCATTGTGACCCTTGAAAGACAGATTTGGAAGTGAGCTGTATGATCGGGCCGTGCTTAGAACTCCCTGTGCTCTCTTGACCTGAATCCAATCTGTAAGGGTCAAGGCTGCCTTGACAGCGTGCTTCTACCTGAGGTAGGCCCAATGGCTGAGGAGAGCAGTCGGGACCTCAAACTTAGCTGCTCATTCACCTATTATTGAGTTTGCCAATTATCATGAATTTGTCACCTTGCAATCGACCAAGATGCTTCAATGGACAGAAGAACAGTCAGTGATTGGGCACAGTGGATATGAGCCAGCAAACCTTTGATATCACACACAGCCTCATGCTTTTTGAAAGATTGTAATCCGGATCCGTTATTGCCATGCATTTGAGGGCATTGCACAGTAAGTCCAGTCATACTCAGTCAGGCTGCTGTAGCGTCTTGACCAGAACTGGACCTCAGGATGCACATCATTACCTTCTGTTTGTCACCGAGAAGTGTAAGAGACCAGCGACTGCAGCCGGAGCATGCCATGCATGGGCAAACGAGCCAACAGTCGCTAGCAGGCAAAGACAGGCTCACATTCAGCTGCAAGACCTCTTAAAAATCACACATCTCGACCGCCCCACAGACTATCCCCCAGGAGAGCGCAAGCCACTGCGGCTTTGGTGACCCGTTCCCTGGGTTCATCTCCAATCCTGGCTCACCCCTCAGTCCATCTTCTGCCCCGGCTTGCCTGTCTTGGACCTCAGCCGCTCAGTGGCCAGGCCGCTCAGCGCCTTGTGCCCCACCGCCACCAGCGCTGCCCCCAGCGCCAGCGCCACAGGCAGCGTTTGGACTAGGTTCCAGCGCAGCCAGAAGATCAGGTACAAGCCCAGCATGGCGGCGATGAGGCCATGGAATGCGAGCGCGCTGAGGGCAGTGGTGCCGTCCCGAGGCCAGGCCTGCATGCATGCAAAAAAAGTGTGTGCCTTCAGAAGCCCGCACAAATTGGAACCAGAGCCGCAACAGCACCACACCAATGAGCACCACCTCAGGAAGCACCACCATGTCACGGAGCGCCATGTCACGGAGCTCTAGGTCACGGAGCGCAGAGCACCAAGCCCCAGAGCACCTTACCCCCACCTTCTGTACCACGTCACGATGCATCGAGCCCCAGAGCACCTGGCCACTCCTGTACCACGCCCCAGAGCACCACTCACCCCCCCTCATACTACGCCACGATGCACCGCCCAGAACTCACATTGAAGTTGACGCCCAAGCCAAACATGAGGAAGGCAATGAGGACCACCAGGATGAGCAGGACGAGGCCCGCGAAGAACAGCGAGATCGCGGGGGGGGGGCGCTTCTCAGGGGGCCGCTGCGACCACGGCGTGCGCAGCGCGTGCAGCGGTCAGCATTTGAGCCTGTGGCACACGCATGGGGTCCATGCTGCCCACAGAAGGTGCCTCTGCGCATTGACCTCTCCGCATTGACCATGCCTGGCAGGTAGGACACCTTCCGCGACCACCACTCACGAGTGGAGCAAGTGGGTCGGCCAGCACGGGGCTCACACGCCCTGCGCAGCCAAGCCGGAGCCGAATGTTAAGATAAGGCAACCACCGAGCTCATCAGGCACGCACTGTCTGTTGCTTTTGGCTGTGCGCCCCTGCCCCAATCCCGAGCTGGGCGGTGGTCCCAATCTGTGGCTTCACATCCCCGCAGCCTGCGCAAAACCAAGGCGCTGCCACTGGCGGACACCGCCGAGGAGCCCTGACACCGCCGAGGAGCCTCACTGAGTCGTGAGCTGAGTTGTGAGTCCTGAGCTGCTGAGCACTGCTGGCGCGCCCGGGCAGGCAGCACGCTGCGCGTGTGCACGCACACTCACAAAAAGGTGGTTGATGACGGGGCGGACGTTGCTGATGGGCTGCGTGTGCGCCGAGCGCACAGTGGGTGCGGGGTCGCTGGTAGGCAGCACCAGCTCGGCTTGGCCCAAGTACCACGCGATGCCGTCAAGGGCCTGCGGGTCCCCCACGAGCAGGGCCGCCTCGTACACGCCTGCCTGCAGCCCAAATATGTGCGCACCAACCCCCCAAATGAGCAGGCGCACAGGCACGTACGCGCACACCAGAGAGGCCAACGCAGCACACTAGATGGCCCTGTTTGCCACACCCTTGGCCACGCCCATCTTGTCCACGATGGGGGATGGAAACGCGGCTCGCATGCAGTTCATACAGCGTGCTTTTGCCTGCGGAGGCGAAGGAGATGGTGATCCTCAAGAGGAAGAGGGTGCGCTGAAAAACTGCTGCCCATGCTACGAGACATGGGTAGCAGTTGCACACGCCAAGCTGCGGCAGGGCTTGCCTCAGGGCTCCTGCGCAAGGAGGCTGGAGCTCCACACCTCGTTCCCCCTGGCGAGGGAGAGGCGGTGCTACAGCTAGGGTGGTCGTGTGTGTATGACTGTGTGACTGTGTGTGACTGTTTGTGTGGCGGAACTCATTGGGCAGGGCATGCAGGGATGCGGCGCTTTTGCCAGCAGCCAAGAAAGTGCACATCAGCGGTCAAAAGGAGAGCGCCAAGGCGCGCACAGGCTGAAGGGCAGCCACTCTCCACAGTGGCACACCCTTACGGCCGGAGGCACGCATATGCATGTCATCATCATCGCCCTCCTCCTCTTCCTCCTCCTCCTCCTCCTCCTCCTCCTCCTCCTCATTTCATCAATATGATCATCGTCGTAATCGCATCCTCGTCCTCATCATTTTTATCTCCATCCTCGTGCTCCTCCTAGCTGCCCTCCCGTTCCTGCTCATCCTTGTCCTCTAAGACGCCAACCCCCTCCCCTGTCACTCACCAGCTTCCCTATCTGCCTCTCAATGAGCGCAGCCGTTGCCATGATCTCAAATGTGTTGCCCTTCTTGACCTTGCCCACCATGTAGGCTGACACCCCGCTGCCCACGTGCTTCAGGGCCAGGAAAACCTGCTGGGGCTTGAAGGCCTGCCCATCCGCCACGACCTTGGCTGTCACCTGCCAGGTGGTGACGTGCGCATGGATCAGGCGTGCAATCCAGGGGGCCAGATGCAAGCCAGGGTGCTGATGGAGCATGCGCTGCCCAGGTCCTTGGCCGCCACCTGCCAAGCGACGACAGCAGCGTGGATCCGCAGCTCCTTCCCCCTCTTTATCTAGCAGAACTGGGGCATGATGCCCATGCAGGTTAATAGCAAGACAGGAAATGCTGCCGCGAGTAGCTCCTCTTGCTGATAGGCAGGAGTCGACTGACCAGGCTGACCGCCATGGCTGGAGCCAGCAGCGATTTCCGAGAGGGCAAGGCTACAGGTGTCCAGCTAGTGAGGCAGCTTGCCCCCATGATAGATGCAAGGCAAGGGGTCATGGTGTTGCAGAGCATGTTTTGGTGCCGCAGAGCTTCGGTTAAACAAATTTAATGGCAGGCTGGATTGAACAGCAAATTGCCACGGATGCAGAGCCAAAGCAAGGTAGCCAGGGATAGCCTGGACTTGAATGCATGCATCAATAGCAACAGTATGGTCAGGTTGTGTATGGGGCAGTTGCCTTGCAGGTGGCTGCCAGAAGAGCCTGCATGCATGCCAACCGAGATAAATGTGTCCATGCTTCCCTTCTCAAACCTACCTGGATGGACCGCTCAGCAGGGATCTGGGGCAGCTTGAGTAGCTCAGAAGGGTAGGTGCCTCGGTTGGTCAGGATCTGCCGGCCATCAGCATCCAGGATGCTCACGCTCACATCCTCCAGGCTAAGCTCTCTGCTAGGGAAGGCAGCGGGGCGAGCAGCATCTGTGCGCAGGCGCAATTGTGACAGCCGCTTAAAAAATAATATTGGCAGGGGACTCTTCCACTCACTTTGCAGCTGTCAGACTGGAGCAGCCCAGCACCTGTGAGCAGAGGAGGACATAAGAGGATGATCATCATGCATGCATGCAAGCATCTTTCACATTGTAAACTTGGTGGTGCGAAAGTTTATTGCTTGGAGAGCTTGCCCCTGCTCCCTCACCACCAGCAAAGATCCAAGCAGGCAGGCTCGCCAGCAGCTCCTCATTGTGCCCAAGCTAGTACACTGAATAGAATGAGTACATAACTATCTTATTAAAAAATTGTCTCGTATTCTATCTATCCCATTTCATTGCGTCGGTTGCTTCAGTGCTTTACTTCGTTGTAAGTGTAAATACTTTTAATTCAGAGAATTGAACTGGAACATGATGCTGGCAAAGACTGTACAGCAGGTTTCGTGCAAGGCCCGACCGGGCTTCATTGGCGCTGCTGCTCCCCCCCAAACGTGCCGCGTCTCCAGGGTAGTAAGGCGCTCCCAGTCCCCGGATTCAGGGAAAGACACCGCGGACGGCTATGTCGGTAAGTGTGGCGGACCGAATCGTGCGTCATCCTTTTGGTTTGGTTGGCCGCTCCCTGCGAACTGTTCCTGTGTTGCTCCAAAATGGCGTTAAGCGGAACAATGCTGTGCCTGCGTCCACCCGTGTCATGTTTGCAGACCAGGATAACTCGGGCAAGGGCAACATCTTCCCAAACATCAACAAGCCCTTCGTGTCCAGCCCAGTGACTGATGCGATCGCATCACAGGGCTTGGGGGGAGCCCAGGGCGGTGCCATCGTGGTACGTGGTGGTGGTTGCTGTGTGCTGAGGGCATGCTTGCTTGTATGACACAAGAGGGTCAGCAAGTGACCGGTTTCGGCCACACACCGTTGGCCTGCTATTTATTTCCCGAACTTGCACATTGCTTGGACTGCCTGCATCATGGCTGGGGCAACATCAACATGTCCGGCAGAAAAGCTTGCACGTACGGACGCGCATGCTGTGTATGCCTATTGCGCTCATGATCATTGGCATACGAACTCCTGACGCAGGGTGCCGCCGTTGTCATCATCCTGGCCCTGGCTGTGCTTGTGGGGCAGGTGAGTGCCAATCTGTCAAATTGAATTGCTCTTATCTGTGTACACTTTTGTTCATTGAGCTGCTTCATGCAGCACAGACCAGTCTGCCAATACAGGGATAAAAGTAATTGCTTCACAGTCTGTCTGCGGGATTCTGACAGCACCTGGTCATGGGCACAAGACTGTTCTGTTTTGCCTTCTTGGCCCCCAAGTTAGCAGAGAAGCTGCTTGTGCATCTGCTTGGTATTGGCGCTAGGAAGCACGTTGCTTGTTCCACACACCCACACGCCTGACTGTGTACAATGATATGGCTTCAAGCGCCGTGCAAACTATGTCTGTGTGCCTGGACAGGTGGGCTCTGGTGAGACTCTCGACCAAGTCCAGGCCAGTGCTACTCAGGAATCACTGACTGAAATCGCAAGGCGGCTGGGCGGCTCCAGTGGCTTCTAAGACTTCTGAGGCCAGTGCATTTGTATGATTATTGCTATTGATGCTTGGACTAGCGGATGCATAATAAGCATCCAAAGGTTTTGCTGAGATGTTTTATCGGACTATCGCCTGCTGAATGTGGGAGACTGCTTAGCGTGCAACCAGCTGAATGCCCTTTCCTCTGCACACAAAACGATTCTTTGAGCATCATGCTCTTCATTCATGATGAATGGGTCAGTTGACAAGTGTAGGATTGACTGCCAGCCAGGTCATGTGGCTGGTTGGCTTGTGGCTGGTCATTGCTGCCTGTCTGTGAAGAATGTTCTTCCAATTATTTTGGTGACAGTTAACCAGTGGCACTGATGGATTCTTCCAAAGGATTCCCACCCATTAATATAAAAAAGTTCCCATTCATTAATATAAAACCAAAAGCACACTTCAGACACTCAACTGCAAATGCACAAGCAACGCTTGGCCTTTCATGGGTTACAAGTTTAAGTTTGACCTTCAGCCAGGTACTAGTTTGACTCTTCAGGTTGCTGGTGAACACCAGCCATGCAGAAAACATCCACAAGCTCTGATAAAACTATATGAATCATTAGTTTGTTTCTGGGTAAAATTGCAGACATCCTCAGAACAAGCTTGGGAGAAATATAGAGCTTCAGTCTGATTGACAGTAATTTTGTGTGCAGTGGTAAATCGTGAAACAAGTCTGCAAATTGAAGCCTCAGCGAACACAATTGCATGCAAGGACACAGGTAAGGTAAGGTTTCAAGGCTGTATCCGCCGAACGAGGGCAGCTTAGCCGGTTGTGGCCTCCAGTGAGGTTCGAACCCCGCACCCACAGGTTGCGAGGGTGAATAATCGACTTCCCATCTCAGGTGCCCCGTCGCCTGCTCGACTATCAAAGTTTACAAGGTTTACAAGGATAAGGCCTTCAGTCAAGAATTGCGACTGCTAGCCTGCTCATAAAAAACGATTAATTCATGAAGAAAAAAAGGAAGTTTATGGTTGTTCTGGTTTAAAAAAGCGAACA
>LKMJ01007295.1_pt1 | contig 10421 bp, 14 predicted proteins | sample 643391 | NCBI WGS metagenome assembly LKMJ01 (sample SAMN04112250, study PRJNA286221) | soda lake metagenome | biome: soda lake; feature: Kulunda Steppe; material: water; isolation source: sample PL-Br10 brine of Picturesque Lake | place: Russia: Kulunda steppe | collected 2010-07
TGTGTGTGCGTGTGCGTGTGTGTGTGTGCGCGATGGTGCGCGTGCACGTGGGCGTGTGCAGGAAGGCGAGAGTGGGCAGCAAGGAGGCAGAGGAGCTGGGCAACACCTGAGCCTTTTCAGCGGCCTTGTGATCTTGACATCCTTAAAGATCAGGAGCAAGGCCACGCTTGAGGCCTGTAAGCAGCCTTGTCAGCTCCGCAGCCCTGCAGGCTTGGCAGCCTTGTCAGCAGGACTGTGAGCTCAGGAGCAAAGCCGTACCTGAGCCCTGTAAGCTTCCAAGGCCAGATGCAGGGCTGCCTGCGAGCAGCCCCGAAGCTGCTGCGACACAATGCTGTCATCCGCCTGCACCGGCACAACCAAGTGGACTGGGTGCGTTCAGGATTGGCTGATTGGAGATGATAGGGGCAAGGGCCGGTTGGGCCAGTCAGGCCAGGTACAGTAACCTGTTCACGTACATGCACAGGAAAAAGTGTGCACGCTCATGCAGGTGGGCTTGTGAGGCGTGTTAAGATCCAGAATGCACAATGCCCCACTCACCACTTGCGGTCATGGATGTGCATGGTTGTCATGTTTGTTCGTCCCTTGATGAGGACCCTGAACGCACCTTTCTCCAGGGTGCATGCACGTCCTTACATGCATACATTCAAGCACGTATACAAAACACACCTGCTTGGCGTACGCCTGCGACCGGGCGTCCAGCTTTTTGGCAGCATGCGCCAGGGTGCGCCGCAGGTACGTAAGGCCTGTCTCATCCGCTGCAGGCAGTAGCAGGCCCTGCACCACAGCCGCTGCGGACGCCGCAGCACTGCAGGTGCAGCAGCAGCAGACAGGCACGGGTGCTGGTCAAGCGCTGGCTCTCCTCACACAGCACGCATGTGTGGTCAGGCAGGCTTTGCAAAGCTGGTGCCGCCGCTGCCAAAGCACTGCGGGCGCAGCCAATGCAATGCTGGCAGTGGCAGCAGCAGCAGCAGCAGCACCCTAGTTGAGTGGGCCTTCAGGATCGGTGTCCCCTCAGGCGCCAGCCAGCAACACAGGCGCCAGCTGCAACACAGCGCCAGCATGCAACACAGGCGCCAGCCAGCATCACGGCGCCAGCATGCAACACCGCGCCAGCCAGCGACACAGGCGCCAGCATGCAACACCATGCCAGCATGCAACACAGGTGCCAGCATGCAACACAGGCGCCAGCATGCAACTCAGGCGCCAGCATGCAACACAGGCGCCAGCATGCAACACCGCGCCAGCATGCAACATGCACAAGTGCCAGCGCGCTGCAGGTGAGGATGCCAAGAGTGGCGCATTGTAGAACACGCTGATGCAGGCGTGCTGGCCAGGCACCGACGCCGGGTGACTGCAGGCGCAAGCGCTGGGCCGTTGCTGCAGGGGCCCAGTGCCTTGGCAGGCCTAGCTCTAAACAGGACCAGCCCCCCACTTTGCTGTTCCCTGCCCAGGTGACAGTTGCAGGCTCTCTGGGCTTTAGCTACACTGCCCTTGTTTGGCAGGGGCAGGAATGTGAACTCTGCCTCGCTTAGCTCTTGGCAGGTCTAGCACCTTGCCTGGCTTCTCTTGGCAGGTCGAGCACCCTGCCTGGCTTCTACTGGCAGGTCTCGTGCCTTGCCTGGTCCTTTTAATAGGTCATGTTGCCCTGCCTGACCCCTCCTGGAAGGTCTTGCTCCTGGCAAGTCCAGCCTAGAGCTGGAGAGCTAGCCTAGGGTCTTGTGCTCTGAACAAGCTCCTGTACCTGGTAAGCTCCTGGGCGAATCTAGTACCTGGGCAAATCCAGTACCTGGGCAAATCCAGCTCCTGGGTGGCCACCAGCTTGCGCAAAAGGGTCCGGCTTGGCGTTGTCATCAGTGCCCAAAGCGCCGATGCCTGCATTGCGCGTGTGGGGTGGGAGCCAGGCGCCGGCGCCACCTCCTGCATGTAATGTGTGAGTGTGTGTGTCGTGCGTGTGTGTGAATGTATCCTCCACCTTACAGCATTCAGGCGCCTTGAGGTAGGGAGTGCTGCTGCCCAAGCTGCGCTGCTGTACTGCTGCACATGGGATGCTCTGCAGCTCTTCAGTGGTGATGGGCAGCTCTTGAGCATCCCCTGTGTGGCAGTTCAGCTGTGCAGCCCTTGATGGATGCCACACAGCCACGCTGCCATGCAGGTCGCGCTGTGTGTAGCAATGCTGTGATGCAGTGGGTGCCACACTGCCAAAGGTGGGGGGCCATGCAGCCAGAAAGAAAGCAAATGGCAACCTTGCAGTCAAACAGGGAGATCCAAGCAGCCAAGCAGACAGACAGTGGGCATACAACATAGCAATCAGGCGCTGGCCACAGAGGATGGACGCTGTTGTGCTGGCCACGGAGGATGGACGCTGTTGTGCTGGCCACAGAGGATGGATGCTGTTGTTCTGGCAAAGCGTGACAACACAGTGAGTGTCCTTCCCGAGCGCTTCGGGTGTGCATCAATTCGTGGCCTCAACAATAAAGATTGCAAAGATTGCAAAGCCAGAGCGTGCCCTCTTAAGGATAGGTGTGAAGGCTGTTTTTGCATGACGTCACATCCTCGGACCATTGAGCGTACAAAGTGGTATTCATTGGCCTGAGCCGTTGCAATACAGCACACGCCCAGGATGTTGGCTAAACGTGTCAGACAATCCTCAATGCAGCATGCATGCAACGCACACGGATCAAAGACCATTCTGTGCAGCACTGTATACGTCTATGAGGGGTTTGCTATTGCTGCAGGCCTCAACAGGCCTAACAGATCCTGGTCACTGTGGTGGCGTTGGAAACTTACGCAAACTTTGGTTCCTAGTTATGGACCCACCTTCAAGCCAGCTCTGACACGAGCTGCTGCCATCCCAGTCGCCCTGCTGCCTGCACAGGCACGTGAGCAAGGGCATGGAGCACCTCTGACCTTAGGCGGAGCAAGTGATGCCTGTGCTGCAAAAGGACGAAAAGGGCTTGTTTAGTTTGGCCAGTTGCTGGGCCAGCGTATACACATGAGCAGGCACCACTTCTTCATTCTCCAACAGCAGTCATAGGTGCCAAGCAATTTGCAAGAACGTGTGGGACTGTGGAACATTGAGAAGCTTCATGCTTCTGCATGAAGTTCTTGCTGGACACGTCACACCCAGTCTAGATTGCACACTCAATCACAGAGGTACATATGCGAGCGCGCACCCCCACATCCAAACACATCCTTGCCCAACCCCTTTGCTGACCATGCGCCTCACACATACTTGGGGCCCCTCACCACGATCTCACCAAGACCACAGCACTTACCTGCCACACCCTCCACAGCATGCCTGAATCCGTTCACCTCGCCTTCTGCCCGAGTGAGCATGGGCAGCACCTCATTTCCCAGCAAGACCTGTGCATGGAATTGCATCGGCCTGTGTCACAGTCATTAGGCATGATTGCATGTGGCAGGCAGCACTTGTGTCTCTTGTAATGCTGCGTACCGTGTGTTCCAGGTTGGGATTACTGTTGGCAACTACATGGCGATCTGGTCGTTCGGACATCTCCAGCGCACGCGCCGCAGCAAACCTGCACCATGCACGGGCAACAGAAAAGGGAAGGATGATCACTTTGCCACCTGGTTTAAAGCTGTGGAGGCGTCTGCACATCTGCAGCATCACACCCCATTCATGCAATACCCTCTCCAGCCTGCATTGTTTTTACCCAACTGCAGCAAAATACGGAGCGGCATGCCCATGCTCCTGCAGGGAAGTGGCCGCACCAAAGCAAATGCACCAAGGCTCCCACGATAGCACAAACCACACCTAAGAAAGCAAATGCACCAAAAGGCTCCCACGGGAGAACACACCACACCTAAGAAAGCAAATGCACCAAAAGGCTCCCACGGGAGAACACACCACACCTAAGAAAGCAAATGCACACCAAAAGGCTCCCACGATAGCACACACCACACCTAAGAAAGCAAATGCACCAAAAGGCTCCCACGGTAGAACACACCACACCTAAGAAAGCAAATGCACACCAAAAGGCTCCCACGCTAGAACACACCACACCTAAGAAAGCAAATGCACCAATAGGCTCCCACTATAGCAAACACCACACCTAAGAAAGCAAATGCACCAAAAGGCTCCCACGGTTGCACACACCACACCTAAGAAAGCAAATGCACACCAAAAGGCTCCCACGGTAGCACACACCGCACCTAAGAAAGGCACAGAAGAAGCTTGCGACCAAAGGATAGGGCATGGCGGCTCTTGTACATGCCTGCCTTGATGTGCCATGCGCGTTCATGATGATATCACTGGCAAGAAGACTCATCAACTTTGCTGAAGTCTGCCGTGAACACCCTTCTTATCAAGGCACATTGCAGCACCAGGCTGGCAAACCTGCGCTAACACGCGCTGCCACCCACAAAAAATAAACTCTGCAGCCACCAGCAGCGCCCCTCCAGCCGCCCCTCCCCTCTCACAGACAAAGACACACACAAGCATATACACAACGCCATCTGCAGAATCAACCAAATCCAAACAACCGCAAAGCAGCACAAATCCTGCCGCACCTCCCCTCAAGGGCTGCCACCCAGGCCAGAGCTGAGTCTTGGCCTTCATCTGTATGGCGACCTCTGCCCAGGCACTGCTCACGCAGCAAGTGCGCAGGGAAGCCAGCCGCGACTGCCTCGTGCCACAGCTGCGGGATCTTAAATTTCAAGGAGGCGTGGCTGCTCTCCAGCTCTGCAATGCGCGCCTGTGCCTGCAGGCGCCATCAGACAGGCGACGTGTTTGCTCCCCAGCTCTGTCGTGCATGCCTATGTCTGTGAGCACAGTCAGACAGATGGTGCGGTTGTCCTCCAGCTCTGCACCTCCTCTTTCTAGAGGTAGCTGGCGATAAATGTGCAGGCATGCCATTAATAAGCGTGTGGCCCCTGCTAGTGCCTATCCATGGGCCATCCCTCAGCCACAGCTCATCTGAAGGCATAGCCACGTGTGCCGCTAATTGTGAACCCCTCCTTTGCCTGGGTTGGTCACAGCCCAAACAAGCAACTTCACCCACTCTCCATACCATCTTTACCTTTGGACACACTCAACTCTCTTTGGCACTCTGTTTTCATCACATCCACACCCCTCCTTGCAACCCTACCTTGGACACGGTCGCATCCGCCGTCTCCTGTAGCTCCTGCCCCTTCTCTTCCATCTCTGCCCGGTGGCTGGCGGCCTCAGCTTCACGGCCCAGGGCCCCATACCGCTCTGCCAGCAGTGCACAGGTGTACACCTGCGGCAAGTGTGTTTGAAAAAAACATGTGTGCTTGAACATGCGTGTGTACACCTGTGCGCACGTGCGTGTGCATGAAAGGGTTTTTTGGTACAAGCATTACACAAATGTGTGTGGCACAATGCAAGTGGCCTTTTGGTTGAGGCAGGCAAAAAAGTAGGGTGGCGCACTGCACGCCATTGCAATGACACTCTTTGAGTTTCACCCGTAACATATTTCTGAAGAAGGTGAAATCCTTACCCTAAAAAAGTGCCCTCACTAACACGCATGCACGGAAAAACTCTCACACACATTGTATACGCCTGAAGGCTGACCACACATATGAGCACACACACACACGCACATAGGGTATACCTCTTCAGGCAGGTCACAATGCATGCACTAGCCGTAGGCAAAGCTCAATCTCACTGAAGGGATTGCTGCCACTAGCATCCTAGAACCCATTTCCTATGGACGCCAGCACGCAGACCAGCAAGTTCCACTTCGACTATGGATACCATAAAGCAGACCGGCACATTAAACTGAAATCATAAGCGCTAGCGTGCAGAAGAACAGCTTCCAGAGCAACCAGTCGCACCATCACGCACGGACACATAAGTGTGCACCACCACAATGCGCATGAGAAGCCATCAAAGCCACAGCCTTGCACCAATTCATCCTGTGAAGACCCTCCTACATTTTATCATTTGATGCTGATGCTGCGCCCAGCCTTCTTGTAACACAGCGGCTGCGCACCTGCACAAAGCGCCAGGCACGCCAGGAGGCCACGGCAGCGGTGGTGTTCTCCTGATCCGTAAGGCTCTGCACATCCGCGGCTGCTGCTCCCCCTGCCTCTGCATCACCTGCACGGTCCCTGTTGGCCAGAGGCAACACAGCCTCAGTGCCTGCCACGAGCTCCCTCAGCACACAGCTGATGTGTTCAGCACAGAGTGGGGCTGTTGCGCGTACAGAAATGTTGAGCACGCAGAAGGACTGCTTTGCGCAGCACGCAGCGGGACTCTTGCACAAAAGACATGTTCATCACACAGCAGGGCTGTCAAGCATGGCATGCAGCAGGGTGTAAGGAGGGTACAGCACGCATTGCACCACTGTGAGCGCCTGCTTGGCGTGTGACACCCAGGAAGGAGGAACGAGCTTCAAAAGCAGGGGCCCATCATGAGAGCTCCATCAATGTGCAACTTGACAAGACTGCCGCGAGTGTGATGAAGCAAAGTGCACACACACACGCGTGCCTCTGTGAGCGTCTGTGCACTGGAGCGCACGGCCCAGCCAGTCCTTATGAGCACTGACCAGGAATCGCCCCGAGGAAGGACAGAGCACGCCCAGCATGACGTATCTGTCCTGGAGCATGACGCACCTGTCCTGGTGCATGATGCACACGTGCTGGAGCATGATGCACCTTTGATGGGGCACGACGCACCTGTGTTGAAGCGCACCAATGCCGTTCTCGCCCACCCGGTAGCTGCCCTCCATCAGCTCCAGCGCTGCTCTGAACAGGCCCGCACCCACGCTGCCTGTGCCCAAGCAACCAACCAGGCAGTGCAGCTCAGCCGTGAGAAGGCAGCCATCAAAAATTAAGAGACTGGGGGGAAGTGGCGCACAACAGCAAGGGGCGCGCAAGCAGCAGGCACGGAGGAGGCGTGAAGGAGGCGTGCAAGTGGTAGGCAAGGAGCAGGCGTTGCAGAGAGGTGAAAGAGAAGTAGCAAACATGGAGAAGCTGTGAGGTAGGTGTGCAAGTAGCAGATGTGATGGAAGCCTGCACAAAGGCAAGCCACGGCAAGCAGCAATCGTGAAAGGGTGAGGCATGGAGGGGTGGAGAAGGTGTGCAAGAAGCAGACGTTGTGGAGGAGTGGTGAGCGTAGAGGGGGGTGTGATTGGCAAGTGGCTGTGTGTTGCAGCTCAAAATATGCTACCTGGCATGTAGCCAAATGTGTCTTCATTTGGGAGGGCAGTTGCCCAGTTGAATATCAAGAGTAAGAAATCAGGAAAGGGTCGAAGTGGAATGGTGGACGCGTGAGCTCCAGATGGACCAAGTGAATGTGAGTTGGAAATATGGCTGACAAGACGGTAGGTGGCAGCATCGATCTGTCCCAGTGTGTGTGCAGGACGGCAGTGGGCAACTGTTTGCGTGTGAAAACCTGCTTCCATGCAATGTAAACGGACGGTTGGTTGGCAAGGAGCAAAAAAGCATTGCCTGGCTGAGGGGCAGGGGCGCGCATGTCCTTGTTTTTTCAGGCGAATGGCTTGGCAGGCAGAGCACTTCGCCCCACTCTTACTTGCAAGGCCTGCGCCAGATGGGGACCCATCCGTGCTCTGTGATATAGACTCAGGCACAGCAGCTGCAGTGCGAGCAGGAGTGCCTTCGCCTGCAGCGCGCTGTGTGCTGCTGACTCCCTCAGCCACAGCCTCTGCAGAGCCCCCACCCTCCTGCTGCTGCAGCTGCTGCTGCTGGTCATCTGATGCGGTGCGCGCTTTTTTGGAGCTCACTCTGCCCTTCTTTGCACTGCCTCCGCCCTGCACAAAGCAGTGTCATGCATTGCAGTGTCATGCATTGCAGTGTCATGCACTGCCTCCGCCCTGCACAAAGCAGTGTCATGCATTGCAGTGTCATGCATTGCAGTGTCATGCATTGCAGTGTCATGCAAAGCAGTGTCATGCATTGCACTGCCTCCGCCCTGCACAAAGCAGTGTCATGCATTGCAGTGATTGAACCCAGTCACCTAACTAAGAGGGACGAGCGACGCCGGGGGTCTGATTTGCATGACACAAGCTTGCAATTGTTGGCATCCTGTTGATGGATTGGGAGGGGCATCACAACGCAATAAGCACGCTGCATCGAGCACGTTGGTAACAGTTGCACCTGAGGATATGTGGAGTGCATGCAAATGGAGTGCACACCCGTATAGCAAAATTGACGTGGGCAAGGAACGAGTGCCGTTATCTTTCTCGATAAGAAGATATTCCTGGATATCAATATGTGTTCCTTAAGCTTAATTGTAGGACTTCGTTCCCTAGGATTACCCATACACCTCATGCACAAGATCTGCATGCTGTGCTGTGTGTCAAAGTTGAGACTGGGCACAGATTACAAAATTTAAACCCAGGAGTGAGAAGAGCACTCCATGCATATGCCAATCATATCAGCCTCTTCTCATCCATAGTGCTTCTGATGTTTCCTTCCGGGCCGCTCCACCAGGTGTATGGGTGTCCAGCTCACCTAGTATGACCGCTCCACCAGGTGTATGGGTGTCCAGCTCACCTAGTATGACCGCTCCACCAGGTGTATGGGTGTCCAGCTCACCTAGTATGACCGCTCCACCAGGTGTATGGGTGTCCAGCTCACATAGTAGGACACTACTGGACGCATGCCCGACAACACACTCCTGGACACACATCTGACAAACTTTTACAGCTCTGCAGGGTGTGATTCGCTATTCACCACGCAGTTCTGTCTTGTGACCCAGAAGGGCGGAAATCAACAGTACTTACAGCCAGTGCGGCACTTTGCTTCTCTGCTGAATCCAAAAGCTTGGCAGCCAGGACGTTGGCGGCAGTGCAGTAGTCTCGCTCAGCAGCCTGTGCAGTGCAGAGTAGGCAAGAGGACCAATTTAAAGCCTAGAAAGGTCTGCCTGCCCATTAAAAGTGCACAAAAATTGGGGACACATAATGATGGGCGGTTGTCAAAGTGCAGCCGAGCACTTCCCATACAGCATTTCCATGAGTAACACATTCTCATCTTAATCCAGGGCAAGGGTCCCTTTCCATTACAACAGACTCTGCACATACTCATTGGCCAAGGCCAGCTTACCATGCACACGAATTGCAATGAAGACAACTCTGGGAGGCAAGCTGTCTTAAGTAAAGAGGGTTGCTTTTAAATCAACTGAAACATGCATTCATAGAGCTCTCCTCTTCTTCCAGGGTCACATGCCTGCATGCCAAGACACTCCACACACATGCGTGCACACACACACACACACACACACATTCACACACTCTCTTGCATGCATACCTGCAAGTGCATTTGAGCCTGGTCCCACATGCGCTTCATAATGTCTACCATGGATAGTGCTCCTCCTCCTGCCTGCAGTGCAAGATATAGAAGCCACTAGATGGATTGTACCATGGGATTGTACGCCACAAGGGAAACACAGCATAAAAAAAGTGCGAAGCTGCTGTGCAGCATAAGGTAGAAAGGAAGGTGAGCCAATCAGTGCATGCTAGAACTTGATATGAATTGAACATGCCCCACGAAATGTGCAGTCATTGTAGGCCAACCAATTGACCTACATTCTAAGATGCTGCTCACTTGTAGTAAAAGGGGTGCAGTGGGTAGGGCTGCTAGCTATTAAAATAAAAAACAACTCGCGAGCACTTCCGTGTAACGATATTACATCGTTCCCCTAAAAGAACACCTCATACACCTTTGGCTGGCTCAACAGGCACACACCGCCAACACAACACAAATGCATGGCTACGTATTGCACTTTTGTCACACCAGCACACATACACACACACATGTACACACAAGCTTGCAGCATGCGTGCACTGAAGCACGCGCCTGGTGCAGCTGGAGCTCGTTGCTGAGGGTCTTCCAGTACTGTGTGAGTTGTGGGTGCACGCACGCCAGCCGCAACTGCAGCAGCTTACCCTGCGCCAGTGCAGCCAGCTGCGCACCTGCACGCAGGGCGATGGGGGCAGAGCCCACACTCAAATTACAGGCAGACTTACATGTACAGGCACACACATACACACATAGAGGGGAAGCCAGGCCGGCAAGGCTGAACCTCACAATTGAGGTGCATGCGCACGTACACACAAGTGCACACACACACACAAGCTCATCTCCACACGTACAAGCACATTCGCACTCACATCTATCCCTGGTGCCTTCAAAACCCATGGCACCTTGGGGAATCCCAGCAACATAGAGACCAGCGCCATCTTTTAAACTTTTGTTATGTCTGAGGCCCCTGGCGCCCGAGGGACCCCTGGTGCCTTAAAGCCCGTGGGACCCCTGGTGCCTTAAAGCCCGTGGGACCCCTGGTGCCTTAAAGCCTGGGACCCCTGGTGCCTTAAAGCCCGTGGGACCCCTGGTGCCTTAAAGCCCGTGGGACCCCTGGTGCCTTAAAGCCCGTGGGACCCCTGGTGCCTTAAAGCCTGGGACCCCTGGTGCCTTAA
>LKMJ01007296.1_pt1 | contig 10420 bp, 11 predicted proteins | sample 643391 | NCBI WGS metagenome assembly LKMJ01 (sample SAMN04112250, study PRJNA286221) | soda lake metagenome | biome: soda lake; feature: Kulunda Steppe; material: water; isolation source: sample PL-Br10 brine of Picturesque Lake | place: Russia: Kulunda steppe | collected 2010-07
CCGGAGCCGGTGGCAATGACATGGGCTCCGTGCTGACTGGCGAACTGCACCGCGAAATGCCCCACACCACCGGCACCGCCCAGAATCAGCACCTTCTGATCCGGCTGCAGTGCCAGATGAGTGAACAGACCCTGCCAGGCCGTCAACGCCGCCAGCGGGACACCTCCGAGCTCCTCCAGAGGCAGCTCCTCCGGCGCCGCACAGAGGCAATCGGCAGCAGCCAGTGCCTTGTCCGCATAACCACCGCCCGCTCTCGGGAAGCCAATCATGCCGACTACCGCATCACCTACCTGCCATTGCTCAACGCCCGGCCCGAGCGCGTCCACGGTGCCCGCTACTTCAAAACCAGGTGTCCAGGGGAGCTGGTCACGGATGGCATTGGCCACAAACCCCAGCCCCTGGCGGGTTTTGAAGTCAATGGGATTGATGCCGGCACTGGCCACCTTCACCCGCACTTCACCAGGTCCCGGAGCAGGTTCCTCTGCGTCTTCCAGCTTCAGCACACTGGCATCACCGAATTCCGGTACGATCACTCTGCGCATGGCCTGCTCCTCCGTCACTGTGGGCGCCGTCACTGGTCGTGACTGGCTTTCTTGAGAAGTTCCGCCATCGGCGGCGGAACCCGGGTCGGTCTCTGGGTGCTGGTGTCGATGCAAACATGATGGGACTGCGCTTCAATCAGAGTGCGCCCGTCTGAGGGTCGCACCAACTGGAAGTGCCGCCCGGAGCGCAGCTTGCCATCAAAATCCACCAGCCAGGTGCCCAGAATCAACTCATCACCAGCAAAAGCCGCCGCTTTATAATCGATCTCAGTGCGGACAATCGCCATGGCCCGACCCAGCTCCTCCTGCAGCGACCAGGTCAGACCCACGGACTCGATGTGCGCCCAACTGATGTCCTCAAGCCACTGGACATAGATCACGTTGTTGGCGTGCCCGAGCCGATCCAGATCCTCATCCCGGACACGGATATTCATGGTGAAGGGTTCGGAAAGTTTCCAGTCCCAGTCGGTCACTGTGCCTCCTGTTGCAGAGCCTGAAGAGCGCGCTCACGATCCAGGCGCCCAATGCGATCATTGTAGAGTGAGCCAAAGTGCAACGCACCCTCGCGGGGCTTGACCGAAGTAATCATGCGCAGATGATCGCCAGTGGGATCGTGCAGGCTGCCCAGCAGATGTCCCTGTTCGTCATAGGCAAGCACCAGTCCATAGGGTTCAGGCTGGGGCTGCAGCGCCTGGGGCAGCTTGGCCACAAGGCTCTTGAGCCAGGGATGTGGATGAAGCCCATCGACATTCGCGAGCCGCTTGGTCGGTATGGCAACCCAGAACAGTCCATCCTCATCCCGCGCCACGTTATCCGGGAAACCGGGCAGATTCTCGGCAAAGACGTCCGCCTCTCCGGCGCGCTCACCGTCAAGCCAGTAGCGTTGTATGCGATAGCGCCAGGTTTCGTTGATCAGCACGAAAGACTCGTCAGCTGACAGGGCGATGCCGTTGGCGAAATGCAGATCCTCCATGAGGGTTTCCGTCTCACCGGTCTCCGGGTCATAGCGCAGCAGGCGCCCGTGAGGACGCCCCTCCAGCATGTCCAGCCGGTATTCGGGTTGGTTGAAACGGTCGCTGGCATCGGAGAAATAGATGCGCCCGTCACTGGCAATGTCCAGATCATCCGCAAACGCAAAGGGCACCCCTTCCGATTCCGTCGCCAGCACCTCGATGGCACCATCCGGTGAAATGGAAAGCAGCCCCTCCCAGGCGTCAGCGACGATGAGGTTGCCGTCGGCGTCGAACTCCATACCCAGAGGGCGCCCGCCGGTGTCGGCGAAGGTCTCTACGTTGTCGTCAGCGTCAATGCGCACGATGGTGCCGTCATCCAGCCCGCCATAGACGCGCCCCTCATCGTCCACCTCTGTATCCTCAGGGCCCAGGATGCGCCCTTGCCCCAGCAATTCCGAGTCCAGCAACGCCTCATTGGGTTCCAGGGCGCCGGTCATCTCAGGCGGCTCTGGTGGATCCCAGCTCACCGGGTCAATGGGCGAGGGCCAGGCAATGAAACCCACCACAAACACCACGAGCGCAATCAGCACCCCTTTAACCACTCCGCTCATACCAGTCCCTCTTTATTCATTATTGTTTCCCATCCGTGCCAGGCTGATATCAGGAGGTCAGAAAACGCTCACACACACGGGCGAACAGATCCGGCTTTTCCGCATGGAGCCAGTGTCCGGCTTCGGGAATCACCCGCAGCTGCGCCTTCGGGAACAGCTGCTCCACCACCTCCCGATGGGATTCCTGGATGTAGTCCGACTCGCCACCACGCACGAACAGCGTCGGGCCTTCGAATTGCCCCCGGGCCTTTTGGGCGCCCACGATCTGCTCGTAGCAGGCAAGAATGCCGGGTACATTCATGCGCCATTGGAAACCGCCTGCCTCTTTGGGCGCCAGGTTGGTCAGCAGAAACTGGCGCACCCCCGGCGTCTCAATCCACTGGGCGAGCTCGCTGTCGGCCTCGCGACGCGAGCGCACGCCGGCAGGATCGAACCGCTGTAGCGCCTCACGGATACCGTCATGATGGGCCTCATAGTCCACCGGGGCAATGTCAGCCACAATCAGGCGCTCAACCCGCTGCGGCTGCTCCAGTGCCAGCTCCATGGCCACCTTCCCACCCATGGAATGGCCGAGCACACTGCTGTGCTGCAGCCCGGCTCTGTCCATGTACGCCAGAACGTCAGCGGCCATCTCTGGGTAGCCCATGCTGTCGGTATGCGGTGAGCGGCCATGGTTGCGCAGATCCAGACTGTGCAACTCAAAGGCGTGCTCCAGTCTGCGACGGATACCGCCCAGATTGTCTCCCGCGCCAAACAGGCCGTGCAGCAGAATCAGTGGAGGGCCTTCGCCCCTGACGCTGGCGGCAAGCTCAACAGTTTCCATAGATGACGCCTCTGACCATGCGACCCAAAGATGGGAAGGACCTCATAATGCCAGCGCCCCCGCAAAAATAACAGTTGGCCAAGATTGAGCCTCCCACTTACACTGAAAGCATCACTGAACCCGGCTTCACGCCTTCATGATTCGGCAAGAGTGGTTACTATGGCAGCAGCATCCCAACATGACGAGCGGCGGCACCTGCAGCGCTTCCCAGCTGCGGAGCTGAGGGTACGCCTGAGAACTGGCCGTGGCTGGCTCAAGAAAGGAGAGCGTGTACCGGCACACGATTTCACCCGGGCGGGAATCGGAGTGACCACAGACGAGAAACTCAAACCGGGTCAGAAAGTGGAGCTGGATCTGGTGCTGAAGCTCGACCGGGGCGAGATTGTCCAGAACCGGGTCGCGGCAACGGTTCACAACCAACGCAGCGAGGGCAACCTCTTCCGCTATGGACTGGCCTTTGACTACACCGCCAACCGCCGCATGAGATCTCTGCACACTCAGGCCAGACTGGGACGCATGGAGGGGATTCTGGATCGCATAGAAAAACTCCGGGCAAGAACCCGGAGTGAGAAAGAGCTGATGGCAGATGGGCTGCCACCGGCCTGATATCAGTTGCCGAAATACATGCTGTTGAGGTACGCGGAAAGCGCCTTCAGATTGTCACGTTCCTGCTCAGTGCGCGGAACACAGATTTCGAGGTTCATTTCCTGATCCATACAGTAAAACTCCTTGAGGGCTTGCGATTGCTTGTGGTTTCAGCGTTTACTTATCGCTGTTCTGGGTGTGATAGTACCCCTGCAGTGATGACATCGCTTGACCCTTGAAACCATCCTTTTGACAGCCGGTAACATTATGGAGAAACAGGTCCAGGAGGACGCCCTTCAGACCAGCGATACTCCCACGGTCAGCGCCTCCTCGAGCCTGGCCCTGAGCGAGCATCTGATCCACCGGGATGAGGCCTTCACCGAATCCATCGAACAGACCCTCTCCATGGATGTGAATGCGTTGCGTGACCCGGACTGCCGGGTGCCCGTGGCCGCTCACAATGCGCTCTGGAAGTTTGCCATTGAGCGTACCGGGGATCAGGCACTGGGCCTGCGGCTCGGTGAGATTGTGGACCCGGATCGCATGGGGCTGATGAGCCACATCATCTTCAACAGCGATACCGTGGCCGAGGCCCTTCATCAGTACGTGCGACTGCAACGCCTGGTCAATGAGGCGGTGCATCTTTACCACATCCGCGAAGACGACGAAGTGCGGGTGGTCTGGCAGGTTCCGGATCCGGAGCTTTACTGCATGGCCGACATGGACCGCACTCTGTCCGCAGCCTTCACCCGGGCCCGACACTTCATTCACCCCCAACTGGCCATCAACTACCTGTCTCTGGCCCACGAAAAGCCTGATTACCGGGCCCACTACGAACGCATTTTCCAGTGCCCGATCTACTTCGGAGCCGGTGAAACAAGCCTGGCTTTTCCCGCACGCTACCTTGATAAGTCACTTCCGCACCGCAACCCCTATGTGTATTCGGCCCTGCAGACCCACGTGAATCGTCTGATGCGCCAGCTGCGCTCACGGCGAACCACGGCGGATCGGGTGCGTCGTATCATCAGCAAACAACTGCCCCGGACACCGGATGTGGACCGGGTGGCCAGTGCACTGAACATGAGCCGTCAGACCCTTTACAGGAAGCTTAAAAAAGAGGGGGAGAGTTTCCAGCATCTTGCAGAGAACGTGCGCCGGGAACGGGCGATAAGATACGTGGTCGAGGGCAACTACGGGCTGACAGAAGTCGCCTTTCTGCTGGGCTTTTCAGAACTGAGTGCCTTCAGCCGGGCCTTCAAGCGCTGGACCGGTGAGACACCCGGGCAGTATCGGGCCCGCCACGGCTGACGGATTCAGCGTGGGATCTCAGAGCGCTTCCACCTTCAGCGACAGGCGGTTGACCAGCCGCTGGAGCTGGGCACGCACATGGAAGCCGGCCTGGGCAAGACGCTGCTGCGCATCCTCCCCTTCAAGGTCCGCCACTGACAGCGGTGCCTGCATGAGCTGGCAGGCCATTCCAAGCTGTGGCACCCGGCCACTCAGCAACCACGGCATGCTGACCACCCCTGTCTCACTCAGAGTCTGGCGCAGGCGCCGGGGAAGCAGTGTGGCCAGTGGCGTCAACGCATCAGGCATGGGCAGCGTCTGGGCCAGATTTTCGCTGCCAGTATGGGCGACCAGCAGAATAGGCACCTGCGCCCGGGCAGCCACCTCAGCGAAACGATTGCTCATGAATGGCTGCACATCGATGCCATTACCGACATTGCACAGCTCCCCTTCGGGCATGATGCAGCAATCGTTGAAGGGGCCATCCGTCAGACGCGCCACCAGATCCTCCACGTCCAGCTCGCGGGAGGATTGAGTCAGCATTGAGGCGAGATCGCGCACACCGGGCAGGCGATGAAACCCCCGCCAGGTCACCCCGAACGGAACCCGTTCACCGCCCCCGGCCATTACTACGGACTGCAGGAAGGCCGTCAGTGCCGGCGCAGGACCCAGGGCCGGTCCGTGGTTCATGATGACCAGAAGGCGCGGGTTATCGCTCAGAATACAGGAAAGGTCGGCCATCCCGGGTCCGTCAACCCGGTGCTGGTACAGCAGTGGTGCCAGCCGTTCAGCCAGTGGCGACAGATCATTGTAGGTGCGTGGCATGTCTTTGAATCACTCCTTGCACAAGGGTCAGCACGGCGCCGACACCACCCCTTCAATCACCGGCTTGACCAGGGGGAGCGGAATATCCGGGTGCCGATGCACCTGCACAGCCGACATATCGAACCCGGCCTGCTCAAAGCATTGGCGCGTGTCCCGGTTCAACTGACAACCGCAGGCCATGCGTGACCAGATGGGGTTCAGATTCTCCTGCCAGCGGGCCAGTTTCGCCTCAGGTGCACGGACATGCTCAAAAAAGATCAGCCGCCCACCGGGGCGCAGCACCCGACGCATTTCCCGGGCCGCCCGCGCCGGATCAGCGATGGTGCAGAACACCAGAAAAGCAACCACCGCATCAAAGCAGTCATCCTGCCAGGGCAGAGATTCCGCATCACCTTCGAGCAGCTTCGTGGGCGGTGCCTCAGGAACCTGTTCAAGCCGTTTGCGGCATTGGGTCAGCAGCGCCTCGGAAGGCTCCAGACCGACCAGCTCTGTTACCGAAGCAGTATAGTAGCGCAGACTGCAACCCGAACCGATGCCCAACTCCAGCACCCTGCCCTCAGCCTGCTGCAGCAGCTCGGCCCGCGCGCCAGCCAGGGCTCTGTCTGCCATGCTCAGAAGCGGCGAGAACACCCAGCGTTCATACAGAGGTGAAATCCATGCCATGATAATGCCCTGCTTCGTGGTTCAGACCGGAATTCGCTCAGCATAGCGCAGAACAGGAAACCCGTATGCCCCAGCTCCCACCGATCCCCCCTCTGACGCTGTTCGTCATCGGCGTCTACCTGCTGGCATTTTACTGTATCTGGCGCATTCTGCTGAGCTACCGCTCCTCCCAGGGGGCGCTGACCTGGATTCTGGCGCTGCTGGCCTTTCCGTTTCTCGCCCTTATTGCCTATTTCCTGATTGGCCGCCCGCGCCTGCAGGGTTATTCACTGGCACGCCAGGTCAACGACCGCTACTTCAGCCAACTGGTTGGCGATCTGCGCCGCAAGGAATCGCCGGTCACCAGCCAGTCACCGGGCAATGCCCCCGAACTGCAGGCCATGGTGGCACTTACCCGTCTGCCCTTCTCCACCGGCAACCACTGTGAGCTGCTGAAAAACGGCCAACGCACCTTTGAATCCCTGTTCGAGGCCATTGCACAGGCCGAACACTACATTCTGCTGACCTTCTACATTGTCCGTCATGACGGCGTGGGGCAACGCCTGCGTGAGGCCCTTGAAGCCAGGCTGGCCGAGGGCGTTCGGGTCTATTTCATCTACGACGACATTGGCAGTGCTCTGCTGTCCTACCGTTATCTGCGCGCGCTGCGCAAAGCGGGAGCCCATGTGGTGCCTTTCAGCTGGGGACGGGGCTGGCGCTACTTTGAGCTCAACTTTCGCAACCACCGCAAACTGCTGATCTGTGATGGGCGCATCGGCTTTCTGGGTGGCATCAATCTGGGCGATGAATACATGGGGCCGCCCGCCTCCGAGTGGCGCGACACCCACTGCCGCATTGAGGGCCCTGCGGTCATGGCACTGCAGCTGACCTTCATGGAGGACTGGTTCTGGGCCACCGGCGAGCGCCCCCACCTGAACTGGCAGCCCCACTACCCGGACACAGTGCCTGAAAGCGGTGACGCCGCCCTGATTCTGCCCACGGGGCCCGCAGATGAGCTGGATACCGGCGCGCTGTATTTTCTCAACTGCATCCAGGGTGCCCGCCACCGGCTGTGGATTGCCAGCCCCTACTTCGTGCCCGGCGGCACCATCCTCAGTGCCCTGCAGCTGGCCGCGCTGCGGGGTGTGGATGTGCGCATCATCATTCCCGACAAGCCGGACAACTGGCTCATTGGCCTGGCCGCCTATTCCTACCTGGTGCAGGCGGATCGCACCGGCATCGGGATCTATCGCTACCAGCCGGGGTTCATGCACCAGAAAGTGGCTCTGGTGGACGACCGTTACGCCGCCGTGGGCACCACCAACCTGGACAACCGCTCCATGTCCCTGAACTTTGAGATCATGGCGCTGGTTGCCTCTCCGCGCTTCGTGCAGGAGGTGGAGATCATGCTGCGCGATGATCTGCGCCACTGCCAACGCCTCAATGCCGTGGATTACCAGAACCGTTCGGTGTTCTTCCGACTGGCATCGCGCTCGGCACGCCTGCTGGGCCCTCTGCTATAGTGGAGAAAAGCAGCGCGAGGAGAAGCCGCATGGACCATAACGCCTATCGAACCCGGCTCCAGAGCTGCCTTGAGCGCAGCGAAGCCTTCTTCTCTGCTGAGGAATTCGCACAGCGTCGCCAACGGGTGAGTGAGGCCATGGCACGCCGCGGACTGGACGCGCTGGTTCTGACCAACCCCGCCGAGATCAACTACCTGACCGGTTACACCACCTTTGAGGTGTCCGTGCACACGGCGCTGGTCTTTCGCCCCGAGCGCTGCCTGCTGCAGGTGCCCTCCATCGAAATGGGACCGGCCGTCACCACGGCCCATGTGGACGAAATCATCGGCTATCGATGGGAGGCCATTCAGAACGTGATTGACCCCATGGTCGCGGCCCTTTCCAGTTGCTCGCGCATCGGTTTTGATCCCTGGAGCGGCTCACTGCGCCCCGGTGTGCTGGACGCCATGAGGCAACAGCTTGGAAGCGAACGCTTCGAGGAAGCTGCCAGCCTCATGGCCGATGTGCGCCTGGTCAAGACGGACGCCGAGCTGCAGTGCCTGCGCGAGAGCGCCCGAATGACCCAGAGCGGGCTTGAGGCAGGGATCAAGGCCGTCAAGCCGGGGGCCAGCGAAAACGATGTGGCCGCGGCCGGTTCACGCGCCCTGCTCAGTGCCGGCAGCGAATTCATGAGCCTGCAGCCCATTGTGGTGAGCGGGCCGCGCAGCAGTGTCATTCACCTCAACCACCAGAATCGCAAGATTGAACCGGGCGATTCGGTTTTCCTGGAATTCGGAGCCGTAAGCCGCCGCTACACTGCACCCATGATGCGCACTGCCGTGGCCGGCGAGCCCAGTGACGACATGAAACGGATGCGCGACAGCTGCCGGGCCATTCACGATGCGCTCCTCGGCGCCATGAAACCGGGCAACCACTTCGATGATGCCGCCCGGGCGGCTGAGCAGGCGCTGGCGCCCGTGGCGGATGAGGTGTTCTTTTCCGGCGTATTCGGCTATGCCGTCGGGGCCACCTTCCCGCCCAGCTGGGTTGAGGGCACCGGCTTTATCGCCCGGGGCGAACAACGCCGTTTCGAGGCCGGCATGGTCTTTCACCTGCCGCTGTGTCTGCGCATCCCCGGGCAATGGGGTATGGGCATGAGCAATACCGTGGTCGTGGGTAACCAGGGCTCTGCCCCGCTGACCCATAACGACTGGCAATTACCGGTCTGCCACTGAGCGAGGTGAGCATGCGCATCATGATCATAGGGGCTGGCGTCGTCGGTGTAACCACTGCCTGGGTGCTCGCCCGCCGCGGCCATGAGGTCGAGGTTGTGGACAGCCACAACGGGCCGGCTCAGGAAACCAGCCGCGCCAATGCCGGTCAGCGCTCCTACGGCCACGTCGCACCCTGGGCGGCACCGGATATGATCGGTGTGGGCCTGAAGGGGCTACTGAGCCGGTATGGACCGCTGAAGGTAGGATTTCCGCCTTCCATGCGCACCCTGGGCTTTTTTGCGCGGACGGCGCACTATTGCTGGAAGCCCGGTCTCTACGAGCGCAACAACACCGCCATGCTCCGCCTGGCCGCCTTCAGCCGTGAGGCCTTTCTGCGCATTGAGCGCGACGCCTCACCGGATTTCGACGGCAACCATCTGGGGCTGCTCGAAGTCACCAACGACACCAAAGGCGATGGCGGTCTAAAAGCCAAGGCCGCCGCACTGACCGAACTGGGCATTGAACACCAATGGCTGACTCCGGAGAGCGTCAACCAGCAGGAACCCGGACTGGCCGGACGCTCCCTGACCCGCGCTCTGCTCATCCCCGGCGACGGCACAGGCGACTGCCACGCTTTCACGCAGTCACTGAGCCAGAGCTGCGTCGAGCTTGGTGTGACCTTCCATTACAACACCGAGGTCAGCGGCTGGGCACTGGAGGAATCCACTGTGAAAGGCGTTCACCTGCGCCATGCCGACAAGGGCGTACACACGGCCAACCCGGATCGCATCGTGCTCTGCGCCGGCTGCCAGTCCCGTGCGCTGGCCTGGCGCCTGGGCATCCGACTGCCTATCTACCCGGTAAAAGGCTACTCACTCACCGCCCCAGTGCAGGATCCCCAGCGTGCCCCCCGCTCGACCCTGGTGGATCTGGACCACAAGGTCGCCATCACCCGACTCGGCGACCGGATGCGGGTAACGGGCTTTGCCGAGCTGAACGGTTTCAATCGTGGCATGCCGGAAGAGCGCCTGGCGGTGTTGCGCGAGGCGGTCGAAAGCTGCTTCCCCGGCGCGGCGGATTTCACCAATGCCGTACCCTGGACGGGCTTTCGCCCCATGCTGCCCGACGGCCCTCCGGCCCTGGGACACACCGGCCTCGACAATCTGTTCATCAACAGCGGTCACGGCACCTTTGGCTGGACACTCTCAGCGGGTTGTGCGGAAATTATGGGTCAACTCATGGATGGTGAGCCACCGGAGGTGGATCTGTCGGCTTTTCAGCCAGAGCGGTTCAGGTAATAAGGCAGGCGGGGAGCAGACAGCCGGGCAGCCTGAGCCGCCCGACAGGAACGCACCAATTTATGCCTTTTTCAGCACTTCCTCGGCATATTCGTAGTTCGCCAGGTTGTCCAGATAGTTCATGATGTAGTCCGGACG
>LKMJ01007297.1_pt1 | contig 10420 bp, 15 predicted proteins | sample 643391 | NCBI WGS metagenome assembly LKMJ01 (sample SAMN04112250, study PRJNA286221) | soda lake metagenome | biome: soda lake; feature: Kulunda Steppe; material: water; isolation source: sample PL-Br10 brine of Picturesque Lake | place: Russia: Kulunda steppe | collected 2010-07
AGAGAGAGAGAGAGAGAGAGAGAGAGAGAGAGAGAGAGGGAGAGCGAGGGAGAGAGGGAAGGAGAGAGGCAGACAGAGAGACAGTCGCCAAAGCTGGCTCAGAGGGCTCTACACAAAGAGAGGCTTGAAGGCCTGTCAGGTTGCACGGAATGTGAAAGCAGATTGACCTCACACACTCCAACCCATGACTGCTCTGACCCTCCTCCGGCCAGGTCCCAGCTGTCACACCTGCTCGTGACACGGCACACACACTGCATATGCCGGCTTGCGACACAGCACACACACACACACACGCTACGCATGCCAGCTCACAACACAGCGCACACACACACACAACACACACACACTACGCATGCCAGCTCATGACACAGCACACACACGCTACGGATGCCAGCTTGTGACAGAGCACACACACAATATGCATGCCAGCTCATGACCCATATGTTGGCTTGTGACGCTGCACGCACACGACACACGCCAAAGGCAGCCCCAGCAGGGCTGAGCAAGGGAGGGCCAGAGCTCCTACTTCCCTCCGACCCAGCATCCCGGTGCAAGAGAGGCGCATGCACGCACGCACGCACGCATGCACGCACGCGCACACACACAAGCGCACACATGTCTGCCCATGCACGCAGGCGCACACGCAGGCGCACGTGCCTTGGGATTGCCCCCCACACGCTCAAACGGGTGCAGCTCCGAATTACTCGCGCGCTCCTCCCGCTGGGCAGCCGGGCACATCTCCTCGCACGTGCCCACGATGGCCATGGCGTCGGTGTCCACAGGCCCTGTGCATCAGGCATCGGGCATCGGGCATCAGGCATCAGGCATCATGGCGCACGGGTCTGTTGGTTGAGGGTCCATGGCGGAATGTGCGGCAAGGGAGGCAGGCCCTGCATGGTTGCGGAGGGCGAGGGCGGCAAGGGAGGCAGGCTCTGCGTGGTTGTGGAGGGCGAGGGCGGCAAGGGAGGCAGGCCCTGCGTGGGTGCGGAGGGCAAGGGCGGCAAGGGAGGCAGGCTCTCGAGCTGCTCTCAGGTCCTCCGCCTGCCCTGCTCACTCACAGGCCTCCGCCAGTGCTGCAGCGCGCCATGGTTGCGTACTTGCCCGTACGCACATCAAACATGATTACATGTGCATGCATGCATGCTTGCATGCCCCACCTGCTGGAGGCAGAGGAGGGGCGCGCACACGGCACGGCACAGCATGGCGCCACCTGTCTGGCTGCAGCTGGTGCCTCGAGCAGAGGGTAATCCCCACACAGGGCAAAGACCTTAGGACTGCAGAATAAACCGCCACACGGCGCGCGCACGCCCACCCACCCATGACCCCCGCCGTGCCTTCATCGTCCATCGCCGCCTGGCTGCCCGCGCCTCCGCCCAAGCTGCCCCCTCCAGCAGCATGCAGCGGCTGCTCAGGCTCCTCGCCACAGAGAGTGGCTGGCGAGGGCTCCCTCTTCACGCTTGAGCCACCTGCCCCGCCAGACGCACCACCTGCCTTGCCACCTGCACAGCGTGCACAGCGTGCACAGCGAACGGGCGTGTGGCACCTCCAGCCTCGGTGAACCTCCGGAGGCAAAGGGCCAGGTTCCGACGGCTTTAGCGCCCCAGAGGGGGAGGGCCAGGGGTGCATGGGCAGCACCGCTGAGAGGCTTGGGGCACGCACGCCGCCCACAAAAGTGTGCATGCGCGTGCATTTTCGCACCCCCACATCCCTGGCACACGCATGAGCGCAAATGCGCACGCACGCGCATGAGCTCACACGAGTACCACACATACCCAAGAAAGCACACACAAACACTTGCATACACAAACACGCACGTGCTCACATACGAGCACCCCACACGCATGAGAAAGCACACACGCTTACATGCACAAACACAAACGTGCACACGTGCTCACACACGTGTAGCCCACACACACAAGACAGCGCACACACTTACAAAAAAAAAAAAAAACACAACCACACCTGGGCCGAAGCGCGACATACGGGCCTGGCGGCGCGCTACCTCATCACTGTCAGTTGGCGGGCCAGCATCAGCCCCAAAGGTCTCTCCACCCAAGGGAGGTGCTGCTGTGTGCTTCTTGCCAAAAGGCTGCTGCTGCTGTGGCTGCGGCTGCCGTGGCTGGGTCTTCTGTTGCTGCGCTTGCTCACTGGCCTTTGCAGCCTGAGAGGCTCCTACACCAAAGTGAACCGGAGGGCTGGAATTGCCGCCGCCGAATGGGCTCCGGGTACCCTGCATCAAAAGATCACAGGCAGGCCCATTGCCTGATTTCACAGCCCCCGGGGGGTATTCGTAGGAGCCATGCAGGGGCGTATACAAAGGAATTTTGCTTGACAAGTGTGTTCGCGGTTGATCCTGCAACGCTTACACAGTCTGAGCCATTAACTCACTTGCACAAAAGAAGCTCCATCCCCAAAGGGCGACACAGGGGACTTGGCTCCTTGGGGGGCCTGTTGCTGGGAGGATGGGGGCGTGGCAGCTGCTGTCAGTGTTAGACCATGACAGACAGAGACACGGGAGAACAGATGGGAAAGGCATCCTGGCAAAAGCATTCATGATGTAGTTCACCTTCCTCAAATACCTGAGTTGGGACTCCAAAGACCATGGGCGGTTGGCTTTGTGGGGCAGCAGATTGTGCTGCCTGGGGTAGGGGAAATGCGCTCGGGGGAGAGAAGGGCTGTCCAAAGAGAAGTCCACCACCTGATGGTTGCGAGGGAGCCTGCTGTTGCTGCTGCTGTTGTTGTTGCAGACCAAACCCGAATGCTGGAGCATGCGCAGGTTGTGCTGCAGGCTGATCAACGGGTACACCAAACAGCATTCCCATCTCCAAAAGGTAGACCTAGGTATCTAGATGATCCTACGTAGATGTCATTGGTCATGAATGGTGGTCAAGACCATGCGCAATCATGATTTTTAATATTAAAATAGAGTTGGAAAAAGGAAAATTTACTCACCTTTATAACATGTAATTTTTGTGCTACCTCGCTACTCGCAGATGTGGCACTTGGGCCATGGGCCCACCTGCTGCACTTGCTCTTGCTCTCTACCTCAAACCCCTAGCCCCAAAGCTCAGTGCAGTCTCTTGCCAGGAGTGTCAGCAAGGCGCAAGCGGCTGCACTCTCAGCTCGCTCCCCAGGCTAATGCTTTCTGGAGCATACAGGGTCCTTCCAGGCTAGAACTGAGAAAGCAGATCCCCACGCTGAAGTATGTGCTGCCTGGCGCACTGGCAACAGGGGCGCAGCAAGTCAGCGCTCAGCAGACAGATGCTCTGCAGCCTGCTCAGCCAGAAGCACATCAGCACGGGGTGCCCAGTGCCACAGAGGAAGGCTTGGAGGACGTGCATGGGAGGCGTTTCCTGTTGTCTTCCGCTCTAGCTGCTGCTACTGTGGCTGCAGGAGGCACCATGAATGCGCTGTGCCCAAATGCTGCACACGCGCTCCGAACGGTGAGCAATGCAGCGCAAAACAAGTGAATGCAGCGTGCTGCATCAGCATGTGCTTAAACAGCTTATATTGTTGCAAAATTTTGCATGCATGGCTCCTGCTTATGCAATTTGCCTGCAGCAGGGAACTTGCAGACCCTGCAAAGCAACAGCAAGCTGCTGCGTACATTGATCGTTTGCAGGTTGAGCTTCCCAATGGCCAAATGGTTGCTGTGTACGAGCACGGGATGTCCTTGGCAATTGTAGCGCTTCGAGGATCTGTGCCTCAGCAGTGGATCATGGACTTCAAGTCGTCGCTAGGTGCGCACTGGGCTAGTCGTCATCATCATGCCAGCGGCTCATGCCGCCCCTTGCGTCAGGCCAGGGCTTGCATCAGGCCAAGGCATAAGGTGCCGCCTCTTGCATCAGGCCAGGGTATCAGATGCTGCCTCTCTTGCGTCAGGCCAGGGCATGTTTTGGCAGACTCACTGCCTTCCATCAACTGGCACATAAATGTTGTTGCAGCCAGCCATGATTGCTTGGTGGAGTAGCCAGCGGTCCAGGGCATCACTGTCTTCATTCTCCACTTGTGGTATGGTCTTGCCTGCGTGTGAATGCACCACCCAGTAAGCCATTCTTCAACGCAACTCCCTTACAGGGAAGTATTCTGGATTCACCTTGGGGCAGCGTCCGCAGCTGGAGGACATTTACAAGGTAGGCACCATTAAAGGGAAAATTGTAACCCACAGCTCATGCGCTATTTGTACGCGAGGGTTTCCTGATGTTCAAGCTGCTTCAAGCCCTGGCCTGTTCATGTTCTGTGCAGAGCAAAGTCTACCTCCTTGTGCTGGGTTTGCATTGCCTGGATTAGGCAAACTCTGCATTATTCTTTGCATTGCTTCCCGCGCGTGTTTGCTGCCGGTTCCTTTTGTGGTTTGGGTTGCGTTTGTTTCGCCTCATTATCATGCTTCCACGCCCCTTTTGACTCAGGTGCACTCCTCATTCAAAGGCACATGCCAGATCATGCTTAGACCCGCACAGTACATCCGCTAGGAGGCCTGCAGATCATGAGCAAACTCCCGGCACTGGCAAAGAACACCGCCGTCATTATAAGTTCATGAGTCAATGACATGACTCATCACACATTGATATTATGATGCGCCATTACACAGTCTTTGCTTTCATTGAGGCTGGAGGTCTCATCACCATACAGTTCCCAAGCCCACATCAGAGCCGTCCAAACATTTGCTGAACCCCTCTTGACTGCTCTTCCTCTTGGCTAGGCGCTTACGAAAGGCAATAACTCCCAAACAGATCCAATACTCGTTAGAACGCACAAAAGCACAAGCGCAGCCGATAATGTTTGACATGTAGCAGCCCTGCCTGTGCATGGATGTCCAGTCTGTGTCTTACACTAGAAGCTGCCACAAAATTCAACCTATCCTGCGCTTGGCATCCCTCGCCCCTTCACCAACTAGACCCCAGTCTGCACTGGAACCGCTGGTATTGAGTGGCTTCCATGACTCGCTAAGAACCCCAGTCAAGGATGGAATGTCTTGGGGGAAGCATGGTCATTCTAAAAGTAGCAAGCAGGCGTAAATGCATCCTCTCAAACCTTTGCCCTTCTCAGTCGACCAATTGGTAATCGTTTGACAAGAGTAGCAGTTACTTAGATAGTTGAATTCCAAGACGTTTGTTTCAGCAACCTTGGGAGTCTCTTCCTTTCGTTTTAAACCTTGGTTAGATGCTTTTTTGAAAAGTTGGCGGTTTCATGGCTCACACTCTGAAGATGGGCAATGAGGCTGGCACTAACGCTCACTGTTTTGCAGGATTTGTCTGATCCCACTTCCAAGAACAGTGCTGGAGCAGCTGATGTGGTCACCCTGGGCGATGCTTGGTTAGCGCAAGCTATCAGGGATCGCCTGGTACAGCCCATAGCAAATGCTGAGTCGTACAGGTGTGTGTGTGTCTGCTCTTTTGTGCTGGGAGAACCTGCTTGTGCTCTACCCACCAGATATCCTCCAGCAAGTCAAGCTGTGGTGCGAGCGCACACAGCCTATCTGCGTCTGCAAATAATGGAGGTGTTCCAGGGGTATGGCTGAAATATGAACAAATGAAAAGTGGGGTTGTTGCGTTCTTGCTAATGAGGGTTCATGCAATTTAGCATTTGAGAGTTTTGTCTTTGTTTGAGTGCCTTGTAAAATACGTCCTCTGAAATATCCTGTCTGGGCCAGGATTGGAGCTGCATGACCCAGCAGTGCAAGAGGCGTTGGTAGCCATGGCAGCTATGGCTGCAAAGAAAGAAAAGTGACAATTGAATTTGATGATTGGATCTTGTCATGGTTTCCCAAATTGATGTTCAGAGGACACCATAACTTATGGCACAAGACTCTTTCAAAGCATGACCATTGAATGACTTGGAGACCTCGCAAGTACAAGAATCCAACACCATTGGAGCAGTGACTTTACTTGCACAATGTTCATGTTAAAGTCGCATGTTTTGGATCTCTTGGCCCCCCTCTCGCCTCCGCTTGCAGACCACCTTGCCTGGGGTCTTTTTTCTATGTTGCTGCTTGAGCCCCTTGCAGGTCATCCAAAACCCTTGGGGGGAATGATAAAGGGTCATAGCTCATAGGATTGCGGGAAAGAGGCGGGGAAGGGGGGTTACCCTTGAGAGCACAGAGGATACGGCGCTCAAACTTGCACAGGGCTGCAAGAGAGTACGCTTGAGAACCATGGTGTGGACTCTGAGAAGCTGCATATGTCCAGTGCTGCTGTAAGGCGAATGCGCTACCTCACATTTACACTGCAATAGGCTGCCTGCTTTGAGTGGGTGCGTGTTTTTGGGGCTTTTTATTTGCAGGTGGTGGCAGCACATGTCCCCACGCTGGCAGAGGCTGGTAAGGAGAAACATTTCTGGCCAGGTCGATCCTGCAGGCGAGGTGTATGGAGCACCCTACAGGTGCGCTGAAGCCGACCCCAAACCCCAAAGGCTGGCATCACAGCAAGCATGGAAACACAGCAAGCAGTGCCCAAAGCCAAACATTGGATCCATACCTGTTTAACATATTCAGAGGAAGGACATGAAACACAATACTTGTTTGCAGCTGAGGACAAGCAGGTGTGTGTGCCAAACTGGCCATGCAAGCTATCTGGCTAGACAAGTGCAAGTGACACAAGCAGGAGGAAGCCTTTAGGGTCTAGAGCTCTCATTGACCCTGTGGTGCAAAAGCCCCAGGCCTCTACGCCCCCTGCTTCTCTTGAATTTCATACAGGCCAGCCAATCTGTGCTAGTAGATTGGTGACTCTGCTTGTTCAGTGCTTACAGGTATGTGACTCTGCTTGGTATGTGCTCGTAGGTCAGTCACTTGGCTGGGTCTGTGCTTGGGAATCGGTGATTCTGCTTGGTCATGCCCATCAGACCCCAGCATCCACGCGCCAGCTTGGCCTGCCCGCAGGTGGGGTGCAACGCTCGTAGCCTACCGCAAAGACCGGCTGCTGCGGCGGGGGGGGCACGCCATCTTGGACTGGGCTGACCTGCTGCAGCCCCAGCTGCGGGGCCGTGTGGCACTGACGGGCTCCAGCAGGGAGCTGCTGGGCCTGGCACTCAAGACGCTGGGTGTGGGCTACAATCCCAGGTAGGGTATAGGGGTGGCCTGGTGTGCTGGGTCTGGCACACTCGACATATGCGGGTACTTTGCCAGGCTTAGTGTGCAGCGGTGGGGCGGCGCCGGGTGGGGGCAATCCTTGCAGGTGGGGTACAGGGGTACACGCTGCCAATTATTTGGTTGGCGCAGGCGACTTACTTTTGGGTTGCAAGGGTGGTATGGGGTGCTTGGACCGGCGTTTGCTTGACGGCACAGTAAACATGCCTGACTTGAGAGTAGCAGTGGGGCAGCCGTTGGGACCGGCGCCTGAGATGCTGGGCGGGGACAACCCTCATGGATGGGGTGCTGGTGGGCGCGAGGCGGCAGCAGCAGGAGGGTTTATGGGTGGGAATAGGGGATGGCCTGTGGAGAGTCCGGCCTCGCCTGCATGGGGTCGCCCAAGTAGCCCATCTGCAGGAGCCAGGGCACGGGGAAGCATGGAAGAATGCACAGGCCTGGCTGCCTTGACAGCGCCTGCACACGCTGCACGGGCCATTTCCACAGCAGATTGTGAGTACAGAGTCTGCAGGGGCCGGCGAGTGCCACTCTTTTGTTGGCCTCGGTTTGCGGTAAGCAGTCTGAAAATGATGCATTTCACCCTAAGGGGCGGCGCTTGCGTCTGCATCCGCACCGGGTTCAAGGGGGCTCCCCTTAGGTAGAGGGTTAGGAAGCTGTTTGGAGTCCTCTGTGTTGCGTCTTAAGTAAGAAAAAACAGGTTGAATGCCATATCATTGATCCCCATCGCACGCACCTTCTGCTTGAACATTCCGAACAGTGGCGTATCTCTACATGCGGCATAGCAACGCAGGGGGGGACAGCTCACCTGCTGTCGCGACTCACTCCATGCGCCCTGGCTGTGTACGTGCCACTTTGACCGCAGCGCTGGGCAGCTGGCTGCAGCCGGCATCGACCAAGCAGTGCTGGCGCAGCGGATTTCTTTGTTACTGCAGCAAGTCAGGCTGTTCAATAGCAATGACCACGTGCGTGCACTCCAAGCAGGTGCGCTGCCTTCCCCTGCTGAGGCATGCACGTCAGACCAAAGCTACTTGTGCTTGCGCTGTCACACAGCAAGACTTAGGCGGGTTGCAGAAACAAGAGTGCGTGCCTGAGAGGTCAACCTTAAGCATGGACTATGGATTGACTGCATGCTCCCCCTCCTGTTCCTCTGGCTGTGCAACAGGTGATGTGTGGGCCATTGTGGGCTGGTCCCAAGATTTGACCACCTTAGCAGAGCGATCAAACTCGGTACAGGTGAGAGGCATTGGCCCAAGGGGCCCCCTTTCTTGTGTACAGTCTTCCAATGATATTCTGTACACCAGCACCATTTGTACATACATACGCCCTTGGTAGTGACGGGCTCTCTGTGGATGCTTCCATTTGGGGGAGGGGTATGTGTGTGTGCCAGACCAACTTCCTCCTCCTTCCACATCATAATTATGTCATTGAATACTTTGCCTAAAAATGCTCTATTGCTTCTCTGCACATCTTTTGCACTTTTTGCTTGCATTTTTCTTGTGCTGCACTGTGTTCCGTGACCGTGGACGTACAACTTGGTCCTGATTACTGCTATGAGCAGCTGTCATCTACATCTGCTCCAGTATAGCAGCTAGCAAGAAGACAAGAGTGCAAGCAAGTCAACCTCAAGACAGCTCTCTAACTAGGGCTGTGCGTTTGCCATGAGAAAATCATCTTTGATGTTCTCAAAAAGAGATGAGACCTTGCGATGGGTGTGTGGCACTACTTTGTGGGCAAGTAGAACATGGGACAGCAAAATGCTCAGAATGACTTGTCCTGACCCAGTTAAGTTTGCTTGCGCAGCAGTATGCATGCATGGCAGCCAGCTCAACATGGCCAACACCCACAGACCCCTGCCTGACCGCTGCACCACCTGCTGCGCTGACGCAGCAATTATGACAGCGACTCCAATTTCGATCGCAACTGCATGGAGTGTATGTGCTCTCATCTTGCTCGGCAGGCCATCGTCCCCTTGAGTGGCACATCCCTGTTTGCCGATCTTTGGACTGTTCCACAAGGGGCTCAGGGCGGCAACTTGCAGGTGCGCACTGCAAGCAACCCGCAGGGGGGCGCCTTCTGTGTAGCTGGGTGTTGGCTCGTGTGGCAGAGGCTCCACCCAGGCTGTGCCCTCTAAGTGTTGGCTGGCTTATAGTTTTGTAGGCCTCACCCTGAGGCTGGTGTCCCTTGTGGGAGACAAACACAAATGACAAACCACATGGCTGCTGCTACCCTCCAACACCATGCAGACTGGGCCCTCCCCCCTGCTCCCATCATGGCTTGAGTTCGGACTTATGCCTGCACGCGTCCCGGGGCATCCAGGCCTCAAGTCTGGGGCAGCTCCTATGCTGCTCCCAGAGCCCGAGCTGGCCCAGAGCACAGGTCCACCAAGCATGCAGAGTGAGCTAGGCACCAGCACCCAAGCTGCTGCTGGCCGTGAGCCAGGCAGTGGCGCAGGCACAGGCCATGACGCAGACCTAGCTGTGGAGGATGGTCTGGTGCTGCGCCACAGTGAAGGGTATATGCCCAAGAACAGAGACGTGCTGCGGCGCAGCGAATTCCTTCTCCCACTGTCTCCTGCCGTTGTCAGCATGTACAAAGGCGCTTTGGAGGCGGCAGCAAAGAGATAGGTCCAGACAGTTTTGTAAGTGGTGGCAACAGCTTGAGGTGTCTGTCTCTCTTACATTTCTGTAACCTTGCGTTCTTGTATTACTCTTGTCAAGTTGACAAGCATTCCTCTCCTCAAACCCAACCCATGGACAGCAACCGACAGGCAATCCGTGCATTTAATTGTTGTGACAATGCCAAAAAAATCATACAAGTTGAGACAGATGAAAAGAAAGAAAGATTTGAGCTACATGTGAGCCGCCAGGTTCATACCCCTAAGTTGGGATGATTGGTCTTGTCATTGCCAGCCAAAAAATGTTCTATAATTCAAATAGAAAGTTTCTGATAAACTTCATTTAGAAAAGGCAAAGTTTGTTGCACCATAGGAAAAAAAACGAAGACGGTCTGATAAGGCAACTTGCCTTTTGCCCCTTGAAAGCAGGCCATGCCTATTTTCCAGTGCAATGAAGAGCCGGCCAAATAACTGGCAGCGCATATCAAGAAAATTTTCCTTGAAGGCATGCAAAAGGTTTGGGGTCTTCAAAGAAAAAGCCTGGCAAACAGGAAGGAAAGGAACAAACATCGTCAGAAACTTCCTGGCACGGTTAAAGTGCGGTTGAAGCGGTTGAAGTGCGGTTGAAAAAATTTCAACCGCATAGCAACCGTGAGCGGTTGATTTCAGACGCACGGTTGAAATAAGCAATTTCAACCGGTTTCAACCGCGCTTCAACCGCA
>LKMJ01007298.1_pt1 | contig 10419 bp, 16 predicted proteins | sample 643391 | NCBI WGS metagenome assembly LKMJ01 (sample SAMN04112250, study PRJNA286221) | soda lake metagenome | biome: soda lake; feature: Kulunda Steppe; material: water; isolation source: sample PL-Br10 brine of Picturesque Lake | place: Russia: Kulunda steppe | collected 2010-07
AGGTGCCAAAGTGTGTCCCTCACAATGCAAGCTGCAACATATCAAAAAACATTAATTTCATTAATTCATTTCTTGCATGCAAAGACTAGGAGGATTTTTGAGAGGAAGCAAACAGGAATATGTTTAAAACACTAAAAGGGTTGGGAAAAATCCACAAGGGGCTTGCGCAATAAACGCTTCTAAGAAAACAGCACTGCTGAAGAAATGAGCCTCCATGTAGGGGATGAAACAACACTATTGTTGCACCTGGCCAAATCCAGATGAGGATGCTTGCAAACACAAGGATCTCATTGCAGCAGATGCAGAACTCATGATCTCATCTCTCCTTGCACGTTGAATGTTGCCATGCAGTGCATGTAAGGATTCAGTCTCACTTGGTTATTTGATCATATCTGATCTGAGGGTGCAGTGCTGGGCTGGGGATTGCTTTCAATAGGAAATATGGCTATATTCTCAAGCAAGCCCGCAATTTCACATCACATATTCTCAGCAATGGAGGACATGAATGAAGGAGACCCTGGACCCATTGACGGTAGCTACGCAGAAGTCATGCTGATCTGTCTGACTAATCCTATCACCCTGCTCTTTGACATGGATTCATTCTGAGCTTATTTGCTCACCATGTGGCAAGTGTTGCTCAAATGGGTGCCAATATCCCTGCTTTGCAGGTGCAGGTAATTTACTGGGTAATGGAAGGTAACTGAGGTTTTGAATTGGCACTCATCAAACACTGCAAATCGTTTAATTTCGCTTTTGAAAAGCACTCAAGACGGGCAGAGCCATCCTGAGCAAAGATGGCAGAGCCCTTGAAGGGTGCGGACTTGGGTCCCTATCTCCCATCAGACCCCAACCAGCAGCTTGTGCTCATCACAGTGCTGACCCTGGTGTGCGTGCTGCTTGGGCGTTTCCTCTCCAACACTGTGGGCAATGGACAGGCCCCCCCAATCTTTGAGGGGCTGCCTTTCATTGGCGGCCTTCTCAAGTTCACTAAGGTACAAGCAGCCTCTGTCGTCTGAGCCCAGATACACCCTCACACCGGTTCCATTGGCTCATTGATGAGCTTAATGATGCATATGTAAGGGGTATTCAGCGTTTAATTGCAGCCTGTGTGCACAGTGCGCTCAAGGGTACGCAAGCAAATATCAACCCCACCAAATTGACTTCCTCCATGCCATTACACTCGCCCATTCCTCCCCCACGACGGCCACGCGTGAGATAAAATCACGCCCATGAACATTTGCTGCTGCCAGGACAAGCCCATGAAGCTGATGAAGGATGGTTACGAACAGCTGGGTGAGGCCTTCACCGTGCCTGTCGCGCACAAGCGCATCACGTTCCTCATCGGCCCCGACGTTGCACCCCACTTCTTCAAGGCCAGCGATGATGAAATGAGCCAAACGGAGGTACGGGGGCGGACAGTGGTATACGGGGCTGGAAAAAGACGGGGGGTCAGCAGCCAGTGAGCCGTTTTAAATCTTGCATAGGCACCTCACCACTCTTGCCTCCCGCTGAGGGCCGTCTCCCTGCAACCGAGAACGCATGCAAAGTGTGCAGGAGGAGGCTCCATCCATGAGTAAGCCAGCAGTCAGGCGGCTGGCAACCAGCTGTCCTTGACAGTTAAACTGCTCACCCTCCCGTGTTTGCATGTCTCCCTTCCAGCCAGTCAAGATTCGTCCTCACATCCTTCCCTACTTTCCAGGTCTACTCCTTTAATGTACCCACCTTTGGCCCAGGCGTGGTCTATGACGTGGACCAAAAGGTCCGCACAGAGCAGTTCAGGTGGTTCACGGAGGCCCTAAAGAAGGAGCGCTTGAAGTTTTACGTACCTCAGTTTGTCATGGAGGCTGAGGTGGGTGCAACCTGCCTGCCCTCCATGCACACCAGGCAAGAACCAGCTGGCGTTGTACATTTGCCCCTGCGTACCAACAGGCACCACCTTGTGTATGCTAAACAGGGAAGGAAGGTTTCCTGCTCCCAGCTCCAGCTTGTTGCCTGAATTTGGTAGCCCTCTCCTGTGTTCTCCTGCGTGCCCTCATGCTGAGCCTTGCGCCTGCGGACACCGACTTGATGCCTCGTGGGACAGTACATAGGCCTGATTGCAGACAGTTGGTAGGTGTGCGCAAGCTTGCGCGCGCACACACACACACGCACAAACGCCTGCGCGCGCGCACACATACACGCACACGCACACACACACACATACAAACACGCACACACGCACGCACACACGCACGCACACACACACACACGCACACACACATACAGACACGCACACACGCATGCACGCACGCAAGCAGCCTGGCATAATTGCAGGGGCGCCGGGTTGTGCTTGCACGGCACGAAGGTCGCTTCGTCATGCCAGCGCTTGACTTTCGCGCTTGCACACATGCCTGAATTCGCGCTGGCATACGGCGTCAGCTCAGAGCTCAGGCGCTCAACCACTCAGCTCAGTGGGTGTCAGGGCTCCTCGTCGGTGTCCGCCGGCGCATGGCCGCAGCTCAGAACTCAGAGGTGCAGCAGACCCACAGGGCTCCTCGTCGGTGTCCGCCGGCAAGATCGCCGGCAGTGCTCAGCTCAACTGACCAACCAACCAGCTCAACAGGGTTTTTCAAGTCGGTGTGCGCCTGCGCATGTTCTGTCGCCCCTGTGCGCAGCAATACTTTGCCAACTGGGACGATGAGGGCGTGGTCGACTTCCATAAGGAGTTCAGCAACCTTATCACAAACACTGCTGCGCGCACCCTGCTAGGTGAGCCCCTGGTTGACTTTGGCCCGCATGCTCGTCAGGCGACTGCATGTAATCATTCACATAGACTACAACCTCAGCTCTCACAAGCAAGTACCCTCATGTTGGCATGCCGCCCCCTGGCAGCTGTGCATGTGCACTTGCGCTGCTCATTTGGTACAGTGTACAACCATCAAAGTAGCCGGCAAGGCCACACCCTGACCAGCCATTGCATCAGTCATGCACAGCGCATGCTGAGCACTGTAGTGAAGCTGCAGATGGTGCACTGAGGGAGTGCATGCACTGGTAGCACCTTGCTGCAGCATGCTAGCTAGAACTGCACGAGAGGCACCTCTGCGCAGGTGCTTGCGCGTGCGCCCAGACAGCAAGGCGCGAGTACATGTGCACTTATGCGAAAGGCATGACAAAGTTGTCATATTTGTGCATGTGTATGTGTGTGTGCAGGCCGTGAGGTGCGGGAGCAGTGCCTGGAGGAGGTCACGGCCCTGCTGCACGACCTGGATGAGGGCATGCTCCCCATAACAGTACTCTTCCCCTACCTGCCCATCCCCGCCCACTTCAAGCGCGACAGGTGGGTGGCTGTGTGTGCTCTGCGGCTTGTACTGCCGTATGGCGGTGTGCTATGTCGGCTGCGGCCGCTGCTGCCTGGTCAAAACTAGCCTGAACGTGCACTTGAGCGCTGACACATGCATGCAGGGCGGCCCATCCCGAGTGCAAAGCAGGCTGTGTGCGTTCCCAGTCCCTGACGCAGGCTGCAATGAACAGGCAGGCTTGCTACAGGGGCAGGAACTCAGGCCTTAGAGTCTTGGTTCAAGGAGCCCGGCCTGTGCACGCAGCGCTTTCGAGTCTGCAGTGCCTTGCCCATCCTGGACCTCTCAAAAGGCGTCACCAAAATCTCACCTATGAGTCTTGTCTGCCGGAAGACCTGAGCACTGACCTGAGACAGACTGACCCTCGGCTGTTCTAGCTGACTCTGCTGTGCTCGTCTCTCACAACCCTCTGCACCCTGTCCGCGCCCGTCTGCCGCAGGGCGAGGAAGAAGCTGCGTGAGATTTTTGGCAAGATCATCCGCGCCCGCCGCGCGTCGGGCCATCGGGAGGATGACTGCTTGCAGCAGTTCATCGACGCCAGGTGGGCTTGCGCATGCGCACGCACACAGGGGGCGAGTGCACATCGGCTTGCCTGCGCTCTAGCTCTGCCAGCAGGTTTTGCAACGCAGCACATCCCTGCAAATGTGTGCGTGCATCTCTCTAGGGCATGTGTATTGCACACTTGGGTATGCCCGCACGCTCTGATGCACAGGGGCTCGTTGTGTGAGCAGGCGCTCTGTGTTTATGTGCGCCCCATTCTGGTGTGTGGGATGAGGAGGGTAGGTCGCTGTCTTGATGGGGAGATGGGAGGAAGGGTTGTAGGAACCGCGCATTGAAAACCGCATGCCCACTGCAAACGTAGGATGGTTGGTTCTCACAACCCTGGGGCAGCCACACGCCAGAGGACCTCGTGACACTACCTGCGTACATCATGGCCCTCGCCACTAAATACTGAGGGCCTCTTGGTATATGTGTGTGGCCATGTCGCAGGTACCAGCGGGTGAACGGCGGCCGCGAGTCAAGCGAGGAGGAGATCACTGGGCTGCTCATCGCCACCCTGTTTGCCGGCCAGCACACCTCCTCGATCACCACCTCCTGGACCGGCCTGCGCATGGTGGCCGACAAGGCCAACTCGTACGCCAAGGCGCAGCAGGAGCAGCGGGAGTTGATGAAGAAGGTGCGCGGGCGTGGGCATGAGACGCGGCAGGAACAGCGCAAGATCACACTGAGGGGGTGCGCAGTTGCGGACGCCATCACAAGCAACATATGCAGCGTTGTGTGCACCCACCCGTTTTTGTGTTGGCCCCCGGCTATGCTGTTCTGTGCACTCGCGCACATGCACCGGAGCTCGCATTGTAAGTGAGTTACCATGAATGCTTGGACTGCAGTACAAATGTGCTGGCTGGATCAGCCAGGAGGCTTACCCTGAGCGCTCCTCCCTACAAGCTGCTCCTTTTGGAGCAGGGACAATTTTACAGGCATGGCCAGCACGCTTGCGTCTGCCCCACTCCTCTTGCCATGCTTTCTATCACCTTTCCACAATGTATGCACACCCCGTGCAAATTGGGATGATGTGCACACAGCGATCATTTCCCTCTCAGTGGCACCCTGAAGTCTTGCGCATGCACGGGTATACATGAGTGCGTGTACGTGAATTACTCCTTGCTGGAGTAAGCAAGTTGCGCATGATACGTTTACTGATTCTGGTAGAATGTGTATGTAGTGTAATTGTAACCTCTCTTATGTCTGCTTTGTTTGTCTCTTTCTCTCAGCCCCTAACCTTTTAAGATACCAGAACTTGATCAAGTCAAAAGGACACAATGAGTATGCTCAAGGTAGGCATGTATGACACGTGCACACATGCATGCATCACATGCACCACATGCGCAGCATGGTCAAGACTTGGACATGGAGATCCTGGGCAGCATGGATGTGCTGCACCGCAACATCACGGAGGCGCTGCGCATGAACCCGCCCTTGGTGCTGCTGCTGCGCTACGCCAAGCAGCCGTTCACAGTCACCACATCCACTGGCAAGCAGTACCATGTCCCCAAGGTGTGTGTGTGTTGTGTGTAACTGTATGAATTCAGCCCCCAAGGTGTGTAGAGGCCCTCCTGCGCCTTGACCCTGCCTCCCACTCATCCTAAGCCCTAGTTTTGGGAGCTTTCACAGGCAAACCAAGCCTCTCCTAGGTGAAGCCCTCTATGCACATAAGCTACTTCAGGACGTAAGAGGAGAGCTCGATCGTTCTTTCAAGCAAAATGTTGCAATTCCTCCGCTCTTAGCCCATGGGTTGGTCAACATGCGGCGACCTTGTGCGGCATGCTCTTGCCAACTTCTGCCACCTCTTGATGCATTATATCCGTCCCGCCTCTGCCATCAATATCTGCAGGGTGACGTCATCGCTGCATCGCCCAACTTTGCCCACATGCTGCCGCAAGTATTCAGCCAGCCAGACAAGTGAGTATGCTGGCTCAACTTGTGTGCATGTGGAGAAGCTGTGGGATCAGGTAGAGAGATGACATGCCTGATGTTCATATCATGCCTCTTATGGCCGAGCTCTGGGATGGGATTCCAATCATGTAGTGCACTCCAGAGGGTCCCTGCCTCTCGTCTGCATCGATGCCTCGATCCCATAAGTTCAGGTTCAGGAAAGTAAGCAGAGGGGGCGTGTGGGCAGAGCATGGTGCGAGCTTTTCAAGCGGTGGCAGGGGGCAAGAGCTGTGCACAGACAAGGACTGGAGGGTCAACAACGGCCAACGAGGGTCAAGGGTGCACGGTCTACAAGGCTGCGTGGTCGTATGCCACTGCCCCGTGGGGCCGGTGTATGGGTGCTCCTCAGCACTAGCAGCAGGCAGAGCGGTGTCCAACAGCTGCTGCTGCTGCTGTTCTTGCCCTTGCGGCTGCGCAGGTACGACCCTGAGCGCTTTGCCCCGCCTCGTGAGGAGGACAAAGTGAAGCCCTTCTCCTTCATTGGCTTTGGAGGTGGCCGCCACGGGTGCTTGGGATCCAACTTTGCCTACCTGCAGGTGGGTGCGGTGTGTGGGGGGCTCTGCCGCCTCTGGGGGTGCCTCAGATCAAAATTTGTCTACCTGCAGGTGGACATGGTAGGAGTGGTGAGTTTGCTGCGTATGGGGGTTCTCGAGATCCAACTCTGCTGTGCAGGTGGGGATTGATGGGCCTGTTGGCCGCCTTTTGGGGTGCTTGCGGTGTGCTGCGTGACTGCACCCTCCGCTGGAGATGGCACCTGTAGCGGCTGCTTGGCCTTGCAGACGCGCCTGGTGCCTGGCATGCCCTTCTTGCCCAGCCCATGTCTGTAGTCTGCATGCTGCCAGGAAAGCTGTGTCGGACAAAGCTGTGTCAGAAAAAGCTGGCGCGCCTCCCCGGCCCTGGCGTGCCAAGGCCCACCCCTGCCTGCGTACCATGCTGGGCAGTGCATGCACAAGGAAGTGTGGGGTTTAGCCACGTTAAAGCCCTTTGCCCTCTGCATACCGCGGCTTTACCACCAGAGTCATGCTTTGCCTGGCAGCTGTACCACATCGCTTGCCGCTGCCTGTGCAAGCTGCGTCCAGGCTTGCCCCTGTGCGGCCCTGCTCACAACCTCCTGCCCTAACCTGGCACGCGGCTGCAGATCAAGACCATCTGGTCGGTGCTGCTCCGCAACTTTGACTTTGAGCTGCTGGACCCTGTGCCGGAGCCCAACTATGATTCCATGGTCATTGCCCCCAAGCCTTGCCGCGTGAAGTACACTCGCAAGAAGCTAGTTTGAGTGTGTATTGCTCCTAGGTCCTCTGCGGGAGCTTGGTTGGGTTAAGGAGTGATTTCGGGAGGGGAGGGGGGGTTGTGGATAGATAGCTTGATTTGATTTAATAATCGTGCATGCTTGGAGTGGAGTGGGTTGTGATGGCACTCAGCGTGGCAAGGCTGTTGCCTTTTAAGACTGGCATGCTCAGCTGCATTGGCGCTCAAGCTTAGTCCAGGCCCGCTGCGGCACCTTACTCATGCACTGCAATGACACCGAGACTGTAGTTGAGCTTGGGGATATCTTGGCTGTGATGCAACAGCAGACCCATGGACAGACTCACAAGGCTCCTCCCCACCCTTGTTGTCTTGTTGTACCTCGAGTATAGTTTGCAAATTGGAATGCGACATGAAGCGCTTCAGCTCCGGCGCATTCAGATGCGGACCTTCTAACAGTTGTTCACATTAATTGGGACAAGCCGGGAGTTTGCGCTATTGCTGCCAGGGATTTTTTCCTTTGCCACATCAATCCTCCACCACAATGTCAATACTGGAATGTTCAATTCTGGAATGTTGTAATTTACAAAGTTAGCGTTAACTACCAGCCAGGTTGTTAGGCTGATTGGTTTGTTGCTGGTCTTTGCCAGCCAAGAAATGGTCCATAATGTCCGAGACGGAACGCTAGTACTGGATGTTATGCTAGTACACTGCACTGATAGGTTCTGGGTAAAATATGATGTCAGAAATCTAACGTGGTTCACTCTTACAACACAAGATTTTAACCATTCCAGCATACCACCCTAACTCATTCAACAATACCTCTCATGCAAGAAAAAGAAAAACTACGCAGGCATGCAACTAAGTCCTGCTGCTTCAAGCAGTATGCTAAGGTTTCAAGGCTGTATCCGCCGAACGAGGGCAGCTTAGCCTGTTGTGGCCTCCAGTGAGGTTCGAACCCCGAACCCACAGTTTGCGAGGGTGGATAATCAGCTTCCCATCTCAGGTGCCCCGCCGCCTGCTCGACTATCCGGAGCCAAGCAGTATGCTAAGTTAGTATTCATGCCATAGGTGTAAGATTACAAGATTAGGGTCAACCGCCAGCCAGGTCGTTAGGCTGATTGGTTTGTTGCTGGTCTTCGCCAGCCAAAAAATAGTCCATAAGGTCCGAAATGAAATGGCAGAGTCTATTGTGCCACTATTTGTTGTCGATGTGAGAAAGAGGTTGAGGAGTATCTGGTACCAAGCAGACCAGCTAGGTGATGCAGATCAGATGGACAAGACTGCAAAATATCATAATTGGGTTGCTTTGCCTCTAAGGACGGTGACTGTTGATGGACCGCCTTTTTCTGTACTACAGAGTAGTACCTAGGTATCTGCATCTAGATTTAGGCAGGCAAAGACAGCGCAGTGTGGCACGTTTCAGGTTACATTCCCATGCGCTGAGAGTCGAGACAAGTTGTTCTTGAAGAAGCTGGGAACATCATAATGGTACCTGTGATAAGTGTGGCTTGCAGGCGATTCAAGATGAAAAACACGCTCTTTTCTTGTGCCGTTGCACGCAAATATGTTCGTTGAGGCTTCAATTTGCAGACTTGTTTCACGATTTACCTATGGCTCACAAAATTACTGTCATTCAGACTGGAGCCTTTTATTTTTCTCAAGCTTGTTCTGAAGATGTCTTCAAATTTTTCCAGAAACAAACTAATGAAAACCTTAAGCCTTAAAGCTGCATTTGAGTTAATGCGGAATGTTATGGCCATGCCGCAGGTCTAGTTAGTTTGGATGCAGCGGTCTCTCGGCTTGAGTGACATCTCAAATTTCAGCCTCACACTGTTGGATTCGGGGTTCGAACCTCAACGGAGGCTTTCGACCGGCTGCCCTTGTTCGGCAGATACAGCCTTGGAACCTCACTCTATCATAAGTCGCGACCATTGTGAGGCAAATGATAATGTCCAGGATGAGCAACATGCCATTTTTTTATTGTTTGCACCTCCAGGTGGTCTCCCTACACAGGAAATATGCCGCCGTGAAGGCCTTTGCACTCCTCAGTGATCAATCTCAATGCCAAGCCCTTCATGACCAAGTTGGCAAGAAAGGTCTCAATCGATGTGCTTGCCAGTCAATGTGAAAGGTGAAATCCATCCCGATAAGCATCTGAGTCCAAAAATAATGTTATCATTCCCAAGCTATGTGTCTGCCTGGCGAGGACAGCTGGGTGCTGCTGAGGCTTTCAGTTGTGCACATGCTGCTTAGGCCTTATAGCGCAAGCTAGTAGCAACGCTTGCACCCTGCGGCCCACACGCCCTTGCACCCTGCAGCCCAGCAAGCTGGCCTTGCCACCCCGCATGGATGAAGCCAGCAGACCAGTACCTACAAGCTAGCCAGAACAAACTTCGGAAATGCAGCCTGGAAGGAGCACACGCAAATGATCGTGCGTGCATGTCCACACACCACCAGCGCACCCCCAGGCCGCGCCCACGGCACCCAACTTGAACAGCCATACAAGCAGGGCCAGCTGCCTAGCACGACCGCCCACTTGCATCACACCTCTCGTCAAGTTTCTCTCTGTCTTGGCTCAGCCAGCTCCCCCGGGCACACACCTTCAAGGCCCCGCAAACCACGGGGCCAGGTTGCCACAGCCATACCTCTACGCGTGCCTGCCACAACACCAACGTGTTCACGTACGCCCGCAGACAGGCGCGCAGCATGCTGTGTGTGTGCTCACATGGCCTGCCCACATGGGCTCACATGATTGGTCCATACTCTCTCATGTGGGGCCATGATGCTCACGCACAAGGGCGCCACAAGCCGAGCCGCACTGACCACGGTGCAGGCGCAGCGGCCCACCGGTGAGGCCCACAGGGTCGTTCTTTGCCTCTGCTTGCCTCGCCAGAGGTCAGGTGCCAGCCAGAAGGCTGCGGCGGGGGCACTCTGTTATGCTGGCCCGGGCGCTCCCTCGGGACTGCAGCAGCAGCAGCAGTAGCCCTCAGCGGGCGCCTGGCAGCGCGCCATGCGTGGCTGCCACCTCGGCGGCACCGCCTTTTGTGGCCACGCTCCGGCAACAGCATCAGCATCAGCAGTCGCAGCGCCTTGCCGGCCCCCCAGAGCTGCCCACCACTTTTGGGCACCCGGAGCTGCTCATTACTTCGACAGCACCGCCTTGTGGATGAGCATCATCCAGTCCGCGTAGCTGTGCATGGCCGGGCCGCGGTCCTCCATGAAGTGGGCCGCCAGATGCAGCTCAAGCGGCGAGCCCTGCGCGCAAAGGGGCCACAGGGGGAAGGCTCGGGGCAGGGGGGGGGTGTGCTGTGAGCGCTGCACCCGCTGGCTGCTGCACCATCCA
>LKMJ01007299.1_pt1 | contig 10418 bp, 13 predicted proteins | sample 643391 | NCBI WGS metagenome assembly LKMJ01 (sample SAMN04112250, study PRJNA286221) | soda lake metagenome | biome: soda lake; feature: Kulunda Steppe; material: water; isolation source: sample PL-Br10 brine of Picturesque Lake | place: Russia: Kulunda steppe | collected 2010-07
ATGGTAGCTGCCATATCCAAGAAGGCAAAACAGTGATTGGGGCTGCGGCAGGTGTCTACCACCCCAGCTCAGGCAACTCTAACTTGGTTGAATCAAATGGTGCTGGTATAACCAACACCGTAGGGAGAGCAGAACTGGCAGCTGTGGCTGCTGCTTTTGCACACGATCATATTCATATTGCCACACGCAGAATTTGGTGCTGGCAGGGTGCCTGAACAGGCAATCATAGTACAAAACAGTTGCCTCAGTACTGAGGGTGGCTGAGTAGATGGCATGCCTAAGGCTAAGCTTCATGCTGTGGTCGTTTTAAATGGGATGGCACACTGAGAAACCAGTGAATTAGGACGAGAGCAGGTCGAGGTGGGCGTCAAAGAGTGCATCTCGTGAGTCTACACTCCGATATTGGGGGTAGCTAGGGTTGAAGTCAAGCGGGGAGGCCATTTTTAGCTGAGTTACCAGAGCCCATTTTGGGAGGGTAGTATGTACATGACTTGGCAGAGCTCGCGAGTAAAAGTCCTTGATCTTCTTGCCGTGGTGCTTTCTTTCTAGCTTTGTTTTCCTAGTAAGCAGCCCTAGCAGTTCAGATGCAAGGCTTTTAGGTGCACGTGTTATGTCGTTACAGAGGTGGAGGGCTGCTCAGTGGTAGGTTTTGGCTTGCACCTAAGATGGTCTACATAACGGATCCAGAACTCACAGCTCCCGTTGGGTTGCATGTCTACTTGTGGATTTGTGGGGTGGATATCAAAGGTAACTTTATTCCATCGATCAGTGTCCAGTTTTTGAATTCAGGAGTTGGCCTTGTTTAACATGTCAAGGCCTTGTCTATTCAGGTCGTCTAAGGCTTGGTCTGCTGTAGACAGAAAGAGGCCAGGCTCATCAAACCGTGTCTCAGAATCCTTTATACACTAAAGGAGGTTGGGCAACGTGTCATTTAGCTCTTCCGGTCCCCAGGTCACATGTATGTTTTTATTTTTGTTCATCATTCAGGTGAGCACAGCCCGGGCAGGCCCAGTTGTCTTTCTTGTCAACTTCATCTCTCTGCCTTTCTGTGTAGCAGCCAGTGTTCTTAAGGCACACCCAATGGTAAGTCCGGTTGCTGACCTCACAGATGTACATGTCATTGAAGAGGGGCACATTTGTTTCAGGTTGAAGGCCAACATTATAGAAGCAAACTTCACGGCATGCATACTCAACGGCAGAGCGGGCTAGAGTGAATTGTCTTAGGTGTGAAGCCAGCCTCTTTAACGCCGAAAGGTCAGCTTGAAGGCTGCTTTTTCGGACAAGCTGCACTCGAAAAAGGCAGACTTGCATTCCATGTTGCGCAACCCCCAGCGCACGCACCCATCCCCGCTTACTGAACAAGCGTGGCAGATTTACCTAGATGATCATTTTTGTCCTCCTGGGGAGGTGCAGGACTTACGCCTCTCCCCTAGTGACATGGCTGTCCCCCTTGGCAGAGGCCAACCCCCCCCGGCTCAGCTGCTTGCAAACGGTGCTGCAACAGGCTGGTTCCCCCTCCCTGACTCCATGCCTGCTCCAGATTAGGGACCATGTGCTCTCTCCTTGCCGAGTACTTAAAGCGCTTGAAAGGTAGCTCCTCCTCTGGTTTGGATTTGGTGGCCACACCTTTTCTCAAGTACGCAGTTTGTTATATGCCTAGGGCTGAGGGTCGTGGTTTTGATGCGGTGCATGTTCTTTTGCCCCTCCTGGCCCAGCTCTTCCTGCTGTCTTTTGAGAGTGCCCGGGTTCCAGCTGATTGGAAAGTTGCAAAAATGACCCCGCGGTACAAGAAGGGCCCCATGCTTGACCCCAACAGCTATGTACAGACTGTACGCAAGTGATTCGCTCCCTGCTTACAGCTTGGTGCATATCAAAAAGCTAAATACCAGACACACAGTTTGGTTTCTACCCAGGCCGGAACACCCTACAACCCATGTTCATCCTCATGCACCTGCAGCACGCTGCCATAAAGTCAAGCAACTCTTCCAGGCTGCACACTGCTTTCATTGATTTTAAACAAGCCTATGACACTATTCCCAGACAGGCTCTTTGGTCATATTTCCGTCGCATACGCATGCCTGCGTCTCTCCTCTCTGCTCTACAAAGCCTGTATGCTAGTGACCAGTGCCCTCTACAAGACGGGCATAAAGCTGCAAGGGTTAAGCCTCCTGTGGGTGTGAAACAAGGGTGCCCTTTGTCTCCACTGCTCTTTTCGTAGTACATTCATGACATTGGTATGATTGCTGAGGGAGTGCAAGGAGCAGTTACCGGGTCAGAGGATGTGCGGGTCACGCGCATGTTGAAAGCGGATGACCTGCCTCTACTAGCTAATGCCCCTGATGCCATGCAAAGTAGGCTTGTGGTCTATGCACGCTCCAAACACCTGAACATCAACACCGAAAAATCAGAGGTGGTTCATTTCAACTCAAAGCGCGGTGCTCAGGTGCCCACTTTTATGTTAGGCGGCGCTACCTTGCAGTGCTGTGACTCGTTAAAGCACCTTGGCATGACATATCACCGGACACTCAACATGACAGCCTCGTCTGAGCATGCAGCCATACCAATGCTTGCAGCAGCTCATCGAATACATGGGTTCGTACGGGACACTGCCCTATGTGACAGACCTTTTGCTTCCCTTTGGCTAGCTAAGGCATACGTAGTTCCTGCTGGTATGTATGGCTGTCAGGTTTGGAGCTCAGGGTTTTTGCGTGAAGGTGATGTTTTTAGACCTACCCTCCAGACGTTGCATTTGAATTTCTTCAAGGGCACCCTAGCTAACTGGGCTGTACTACATGAGTTTGCGCACAAACCTCTGCAATTCTATTGGTTCAGAGCTGCCATTAGCTTTTACAACGAGTTGTTGTCCTCTGACAGTACCACTCTTAAGCAGACCCTCCATGCAGACCTGAAGCTGGTGCTTTGGGCTAAAACTCCTGGGCTTTAAATGTTTTGCGCGCCTTTTGAGGGATTGCGAGGCTGTGACACTAGTACACAAACTTTTTGCAGGGGCTTTTTATTTGTAACCCAGATTTCACTGCTGACCTGAGGTTTAGGATGGGGAAAGTGTGGAGGGACATTGCTTACATGAACCCTCTGGAAAGCGACAACGAACTGGTGACTTAACATTCTTGGTTTGCCTGTGCCCTAAGAACTTCAAGCAACTGATTCACGCACTCGGGTGCGGAATGGGGGTGCCCCCCTGATGCCTCCTCGCTATCTGCACCTTGACCTCCCTAAGCATGTTATGAGGAGTATGCGCAGGTTTTGCTTGTGAGCGCGTACTCTTGCAGTGGAATCCTCCATCTGGCGCGGCGGAAATGGCCACTGTGACAAGTGTTCCTGTGCTGCTGTTCAAATTAGGTGCATGTTGTTTCTGACTTTGTTTGTGTGCTTAGAAAAAGTACTCGTTCCTTTTCTTCCCTTTCTGCCAACCTTTTCTATGAAGGCCCCTTCTATTTTACATGCCTTGCCTACTAGTAGCCAGACTGTCTTTGATTTTCTTTCTCAACGGCACAACAAACTCTGCCATTTCATTTCGGACACTGTAATGGCATTATGGCATTATGGACTATTTTTTGGCTGGCGAAACCAGAAACTTACTGGTTGAACAAAACAATCAGCCTAAGGACCTGGCTGGCGGTTACCCTTAACTTGTAACTAGCTTTCAGACACTTCCTGTCTTCTCATATTTGTGCCTCTTTAGATTAGGTCTAGGTTGCAGGCCTTCTAGGTTTCAGCTCAGCTGCTCTCGTGCAGTGGATTCAGCTAGGCAACCTAACCTGATCAGGTCATGACCTAACCTTCCAGTAGTTGAGGCAGTGACTCAGCTTGTGAGTTGCACCACTCACCACTGAATCAAGCTCTCACCAATGGATCGCCAGAAATTATCATCAGCAGTGCTCTCTTAGATTTTCCATAACGTGCTTTAAAGTCTCAGGCGTGTGTTTTATTTGCAGGACTTCAGTGGCATCGTCAGGATAGGCTATCAGCATAGCTGCCAACTTAAAAGGTCCCAGGGAGGCAAGGCGCTTCCAAGAAGTTTGCATGTATGGTACTCCGAACAGTGTTCGGCGAACACAATCTCCGATGCAGCGGCACCAAGATGGCCCATACCTTTTGTTCACCATCATTCATCCTAACTTTTTTCTGAAGCTACAGAAACAATTGATTAAAAACGAACACAGGCAGGTTCTGAAACCCCTGACATGCGGCACTTGCCGCTGGAGTCATTACCAGCCTAACACTCCACTCTCCATCTCCAAGACGTGCCCCCTCCAGTAAAAAACAAGATTAACAAGACCCTCCTCATTTCCCGTCTACTTCTACCCTATGTAATTCCAAACAGTCAAGTGAAGTACTAGATTCGCAAAACAGTAGTCAGCGAAAGCCCTTTCAGGGGATACATTGATCTCCTTGCTATTTGCTGGGTCGATCTGCAATCTCAAACAGCCTGCAATACCAAGGACAAAGCAAGCAAAAGGTCATGTAGGTAGATCATTGTGAACCTGAGGGCCTGACTTGTCTAAGGGGTTCTATCATGATGGCTTGCGATGAAGTAAGTGATTTGCCCACAACATGCTAGCTTCTGGAGATAGCTAGTTTCCTCTTGCCTCCATGCATGGTAAGTAGAACTAGTGCAAAAGCCTTAGGCAAAAAGCAAGGTGATGAATTCGCCTAAGGGTTGTGCAATTAACCAGCACCCAATTTCTTATTATGCTGCCCTGCTGAATCATCCAGCCATCCCATCCACCCTCTTCGGAAGCTAGTCAGGCTTCCTGGTGCTGATCAGCTTGAAAGCATGACTGGAGCAGGACGAAGTGGCTTCCTACCAGTGAGCGTGAAGAAGCCTAAACTAGATAGGAATCCAGCAAGGAAGCCGTTGAAAGGAAAGGAGCCCACGAGCAACATGTAGACAAGCTGCATTCACCAAAATAGTGGACGGGGAAAGGTTACATCTGAGAATGGACGTTAAATGTAATTCGAGTGCAGACGGGTATGTCCTGTGTTGGCCGACAACATGTAAACACATGCACACACTTACATGACCTCGGGGGGGGGATCACTCAAGCTGCCGCCTAAGTTGGATTTACATGCATGTGCGATTGTGCATGTTTGAACGTGTGCGCGTGTTTGTGCTCTTCCGTGCGTGCCCGTCTGTGTTTGTGCTTGCTTCCGTGTGTGTGTGTGTGTGTGTGTGTGTGTGTGTGTGTGTGAGCATGTGTTTCATGTGCGCACGCGCGCGTGATTGTATGCATACACGCATGCGTGCGCGGATTTACTTTGACATTCGTGCGCGCCTGTGTGCATACGCGCATGTGCAAGTGTGCGTGCTGCGTCTGCACACGAGCGTGTATGTAAGTGTGAGCATGTATTTGTATGTGTGCGCAGGGATATGCATGTGGGCTGGCACGCAAGCGTTCGAGATTGCTCCGTCCAGAACCCAGTTCAAGCTCACTGACGAGTCTTGCTGTTAAGTTTTTGTCATAAAGCAAGCCCATTGCTCACAATGTGGCAAAGTAATCCTGCAAGGCTAGCTTAGGATGTATGTTGCAATCCTGGTATCCAGGGTGGTATCCAGGATGGACTTCCACATAGCGTGGAAACAGCATGCCGTTGCAGTGATTATCATAGTCCTGGCTAGTGCAGACAAACCTGTACAATGGCTGTAGCCAGTGAGTACACCAGGAAGGCATCCAAAACCTGCGATCATGATTGCAATTGATGATTGTTTGGAGCTAGGGAGGCCCAGGGAATGAGCTGGGTGAACTGCAGCATGTGCCGGGAGTCATACATGCACGTGTGCTGCTTGATACAAAGAAGCTTGATTACCTTCACACGAGTAGGGGTCTTCTGGTACTCAGCCTTGAAGGCTTTGATGACCTCTACCGAGGACATCTTATGCTTGGATTCCCTTTAATTATTTTACTTCACAATATCAGCAAGATTGCAAACAAAGACCAGCTGTCTCACCAAATCTCCTGAGCAATAAGCAATTTTGGTTAACAGTTAACTTGAATATACCAATTCCGGGAAGTTATTAAAGATATGTACGGGCCGCGGACCATGGAGTAGCAACATGCTCGAAGCTCTCCACCTTAGGCAGCTCCAGTGTAGGGTAAACTCATTCTAGGCTTGTGACCCAAACAGGTGTGTCTATGTGCATGCACATGCAGTGAGCATAATGCATGAGAGAGGCAGCACTTCATTACGTACCTGCAGGCTCACTCACGCAGTTTATGTGCGTTGCGTTGCATCAGTTTCCGTTGTCTGATGCATATGAATGATGCATGGACATGAGAAATGCGGGCTCCTGCCAAAAAGAAAAAAGTATAAACAGGTTTCAACAGGTGGATCCTCTATTTTGGTGAGGTCCTGTCATGTACAAGCACACTCAGTACACTTTCTGAAGTTTCTTTGTATCCTCTTCAATAGGTACGGCTGTGAGTGAAATCAGATCGGCCCGCAAGCAGGCACACATGCATGCATGAGCAAGCAGCAGACCAGCTCACACAGAAACAAACTGCAGCCCGCCCTGTCGCACGATGCACAGCCAACATACAGCAGGAAGCACTCTGTGTTGTGGACATACCATGTGTGTGTATGTTTAGCATGTGTGTTTGCGCAGTATGCTTGGCACACACGCATGTGCGTACGCGTACGCCGCCCTGTACTCGCAGGCTCCGTATGGCGCAAAAGAAGTCGATCGACGAGATATGGCGGGAGCTGAACGCCCGGCCCGGGCCACGCAAGTCCTCCATCCCCACGGGCATCCCCGGTGTCCCCGGCATCACCTCTTCCTCGACCACCAAGCCCAGCGCAAGTGCAGCTGCCGCCGCCAAGCTCGTGCCCCCCAGCCTCATCCAGGTCGCTGGTGAGAATGGTGCGGGCAAGCCCGTGTCTGACAGCGTGCGTCGGGCAGCCGCCAGCTACGACCCCGCGCGCGCCGGGCTCAGCCAGGAGGAGGTGGCGGCGTATATGGGGGGCATCCAGCGCCTGGTCAACTGCCTGAGTGACCCGGACCGCGGCACACGCAGGTGAATGATGGAATGAACAGATTTGTGGTCAAGAACGTGCGCGCGGGGCTGGTTAGCTGCCTGAGCAGCAACCCGGTCTGCCACAAACACAGGTGCATATAGACCAAATGCATGGGTTTGTGGTCAAAACGGTGCCCGCCGCAGGTAGGACCGCAGGCAAAGGCCTCTGGAGAGGGCTGAGTGGGTATGAATGCCTTGGATGCTTTTGCCCTCCCTTGCTTGTGCATGGCATATTGTGTCCATATATATGCCTGTTGAGATGGGCTGCTACAGTTGGCAAGATCTGGATGGATGCTTGGGTGTTTTTGCCCCCTTTTGGTTGCGTGGTATGCTGTGTCCATGTATATGCCTGTTGAGGTGGGCTGCTACAGTGTGTGAGCTGGTTTGCTCTGAACAGCATTACAGATAAATACGCGCGCTTGCACAGCAATGCCACAAGGAGTGCTTGCGTACTATCTTACTTGGAGTGATGCAGACTGTGTAAGAAAGTCATGCTGAGCTACCCCCCAGTAAGCTTGGCCTCAGTAAGCTTTTGGTCCATGTATGCCTGTTGAGGCGTCCTCTGTGAGTCCTTGGATGCGTACACGTGATAAGGGCAGCCGGCGAGCAGCGTGCATATGCTCAGGGTCGCGCAAGCACACCACGCTCGCACGCAAGCAGCTTTCTTGAGCGCGCTTGTTTGTACACCATGAGCTGTGCACGACCTGCCCGCGCCTCAGCAACCTGGCGCGACAGGAAGCAGCACATGCTGCTCAGTAACTTGGGAGGTGTCCCTGCCTGCCCTCCTGCACGTGCGTGCGCGTGTGTGCGTGTGTAAGCAAGCATCCCCCAGCCTGCGGGCGCAGCCGCGCGCCCTCCAGGAGTGCAATGTGTGGATGTGCCCCTCTGTTGCCCGCTTTTGCAGGCAAGCAGCCTCCAGCCTCCAAACAAAGCTGGTGCGTGGCGACGCGTCTGCGCCAAAGGCGAGCCCCCAGATGCTGCAGGCACTGGTGTGTGGGCCCCTGCTCGTGCCCCTGGTGGGCATGCTGGGCGACACGGTGGAGAAGTGCAGGTGGGGCGCAGCGGCAGCAGCGGCTGGTTGCTTGCATGTGGGCGGGCAGGTTGGGGGCGGCTGTGGGGGGGGCGCGTGGGTCCGAGCTGGTGTGTGTGCGTGAGAGGACTTTAAAGGCAGGGGGGCAGGAAGTGCTGGCTGAGTGCCTCCCTGCCAAAGCAGTGTGCTGGGTGGGCAGTGCATCGTTCGAAGCACGTGCGGGCCAAGCGCTGCAGCATTGCAACAATGCGCCGACCGACCGCTGCAGCGTTTAGAACACGCGCTGGCTGATCACCGCAGTGTTCAGGTCAAGTGCCGCTCGAGCGCACCAGCTGCTCAGGAGTTGTGCGACGTGCTCTTATCCCTTGTCCATGTGCGCCCACAGGCATGTAGAAATGTGTGCCTGCTCTTTTCACGCGGACTGTGACCTTTCTGTACAGCCCAGCCCAACTTGCGTGTGGTGCTGAAAGGAAAGGTTGTCTGGAAGCGAAAAGTTCGTGGACTGGATTGTCTGCTGGTGGTCAGGTCTGGTGCATCTAACAGAGAGGAAGCCATTGCGCCCTTGTACGCGCGCAGGGTGGTGGCCGTGGAGCTGTTGGTGCATTCCGTGCCTTGCATGACTGACATCAGCCCCCTGCTGCCGGTACTCATGCCGGAGCTGCTGCGTCGCATGGGCAACCTGCCTGTGGTGGAGCAGGCGGTGCGTGTGTGCATGTGTGTTGCATGTAGTGCCCGGCATCAGCCCCCTGCTGCCGGTGCTCGTGCCAGAGCTGCTGCGCGGCATGGGCAACCTGCCTGTGGTGGAGCAGGCGGTGCGTATGTGCATGTGTATTGCATGAGATGACTGACATCAGCCCCCTGCTACCAGTGCTCATGCCGGAGCTGCTGGGTTGCATGGGCAACCTGCCTGTGGTGGAGCAGGCAGTGCGCAAGTGTGCATGTGTGTTGCATGTAGTGCCCGGCATCAGCCCCCTGCTGCCGGTGCTCATGCCAGAGCTGCTGCGCTGCATGGGCAACCTGCCTGTGGTGGAGCAGGCGGCACATGCGTGCACCTTGGGTGTGCCGTGCTGTGCACGTGCATGTGGGTATGTGGGTATTTGTGGGTGTATGTGGGTGTGTATGTAAGAATTGAAGGGTGTGTATGGGTGTGCATGTGGGCAGGGGCGTGTGGTTTGGTGTGCCGGGGCGCTGATGTGCATGTACTTGAGTGCTCATTTGCTGACCTTTCCTTGGGGCTCTCTGTTATGCCAACCAATCCTTGGGGCTCTCTGTTATGCCAACCAATCCTTGGGGCTCTGTTATGCCAACCAATCCTTGGGGCTCTCTGTTATGCCAACCAATCCTTGGGGCTCTCTGTTATGCCAACCTTTCCTTGCAACTCCCTGTGGCCTGCCCATACTCGCTTGGCCTGTGCCCACCCTTACTGGGTCTCGGCGTTTTCCTGTACCTGATCTGCCACTACTTGCTGCGCGCCCGTCCACAATAAACACCCAAGAACTGCTGTCCATCAAACCCAACAACCGCTGTCCACCCAGCCCAACAACTGCGGTCTATCCTTGTCCGTACTACTATGCGCATCCTTTTGCACCCGCGCACTGCGGAGCAAATCCGCCTGCGTGTGTCCAGCCCGCACGGTTGAGGCACGCCCATCATTCAATACACCCGCCTGTGCATGCCGCACATGCGCTGCGCAGCAGACCCGCCGGCATGTCTTGCCAGCCAGCGCTGTGGCAGCGCATGCTTTGCTGCTGCTGCTGCTGCTGCTGCTGCTGCTGCTGCTGCTGCTGCTTCTGCGTTGTGAAGGAAGGCCTGCCCGCGTCTGCTGCTCATATGCGCAGGAGGAGGTCCGCCTGGGATTGACCAACCTCGTTGCCGCCCTGCTCCAGCATAGGGAGTGCGCGGAGCTGCCTGTATACACCCAAGACTTCTGCGCATTCCTGTGCAGGTGCGCACCGTGCGTCGTGCTCTGTGCCGGCCGCTGCCGCAGCCCTCCAGGCTGGCCCGCAGCTCATCATGCTTGCATGGGCCCGCTGGTCCGCTGGCTGCACACGCGGTGTGCAGCTACGTGCCGCTGCAGCGCCTGGGGCCGGTGCAAGATGTGCGACTCTGTGCACAGCTGGGCAACTTTGTGCACAGCTGGGTGTCGCTGCAGCCCTTGACGCTGCTGGCCCACAGCTCATCGCGCCTGCTTGGTCATGGCTCACCGCGAGGGCGCGGCTGTGTGCGGCTGTGTGCGGCTGTGTGCGGCTGTGTGCGGCTGTGTGCGGCTGTGCGCGGCTGTGTGCGGCTGTGTGCGGCTGTGTGCGGCTGTGCGCCGCTGTGTGCGGCTGTGCGCGGCTGTGTGCGGCTGTGTG
>LKMJ01007301.1_pt1 | contig 10418 bp, 8 predicted proteins | sample 643391 | NCBI WGS metagenome assembly LKMJ01 (sample SAMN04112250, study PRJNA286221) | soda lake metagenome | biome: soda lake; feature: Kulunda Steppe; material: water; isolation source: sample PL-Br10 brine of Picturesque Lake | place: Russia: Kulunda steppe | collected 2010-07
ACCCGGTGTTTCACGGCGATACGATTCGCGTGGAGTCGACGGTCACCGACAAACGCGAGACCAGCGATGGTGATCGGGGCGTCGTGACGATGGCTGTGGAGGTGTTCAACCAGGACGACGACCTCGTCTGTTCGTTCTCGCGGACCGTCCTCTCGCTCAAACGGGCGACCATCGAGGACGGCGAGTAGTCACTCGAGATGTGGTGCTCGGTTCGTCTCTGCCCTCACCGTTCAGCGCAGAGAAGAGCAGACGGTCGAACAACCGGCAGGTTACCTAAAATTAGGCGCTAAGGCCCCTTCCTCAAGGAGCAACGGAGGGACCGAAGCGACCGAGTAGCGTTCACGAGAACGGAGTTCTCGTTCGCACATCAGAAATCGCCGATTTCTGAGGACGCAGTAGGGCGGGGATACAGCGCCGCCATCGTCTCACATACACCCTGCAACGACCGACCCACAGGCCCACCGACACGTTTATTAGTCCCGACAATGTATCTACATTGTACATGGAACAGTTCACAATCAACGGCCACGAAGTTGTGGACGGCGACGTGAAAGCCACCGGCAACGGCGCTCACGTCTACGTCCCGAAACGATGGCGTGGCGCGGACGTGAAAGTCGTCCGTACTTCTGACCCCGACGACGAATAGATGAACTACAACTACAGGTATCGGCTAACCCCGTCTGACGACCACCGCGAACGATTAGCGTGGACTGTCGATACCTGTAGGCAGGTCTACAACCATTTCCTCCACCGCCTCAACCGCCACGGCGATACCTCGTCGTACTCCGAGCAGAAGCGTCTGCCGGACCTGAAAGACTGGTGGACTGACCTGCGAGACGTTCACTCGAAGGTGTTGCAGAAAGTCGTCCAGCGGTTGTACGACAACCTTTCAACGCTCAAAGGACGGAAGCAGAACGGCTACAGCGTCGGGGAGTTGAAGTGGAAACCACCGGGCGAGTACCAATCGTTCACCTACAGTCAGTCCGGCTTCAAACTCAAAAACACGAGTGGTCGGACCCGACTGTGGCTCTCGAAGATTGGTGACATTCCCATCACATTCCACCGCGACCTGCCCGACGACGCCACCATCAAGACCGTCACGGTCAAACGCGAACCCACCGGCAAGTGGTACGCTATCCTCGGCATCGAAACCTCTGACGACCCACCCGAGAAACCTGACGAAGTGACCGACGCGGTTGGCATCGACGTGGGTATCCTAAAATACGTCCACGACAGCGACGGGACTGCCGTCGAGTCGCCCGATCTTTCCAACGAACGTGAGCGGTTAGAACGCGCACAGCGTAACCTATCGCGGAAGGAACACGGCTCGAACAATTGGGAGAAGCAGCGCAAGACGGTCGCTCGACGCCACGCTGACCTGAAGCGCAAGCGTCGAGACTTCTTGCACAAACTCTCGGCTTACTACGCTCGCGAGTTCGATCTTGTAGCGGTCGAGGACTTGGACGCGAAGGGACTGGTCGAACTTCCCGGCAACTCTCGGAATCGAGCTGGGGCGTCATGGGGGACGTTCCTGCGAATGCTCGAATACAAGTGCAAGCGGGAAGGTACGCACTTCGTCGCCGTGGACCCCCGAGGCACGACCAAAGAGTGCGCGTCATGTGACGCCGAGACGGACAAGCCGTTGTGGGTGCGTGAACATTCATGTCCGTCGTGTGGGTTCGAGGCAGACAGAAACGCGAATGCGTCATGGAACATCCTTTCTCGCGGTATCGAAGAAGTAGGGACGGGCTGTCCCGAATCAACGCCTGTGGAGACTGCGCTCCCTACGGACACTGATTCGGTGTCTGCAAAGCGCGTCGTGGAAGCAGGAAGCCCCACCCCCAAGGAGCGAACCGCGTCAGCGGTGAGCGAGTAGGGTGGGGAGGAAGTCACTGTTCGTAGGCGGGAATCCCCGTGAGGTCCTGGCCGAGGACGAGCGTATGGATGTCGTGGGTCCCTTCGTAGGTGTAGACCGTCTCGAGGTTCGCCATGTGGCGCATCGGCGAGTAATCGCTCGTGATGCCGTTGCCGCCGAGCATCTCACGGGCGATTCGGGATTGATCCCGGGCCATCCGGACGTTGTTGCGTTTGGCCATCGAGACGTGTTGTGGCCGGAGGTCCCCCCGTTCTTTCAGTTCGGCCAGCCGGTACGCCAGCAACTGTGCCAGGGTGATCTGGGTCGCCATCTCCGCCAGTTTGTCCTGTTGGAGTTGGAATCGCGCAATCGGCCCACCGAACTGATCTCGATCCTTCGCGTACGCTCGAGCGGTTTCGAAACAGTCTCGAGCGGCCCCAACGGCTCCCCAGGCGATGCCGTAGCGGGCCTGGGTGAGACACGACAGCGGCCCTTTCATGCCCTCGACTCCGGGCAACACGTTCTCCTCGGGGACGCGGACGTCGTTGAGGCCGATTTCGCCCGTGATCGACGCTCGCAGCGAGAGTTTCTCGGTGAGTTTGTTCGTCGAAACGCCGTCGCGGTCAGTCTCCACCAAGAAGCCACGGACGGGGTCGTCCTCGCTCGAGCGGTCTCTGGCCCAGACGATGGCGACGTCGGCGATGGGTGAGTTCGTGATCCAGGTTTTCGAGCCGTTCAGGATGTAGCCGTCCGCATCGCGTTCGGCGTACGTTTCCATCGCCGATGGGTTCGAGCCGTGTTCGGGTTCAGTGAGGCCAAAACAGCCCACAGCCTCGCCCGCGCCGAGTTTGGGAAGCCACTCCTCTTTCTGGCCCTCGCTCCCGTAGGTGTGAATCGGATACATCACGAGTGCACCCTGGACGGAGGCCATCGATCGCAGCCCAGAATCACACGCCTCGAGTTCCTGCATCAACAATCCGTAGGCCGTCTCCGAGACGTTCGGTGAGCCATATCCCTCGAGGTTGGGGGCGTAAAATCCCATCTCACCCATCTCGGGGATGAGATCCGTTGGGAAGGTTCCTGCCTCGTAGTGTGCAGCGATATCCGGGCGCACCTCGTTGTCGACGAACTCCCGGGCGGTATCGCGGATCAATCGCTCTTCTGCCTCGAGTTCTTCTTCGAGGGAGACGTAATCGAGCATACCTGTGACTGTGCGCTGCCCCATGAAAAACGCTCCCATCCGGACGCAAAAATTGCCTCTGTCGACCCTTACGTCTCTGCTCCTGTCTCACTCGAGTTGGTCTCTTCTGGGTCCTCGGTGGCTACTGGATCGAACCGCTCGAACCAGCGAAGCAGCTCCTCGAAGCGGTGGATTGCCCGCTCTGGATCGCCGACGTTGTGATGTTCGTCCTGATAGACGACGAGTTTGCTCGGCACACCTCGTTTCTTGAGGCTGACGTACAATTGCTCCGATTGTGAGGGGGGACATCGCCAATCGTGTTCGCCTGCTGTGAGCAACAACGGCGTCTCGATGTCGGCCACGTCGTCGATGCTCGAGGCACTGGCGTACCCTTCGGGATTCTCCCAGGGAAGCCCATAGTCGCTCTCCCACCAGTTGTGGGAGTCGTCAGTGCCGAAGGCGGCGGACATGTCGTAAATACCGTGTTCTGCGGCGGCCGCAATGAACTGGTCCGTCTTCGTGATCGCGAAGGCCGTGTTGACACCGCCCTGGGAGAACCCGGTGCAGTAGAGCCGATCGGGGTCGGCCCAGCCCCGGTCGATCGCCGTCTCGACTGCCGCCAGAATGTCCTCGACCTCGATGGAGTTCCAGCGTCCACGGAGTGCCTCACAGAAATCCCGGCCGTAGGACGTGCTGCCACGGTAATTCGGCTTGAGCACCACGTATCCACGGCTCGTGAACACTCGATCCTGGAACGAAAACTGTGGTTGATCGAACGACATCGGCCCGCCGTGAATCGAGACGACGAGTGGTTGTTCGACTGGTGTCTCCGGATCGCTCTCGGGTGGGAAGTACGCGATCGCCTCGATCTCGGTCCCGTCATCGCTTTCGTAGGTTACTCGAGCACAGCTGTGGTCGGGCCAGGACTCGAGGAGGTCGTCGTTGAGGGCCGTGACGCGCTCGAGTGTCGCTTCTTCGCCCGTCACCTCGAGTGCGGAGGCTGGTGCGACGAAACAGTCGACGCCATCTTCGGGATGGCTGAGGATCGTTGCGAGGACACCATCCGCGTGGGCGTACCCCTGCAGACCCCGGTCACGCCCCTGGACGTCGAACGCCCGGTGACAGCCGGAACCGTCTGCCTCGGCGAGGGCGAGCCGTGACTGTCCACGGTCGCCGATTCCGACCAGCAGCGTCTCGTCGTCGAGCCAGCGGGGCCCCGTACGCATGAGCGTGCGATCCAACTCGCCGGTGACCGACCAGTGAGTCTCGAAATCGGTGACGTAGCATTCGGCGGGGACGTACCAGTTGTCGCTGTCGCGGGCGCTGTAAGCCACTCGAGTCCCGTCGGGTGACCACCGCGGACTGGTGATGGCGCGGGTGCCGTCGGTCAGTCGCTCGAGGCCGGTGCCGTCCGGGCTGATCGTATAGAGGTCGGCAATCTGGGTGTCGTCCGGATCGTCGGTTCGATTCGAGCGAAAGACGACTCGCGAGCCGTCGGGTGCCCACCGTGGCTGGAGGCCACCGGCTTCGGTCACGAGCCCCCCACCGTCGTGGGCCGCGTCGAGGCGCGTGCTCGAGCGATCAGCACAGTCAACGACAAAGAGGTACGTACGGACGGTGTCGAGCCAGCCGGCGCCATCGTACTTGTGCTGGAGTCGCTCGGTTTCGATCGGCCCACCCTCTTTGCGTTGCTCGAGGGTTTCTCCTTCCTCGTCAGTGGGATCTCGAGCGGCGACGACGACGCGGTCACCAGCGGGCCCCCAATCGAAGTCGCTGACGCCGTGGTCGAACGTGGTGAGCTGTCTGGCGTCCCCGCCGCGCTCGAGGTCGAACACCCAGAGCTGTGGCTTGGGTTCGTCGTCGCCGTTGGTATCCGTCTCTTCGTCCTGATTTTGGTCACCTGCAACGGCGAGTGAGACGTCCTCCTCGCGTGCAGCGATGAATCCGAGCCTCGAGCCATCGGGACTGAACCGTGGTGACCGAGCGTCGGAGGCACGGGTGAGGCGGTACGGGTCGTCGCTCCCATCGGTCGGGACGATCCAGAGCGTGTGTCGCATTTCGTCCTCGTCGCGGTCGGCTTCCCGAAGCCGAAAGACGAGTCGCCTGCCGTCCGGAGAGAGTGTCAGTGCGGATGGCGTCCTGAGTGCGTCGTAGTCCTCGAGGGCAACGGCCATACAGTCAGCGGGGAGGGAACGTGCTTGAAACTGATGGGTTGCGGTCGCTCCCGAACTCGTGGCCTGACCAAAACCTATATGAATTTAGGCCTGCCTAAACTCTGTCAATGGACGCGCCTGCACAGCACGACGATGACGACCCTCACGCTGCCGTCACCACGGGTGAGACGGCACCACTCGACGAGTTGGTGACGTGCCACACGACCAGGCCTGGAAAAGCGGTGTTCACCGAACGGAATAACTCCGACGCCTGGATCGCGACCGATTGTGTCGTCGATCTCGAACGATAGCACCTGCCTTCTCTCTCCCCTGGGCGCAGAAACATCGATGTTCCCCCTCGAGTCGGCTGTTTTCTACGACGCCGAGTCTCGAGAGTCGTCGGAATTGAGAGTCGGGCGGCTCGGGAAAAATCCCTCGTCACACGGGGCTCGGTGGGGGTAACATGTCGTCACCGCCGCCCAGCGTGCACTATGCTGTCGACCGTTTTCGGTCTATCGTTTTATCGGCAGTCAAGGAGAATCCCTCGGGGCTTGACCCCGAGTATGAATCCGACAACGCGGGTACAAACCATTAAATAGACACATTCCGTAATCAACAGACAGCGATGGAACACAGCCACCGTTACCGCGCTTACCCAAGCGACGAGGTAGCGATGGTTGCTGAACATCATATCAACGTTCATCGCCAACTTTACAATCACGTCCGTTGGGACTACACGAACAATCCCAACGACGACAAGCCGAGCGAGTTCGGCCAGAACAACAAGCTTCCCGAGTGGAAGCGCAAATGGCCTGTGTTCGCAGAGCTTCACTCGAAAGCCGCTCAAGCCACCGTCGCACGCTTCCACGTCAACCTCTCGAACCTTCGCAAGAAGAAGGAGAAGGGATACAATGTCGGGTGGCTCAAGCGACAATCACCCGCCGAGTACCGAAGCGTTACGTACAACCAGTCCGGCTTCGACCTCGATAACAAGAGGGGCCGACACGGATACGCCTACGTGCGTTTCAGCAAAATCGGGTGGATGAAAATCCGATACCATCGACCACTTCCCAAACACGCCACCATCAAAGAAGTCACGGTGAAAAAAGAAGTGACGGGAGACTGGTTCGTCTCGTTCAGTCTCGAAACTGACGACGAACACGTTCCCGAGAAACCCGCCTTAGATACGCTTGACGCAAGCAACAGCGTAGGCATTGACCTCGGCATTCTGAACTACATCCACACCAGCGACGGCACAACAGTGGATTGGGTCGACCTCCAAGAGGAGTACGAACGACTCTGCCGAGAACAACGCAAACTCTCTCGGAAAGTACACGGCAGCCAGAACTACGAGAAACAACGTATTAAAGTCGCTAAGGTGAAGCGAAAGATTCGTCGCAAAGTGCTGGACTTCCAGCACAAGTTGACGACGTGGCTCGTCAAGACGTATGACGCGGTGTTTGTCGAAGATCTGAACGTAGCGGGGATGCTTCAGAGCGATGGGAACGCTCAGAACAAACACGACGCGGCGTGGCGACAATTCATCACACTGCTTGAATACAAAGGCGATTTGCACGGCACTCACGTTGTTCAGGTGCCTGCTCGTGGTACGACAAAGGAGTGTGCGTGTTGCAGGGTGGAGACGGCGAAGCCTATCTGGGTTCGTGAACACTCGTGCCCAGCGTGTGGGTTTGAGACAGACCGGGATGCGAATGCGTCGATGAATGTTCTGAAGAGAGGCTTTTCTGAATTAGGGCTGGGATGGCCCGAATCCACGCCTGTGGAGACTGTGACCGCTGTGGATAGTGCTAATTTTCAGCGAGTATCTGCAAGTCACGTCGTGGAAGCAGGAAGCCCCGAGGCTTGACCTCGGGGTGATTCACCGGCCAGCGTTCCCTGCTGTACGAGGGTGGGGTGTCTCATGTGCTGTCCAGATCAGCGCTCGAGTGCCGTCCTCAACGAGTCGAATAGGGAGAAACACCTTTAGGACATCCTCGCAATTTTTGCCGTATGGAGTTGGGCACCGGGTTGTTCACCTGTCAGCGACGGCCGGACGACGATCGCTCGATGACTGCACTCTACGACGAGGTCCTCGAGTTGGGACGCGCTATCGACGACGCCGGTCTCGACAGTGCCTGGGTTTCCGAACACCATTTCGCCGAAGACGGCTACCTCTCAGCGACCATGCCCACCCTGGGTGCCCTCGCCGCGGCCACGACGGACATCGAAATCGGGACCTGCATCGCCCTCGCACCCCTGTACGATGGGATCCGACTGGCCGAGGACGCGGCGACCGTCGACCTGCTGTCGGACGGGCGACTCACCCTCGGGCTCGCCATCGGTTCGAACCCACGAGAGTTCGACGCCTTCGGTGTCCCCCGCGAGGAACGCGTCGAGCGCCTCGAGGAGCAAGTCAATCTTTGTCGAGCTGCCTGGTCAGACGGGGCACTCGAGTACGAGCCAACGTTTCACGACGTGTCCCCGTCGGTGTCGGTGACGCCAACACCCGACCGTGACATTCCGATCATGCTCGGTGGAAAGGCCAAGCCGGCCGTTCGTCGGGCAGCTCGTCTCGCCGACGGCTGGTGTGCCCCCTCGTCGCTGTCGCTCGGGGGACTCGAGAAACGCGTCGAGGATATTCGGCAGGTCAGGGAGGCGGCGGGCCTCGACGACGAGTTCACGATCTACGTGATCGTCCACGGCTTCGTCGGCGATTCACGCGAAGATGCCTGGGAAACCATGCGTGAGGGGTACTTCTACATCCAGCGGCGATACGCCGAGATATTTTCGGGGAACGCCGTCGCCGAACTGGACGACGAGCGGAAACAGGAACTCAAAGACCAGGCGATCTTCGGCACGCCCGAACAGGTCACGGCCGAACTCGAGACCTACGGTGACGTCCTGGGCGATGACATCCACGTCATCTTCCGGACCTACCATCCCGGGACGGAGACGGACGCCATGCTCGAGTGTATCGATCGACTCGGTGCCGAGGTGGCCCCGAATCTCTAACGGAACCGCCGACCCACCTACTCGTTCACTTTCACCCTCGTCACCGAACTCCTTTAATCGATGCCGCGCAAGAACGGGTAGATGACGCGGGTGATACACACGGGCGACACCCATATCGGGTACCAGCAGTACAACCGCCCCGAGCGACGAGCGGACTTTCTCGAGGCATTTCGGACCGTCGCCGACGACGCGATCGAGGACGACGTGGCCGCACTGATTCACGCCGGCGACCTCTTTCACGACCGGCGGCCGGGCCTCGTCGATCTGCAGGGAACCGTCGAGATTCTCCGTACACTCCGGGACGCCGACGTCCCGTTTCTCGCCGTCGTCGGTAATCACGAAGGCAAACGCGACGCCCAGTGGCTCGACCTCTTCGAAGACCTCGGCCTCGCCACCCGTCTCGGGGCCAAGCCGGTCGTCGTCGAGGACGTCGCGTTCTACGGTCTCGACTTCGTCCCTCGCTCGAGGCGGGCGGACCTGGCGTACGACTTCGATGCGGTTCCCGAGTCGGCCAATCACGCGGCACTGGTCAGCCACGGCCTGTTCGAGCCGTTCGCCCACGCCGACTGGGACACCGAAACCGTCCTCGAGGAATCCGCCGTCGAGTTCGACGCCATGTTACTCGGGGACAACCACAAACCGGACACCGCGGACGTCCTTGACACCTGGGTAACCTACTGTGGCTCCACCGAACGAGCGAGCGGGAGTGAGCGTGAGGACCGCGGCTACAACCTCGTGACCTTCGAAAACGAGGTGACCATCAGCCGACGCGCGGTCTCGAGCGCCCGCGACTTCGTCTTCGTCGACGTCGAACTCACCGCCGACGAGGGCATCGACCGCGTCCAGGAACGAGTCAGAGAACACGACCTCGAGGATGCCGTCGTGATCGTCACGGTGACGGGTGAGGGTCGGCCGATCACGCCCGCAACCGTCGAGGAACTCGCCCGGGAACGCGGCGCGCTCGTCGCTCGAGTCAACGACCGCCGACAGATCGCCGACCCGGACGAGGACGTCTCCGTGAGTTTCGCCGACCCCGACGACGCCGTCCGCGAACGAGTGCGCGAGATGGGACTCAGCACGGCCGCCCTCGAGATCGACCGGACCGTTCGAGACGGTGAACTCGCGGATGCCAACGTCCGAGGGGCCGTCGAACGCCGCGTGAGGGAGTTGCTCGAGGGCGAAGACGACGCAGCGTTCGAACAGGCACCCACTCGAGACCCCGAGACGGTGACGACGGTGGCCGATGCGCTCTCGGAAGACGATGGAGGTGAAACCGCAGCGGACGCCCCAAACACTGCGGCGGAATCGTCTGTGACGAGCGAGGCTGCCGACGGTGCAGTACCTCGAGACGCCAACGCCGAAGACGAAGACGAGCCCGAGGATGTACAGCCAGATGAGCCCGCGAACACGACGTCACTGGGTGATTTCTCGTGAGAGTTACTAGCCTCTCGCTTCGCAACTTCAAATGCTACGGCGAGGCCGAACTCGGCCTCGAGAACGGCGTGACCGTCGTCCACGGCGTCAACGGCAGCGGTAAATCGACGTTGCTCGAGGGCGTCTTTTTCGCCCTCTACGGCTCGAAAGCCCTCGACGATCGAACCCTCGGTGACGTCATCACGACCGGGGAGGACGAAACCGAGGTCGAACTCTCGTTCACCCACGCAGGGGTCGACTACCACATCCATCGCGTCGTCAAACGCCGGGGCGACCGTGCGACGACGACGACGTGCATCCTCGAGACGCCCGACGGAGACATCGAGGGGGCACGCGACGTTCGTGGCGAGGTCACTCGCCTGCTCCGGATGGACACCGACGCCTTCGTCAACTGTGCATACGTCCGCCAGGGCGAGGTCAACAAACTGATCCACGCCTCCCCGCGGGAACGCCAGGACATGATCGACGACCTCCTGCAACTCGGGGCCCTCGAGGAGTATCGCGAACGGGCGAGTGAGGCCCGATTGGGTGTCAAAGATGTCCTCGACCGCCAGGAAGGCCGACTCGAGCAACTGCGCGAGCAGATTGACACGAAAGAGGCGAAGAACCTCCACGAGCGACTGAACGGACTCGAGAGTCGCCGAAACGAGCTTATTGAAGAAATCGAAGAGTACGACACACACCGGCAGGCGGCCGAAGAAACCCTCGAGTCTGCGCGTGACACCCTCGAGCGTCACGAAGAGACCCAGGAAGAGATACAGGAACTGACCGAAGAAATCGACTC
>LKMJ01007197.1_pt1 | contig 10416 bp, 18 predicted proteins | sample 643391 | NCBI WGS metagenome assembly LKMJ01 (sample SAMN04112250, study PRJNA286221) | soda lake metagenome | biome: soda lake; feature: Kulunda Steppe; material: water; isolation source: sample PL-Br10 brine of Picturesque Lake | place: Russia: Kulunda steppe | collected 2010-07
TTTCTAAATTTGTAAGAGGGGTGCATACATCATATTCCATCCGACATTCGAGTTTGATGACGAAATTCGGGCTGGCGGGGGGAGATCCGGCGTATATAGCGCCTGGAATATAGCGCAATATAGCGCTGTATCGCTATATAGCGCTATATATTTTTCCATATAGCGCTATACGCCGACCCCTACACATCGTGCACTGCCTAACATAATGCCCGCGCGCCCTCCGCAGGCTGTCTGGCTGTCTTACATGCAGGCACGCACACTGCAGTCTGTCTTCTTACATAATGTAATGCACCCGCGCGCACCGCATGCTGTCTTACATAATGCACCCGCTCACACACAGGCTGTCTTACATAATGCACCCGCGCGCACCGCAGGCTGTTTTACATAATGCACACATACACACACCTGCCGCCCCAGGAGCGCCTCCCTCTGCTGCTTCTCCGCCTCCAGCACGCGCTTGGTCTCCATGAGGCGGCTGTTGGTCTGCTCCAGCACCCTGTTGGTGACCTGTCACGTGAGGCAGGCACAGTCAAAACGTTTAAATGTGTTGGTCTGCTCCATCACCCTCTTGGTGACCTGTCACGCGCGGCAGGCACCGTCAAAACATTTAAATGTGTTGGTCTGCTCCACCACCCTGTTGGTGACCTGTCACGCGTGGCAGGCACCGTCAAAACATTTAAATGTGTTGGTCTGCTCCACCACCCTGTTGGTGACCTGTCACGCGTGGCAGGCACCGTCAAAACGTTTAAATGTGTTGGTCTGCTCCACCACCCTGTTGGTGACCTGTCACGCGTGGCAGGCACCGTCAAATTGCTGAAACGGGCCTCTGAAGCTCCATTCCCCAAAGGCAGTGAGGCACACCACACGCATGCAGACGAACACACATGCACGCAGTCTGGGTGCTGCTGTCCAAGCTTGATGCGGGCCATCTGCAGGTGCGCCTAACAAACCAAAGGAGTTTCAGCTGCCTCACCAATGGCGAAAGGTGTGGGTGAGCCTGCGGGCATGATACAGTCAATAGGCAGCTTGACAGCAGCGCGCACTCACGAGCTGCTCTTCCAGCAACTGTGCCGCCTTCCGATGGCTGACCAGCAGCAGCAGCAGCAGGCCTGCGTGAAGTAAGGGGTAAGAACAGGTCGACACACTTTGTCTGGTCATCGCTTGCGGGGCCTGGAAGCATTGGGTTGCATGGCAGAATTTGGCTGGACCTCTCGATGGCTGGCCCCAACGGGTAGAGGCCCCAATGGTAGGAAAAGCCTGATGGGCTGAGGCCCCTATAGTAGGAGCTGGTGCCAGACTTTGATGCTGCTCCGAATGCTCTTGCATGAGGGTGAAGGTAGACAGAGGCAGTGGCAGACTCCATTCGCATGAGGATGGGCGCAGAGATGTAGACAACTGCTCTTGCACGAGGGCAGAGACAGAAAGTGGCACGGGCAGACTGCTCTCACATGAGGGTGGAGACGGACTGTGGAGCCGCCTGCTCTTCGAATGAGAGTGGGCACAAACTATGGGGCTGACTGCTCTTGCACGAGGGCAGAGACGGAAAATGGCAAGGGCAAACTGCCCTCGTGTGAGGGTGGAGACAGATTCTCAAGCTGCTGATGCTCTTACATGAGGGCCAAGGCAGACTCTGGAGCTGACTACTCTTGCGCATGAGGTCGGAGACTGACTGTGTGCCGAGCATATGGTCTCCGTTGACACCACCCAACTGCTCCCTGCCGGCATCCCACCAGGCAAGGCTGTGCGCAGCAGACAACGCATTGTGAAGCTCTGCCCAGGGACGCCTCAAGGCAACCTCATCCCCTTGGGCCCACCTTCCAACTACAAAGCCTTCATGCGCGTTTGCACGCGCTGTCCCTTGACAGGCACTCGTTCTCATCAAATTACACATGCCATCCCTTCATGGGCGGACACTCATCTTATCAAATTTTGCGTGCCGTCCCTTCATGGGCGGGCACCCTTTTCTTATTGGAATCCAAACTGTCAATGCTCCTCCTGGTGCAGGCTTGCGCAAGCAATCAAACGCACTTAGAGGTATCAGCTTTCTGCAGCAGCCAAGTGCCAGCAGCTCTGATGGAGCCCACACCCTACGGTGCCAGCGGCCACAAGTGCGCATAGGTGCACCACGCATTGCACTTTGCACGTTGCGCATCGGGCTTGCTTGGGCATGAGGGCTCATATGCGGCTGGACCCGTGTGCGGGCGCTAGGGAGTACATACATTACGTGATAGCAATGGCGACCCTAGCATATCCAGCACCTTCATGCAGCACATGAGCACACCTGCAGGACGACATGGACGCCACGGCTACGTGACGAGTGCCACTTACATGACACCACTGACATGACACCACTGACATGACACCACTGACATGACACCACTTACTTGACACAAGTGCCACTTACGTGACACAAGTGCCGCTTACATGACACGAGTGCCACTTACATGACACAAGTGCCACTTACTTGACACCACTGACATGACACCACTTACATGACACCACTTACGTGACACAAGTGCCACTTACATGACACAAGTGCCACTTACATGACACGAGTGCCACTTACATGACACAAGTGCCACTTACTTGACACAAGTGCCACTTACATGACACAAGTGCCACTTACTTGACACCACTTACTTGACACCACTTACATGACACAAGTGCCACTCACTTGACACAAGTGCCACTTACATGACACCACTTACATGACACGAGTGCCACTTACTTGACACCACTTACATGACACAAGTGCCACTTACATGACAAGATGAACGCCACGATGACAATCATGGCAATCAGCCCATCTCTCATGCTGAAGGTGTCCCGTATCTCCTTTGTGTACACATTCAGGTGCCACTCAGCGCCTGGCACCCCCAGATTGACCGAAGCCGTCACCTGCATGCATGCGCAGAAGATTGTGTGTGTGTGTGTGCATTTGTGTGCGCATATGAGCCAATCCATGTGTGTGCAAGCATGCGTGCGGATGTGCGTGCTGCGTGTGTGTGTGTGTGTGTGTGTGCGCGCGCGCGTCATGCCTAGGCATCCTGCAAATGAGCAAGACCAGCAGTCTGCAGCTTAGCACAAGGGGCACCTAGAGCACCACCCACTTACACAGTCAGGAAGGGTAAGAGAGGCTGCATGCCCTTGTTTGTGCTGGAGACTTGTACTTCTATTTGGTCGTGCTGCTGACGAATGCTTGATGAGCAAAGCGGCTACAAAATGCTTGACAGCCGTGGCAGCCGAACGGGCGCCTGCTGACGCTCCAAGGCTTGCCAGCTCCAGGCTGTGTAGTTGGCTTTGCGTGGCCAATCCAACGACCAGACTGCCAATGCTGTCTATTCAGTCCAGACAGCATCAGAGTCCAGGAGGGAGCTGGGCATGAGGATGCAGGTGTTGCCTCTAGGATGCGCACACAGGGCAGCCTGGGGCATTCACACACACCTTGTCATCATCAAAGTCATGCTCCACAATCACAGTGCGCTCCATGCGGCCTGAGCTTGTCGTCTCCAGCTTGCTCAGGCTGTGGCAGGGCACACACACACATACAGGTGCAAGGCGCCCATCAGAAGCGCACACGCACCTGATGTGCATGCGCACTGCAGGCATTACATCTCCAGCTTGCTCAAGCTGAGGCAGGGCACACACACGCGCGCGCACACACACAGGGGCAGAGCGTCCATCAGAAGGGCGCGTGCACCTAAGGTGCAGACATGCGGCATTTGCAGACAGCGCGCCGTGTCAGCAACAGCGCTTGCACACACCCCTGTCGGCTTGGCGCAAGGAGCAGCACTTGCACACGCTCACCCCTTGCAGGCAAAATGAGATAGAATGATAGACCACAATCATGCATCACCACATTCCTGTATCCGCATCAGCCATGACGAAAGGACCCAGGGGTTGAAGGCAGGCTCATCAGGGGGGCGGGCAGCTGGCTGACTCAAACCGCATGCTATCACTGAATGACCAGAAGCTGCAGGTGGGGGCATGCAACACTGAAGCAGCAGTCTCAAGTGCCCAGGGAGATAAGTGGAAGAAGGAAACTGAAAGAGACCTGACCAAGCACTTGGAAAGAGCATGCGCGCCCTCAAGTGCATTCGCTCACAAGGATGGCAACCAGCCTCCCCCTCACCTGTAGGTGTACCCGTCATCAACAAGGCTGCGGAGGCGCGGGTCCTCTCCTAACAGCAACGAGTCAGCGTAGAAGAAAGCTGCAGTGAACCCTGCAGCAAAGGGTGCACACAGAACCGGAAGCAAAAATGAAAAGGGTGCACACAGAACCAGAAGCAAAAGCGAGAAGAGAGCATACGCAGCAAAGGGGGGCATGCAGAGCAGGTTGTGCTGAGTTTAGGACACGGTGGGGAAAGCATAGAGCGTTCCCAGGGCATTGAAGCTATACTTGCACAAAATTGTGCAGTTGCACAGTTGCGAGCACTTGCAGCAAAGGCGTATTCAGGCATGCACCAAAGGGGTGTGTATCACAGAAGGGTGCACCAACCGGGGGCGTATTCAAGGCGTGCATCACAGGGGCATGCACAATAAGGTCGTGCATCAAGCGTGTATCATAGGGGCGTGCATTCATGTGTGCAACGGCTGGAAAGTAAGGAGGAGCAGGATCAAAAGGTGAAAGAAGGGGTCTGCAATCAGCGTGCGCAGCAGGTAATGCTGAGAGTGCACGCACCGTGCAAATGAGCACATGTGTGCAAATGCACATGCGTGCACATACGTGCAAATGCACATGCGTGCGCATGTGTGTGTGTGTGTGCGTGTGCGTGTGTGTGTGTGTGTGTGTGCATTTGTGTCCAACATGCACGTCACTTGGAAAGGACGTACGCAGATGTGCCCTAACATTCAATGCAAATGTGCAAAGCGGAGATTGACCTGGCTGGCACATAAAAAAGCAAATGTGCAGATGCCCATCAGAGCCCTCATGGCAATGCTTGCAGGCGCAGCCAATCACGTTCAAACCAATTTTGCAGCAGCTGCCCTGGTCAGACAGTGTATGGTGACTGGACATGACCGAACACACGTGCAGCAGCTGTGCTTAGCCTGCCAGCACTGAGGACAGGCATGCTTCCAGTTTTTTTTGGTCCATTGACTTGAAAAAAGTACACACACAGTCCTTGGTAGTGACTGCTTGCTGTACTGGATTGCCTGAACTGCTCCAGCAACTTGCCTAGGTGTCACACACAAAACACACACATGCGCACGTGCCAGGGTTTGAATTCTAGGCAAGGCGGCGGTGCTTCCACTCTGTCAATGAGGTCTAGGGGTAGCAACTTAAGCAAGGTCAGGCGCTGCGGGTCAAAAAATTTTGTGCGCAGCATGCTGGAGCTGGTGCTTATACAAGGAAGCCTGTGGACGCCTGGATCGTGTCTTCCAGCCCAGATGTCTGAAGAACTCACCCCAAAACCTGCAAAGTTAAGGCAGGGCGCAAAGCAGGGCGCAAATGAAGAGTGAGCTTGTGTATGCAGGTGGTGATGATGGCTTCCTGGGCAACAAAAACACACACGGTGAGTGCGCATGCTCTATTTTTAGCCTCATGCAATCTGCATATGCACGAATGACCACACCACAACGTTTGCGCACAATTTCCATCATCATTGTTGTCTAAATCAAGGCTGTAACCCCCGGAAATAGCACAATTAAACTTTTATTGCCCCCTATCACCCAGGTCTTGTGCATCTTCTAGTGCATTTCACTTACGTTTTGAGCCTTGTTACCTGATGGTGCTTAGTTTCACTAACTCAACAGTCTCAACGCATGCACACCATCAGATCCAGCAGGGCTGTTCATGCATGCATACATGCATACACACGCATGCGCACGCTTGCTGCACCTACTTGGTGCCCGTCGTCTCGTTGAAGCACCGCTCTTCACAACCAGTTGGAGCTGCGCAGCATTTCACCCGAGCGTTGCCACACACAGCAGCGTCAAATGGAAGGTTGCAGGGCTCTCCATGGCTGTCACAAGACACTCATGCATCCTAAGGCGTGATATTCTTGTGGCTAGAGGAAGGGCATGAGCATGAGGTAACTCAACAGCATGAAGGCCGGTAAATTTGCTGTACAGTGCAGTTCAGCGGATGGAGACATCAATTGTGGCCCACAAGAGGACGCAAAGACGCAACGCGGCAGCAATTTTTGGAGCAGGCCCCAATGATCCAGATCCAGTTGCTGGCCCACAGTATATGAGTTTACGGTGCTGGCTGTAAGGTTATACACGGCGCAATCCCATATAGACGCACTCCTGGCGCAGACAGCGGGATGTGGCAGGAAGGAGGGCCAATTCACAGCACGCCGGAATCAAAAAGCAAAAAAAGGATGAGCAGCCTCCCTTCAAGTACTGAGTGTGCGTTTTTGCCACCAAGCACCGATGCACCTGACTCTGGCAATGCTGCTCATTTTGCACAGCGGGATGTCCATCTCTTTCATCCTCACCTGTCATGTTGTCCGGGTGGTTGAAGGTCTCATCCCTGGTTGTGTTTTCGATGAACACAGGATACCTGCACAGGTGCAACCAGTATGGACTCTTCAGAATGAGCTTTAGAGAGTGGGCATGCCAACCAGATGCCTAATTGCTAATCCACCTGATGGATGCCTTGTTGCTGGTCCACACATGAGAACACGCTCACTGATCCACCTGATGAAAGCCTCTTTGCTGATGCACACACAGAAACGTACTCGCTGATCCACCCGATGGATGCCTATTTCCTGATCCAGTCAGGCACCGAGAAATGCCACAGGCCTGAGCCTTGACCTGAGGGAGACAAGAGTGGGGTGCACCCTGCAGCAGCCACAAGGCTGCAGCCCCACCACCATATCTGCACAGTGCACCTTCTTTTTTGGCATTCCAAGCACACCCAATGTTACAATCCTGCAGAGCTGAAAGCAAATGGACACTGCTCACAGGGCAAGTCCTTTTCCATAGCTCATCAATGAGATGCACCACTATCACACCTGTCACACAGCTCATCAATGAGATGCACCACTGTCACACAGCTCATCAATGAGGCACAGCTCATCAATGAGATGCACCACTGTCACACAGCTCATCAATGAGATGCACCACTGTCACACCTCTGCCCTGCATGGCCGCACCACATGCGTGCCTCTTGACATACCAAGAGAGAAATTGCATGGAAAGACCTTCAAAATGGACCAGAGCGAGTTGGCGTATTCAGCACAGCCATCGACCCGTGTGCATACTCAAGAATCTGCTGCGCAAGGCAGTGTCTTGAGCTGAACACCCTATAAGATTTGTGGGAAAACACTGTACATTTGCTCATTTGCGAGCTAGATGCCAATATGTACAGATTCAGTACAAAGGGTTCAACTTCTTTTGCGTCTACTTTACCTGGCAATCAGTGCCTGCCTTCCACCCACAGTGAGGGCCAAGGGGCCATTGATGGTCTGCGACGGTAGAGGTCCAAGCACTCATGGTTCACGCAACAATAATGGCGGCAAGGCATTCATTCATGCACACAACAGCCCACAGGTGACGGCAGTAAGCAGCCTGCACTCGCTAGCAGCTGAGGGAAGAGGAGAGGTGTTACAGCCTGTGCCTATACGCAACAGCGGGGGCACCAAGTGAAGCACTAGGCGCATGGAACTCCTGCTCAGCACTTGCAGGCGAAAGCAGCAAGGTTGAGCATGATGCACACATCTGACCAGGAGGACAGGCCACTCAGAGACCTCCCCTTTCTTAACACCGTTTGTTCGCAATCAGATCGTCAGGAGTTCTGATTCTAAAATTTTGTTTGGGGTTTGTTTTGGCCTTCCCTTCAATCGACTTTCAGAGCATGTTTCACACTTTATCGTCTCCCCCTGAAACAGAGTTGGGTTCGCAGTCATGGCTGCTAATGATGACAAGTAGAGGAATTGGAGGGTGAACCCCAATTGACAGCGAGCCCCAGACACTCCTGCTCAGCCGCAGCTGCTGTCTTTCCTTCCCTCCTCATCACATTGCAGGCATGGTCGGTCTGTAGCGCCTGAGGGGCCTCAAAAGGCAGGGGTCTGGCATTTTATTGGGGGGCCATTCCTGAGATAGGCCCCTACAAGCCTGCCACCCCCAGAGGATTAATTTCTCTTGTTAATTTCCTAATTTGTTTTGGTTCGTCAGCCACTTCAAAATCGATCTCAAATCGCTTTTTGTCTCAACAATTATTCATCAAACGAGCTGTTGTGAGTTGCAACATTCGCAGCTAGCTGCTTCCAAATTCAGCTGTGGCAAATGGGAACAAAATACACTGGTCTTGGCAGGCGTGAGCAGTGAGCAGCTCCAGTCATCCGGGAATCCTTTTTTTTGATTTGCTGAAGTGCAATATGATGGTACGACGCCCTTGTGACAGGTGTGCAGAAGAGCAGCATGGATGTAAACTGCTTGGCTTTTGTCCACTGGTCGCGGTGCCAAGCACGGTAAGCAACACACGTGCGCTGTGAGACACACAATCTCGTGGATGGGGGGCTGGCAGGGTCAGTGCCCACTCACCATGCTGCCCAGCTCCACAGTTTGAAACACCTGTGTGCGGTCCAGATTCTCTGGAAGGAACAGATCTGTGGAGACATTCCGCGGACTGTCTTCTGAAAAGGTGGCCCTGATGGTGCCAAACCTGCAGGCACACCCAGCAAGCACTTGCTAAGAAGAGAAATCTCGCACATCTACAAACACATTCATTTGGGAGGACCACAGTCATCATGTCGTCGAAAAAGCGTGGTGATATCAGATGTGAACACATTTTTAGTGCTCCTCACAAGCATTCAAACAGCACTTTCGTCTCAAAAATCCAAGCACCCATGCCCGGACATCAAGTGTTGTTTAAGGGCAAGGAAAGGCAGGGAGCCAGGGAAGCTGGGGCGACACGCAAATTTTTTCACCAAATTGTTGCACACCTAAAGACCTGATTATTTATCAAAGCATGTTTGATTGCCCGGACACATGAACTTGCCCATGCCGGCTTGTGATTGAGCAGGGGCAGGGAATTGTTGACCATTGACCATTTTCTCACTGAGGGTCCAGCAAGGCCAGTCCCTTACACTGTCAGCAGGCTGTTCGACCATCCTCCCATGTATCAGCCTCCGACTACCTAGCTGTTTTTCCTATGTATCAGCCTCCAACTATCAGGCTTTTCCTCCCGTGTATCGGCCTCCAACTACCAGGCTATTCCTCCCATGTATCAGCCTCCAACTACCAGATTTGTTCTAATCTGAGACAGCGAATGTTATCTATGAGATACAAGCATCTCTCAGCAGGCAATTTGACTCGAGGCACCCTCTCTGGACAATTGCTCATAACGGGCCCTCCTAAGTGTACACTCCTTTCGAATGCATTAATCAAGGTTGGGTCATACATTATCTTGCCCAGACCAATGTGCGTATGATACAAACATGTGTCCGAAGTCATTTTGTCCGCATTTATGGGTTATTTTTGAGGGTAGTTAGGGGGGCCTGTGGGCCCTAAATTGCACCCCTAGCAACCTGTTATCAACCCAATACACTATTACATGTATGTCTTCAAGACGCCAAGAGAAAGAGGGCAGGAGCGGGATCATGTTAAAATCAATGAGCTGAAAGACAAGTTGCACCAGCACAAGGTGGAGTGCAAGAAATGCAAGCATCTCTTAATAGCTGGTGCATCCTGCATTAGGGAGCACCTCCTGTAGATAGATCCAGCTTATGGGGTGGTGAAGTGCACAGCAAATGAAGCAGCCCTGAAACCTGTCCTGGATGAGATGAGGGCCCATCAATGATGGGTTGCCTGTTTTGGACTTGCAGTGCGCAAATGATTCGGACGTATTTTAAAATGTGCCAAATGATGTGAATTGAACTTCAACCTCTGAAAGATTCGAGAGAGGGGCACGCGCAGGGATGCTAGGGAATGCGCAGCAGCATGCTCATGGAGTGTGCAGCAGAATGCCCAGAGTACGAATTGCAGCATGCTTCCAGGGTGTCCAGCAGCATCCCCGCAGTTTGCACAGCAGCAAGTTCACGGGACGCACAGGACCTTGAGCATGGGCTCATGGATTGCAAGGCAGCACCCTAGGGCGATGCACAGCAGCATACTCGGGGATACGCAGCAACACACTCTCGGGTCATGCAGGAGCACACTCACAGGATTTGCAGCAGCACGCAAGGGGAACACGCAAGTGGCGCTTACGAAAGGCGCAGCAGCATGCTCACGGGATGTGCAGCAGCACAGCACTCACGGGACGTACTGCAGCTCAGCCAGATCATATGCGCTTGCCTCCTTGGCTTGCCGGAACACCTCCTTAGCGACAGGCAGGAACTCTCCCTGCAGAGCCAAGCACAAACAGGGTTGCAGAAGGTCAGAGCTAGTTCAACCCCGAGCCTACCTGGCCACAGCATGGATCACTCTCCTCCTCTCTATACCACCCTCCCTCCCTCCCTCCCTCCCTCC
>LKMJ01007302.1_pt1 | contig 10416 bp, 13 predicted proteins | sample 643391 | NCBI WGS metagenome assembly LKMJ01 (sample SAMN04112250, study PRJNA286221) | soda lake metagenome | biome: soda lake; feature: Kulunda Steppe; material: water; isolation source: sample PL-Br10 brine of Picturesque Lake | place: Russia: Kulunda steppe | collected 2010-07
GTACATACTCGTCTGCATCATACAGATTTTGAATGATGTTCAAGAGGCAGGTGGGCATGCTATTGCGTTGGAGGTGCTCCCAGAGGGCACACCTAGGAATGGAGTCATATGCCTGTTTGAAGTCAAAAAATGCTGCATGCAACCTAGGTGAGCCATGAGGTTTTTTGTTTGCGCAGCATGTCTGAGGATAAACATGGGCTGGAGACTGTTTCTGCCTGGAATCCAGGCCCTGGATAGAAACCAAATTGCGTGTCAGGTATCTAATTGTTCTTCTGACACCACTCCGTCATGTAAACTCTCAGGACATTCACAGTTCAGCTATAGTTATGGTCTTCATGAGTCTGTTTGGTGTGCAGCAGTCTCTCAGCGTCACACTCCAAGTTAAGTTACAATGGGTTTAGACCTTCAGCCAGATGGGTTGACTGTTGGGCTTGCTGGACACTGCCAGCCCGACAAAAAATATCCATAGTTTCAGAGAGAAAAAGGAATGATTTGTATGTCTGCTTCAAGACAATTTCACGTTCTCAGCTCCAATGGTGTGAGAATAAAAAGCGCCTGTGTCTCCAATGAAAGTCCTACCAGCGAAATCAGCAAATTTTCCTTCAAATCTCCTTCTCAAATAGCACATTTCCAAGCAAGGGCACAAAAAAAGGACATGCTTTTTGTCCTGGACATCATGCAAGTCTCATTTGTCACAGAGCCTATTGTGGATTTGCCAACAACTGGTTTCAACTCTTAGGGTATGTGCTCTCAAACGAAAACGAGCAATGTTCCGAAGCACATGCCTACCTAGTTCCAGCTCCAGGGACCTAGGCAACAGGTGGGGAGGGCTCTGTACATTGTGCTTGGTTTGAGAGGCAAGGTCATCCATGAATGATATGTAGCCAGTTTTTGAGCCTGTGTCCTAGGATCTGCACCATCCAGCTCCCTCCATACCGCACGCAAGCGCTCACGCAAATCCACCACAAAGTATTGTAAGGGGAGGGGAGTTGCAGCCTTGATGCAATTGGCGTATGTATCTGCTGCACGTAGACCCACACACACCTCTATGAACTCCGCAGTCCAACACTTTCTAGGTAGCACACAATTTTTTTGAGCAAGCCACTATTCCCGCTAAGCAGAGAGTTGAAAGACTTGGCAGCAGCGGAACCAATAAAACTGCAGAGGCTCCTGGCCACACTCTCGCAACACAGCCCAGTTAGGCACGGACCTTTTTACACTAAGCACACCTTTGAGAAAGCACAGATGCGCATTTTGAAGGGGGCTGTCAAGCTCACTACCCTGCTTCATGAACCGTGTTCCCCAGATCTGGCAAGCAAACATACTGGTGGGGATAGCGTAGCATTTAGCCAACCAAAGGAGAGCATGTGGCCTGTCATTTAATTGATGCTCTCTCGCAAATTGCCTAATTCTGTGACAGCCATCCATGAAAGGACCAAGCATATGTTCAGCGGATTTGGCAATGTTATGCGTCCTATAGAAAACCATGCCTAGGTATTTGAATGAATCCTTGTTGGCTAGTGGAGCACCCCCCACACTGAAAGCGAGGACGTTGCAGCCATGAGAGTTAAAATGGACAACTTCAGACTGAGCGGTATTGATGGTTAACCCTTTTCTCCTGCCATACCCGTCCAGACTCCAAGAAAGACAGAAAGGGAAAAATCTACTTTCCGCAAACCAAATGACGGTGAAAATGGAGAAAAAGGAGCAAATATTTTCTGAGAGAGCACTATAACTGCAGACAGTGAAAATAAAGATGCACCTCATTTTGCTCAGCAGCAGAAGAGCACTTGTCACAAGCAACTCAGACGAAAGCAGGTGGGCTTGGCCAAGGGGGACAGCCATGTCACTACTTGTAGGAGAGGGGCGTGATTCCTGAAGAGAAAAGAAGTACGTAGGCAGTGAAATCACTCCTCACATCAACTAAGGAAAAGGAGATACATTGGCCCGAAGAGCTGTGAGTCTCCTCCACCAGGGAGAATGGAGAACTAGTGAGAATCTGGAGGGTGACAAGCCGCCCCCTGCTCCAGACCAAGACCTTTAAAGCAACTGGATTTTTCAAGAGCGCGTCTAGTAGTTGTCAGTTTTTGTGCCTAGAGCACAGAATGAGCATGTAGCTTAAGGGCAGTCTTATGGGCTTTTTGTACATCAAGGCCGAGCTCTTCAAGGTGATTCATAGTGTGCGAGGTGTAAATAGAGCCTCCCACACCAAGAATAATCGTGTGAGGGATGACTTTCTTGGCCTTCAAGCGCTTACAAAGAACCTCGTTTTGTTTTTTAGAGGCTTCTAGTTGGTGTCCAGGCCGTGTATCTTCATAGTACTTTACCTCAACAAGGTGTATCTCCCTCATGTTGATATTTAGCTCGTGGACTCTACGTACGTCTCTGCTGGGTTGTCTTGGTTGTGACCTGGTGCAAATGAGGAGTGGTTGGTAATTTGGTTTTTTTAGTGGGTAAGGGGGTGACCAAAATGGCATCAGGGCGACTAGAGGTGAGTCTCTCTCTATATATAGTCTCTCTCTATAGATGAGCACCAAAAAGCCAGCTGGGTATAGTCCTGTTATTAGCATTCTCAGGAATTTGAAGATTTTGTTGGGCCAAACGGTTAGTGCTGCCGGCATCCAAATGGACCAAGCAACCTGCCAGAGAGCCTTTGCTGATGGTTTTCATGATGAGCCTGCAGGCAACATTATGGCGTTCAGTGATCATACCCGAGATGATTGTATGTCGACACCCTGAGAGAATATGGAGAGCACTATCTGCTTGCTGACAGTGTGACACTGAAGGCTGGTGGACATTTTGAAACGGACAGCATGTTTCTGGTTAAGAAGGGTGCCTGTGCAGTAGTGGAAGATATTGCGCTTCATTTGGAGAGGAAGTTTGGACATGCTCCAAAAAGCCTTAATTATGCCTTTGTGGAAGTGTGGAAGTAGACTCTGGTTATAAGAGTAGTACCCTGTTTTTGAGTCGGCATAACCCAGTTTGTGGTTTGGGTGCATGTGTGATTTTAGTGGGGCTTGGAGATTTGGAAGGTAAGTCAATCTAGGGCCGTGTTGGGGAGCTTCAGTACCAGATCCTTGTTGATCTACTTCTTCAACAGCTAACCAACTAATATCAAAGAAGGGATTGCCACCAGGGCCTGCGGTGCGGATGGTTGTTTCAGCTGGGAGGCTGTTTCCATGGCAAACTTGGTATTTTGCAAGGGCATCTGCATATTTATTTCCGGCAATTTCGGCATGAGATTTTACCTAATAGAGTAAGATGTGGGATTGAGAGTTTCAGATTGTATTAGAAAGAATTTTTAGGAGGTCTCCTTGGACATGGTGGCGGTGTTTCTCTGGGCACAACAATTGTTTCCCAATATGGTGGAGTGAGGTAAGGCTTTCTGTGGCAATATGAGTATGATCGTGAGTGATAGCAGCAGCTATAGCTGCCAGTTCTGCTCTCCCTATGGTGTTGGTTATACCAGCACCATTTAATTCAACCAAACCCAACAAGTTAGAGTTGCCCGAGCTGGGGTGGTAGACCCCTGCACCAATAACTGTTTTACCTTCTTGGGTATGGCAGCTACCATCCGTACAGGTCCAGGATTACCAGTCTGAAATTTTCAGTGTGAGTCCCGGTTTGGATTGATGCGTGATTCCTGAACTCAGGGGAGGTTTGGCCTCCCTGTTAACACAAAAGTCGCTAAGATAACTTATCTGGTATCTTTTGATAGCTGGCTTGTTTGGCACGGAGGGATGTTTGCATGCGCTGGGGACAGCCCAGCATAGAGTGCAGGCCTGCATTTCGAAGGTGCAGCTTGTCCAAAAAAGTATCCTTTGTGCTGCCATGGGCGAGCAGGCCAGCCAATGGTGCACTGAGCGCGGGGACGCATGAAGGGGGCACAATAGCACCATTTTTGTGGTGACACGGGCAATGTGGCGGAGTGAATGAGCTGCAGATGGCCGGGGCTCGGTGGTGACCTTCAGCGGGTGCATGTATGAAGACTAAACATGGCTGTCATGCTGCGAACCATCCAAATCCCACGGGCGCTGCTGCCTCTCCGCTTGCTGCCTTACTCAGACCCAACCAGGTCCTTGCATGGGGATGCCAGCCAGGCCCCTGGCCGGGCGGCCAGCATGTCAGGGCATTGCTCTAGAGTCCAGGGAAGGAAGGTTGCAATCAGTACAAGAAAGAGATACAGTCGCAACAACCAATATCAACCGCCCAACTTACTACAAATGGACAGTGACATCAATTCGGCATTGACACCAATCCGGCGTAACATGGCCCAGGGGCCATTGCAAGCGTCAAAGCTGATGCACACTGGTTTATGAAGAGAAAATTACTTGCAGGCAGAGAGTGAAGCGGTCCCCACAGCTCCCAGGGACATGAGTACATGGTCAAGCCAGCTAGCTACCTCATGCCCAGGCGACCTCACAAAGTTGGCCTGAACATTACCTCCGCACACACTGCACGTGCCTTGGGTGCCGTCCAGAGCTAGCTAGATCAGCAAGCAGCCCGGCTGCTGCATTGATTGCCTGACACTCGTACTGGCGTGCCAGCTGGAGGGCAAGGTGCACCACGAGAAGGGCCCTACGGACATGTGCAACCTAATTGAGCCTGCCAGCCTTGGCGTTGAGGCCACTATCTGTAGGAAGTGGAGGGCCACCTGGGAGGTATTTGACATCTGGTCATCCAGAGCAAGGAATGAGGGAGTCTGACTTGTGCACATGGAAAGGCTTCGCTCTGGGGCTGATGTACGGAGCACCAAGCATGGCATCTTGATTGAGACAAGAGACTGCCTTTGCAACAAACACACACACATTGAAGGCTCTGCGAAACCTCACTTTCAGAAAGTGAAAGGATCTCCAATTCATTACAAGTATTACATCATAATGTACCTCTGTCCAGACTTAAAGAAGCATTTTGAAGTATTTTGCACTGATCTGTGGGACAGGACTGATGACATGTCGGCTGGACTGTGCCTGGACCAAATGGTGAAACATAATGTTGATCAGATGCCTATAAATTACATGCTGGTAAGGATTCCATAGCTGTATCAGTTGAACGAGGGCAGCTAAGCTGAAGCCTATTTGACCTGCAACCTGAACCTAGGAAGGCAACAATACGTAGGAGAAGAGGCAGTGCTTGAGACAAAAATGTTGCGCCAAAAAGGCACCAAAAGTAAGAGTGGTTTTGGTGAAAGTCTAAGCTGTCAATGACGAGTTTTGTAAAGTTCAAGCTTGATCCATTCGTTACGTGTCGAGGCTGGCACCTGGTAGGAGCATAATAGACTGTGACAAATGTGCTGCGAATTACCAGACCCAAACATGTTTCGTGCTTTTGCTCATAGGCAAAAGCATGCGCCCTTCAATGCAAAAATGAAGACCAACTTGCTAACTAGCAGAAATCCGGAAATCTTGTTCGTGGCCTAGGTGATCTTTTATTTTGGTGATGTGCATTTTCCCTTTCTGCCAATCAGGTCTCATTTATCCGTTTCAATTATCATGGATACATTTTAGGCTGGCAATGCTCGCAGTCAACCCACTGAGCTGACGGACGAACCCTAGTACAAGTCTAGCTGGAGCCTATCAGGCCTCCAACCAAAAGCAACACTTAAATATATGTAAGGGCATGGTGGATACTACCCCTTGCATGTAAAATAAAGAAAGAACTACTGGTACACTGTGCAAGCAAGAGCTAAGCTGCCCTCGTTCGGCAGGAACAGCTTTGTAACCTAACCTATGCAAGCAAGAATGACCTTCCAAGCGTGCCTCCCTTCATGAGCATGCCACCAGGGATATTCACGCATGGTCTTCCTTTTTTGTCTGTATGTCTTCTCTGGTTCCTCCTTCAATCGGAGGCGAGCATCGTAGCCCTCATGCGCCTCAGCAGCCTCAGCTGGTGTCTGGTAGTTGAAGAACCTTTGGCTGTTTTTTAGGTGGTGATCGTTGTCTTATGAGTTTGACTCCCTTCCTTCCTTCCTTCCTTTCTTCCTTGCTGGGTCATTCTGGTTCGAAGCAAAACTGTAACTGTGCATTGAGGAAGCAAATTTCCTGGAGGAAAATGATAGGCTGATTGAGAGGCTGTGCCACAGAGGGTTGCACGTCACAGAGGGTTGCATGTCACAGAGGTTAGGCCAAGAATAATGATCGAGTCAGTGCTAATTGATTTTATTCGTTTGATGAGGGAGGATTGGGAGGAGGAGGAAGGTGTTCAAGGTTTTTGAGGCGCGGCAGCTTGATACGTTGTTTCAAATGTTTTGATTTCAAATGTCACAACACAAAGCCCAATATGCAAGTGAGCGCTGAGACAATGAAACTTTTCCCCTGCAACTCTACCACCTCGCACTCTGCCTTTACAAGGACTAGGGGCCCAACTACCACCGTCATTCGTCCTGCTAGTGCACGTGCTCCGCAAAATGCTTCTGAGGCCCGCCTGCGCCCTGGCAAATCTGCTTCGTGGGATCTTGGCTCCCTTCCTGCACGCATCGTGGCATCCGCTGCCACCGCCACTCTTGAGAACATCTCTCGAGGCTACAGGCATCAGCAAGGGCAGCTGCAGCAAGGTGACCGCAGGACTATTTCGGAGTTGCACACCGAAAGGGAGGGCAATCGAGACCGGGCACCCGGGAACAAGGGCATAGACGAACTGCAGGCCCTGCAGCGTGAGCTGGATGCTCAGAGGGAAGGATTAGAGGTAGGTGTGAGGCGGGTTGTGCTCGCACAGCTGCTGCACAGCTGCTGCGTGAAGATACACTGCACACATATCTGTCCTGCTGGACAGCCTGGCCTAATGCAACTGGTGACATCTGTCTTTCCTTGCAGCTGAGACTCCATAGGCTAGACAGCAGTGTAGAGAGAGACAAACCGCCTCTAGCTGCGGTGACGGAAAGGCAAGCAAGTCCTCGGGGGACTGGCGCAGGACCTGTGCGCATTCTGGCAGAGAGTACAAAGCTGAGCAGGAAGCTGAGCAAAGCACGGCAGCTGCAGCACCAACAAGAGGAGAAGCAACAGGAGCAGCAGCAACAAGCGAGCTCAACATTCCCCCGCCCAACCAGCAGCACCTCTTCAACTAGGAAGGACAAGATGGACGACGCCAGACCAAAGCCTCCGGAAAGGGGGCCCTCCTCGCCCAGCATAGACAGCATACGCAGGGCAGGAAGCTCCCGCCTGAGGGTGCTCTCTCGCGAAGAGGAGGGCATGCTCGCCACTGTTGCCAGGGATGGCCTCCACATTGAGAGGGTAGGTGCAGTGGGAGCGACGGAGTGGGCCTGCACAATAGACACAAAAACCAAAAAAAACTTGCGTTGTTGGCCTGGCATGATCCAAGTGCTGTGGTGCCTGTTGGTCGGCTTTCTGGCTTCACTGCGGCAGAGAGCACAGCGCAAGTCTCAACCAGCCGGTCCCTTGCGCTTGTTGTGCAGGACGCAAAGCATCTTGCGCATGTCCTGAAGAGGCAACCAGAGGATGAGGAGCTTGCGCGAGCGTTGAACACGCCTGTGGGGTAAGCCACGGCCGCCACGGTGCTGGCGGCGGACAGCAGGGACTTGCGGGCAAAGAGCATATGATGTGCCTGAGCCTGGGGGCCCACACATTGACACCTGCCCCTGCTCACGCCCACCACAATTGCTGCGAGCAGGGTCAGGGTTTCAGCTGCTGTGGAAAGCCTGTGTGCTCCACATTGTGTGCCATGGGGCGGGGGGCGCATTCGATCCAGGAAGGGCCTACAAGGCTGTGTCTGTGACAAATGGTCGTCACAGCTGCCCTGCTTGCCTCACTTCTTGGATGCTGCTCGTCTCGGGAATGGCGCGCATGGCATGAAACCAAGTCTGCCGCCGCGCTGTGTTAAGCTGATTGGTGTGAGGGTGCTGGACCTCGCCTGTGCGACTGAGGCCTGTAGGCCGGAGGAGGCATATGGGTTGAGGGGCAAGGCAAGTGCCAAGCTCACAAGATGCACCTCGCCTCGCGCCTGTGCGTGCGAGCGGTTGTGCTGGCAGAGCAGTTGGTAGGCATTCTTAACTGGGCTGGCTGGTGCTATGCATGCAGGGACCTCCAGCAGCGCAAGCAGGCCAGCCTGGCGGCGCGCCGCTTGCTACTGCGAGCAAACCATGGGCTGGTGGCCAAAGTGGTTATGCAGTTTGAGGCAAGCCAAAGAAACAGGGGCGGCAGCTGCTTGCAGTTCGCGGACAGCTTGGAGGCCGGGATGCAGGGGCTGCTGAAGGCCATCATGAAGTTCGAGCCCGAGGTGCGGCACAGCTGCTGCTGCTGCTGCTGCTGCTGCCTGCACCTGCGCCTGCTGCTGCTGCTGCAGCTGCTGCTGCTTTGTGTGTGTTGGGGTTGCGAGAGGCGACAGGTACGTGGATGCCTTACCCCCACATACGCTTCCCACTATGCAACCGCGCCAAGTCCAGAACTCAGCTTCTTGACGGGTCTCTTGGCAGCAGAGCCGCAGCAGCACTCGGTGGTGCACGGTTTGTGTGAGGCTTCAGCCAAGGCTTCCCTAAGCTTCTCATCCGCTCTCTGCCTTTGGTCACCTGCGAGTCGCAGGCTGTGATCCCCCCATGCTCTCTGCCATGCTGTGCTGCCTGTGCAGTCCGGCTACAAGCTGTCCACCTATGCTGTGAACTGGATTCGGCAGGAGGTGATGCGTGCGCAGCGCCAGGCGGACTTGTTCAGGTATACTCCGGGCATGGCAGAGGGCACCGCAGCGCGCCGTCGGTACAGGCCCATCGGCACACAGAGCACGGATGCTGCATGGGAAAGGACTGCGCAAGCCATGCCGTGCGCTGCTCATGTTGCACTTGCATCCCCGCCCCCGCTCCTAACTTCCTGCACCCAGGAGCGGCGTGTGCAGGGCGCGCGGGTAGAGCACCTGTCTCCGCTCCATCAGCAATCATGCCCCATCTTCATTGCTGGTGGCCACCGCTTCACCGCACGGCCAACAGCGCTGGCCCAGCACGTGTGCCCTGCACGTGCTGCTTGGGTCCGCTTGGGCGGCCTGCACTCGCATGGAAGCTCAGTGCAATGCAGCCAGCATGCGTGCACGCTTGGGCTCCGCGCTGTGTAGGGTGCCTGAGTACTTTGTGGCATGCGCTGGGCAGCTGATGCGAGCCAAGGCCAAGCTGCAGTCCCTGTACAACAGGGAGCCCAGTGAGGAGGAGCTATGCAGCGCGCTGGGCTGGAGCAGGCTCAGGCTAGCCAAGGTAAGCAGAGCATATGCAGGGAGCAGGCTTGGGTTGGCACAGGCAGGTGAATTGCGATGAGCACCAGGAGTGTGCATGCCTGTCCTGCCGGCAGTGACGTGTGTGTTGTGTGTTTGCGGGATCGGCTGATCGGAGCCCCGGGGCAAGGACACGTGTGTGCCGTGTGCTGCGCCGCGGTGTGCAGGTTACGCACGCCGCGCTCATGAAGGCCGCCGCCGCGCAGGCGGTGTCGCTGGAGTCGTCGCTTGACTCTGACGAAAATGTGAACGACCTGGATGCCCGCATGTCCCTGGCACACGCCCATCCCGCGGGCGAGGTGGGCGTGGTGGGCTGGCGGTGGCAGCATGCATGCGCAGCGTGTCTGTCTGACAGCGTGGCTGCTTCCCTGCCTTGGGGGGCCAGGGGGCTGCGCGTCTGCTTGACAGCCGATGCACGCGTGGGTTGGGGCTGCCAGCCTGCATGACTGCTTGCGCATATCTGTGTGTTTGTTTAGGGGGTGCTGGTTGACTGCACGTCCTCACTGCGTGCCAACCTTGTGGTGGGCCCACAGGATGGCTGGGAGTTCAGCAGCGGGGCCAACAGGGGTTTGCTGGAGCGGGAGGAGCAGCTGGCAAGGGATATCAATGTCCTGCTGGAGCAGGTCCAGCCGCAGCAGCAGCAGCAGCAGCAGCCGCAGCAGCAGCGGCAGCAGCTGCAGCAGCAGTGGCAGCAAGAGCAGCTCCAGGGCAGCGCCGCGGTTGCGCCAGCCTCCAGCGGCATGACCGTGCGCAAGCGTGGCCGGCCGAGGAAGGGGCAGCCCCCCCTTGAGGACGCCAGGCCAGGGCTCCAGCAGCAGCAGCAGCAGCAGCAGCAGCCGCAGCAGCAGCTGCAGCGGTCGCAGCAGCAGCAGCAGCAGCAGGTGCTGCAGGGGCCGGTGGAGGATGGCCAGCTAACCCCGCTGCACATTGCAATCCTGCGGCTGCGCCTGGGGCTGATGTCAGGCAGGACGCAGGTAGATGTCGGTGGCCTGACTTATGGCCACCGATAGTTGCACGTCGCTTGGGGCCACCCTGCGTGTTGAAAGGCAGTTGCACGTCGCATGGGGCCACCCTGTGTGTTGAAAGGCAGTTGCAAGTTGCATGGGGCCACCCTGTGTGTTGAAAAAGGCAGTTGCAAGTTGCATGGGGCCACCCTGTGTGTTGAAAAAGGCAGTTGCAAGTTGCATGGGGCCACCCTGTGTGTTGAAA
>LKMJ01007303.1_pt1 | contig 10416 bp, 10 predicted proteins | sample 643391 | NCBI WGS metagenome assembly LKMJ01 (sample SAMN04112250, study PRJNA286221) | soda lake metagenome | biome: soda lake; feature: Kulunda Steppe; material: water; isolation source: sample PL-Br10 brine of Picturesque Lake | place: Russia: Kulunda steppe | collected 2010-07
AGAGAGAGAGAGAGAGAGAGAGAGAGAGAGAGAGAGAGAGAGAGAGAGAGAGTTTTACGGGCCACTTGGCATTCTGAGATCAATTCACTGCTCACTATGTTACTTGAGTATGTGTTGCTGCTACAGACAGTGCAGGGTTTGTTAGACTGGGCTTATCAAAGAGCTTGATGAGAACAGAGATTGCCATCTGTGCATGTTCTGTTTTGAATCAAATTGTTTAAGTGGACATCAGAGGTTTGAGGGTGAAATGACCATCGCGGAATCTGCTTCATGCTCAACATGAAGACGTACATCTGCATCCCTTCTGGCTACATGGTTTTACCCTTGCAGGATGCAAATTGTAGAAGTGGAGCAGCTGCGTGGGTCATACCTTGCTTGTTGGTGAGTCAGTGGCAGCCTGATGCTCATTTGAGGCTTCCTCTAATACTTCCTATGCTACCCTGCCATCAAGAGCGTGCATGCCTCGGCATTTTGGCCCTACTGCATTCGCGTACGCTGCCTTTGACACACTCATGTGCATTTAATGTACACAGCCTTGCAATTGCAAGTGATAGTGACCAAATTTTCTCTCAAGATTCTCCAATGCTGCCGCATCTTCAACTGGGGGTGTTAGGAGCTGTATGTGATGCTGGCTCATTTGACGCATTTATGTTCATAAGTTGTAGACGCCATAATGTTCAATGCTGATCAATCAAAATTCTTTGATGAAGGGCCAGAAAAAGCATCCATTATAGTTGCTGACTTGGGTAAGGGACACATTCATGCAAGAATATGCTCAAGCTGCTTTGGACCTCTCATGGACAGGATATGATGACCAACAGGCCTGTTGTAGCCACTGTGAACATGTGTCCCAAGACGCTGAAGGATGCTTCACCAGATGGGCTTGTTGCCCTCTTAATCCATGAGGTATGCCCTTAGCAAGCTAGAGTTTGCCTGTGGCATGGGTTATGCTTTGTGGTATGAACCATGCGACAGGGTGTAACACCAAGTGTATGGCCTTATTCCTTTTGTTGCTTGGGTACATTCTGGTGCTGGGTACTGTAATTCATAGATACATGGTCAATCATTCAATAATTCGTCCCTAACATGAACAGCCTCATGCAAACTACCATACCATTTGTTTCATTCCATCTTGTCAAGATAAACAATTGAGGTGATTCCCCCCTTTTTGCAGATAATTCATGCCATGGGCTTTTCCAATACCCTTTTTGACATGTACATCAATCCGACAACACTAGAAACTAAAGGGGTGGATAATATCCGCAATGTCAAACAAGTTGATGGGAGAGAGGTGCGAGATAGACTTTTCTATGAAAAGTCTATTGAGTACCAGTGTTTGTGATCACAGTGACTTACGTACTTGACAATGTAGCTTGCTCAGTGCTTTACAGTAAGTGTGCTGCAAGGTCAGCCAGCAGAAATGTGCGGGTGTGTGAGGAATGGTGTAGCGAAGGAAAGTTTTGTTTTCTCATTGCAAGGAGGGCACTGCTCCTTGCATTGCAAACATTGCGCTGCTTCTTGGGCTTTTAGCAATGCAAAAACAAGCTGTTCAGGTACTTGCTTCATGTCATTTGGATCGCATGGCTCCTTCTGTTTGCATGGCTTCTGCTGCAGAACCACCCAAGTTCATCTGTAATGTGTAACGCCAAATTCAGGCCATGAATGTACCTGAGATTGCACAAATCTGTAAGCGGGTCAATGCTCTCAGGTATTTGTCATAATCAGCGACACTGTAAAGCGAGAAGCGCGTGCACAGTTCAATTGCTCGGAGCTGGAGGGCGCTACCTTTGAGGATGAAGGTGGAAGTGGCAGTGCCAACACACACTGGTGCGTTGAATCGCATGTGTCGCTCCCTAATAAACCTTCAAATCCATCAGTTCATGTTGTTTCCCGCTAGGTAGAACATATTGCAGATACACAATAGCTTCCATGTTGACACTTTAAACAGGGTGGGCAGTGCACCTCCGTGACAGTGGCCATGTCCAATAATTGCACGAAGCTTTCAATCTTTTGGCTCAAGGGAATGCGATTGCGGCACCTGCGGCATGTGCACATTGAGCAACATTGTCTGGTCGCAGGGAGTTCACCCATTACCAGGGTGACGTCATGACGGCAACCACACAGTCTTCGGTGGCGGGCGAGCCCCCACGCATCTCACGCATGACCCTGGCGCTCATGGAGGATACAGGTGTGTCAGCTGCTCTTGCTGTGCTAAGACACAATGGCCTGACGCAAGGGCAGGTAATGTGTCAAGGAAAGGACTCAAGATTCCATAACCTCATGTTTCACAGCCCCCATAAGGTGCAAACCCCTGATTTTAGGCCCCAGGTACAAGCAGGAAGGTACGCTCAAGTCTCATACCAGTGACCAGGGAAGAAGCCGCAGGAATTTGAATCTGCATATCTTTTCCAAAGCAATTGTCAGATAATTTCATTTATCTTCCATAGATCAGACGAGGCTGTTATTTATGGGGCAATAATGAAATGGGAAGGGGGCATGGTAGGGTAGCTTGTGTGGGTGCACAGGAGACTGAGGGTTTGAGCCTGTTCTGCACGGCCCCGCTCAAGGATGGTCCACGCCCCCATTCACGTCGAACCTCCTCCCCAATCTCAAGACTCTCATGATGATTGTAATTTAAAGACCTAAGCCCAACAAAAGGGGCTTGTTAAAACCCTGGCTCAGCAAGTTCTACTTGTTGCTAGTTGCAAACATGTGAATCTTGCTTTGATGGTTTGGCAGTCCTTGAAACCTGCTGCACATGCTCCTGTCCATCATGGACAGCTATGATAGCTGACAACTTTGGCACAAAATCCACTGATGGCAAAAGATGCGCAATGCACTCTTGTGGCTCCCTGGCCTATGATTCCATTGAAAATATGGATAAGGCGTCATCTAAGTCTAGATCCCCTATGCTGGAGACACCATGACCCTCCTTGTTTGATGCCTTCATCAAGGACGGTACCATCAGTTTTTATCAAGTGCAGTCATGAGTTTAGGCATGTGCCATCCAGCACTCCTATCTTACAGAAAAGTCATGCACTGTTCTTGATCAGCGCACTCCTCCATCAAACGTAAGCATACAAAAAAGGTGTGAGGTCCAAAAGTACGTTCCTCCTGAGTGAGACAGCAAGAAAGTTGTCTGGATAAGCTGCACATTAGTAAGCAAGACCAGCATCAGGGTGAGTCACAGGACGCTATGTTCAAATGACTGACACAAGGCACAAGGGTCAAGCACTAGGGAACTAGGCACTAGGCGATAGGGCATTGGCACATGCGATAGTTCGGCTGCTTGTCAAGCAAACCACCACATAGGTGCTCAACACACACCATTCGACTGCTCTCCCGTCTCCAACTTTGCCCAAGTACCTCCTCGCAGGCTGGTACCTTGGAAACTGGTCAGCTGTGGGTGGCCCCCTCCAGTTTGCTCGGGAGGCAGGCTGCGAGCTGCCACAGCATGGTTGTGCAGCAGTGCTGCAGAAGCAAGCGCAGGATCCCCCAAAGCAGTCAAGTAGCTCTTTTTTTTGCAGGTGTGATGCGTTGGCAGGCAAAAGCCCGAGCGCCACCCCTAGTTGCCCATGCCCTGCTGAGCTAGCCCTGCTTTGCCTTCAGGTTTTGTGTGTGTTTAGGTGTGAGAGTTAAGGTCCAGCTTATGGCAAGGGGGTTCAAGTAATTGCTTTTGCGGCGCAAGTCTGGCCTGGAGTAGCTTGTGTACGAGTGGGGCCTCATGGATAGGGATTGCACAGACAACGGATGGCCATGTCAACCTGCAAGAAGCCAATTGCTGTGTACTTCTGATCTTCCCATCTTCCAACCTCTACCTATCTTACCATCCTGTACATGCTCTCCTTGTGCAGCCCTCCTGCAGGCTCTGAGGACTTCACCAAGTGCTCCACGTCCCATAGATCTCTGGGGCAGTGCAAGACAGACATACAGTTTGCCAATGGTTGCGGCATGGTGGTCTCCAAGGATAATGCGCCCACCTGCACCTTGCCAGAGATGCTCTATCGTGAGTGCTGCTGCTGAGTTGTGCTGCTGTACGCATGCAGCAGGTGCCATCCATTTTTCTTGCAAATGGCACTCCCAACATTCATCAGCAATCTCATCAGCTCTGCCCTGCAACCTCCACCTCTATTAATAACCCCCACCTCTATTAATCACCTCAATTAATAACCACTATTAATCACCTCTATTAATAACCTCTATTAATAACCTCTATTAATAACCTCTATTAATCACCTCCACCTCTATTAATGCGCTGTATGGCCCGCGAGAAATGGTGCAGGTCATTGACCTCAAGGAGGCAACTTGGCCGCCCCTTGAAGTAGAGCGTTCCCCAACTGGGTCCTTCCCCCAAGCTCATGAACCCTGTTAACCTAATGGGCTCCAAGGAATCATGCATGAGCATCAGTGCATCAGTGTCACCAGGCTTGTCCACACACAAGGCCCCATCAAGAACATCTCAGCTATGCAGGTTGTATTGGATGTCTGCCTTTTTGTGATAGAGCTTTCCTGGTTTCTTTCCCCGATTTCACTCATATTATATGAGTCATATACCTTCGACCTGCTCTCTTGCACCTGCGCTTTTGCAGCCAACCCGCTTGCTTTTGGGTGGATCAACAGCCCCAGCTCACGTTGCTTTGACATAAGTCTGGACTTCAAAGCTCTGGATCAGTCAGCCTCCTCCTCCATTTTGACCTTCCCTGCTGAGGGAGGAAGTGAGCACGGTAGCCGCAGTGCTGCATGCTTTCCTTCAAAATGCACCCCAGAAGGCCATCACATGCTGACAATCCAGGGCTACGAGCTCAGATGTAGAACAGGTATAAACGCACATGAAATATAAAAACAGTGTTTGGGTGTATCAACGACCACAAGTATCATACTGTGTACTTGGAGGCATGATCACTTGCCTAAAGTAGGCATTGTGCAGCCACAAATGTCTTTGAGTCTTCTTTGACAATAATGTTTGTTCCGACCAGCTGGCATCCGGCCTAGCAAGGAGAAAAACCATATCTATCTAGCTGGTAGCTCAAATCTAGAGCATGCACGTCTTTGTGGACTTGATCACAGGTCAATGGCTGGACTTGGCAGAGCTTGTACCTGATGCGTTCATAGAGGCACTCGTGGGCCCGTGCCCTGACGAAGCTGAGGTGGGCGACTGGTTGGAACAAAGTTGTGGTACATTCTATAGGTGGCTGGTCGGAGAAGAGCTGTTGTTGTCAGCAAAGTCAAACACAGACCCAGGTAAACACACATGTTGTATCCTGTGGTGCTTCACGAGTGCATCATTGCATCAATGAAAGCGGATGCCTGAAACGAAAAGTGCATTGCCAGATTCTGTAGCAAAGTAAGCATCAATAGCCCTAAGTGACACACCGCACACATGGAAAGCAACCCAGCTTAATGGGTGCAGCGCCCGCAATGAGATACAATGCTGCTGTGTTGCTGTTTGTACACTGGCAGGCCTGCAAGACACAGGGCTGCGTATCCTGCTCACCCCTTGGTGGCTTCTGTCTTGAAGGCATTTGCCAGTGCAAGCTTGGGTGGGAGGGTGCGGGGTGCGAGCGCAGCCTCCTGGGCGTGGTGTCCCTGGCTGATAGTCCGCATAATGATGGCTTCATTGAGGGGGAGTGGTATGAAACGCTTGAGGTAAGCTGATGCGTTGCTTGGGATCTGTGCTAGATGTAGAGCTTTGATGGTTTGGGCTGGCATAAATGGGAAGGCTTAACTGGGGCACAAGGGTTCCAGGGCTATTCTTGCAGCTGACCTTTGAGCTACCTGAGAGGGGCCCATTTACGGCAGTTTTTTTGTGAAGCTCGTTGTTGCATGTTCCAAGGATCCCTTCTGTGCCATTACTTAGGGATTTGCGGACTCTCAGATGCACGCATTGGTAACCCAAATGGTCTCATAGATTGGCCAAAGGAGCCTCAGTGATTGCAAGTTCTATTGTATGATTGCAAGTCCCATTGTATGATGCAACTTCCATTGTATGAGCCTTCAAGGTATCGACGCACATCATGCTGAAGCCAGGCAAGCTACCTCACTCACACACAGGCAGACAGAGTGGAGGCAAAAACTGTGTGCGAACGTCATGCCTAGTCCTGATGCACAAAAACGAGCACAAGCATGCTTCTCATCACAATACCACACAGCCTGCTCCGACCCTTTACGCAGGTATCCTTTGGCTTGGATCCCATGGAGGGTGTCAGCCCCAGACAGTCTGCTAAGGAGCAAGGCCAAGTACTTAAGGAGGCCTTTGCTGCATGGTCCAGACTCCGCTCTGCACAAATCAGGCTAACTAGTGCAGAGTTTGTGCGCTCCACCAGAGTTGGACAGCAGCCTGCCCAAGGAGAGGCAGGAAACCATAAGGACAAGCTGTTTGAAGCAGGGGAAGGCGGGGTCGCCCAGCAGTACAAGGGGCGACGGCTCCACCAAGACAAGAGCCAAGCAGAATTTGACTTCCAAGGATTGCATGCTGTTACTCAGGAAGGTGGTAATGGGATTGAGGCAGTGACGCTGGATGACAAAGGGAATGCTCCCACCAAACGCCAGGTACCTGCCATCAGACACAAGGCAGAAGGGGCGGAACTTCAGGTGAGAGTAATTGAGAGTGAAGTCCCTCAGGAAAATCCGGCACATGCGTCTTACATAGCCTGCAGTAGCAGCCCCTTGCATGACAGATATAGCGCATGGCTTCAGCATATGTGTCTTTGACTGCTTGTGATCCATTCAGGTTAAGCAACCAAGCCCTGGCACACCAAAGGTGCTCATTGATTTAGAGCATGCAACTTTTAACATGATTGACCAATCAAGATTATGCTTAATCTATTCACTAACAGGCATTTCCTCTTCACCTGAACCAGGTCACACTCCATGTACATCCTGCAGTTGAAGATTGGACAACTTTGAGTGCAAGGCTAGTAAGCAACGGCGAGCTCTCAAAGCTATCAGAGGCGCTGAAGTCACAAGGGATCAGACTGAGAGAGGTGTGATTGCTGTGTTCACAACTTTGGGGTACTCACATCTCGGAAATCATGACATCTGCCTGGTACTAGCTTCCAATGCATATTTTGTAAGCGTGCGTTTATGAAAACATATATAGGGGTGTGTGTGTGAGGTTATTGTGAGTCTTTGGTGTCTTGCTTGGGCACCAGCTTTTCAATGCCAATGAGAAAACTCTGAAATCTTCTGGGCTTTTATTGCTCTACCTTCTGTGCGTTGCTCACATCCTTCCATGACATCCTTCACAGAGGTTAGGTGCCAGCAAGCAAGAGGCTCTGCAAAACTGGAAGAGATCCAAGAAGGTGCCTGAAAGGCTCTCAAACACTCAAAAAAAGCTGAGCCGCTTTATCCACCAGGGTCAAGCATGAGGCTTGCGCTGCCTCGGTGCATGCAGGGTTCTGTCTCGCAGCGCCTGCGGGTAGTTCGAGAGCAGGCAGTTGAGTTTGAGGACAATAATGGCAACTCAGGAGAGAGAGAAGATGGAGATGATCAAGAACAGGTGTGGTCTGGTACATCGTACGATATGGTGCATGGTACGATATGGTGCATGGTACGATATGGTGCATGGTACGATATGGTGCATGGTACGATATGGTGCATGGTACGATATGGTGCATGGTACGATATGGTACATCGTACGATATGGTGCATGCATGCTGTGGGATGTGGCGGGATGATACTGTGAACTGTGGTCTGGTGATGGTGAGGAATGGTGTATGGTGTATGCTGGCTAGGTGCAGGAACAGCATTTAAAATGCTTGCCAGGCACAGGCAGGGAGCACAGCGCGCTGGCCAGGACCCAGAGCAGCTGATGACGCTGCATTGGCGTTAACGCGCGTGCAGCATATGTTGTAGTCTTTTGGATGTCACTCTGAAGAAATGAGTCGATGGAGCGGAGAGGATCATGGATTCAGCTTAACGGGCAACATGAAATCTAGTTTACAGGCAGCGTGGTGTCTGCTTGGTGGGTGCAGCAGCACGGAGGCTACAAAGTCAGGGTTGAACATCAGCCAGGTCGTTCCGTTGATTGAATTGTGACAGATTGCTGCCCGCCAACATGCCAAAATGGGTGCTGCAGCATTAAGCCCACTCAGTTCCGGAGAAAAGGCAACAAAACCTGACATAGCCATGGGGGATTCATTTATTATCAGGGTGCACACCACACAGCCCGTCTCCAAGCCACAGTAGCGGGCCCATCCTGGCCAGATGCTCACAGAGCATGCACTGCAACAGCAACGGTTGCCGAGGCCAATTTTTGAATAAATCTGGCCCCAGTGCTTTGCGCGCATGTCACATTTTTGTACCCAAAAGGCATGCCAGCGCTCCAAAAAGGCCTGCACGTCACTGTCTAGTGCCCTGAAAGGCATTGCTGCCTCTTTTTGCCAAGCCCAGGGCAAGATCACAGCCCTTGAGAACCTCAAGGAATGGCTTGAGCACAAGGCGCTGCCCCCTCTGCCTTGCTGCCCTGCAGGCCATCATCATTGGCTGTGTCGTTGGTGTGGGGGGTGCATTGCTGCTGGCTGCCTCCATCTTAGCATCTGTTTGGTGGACAAGAGCAGGCTGCAAATGCTGCCCAGCACACCCCCATGAGGTAGCCACTGACAAGACAGCGCGGGCAGCGTATTTGCCTGGTAAAGAGGTAAGTGGCTGCGGATGTGGCTGCCAAAGAGGTGCAAGGCTGCTGGTATGGCTGCAAGAGAGGCAGAGGCACAGTGCACAAGCCTCCTCTACCTAGCAGCCTGACCTTTGGTCGACGTGCTGCTGTAAGGCTCTGCTTTGAGCAGGGGCCTGATCAGCCTCTGATCAGGGGGCTGTCTGATCAGAGGCTTGCGGGAGCTCTGCAGGCCCGGGCTATGTGCTCAAGACCAGGCACGACAGTGTTGCTTGTGAGGTCCATCTACACTTCCAGTATGCTTGACTTCATGCACTCATGCGCTCGTGCGCTGCACATTGTTGTGTCAATCAGGAGGGATGCGCGCTGAGCGCGATGCATGCACACCACGGCAACTACCCCTTGGGTGGCCCCATACCGCCTTGAGTTGTGCACACAGGTGCCTGATGAGTGCATGCAACTGCATAACTCTTGCTCCAAGCCCTCTGTCTTGTGCAATCTCGGGCCACCCTACCAAACACCCTGCACAACCCTACCAAATGCCTTGTGCAACCCTCTCACATGCCAACTCTGCCCTGAGCAACCCTACCAAATGCCCTACTCAAACCTAGCATGTGCCCACTCCACCCTGTGCAATCTACCAAATGCCCTATGCAAACCTAGCACATGCCCACTCCGCCCTGTGCAAACCTATCAAATGCCCTATCTGCCCTGTACAACCTTATCAATTGCACTGTGCCACCAACCCTATCAAATAGCCCTCCCTCCCAGGGCACAGGGTAGTCCCTTCTTGTACGTGCTTGGGAGTGTGTACGCATAATTGGCCTTGGCAGTCGGTCAGTTGCAGGTGTGGTGTGAGCAAGTGGGCCCAAAATGGCCACCAGCCACACCAGGCGTGTGCTGTAGCAGTATGGCTTCAGTAAGCTGCCCATTTGGGGTATCGGAGTGTGTGAACGGCCAATAGCCACGCCATGCGCACACAGAGCAGCACGCTGCCACCCATGCGTGTGCTGTGGTTTAGCCCCAAACTGGCAGCCCATTAATGCCACATAGCCAAACCTCATTTCACACTTTCACCGTGGCTCGCTCAGGTGGACGCCGCTGCGCCTGGCACCGGCATGTTCATCACATGCCTCAACACCCACCACAACACGCGCATACCCCGCATGGACGCCACATTCCCTTGCAACTTATTGACATGAGCCTACCATGACACGCAACCGCCCAGGTGGACCAAGAGGCAGGCTGGAGTGAGCTGGCGACCACGCCTCCCTCTTTCACGAGCGCCGCCCTGGCGCCCTCCACGCCCAGCAAAGGCTCTCCAAGGACTAGCTACGCACAGCTTGAGCTGCACGCGCACTTGGCACACCACTCTCCCTCTCCACACAGCCCCGTCTGTGCACACGGAACAAGCCTGTCGCAGACAGTGCTCCCCATAGTGTCTGTGGACCCCCTCGCTGCAGGCCTGGGGGTGTTGTCCTTGGACGCGCAGCCACCCCAGGCATTAGCAGCGCAGCACCTGCTGCCTTGGCCCCCCCACCCGCGGGCAGGTGCTGTGCCGCACAATTGTGGTGCCACCCTGGCATCTGCACCGGGGCAACAGGGCAATGCTTTGCTGCCTCTGCCAGCCACCTTACCCACGCATGCCCTGGGTCAGTGCAGCAGCCCTCGGACGGAGCGCGTGCCAGTGAAGGCGTATGCGAGGCATGCCGCTTCAGAAACCTTCCATGCCCCCCATAATGATCAAGGTGTGTGTGTGTGTGTGTGTGTGTGTGTGTGTGTGTGTGTGTGTGTGTGTGTGTGTG
>LKMJ01007305.1_pt1 | contig 10415 bp, 10 predicted proteins | sample 643391 | NCBI WGS metagenome assembly LKMJ01 (sample SAMN04112250, study PRJNA286221) | soda lake metagenome | biome: soda lake; feature: Kulunda Steppe; material: water; isolation source: sample PL-Br10 brine of Picturesque Lake | place: Russia: Kulunda steppe | collected 2010-07
CGTGCACTTTCAGGTGTGCACTCTTGCGTGCATGTGTGTGTGTGTATGAGGTGTGTGCATGTTTGTGTGCATACGCGTGTTAGCGCATGCGTACATGTGCGCACGTGCACGTACGTGTGTGCTTGCACGCATGTGAGCGTTTTACACATATGTGTAAGAACGCTTACGAGCGGTGAGTATGTGCCGTGTGAGAGTGCGTGCATGTGTTTTGTGTGTACGTGCATGTGCATGCGCACTCCTGAGTGTGTACATGCGTGACTGCGTGCACTTATGCACATGTCCAGATTATGGCAGGATTGTTTCCTCTTTCCCCATGGAATGCGTGGCAAGTCAAAGCTCAGAGCAACAAATGGGATGTGTTTGCAGGAAAAATGTCATGCGCTCATGCAACAATCAGCATGTCCCCATGATACTTGATGGTGTTGGTTTGCAAAAACAAGTCATAAGGTTCTCAAGGTTTTCTCGGAGTAAGCACATATCACTAGAAGGACTTTGACTTGCGTAGGTAGAGAGCCACGTACCCGACTGCTCCAAACGTTGATGCAATGACAGTGCTGATACATTGAAAGCGTGAAATGCTTCTAATATGCATGTTCCTGCAGAGGGCAGGCCTGCACAGATGGCAGGCTGCTGCGTTGACAGGCTTGCTACAGGAAGCAATTCATTCATCCACTGACGTCTTGGCAGCGCCCGCGGGCTCAGCACATTCGGGTGTGACGCAGGGCCACAAATGCCAGCGGGTGTGACGCAGGGCCACAAATGCCAGCGGGTGTGACGCAGGGCCACAAATGCCAGCTGCCTTTGAGGGCATCCAAAGTCAGTGAGCAAAGGTAATAGCTAAGGTGTCGATGCACTCGTCAAACCAACCTCTGGTCGAATGAGCCCATCAAGACTCCCCTCACTGGCTTGTATGCCTCGCAAATGCAGCTGCTACTCATGGTATCCATGCTGCTACTCATGGTATCCATGCAACGCCTGAACTTGCTCAACCCAAAGGCCAGCCAAGTGCACCAACACTGTACTGACTGCTGATGCAGCAAGTCCACACATGGTTTGGCACAGTTTCATGAGGCGCACTCAATGTGACATGAGGCCTGTCACATGGAATGCAGGGACCAGTGCAGGCACAAAAGACAGGGCCACAGGCATGCAGCAGGCATGCAAACAGGGTGCCTGCTGGAAAGACAAGGAGCAATGCAGGTGTGCAGAAAGGCCACACAAGGGAGTTTGCTGGTTCAGGAGCAGGGTGCCTGCCGGCACGTCAAGTTTGTCCACAGGCGCACAGCAGTATGTGGGGTAGGAGGCATGCAGGAAGGCACAGAGTTGCTGATACCCCGGGAGGCGCGCAGGCGCCCTGAAGGTGTGGGAACAAGAAGGACCGCTGGGCAGGCTAACGGGAAAACAAGCTGAACTTGTCCAGAGCATCCAAGGCAAGCCTCCCAGATATTGAGGGCCATGTGTCCAAGTTGTGCAGTATGAGTGGTACAGTGTCACACACCTTTCAGGTCACGGGTGCGCTCCGGGGAAGCTGCAGGCAGGCCCACCAAGGCAGAGGCCTCCATCGTCTCAGCGCAAGGGGGCAGGTGCCTACGGAGACCACATGTGTGCGAGCAGGGGTGGGCTAGAGGAGGGTGGGCGCCCATGCAACGCGAGGCAGCCAGGATGCCGAGAGAAGTTTGCGAGTGCCAGTGCGTGTGTGCAGGGGGCCACAGTGTGTGGGAACAACACGGCCGTTGTGCGGCATGCACTTTTTTTACTCTGCCTCGGCCTAATTTGCCACAGGTGATTCCGTCGTTTCTGAAGCAGCCAAATGTGTGTGAGAGCACGACGGTGTGTCATTAGGCAATGATGCCGCGGGAGAGCAGTTCCCGCGCATCCGTCCGGTGGTCGCGGCTTGCCGACCAACGGTGCAGAAGCATGTGGGTGCATGTGTGCCGGTGACTGGGGAGTGCCCAGAGAGGCATGGCATGCACGGCATGCAGGAGCAGCCCAGGCACACTCATATTGGATGCATCAGGATGCCCGGTCCCTGACAGAACACATTTCAGCTCATGGCTGGGCCTGATGCAATACCAGGCACAAAAAGTTGGAGTCAAGCACTTGCTTGCACAGTGCAGAAGCTGTACGAGCGAATTTTTTGACACGACATCAACACAACTGCCTTCAAGCAACAATAAGCTAATGCGTTAGGACCGCAATGAACAAGTTAGGCAGACATGCTCATGCAATGCCTTGACAGCACAGCGAAGGCATGCATGGAGATTGATGCGCGTGCACAAGCAAACACAAAATAAATGAAACAGAAGCCATGCAATGCACGTGCTCTGATGAGGGAGGAGCAGTGCAGACAAAAAAGTTAGTGCTGCGTTGAAGCAGAGGCAAGAGGAAGGAGCACATGTACGTTAGTAATGCTGGTGTTAATTGATGAGTGTGGTACGCATGTGTCAGTCGGTTGAACAGCCTATGGATGGATCCAGTGAATGTGCAAAGCATGAAGGACTCGTGACAAGAAGATCATGTTCAGGTACATAAGATACAAGTGATAGGAGAGTAGCAGGCAGGTAAAAGCACAAATGCATCAAGATAAGCAAGGCCTTCAAGATGGCTGACAGTCAAGCAAGAAGGAAGAGGAGCTTCCTCCCTAGATATGCAGCACTCCGTAGTCATTGTGTCGTCCACACAGTAGTTACCGTGTTGAGGCCAGCACCCTGACCACTCCGCGCTATTTGGATGTCAAGGCCGGGGATGGGAGACAGGGAGTGTCCGAGGCTCTGCCGTTAGTTTTTACATTTGTTATTGCCCAAGATCTACTGAACGAGGAAAAAAACCCATAAGGTGTAAACAACAGCAGCAGGATAGAAAGAAAAGGGATCAAACAGACTGAGCATTGCACGTCACCACCAGTGGCCATAAATGCACACGAAGGCATCAGGCAAACTGCGGCATACAACCTGCCAGCTCAGAACATGGCACTTGCTACTCATCAGGAGTTCCTTAGGCTGGATGGTAAGGAAGTCATAAGCGTCAGGCAACTCCATGGCTGGGTCAGTAGTTCGAATAACCACCCGTACATGAGCAGTGGTCATGCAATAAGCGGCAGGCGAAGGCTGATGCAACTGTTGCGCGCAAGGCCATGTCAGGAGGAGCGTTTGATGGCATCACACTAAGGCTTCTGCCAAGCTCAAAAGAGGTGCTCAAGTAATGCTCTAATCTCCTCATGTGGCCAGAGAGCCCACCAAACAAAAAAGTCAGTTGTTTTCCAAAGCCAATAGCCTCCCTCTAGTTGGTCAAGGGCACAAGTGCAGCTGATCGCATGCATGCAAACATGTGCACTGGCACTAGGGTACAATGCCCTGACTTTCAAGTGCTGCTAGGAAAGTCCATCCCTTGGCATCCATCCCCCCAAACAACAGCCTGTGCCTGCACCATGCATCCATGCCTTGCCTGTGTACAAATACACGCGCACGCACACACACAGACTGCTGCTGTTGCTATGCCTGCCCCCCTCTTGCTAAGGCTAGCCTTCAGTGCCCAATGCTTGTGCGGCCACGGGCAGCCCAAGGCCTTTCCACATGCACACACACCACGAACATCAACGGGCCTGACTGATATGTGGCAGGTGCACGCCCTCCTTGTTGCGCTCCCCTGCGCATGTCCTGTTTTGTTTCCTGTTCCAGGTTCCTCATCATAGGAGCAGGCCCCTTTTGGCCTCCTGCATGGGGGAACAGCAGCGCATAGGTGTGTGCGTATGCGTGTGTGTGCGTGTGTGTGTGTGCCCATGTGCAATGCGTGCCTGTGCGTCTAAAGTGCCTCGTTCAGCGCTGCCAACCATCCTGCACCACCCCCGCACATACCCCAATCCTGAGCAATCTCGAACCAACCCCCCTCCAACCGCAGCCCCATGCCAGACCAACCCTCTGGTGCCCCCCTTCCCAGTGCACACAAAAACACCCACAGCAATGTTATCCATGAAAACACACCATGGCCTGAACCGGATCTAGCACGTACACACTCCACGTGCCATGCCTTTACAGCACACCCGCGCCTTGCATGAACAGCACAGGGGGCTACTACGAGCAGCAACGAGCCAGGCGGTGCAAGCTCAGCCACCTTGGGTGGTTGGTCTGAGGGCCCTGGTCTCTCAGTCCAGTCTCTGTCCAAGGGTGCACAAGGGAACCTATAGCTCTCGTTGCTTTTTTTTGGGAGCAAACCCCAATTTGTTTGCTCTTGCTGTCTCAATGAGCATATAGGTTGAGGCCATGTGGTGGACTTCACAACGGGAGCCCTCTCCGAACTGAAGCGGCTCAGGACACCGCACACGCCGACAGCAAAACCGGCTGGGCTGCCAGCATGATGCCACTGCCCCATCTGTCTGGTGCAGGCATGCACACACACACGCACACACACACACCTGGAAGCTGTCAAAAGCCAGCTGGTTAGCCGACGCGGCGGAGCGCAGGGACAGCACGCCCGCCCGGTACTCCGCGTTCTCATCCACTGGCGGCGCGCCCCAGCCGCCGCCCGCACGGGCAGCGGGCAGCATGCTGCCGCCAGCGCCACCCTCTCCCCAGAGCCTTGGCCCCCTGCCGTCGAGGCTGCTGCCCCGGGCGCTCCTGCTGCTGCTTCCGACCCCCTTGGCGCCAGCCCCTCCGCCAGCTGCGCCCGCGCTACTGCCGCCGCCCAGCTGCGACAGGGCAGGGTGTTGGGGGGGCAGGTCTGAGAATTTGAAGCTGCGGCCGCTGCTGTCGGCGTGGCCGCTGGGGGCGCCTACGCCCAGCGCGTCCTGCCCTACTGCACTCCCCGCGGGCCTGCACCCCAGCTCCGCCAGGCCGCTGCTATGGCTGTGCGCCAGCGCATGCGCATGCGGGGCGGCGGCACGCGCGCCACCCCAGCTGCTGCTGTGGTCGTATGGCGTGGAGGCCGCGGACGGCGTGCTGGTGGCACGGGTGAGGGAGGCGGGCGAGGGGTGGCGGCCGGTCACCCAAGCGTGAGGGTGTGGCTGAGGGGGAGGGGTAGGCAGCGCCAGCGCGCGCTCGATGGCAGAGATGGCGCCGCGCACGCCTGCGCGCTTGTCAACGGCGGCTGTGCTGCCATTGCTGCTGCGGCGGCAGCTGCCTGCGTGTGCGTGGGAGGAGGTGGGCGGCCACGAGGGGGAAGGGGGGCGCGCAGTGGCGGCGCCGGCTGTGCTAGCGCTCGTGGCCGAGGGTGCGTGGGAGTAAGCGTATGGGGCAGTGCATGAAGGGGTGACGGCGGCGGCTCCCGCTTGCAAAGAGGAGGACTGCGTGCAGCTTGGCGCAGGCGCAGTGCCTGAAAGCATGCTGCCGCTACTGCTCAAGTCGGGAGCACTCCATGCGGTGGCGGAGCTGGCGGAGATGTGGGAGCGGGCAGGCAGGGTGGCGCTGCGGCTGTGGGGCGGCAGGGGGGGTAAGGGCACGGTGTCTGCGGTGTATGCAAGGGAGCTGGTGATGCTGGGAGGCAGCAGCGGGGTGGGGCTGACGCGGGCGGGCGATGACGGGGCGGCAAAGCTCGTGCTGCTGCAGGGAAAGGAGGGCGCTGCGGCCGTAGCTCCGGAGGCGGCACGGCTGACCAGCGCGTCTGGCGGGGGTTGGCTGGGGTCGCTGAACAAGAGGCCCGCGCGCACGTCAGACGGCAGCAGCGGCACCGGCTGCTGCGTCCCCCACCCCGCGCCACACGGCCTGTGCTGACTGGGTGAGGCTGCCACCGTGGACGAGGCTGCCAGGCTGGCCCCCACCTTGCAGCTGCCCGAAGGGCCCCCCCACCTGCCTATGCTTGCAATGCTGCCTCTGGCACCTCTTGCCGCCTCCGGCAAGGCCGCCAGCGACGAGCCCTGCGACGCAGCCTGTGTGCTGTGTGCCGGGTGAGCGCAGCCAACACTCCAGCCTCGTTCGGCTGCCAGAGAAGCACCCCCCAGCCGCCCTCCGCCCTCCCAACCCCCACCCCCACCGCAGGCAGCGGCCTTGTCCCTGCTGTGCCCGTGGCTGCCGTGCGCGGCGGCGGCTACGGTGCCGCCGCCAGTCATGCGCTCGCGCACAACATGGGCGCCATGGCGGGCGGGCGAGAGGGGCGCGGTGCGGCTTGGGGACATCACCGTCAGCGGGTCGCGCATGGCACTGGCTGCGGGGGCACAACAGCAGCGCATGAGCGGCAGCAGTCGCGCTTGGGTGTGGAAGCGCAGGCACAGCAAGGGCGCACGAGCTGCAGCGAACGCGCTTGTTTTTGGCTGCGTGTGCCCCACGTGGAAGTGTGCGGGCATCCGCTCATATGCGTGTGGTTGTGCTACAAACACACGTGTTACATTGGCATCACCCGCAGCAGGAAGGGCATGTGTGCATGACTTCCAGCCAAGCGCGGCCAGGGACAGGTACGCGGTGTGAGCATGGGCGCTCTCAAAAAGCACGGGCATGCAAGTGTGTATGAGTGTATGCGTGTGTGTGCGCGTGTGTGCGTGTCTTTGAGACAAGAGCAACTGCTCTGATCACATATGCAAATGAGTGTGCATTCTGTGTGTGTGCGTGCATGTGTCTGAAAGTGAGCTAGTAGCACCGTTGCTCTGACCAAAACGGCACAGCAGCAGAGCTGTGCACAGGAGCCACACACACATGTTTGCAGGTGCACATGCAAACACAAGGGCAAGCGCAATACGCACGCACACACACACGCGCACACACGTGCATGCATCGTGCGGGTGACTGAGGGCGTGCGCCGCCGCACCCACCCTTGTGCGCGCGCACGACGGCCTCCGCCACTGCCGCCACATCTGCCGCTGTGACGTCGTGCGGGTGCGGGCGGCCTGGGAATGGCCCGGGAGGCGACCCGAAGCCCGCTTGCGCCGCTGCTGCTGCCGCGATTGCGCGCCCGTCAGGCGACAGCAGCAGCGGCAGCTGCTGGTCGCGGCGGTGCGACGAGCACATGCAATCGGTGTCGTCGCCGCCTTCCAGGTGCGTGGAGGCGGGCGCGCGTGAGCGGGGCGGCGTGTGCGGCTTGCTGCTGGTCTTGGAGGAGCGACGGCTGTGCTTATCTGAATCCTGGTCCCTTGCCTGCTGTGTGCATCACGTGGCACAAGCACGGATACGTGTGTGCCTGCCTTGGGGCGCATGTCCGCACGCACGCGTGTGGGCTGGGGTTGGGCCTTGCTGCGATGCATGAGAGGTGTAGCGCACGTGAACACTATTCCTAGGCTCACCCCCCTCGCTGAGGAATGAGAGCGGCACATGCGGCGTCCCCATGTGCAGGTTCGCGCGGCAGAGGCAAAGCACGCATCAGGGCGGGTGTAAGCACGTCTGCCCCCTCCCCCCCCAAAACACCTAAACAAAAAACACACAGCTCCCTGCAGCGCGCCCACCCACCGACACACACCTAAACAAAACACCTAAACAAACACACACAGCTCCCTGCGGCGCGCCCACCCACCGACCCACACCTAAACAAAACACCTAAACAAAAACACACAGCTCCCTGCAGCGCGCCCACCCACCGACCCACACCTAAACAAAACACCTAAACAAAAACACACAGCTCCCTGCAGCGCGCCCACCCACCGACCCACACCTAAACAAATATCTAAACAAAAACACACAGCTCCCTGCAGCGCGCCCACCCACCGACCCACACCTGGCGCGTGCCGCCACGGGCAGCCTGCGATGACTGCGACACATCCCTCTCAGCCTCGGATGCGGAAGGGGTGGGGGCTGGCAGGCAGGGCACACCCTGCTGCTGCTGCGGGGCATACGAGGTCGCTTGGCTGGCGTAGGTTGGGGCGTGGGATGCAGGGTGGCTGTGTGCGGACGCAGGGCCGCCGCCGCCACAACTGTGCTCATCCCCCTGCGTGGGCGGACGGCTGTGCATGGATGCAGGGCCGCTGCTGCGCTCATGCTCATCCCACTGCATGAGCGGGCGGCTGTGCGTGGACGCAGGGCCGCTGGTATGCCTGCATTCCGTACTGTGCATGGACGCAGGCCCATATGCGGCAACGCACTCTGGCCCACGCCCGCGCAGCTCCGGCGGCGCGGTGCCCTCATATTCCGAGAGCGCGACTGCCAGGCCTTTGACCGGCGAGGCCAGGCATGTGGCACGGCCCCCGCTGGCGTGTGCCGCATCGCGGCTGTGAGGGTAGGGGTGGTGGGGGTGGCTCCTGCCTGCGTCTGCACACCCTCCTCTGGGCGCGTCGTCGCTGTACGCGGTGTGCAGGGACGGTGCGACCGGCGCGGCGGCGGCGGCCGCGAGCGCCGCTGCGCCACTGGAGGGCGGTGCGCCCCTGCTGGCCGTGCTGCTGGCCCGCCCGTCTGTCGTGGACCCAAAGCCGCCGCCGTTGCCCCTCCACGCGCTACCCTCGGTGCGCTGTGCGTCTTCGGAGGGCAGCGTGCCCCTACTGGCCATGCTGCTGGCCTGCCCATCTGTCGCAGACCCAAAGCCGCCGCTGCCCCTTGGGCACGTGCTGCCCTCGGTGTGCTCCGCATCGTCATAGGGCGGCGGCGCCCAAGGCAGCGGCAGCGGCTCCTGCACGGCGGCCTGCACGCCGTGCTCCTTTTGGGAAGGGCGTGCTGCTGGTGCCCCACATGTCACAGCGGAGGGGCCCACCCCGGAGGAGTGCCAGCTGGAGGAGGAGTGGGTGGGCGCGTCGTCGCTGCTGCTGGTGTGGGGCGCACTGCCACCGCTGGAGCCACCAGGGCCGTGGGCCTCGCTGCCGTGCTCTGCAGGTGAGAGTAGCGGGGGTCGTGGGGGCAGGGCAGGGCATGTGGGGAGGTGGGTGGCCAAAGTGTGCGCATGCGCACTTGCGCGTGGTGTGACGCGGTGTGTGTGTACGTATGTTTGCATGCATGCGCATGAGGAGTGGAGCATGCAGGGAGCCTCCAGGCCACGGTGTGCATAAGTGGCTGGAACGGGCACCCCACACAGGAATGGTGTACAAAGCCATGTAGGATCCGTTCATGATCCATGTATCACATGATGCCGCAACACAGCAGCCCACACAGGATGGTGTACAAAGCCATGTAGGATCCGTTCATGATCCATGTATCGCATGATGCCGCAACACAGCAGCCCACACAGGAAGCCAGGTGTGGCCAGTGTGGGCCCAAGGCGAAGCAAGCGGCAGAGGAGGCCCCCAATGCAGGACATGGACCAATGCTGCCCTCCCTCATCACACAAGGCCCGCGTCGTCTTTTGTGCCCGCAGGCGAGAGGGATCCACACGCGCTGTAAACACGTGAGCCTTTGAGGCACAAGAGGAGCAGAGGCAAAAAGCAACACCAGAGGCCAGGGGGGCAGGCAGGCAGGCAGGTGGGGAGCCACGGCCGCCCCTCCTACCTTCACCCCTCCTATGGCCTTTGCAAGCATCCCTTACGCGCTTCACAAGCTTTCTAGGCCTATGTTCCAAAGCCTCTTGTGCCCTTTGCATGAAATGCAACAGGTGCCTACGCACCAGTGCCCGATGCAGATGCCAGCAGCTCCTGAATGATTTCCTCCGCGCTGCGGTCCGTCGCCGCCGGCGACGGCGCGCCTGCTGACCAGCGCGCACGGACGCCTTCCTGGGCGCTGTCGCTGCCGCTGCCCCCATACCGGCTGCCTGCCTGCACGCTCCCGCCCCCGTGAGCGCTGCCCGTGTGCATGCTGCCGCCCGCGCTGCCTCCCTCGTAACGGCTGCCACCGGCGCCGCCAGCGTCGCTCACTGACCGGTGCAGTGCAGCAGCGGCTGCTTGCTGGCGCGAGGCGGCCGCGTGTGGGTAGCTTCCTTGGAGGCCCAGATCTGAGGGGGGCCTACATGCACCAAGCGGACGTGTGCGTGATGGCCGTGCATGCATGCGTGTGTCAGCAGGTGCACGCAGTGGGATTTGCCTGCGAGCCATCTTGAGAGGCAGCTGTTCATCTCATGGCCCAAACGCGCCTGGCAGTGGCGCCTGGCACATGGTCCGACTCCTTGCACGCCCATGTGCAGGTGCACACTGAGGCACATGAACATTATGCACGCACACCCACACACAAAACACACATGCACGCACGCAACACACACGCCACGCACCTGGTGGAGTGGTAGCTGCCTTGAGAGTCTCCCTGCTCTGACGCAGGCGCTGCGGCGCTGTGCTGCGCCGGCGAGTCCGGCGCACACCATGTGGGGGCGCAGCTGCCTTGCCTGCCAGCAATTGTGTGCGTGCTCCTGCCTGCAGGCACAGGCATGCGTGCGTGCGTTAGTGTGTGTATGAGCGCATGGTGTGCCTCACCACCCTCTCCTGCCCCGACTTCCCCGCACTCTCACAGTCCCACTGCAACTTTCACTGCCTTTGCCAGCTGCGCCACCCTCCCAAAACCACCCTCACCTGCACCCCCCCCTCTGACACCCTCCCAGACCACCCTCACCTGCCCCCCCACCCTCCGACACCCTCCCAAAACCTCCCTCAC
>LKMJ01007307.1_pt1 | contig 10413 bp, 12 predicted proteins | sample 643391 | NCBI WGS metagenome assembly LKMJ01 (sample SAMN04112250, study PRJNA286221) | soda lake metagenome | biome: soda lake; feature: Kulunda Steppe; material: water; isolation source: sample PL-Br10 brine of Picturesque Lake | place: Russia: Kulunda steppe | collected 2010-07
CCTGGAGTGTGTTCTGCTCTAGCGCGCTGGTGCCTCTGTAGTTAGTTCCTAGTCTCGGTGCCCTTAGGAGGTTCCTTCTCTTTGCTTTCATTGGTGCGAGCTCTTAGCCGTAGTGGTAGCTGAGCCTCAGCCGGCCTGCCCGGGGGCCAACTGGTAGCCCAAGCCTGAGCTGTCCTCGTAGCCTTGGGGGCGTCATCTCAGCTACTAGTAGTTGGCTTTTCTGGCAGTTCTCCTTTTCCTAGCGTTTTTCAGCTCTTCTGCCTTGCCTGCCTTAAGGACATTGCTGTGTCCGCTCGCGTCTTGTAACTAACTAACTAGCTAAGGCACCGGCCAAGGAGGCTAGGAAAGGATGATCTCTACCCGACTCGGGTAGAGAGGTATACCTTATGCCAGTGGCCCATGGGGCCCATGGGTCAGGAGGTTCAAGAGCTAGGCCTCTGGGAGAAAATGAAGTCTGCAAGCCCCTCCTTCAGTTTCTCCCGCGCGAAGCTCTCTAGCCCTACCACCTCATACCCCACGCCTCTACAATCTCCTAGCTTGCCGCACACAGGCACACAACCCACCAGACACAAGAATGCACACTTTGGCAGGGCGGGATAAGAAGCCGAAGGTGGAGGGGCAGAGGAGGCACACCTTCTGGCTGGTCTACTTTCAGGGAATCAACCACTATCTGCACAAACGGACACGCCCAGAACACGTGATCTCTGACTAGGATTTGCAACGCCCTGATATCCGTACCAGCCGCTTGCGAGGGCTGCCACCTGCTGGCACAGTCGGCTTCTTAAGCCCGCGCCAACCCATGTCCGCCAGCTTCAGGGACGCCACGCGGCAAGAGACGCCACCATGTCTCCTTCCATTAATTTCCCCAAGTGGAGCTCCACACCAGCTTGATCCTGGGGAAAGGGCTTGGACAAGCTCGGTTGCCCTATGGCTGGGGTAAGGGGCCGGGAGGTCCCCTGACCCCAACATAAGGGATCTTTTGGCGCAAAGACACCAGGCAGCATGCCTGGCTGCCCTAGCAGACTCAAATGGAGGTAGGTGATGTTCAGCACCATGAAGACGGAGGAGGCGACTTGCCTCGGAGGCTGAAGTGTCCTTGGGTTGCATGCCAGGCCAAGGGGGTCTGAAGATGTGGAAGGTTGAGGGGGGGAGTGGCGCTGGGCCTGCTGCCTGCAAAAGGGCCACGCAACATCCGAACCATTCCACATTAGCTCTTGCTGCTGTGTCTTCTGCGTTTGCTGTGCTATTTGTTAGTTAATGCCCTCATGGTGGCTATCTGTCTGCTAGCACCAGGTACAAGGTTAACGAGATAGGCCATTCAAAACTTACAAGTTTAAGGTTAACCAAAAGCCACATCGTTTGGTTTACTTGTTGAATGGTTGGTCACCGCCAGCATAAGGTAATTGACACTGATAGCACGGAAGCAGGGAAGACAGATAAACTGCAAGCCTGCATATGTGACTGCTAACCTGCTCATTAATTTGTAAAGAAGAATACTGCTGTCCTACTAGTAGTTCAAAAAGCAGGTAATTGTGTCTGTGGGAACAACAGAGCAAAAGATTATGCTGCTCATCTTGGATAGTGTTATCATGACACTACGATTATCACCCTCACATAAGTCACAGGAAGGGGATAAATTGGAATCCTAAGTTGCTGTCTTGTAGCGAAGTGTTTGTATAGATAGTCTTAAGCAAGCCACACTGCAAGCCATGTCTCTTGGAAGTTGGAAGAAACTCTTGGAAGAAACATGTATTTGGGACGACTGTAGGGAGAACGAACAATGAACAGTAATAGCCAGGCACCAGGCACATTCTTTGGGTAGTATGTGCATTTTATACATGCCACTATGGTTATCCATGCTGACGCAATCTTTCTTCCTCTCTACCATACAAAGGCAGCTAAGCTGAAGCCCATTACAACCAGGTCCAGCGGGTCTGTATCTCAATTTCTTTAGGATTTTAAAGGCTTTAGCTGTCCAGTTACGGAAGCGCCCTAGTGTCTGTAAAAGCGGAAAAACACTTCTACTGGTAGTAGCAACTGATGATCCAGCATAATCTGGTGAAGAAAATTTTCCAAATGCTTACAGCCATGACCAAAACCGACCTAAGAAAGCTCCAAACTGGAAGGCCACAAAAAAGTCATCTTCATATGATGATGATGTGCTTACATGCAAGTCAGGTTGGTTAAATTTCCATAGTCAGAGGCCAAAGGCCATCAGGACGTCCATGTCCACACGATAGTGTACTAAAGAAAAATCTTGTGAGCTGATGCGACCGTTAAACTCGTCATGTAAAAAGCAAGATGCTGCGGTAGATTGACTGACAATGGAAGAAAGAAAGAAAGAAAGAAAGAAAGAAAGAAAGAAAGAAAGAAAGAAAGAAAGACTACGCCATCAGTGATTACCTTGGTGACATGAATTACTTGATATGATTTCCAAGTGAATTACCTTATAATGTCTCTCATCCAGCTTACTACTAGCCTGCTTGTGGCCCTTTTTCCTTGATTTATGTAGGGAGTGTTTCACAGCCTACGCAGTCTTCTTTCTTGTTTGAATGGTCATAGCAGTCTATTCTAGGGATGAATACAACTTTGCACGTTTACTTCTCACAAAACCTTATTTGCATGCTGTCTACACTGCTGTCAAGCTACCGAGTTCACAATGTCTACCTTTGCCTCTTTCAGCGCACTGCACGTCTTGCATTCCTCTTCCGTCCTCAATCACAACACCTTGGTGTGCCATCTTATCCACATTGCCTGCAAACAGGTTTGAAGCAACAGCTGAGCTTCTTAAGGCTCTAGCAAGTGGACCTGCTTGATCAAAACATGGGCATGCTATCATTCAGCGGCTGTTCTGAAGGAGGATCATCCTTACGTGACGCCATCACACCTCCTCATGATTAGTTTTGATGCACCTGCAAGTGAGCCTGCCGCAAAACAGAAGCTGCAGGCAAGTGCTTAGACCTACAAAGGCATCTTTGTATGCTATTGTCCAGGCCCCGACTTGAGACGCCTGCCCCTCCACTTGCAGTGCTGGGTCCCATTGTTTGTTGAGCCTTCCCTTCTGACTGCAATTCAAGCATAGAAGGTAGCAACGCAATGTGTGATCCAAGCTCAGAAGGCAGAACAGCAGGGGTGTCAAGTACACTCTGTAACCTCAGGATGCAGCAAGAGCAACCAGGGCAAGTGTTCGAAAAAAAATGTGTGGACAATTGGGTGGCGCATGCCGCTATATTATAATGATAAAAGGTAACATGGCAAGGTGGAGACGCAGAGACAAAAGCACGCAGTGCTCGTGGCTGAAGCAGGAAGCCTAAGTCTTTTAGCCTTCTTGCAAGCACTGGCTCTGACAGCCGCCATCAGTGCCAACCACTTATCAGGTCTTGTTTCAGGCAGTATGCATGTCTCCTTTTCAAACGTACCTGTGAATTGTGCATGCCATAGAAAATGTAGACCAATAAGGTGATAGAGAACCATGCCGCCCAGCGCACGTGTGCGTGCCACTTCATGCTGCCAATTAAGTGCAAGCAGCACAGCATGCCCAGGGAAGGGAGCCAGGGTAATAGGGGGCATTGGAACTGGGTCGGCGTGAAGCGCACAGGCAGGAAATGGAAGGAGGCAGTCGTGACCGCCCAGCAGCCTGCGAGCCGCAACATGGCAGGACACGTGCGTTTGCATGCTTGTGCGCATGCATGAGCAAATACTTGTACAGGCGCATGCCAGGATGCTGCTCATCTGCTGATGGGGTAATAGCCACCATGATATTGGACGGCCTTTTGAGCAGGTAGACCTAGGCCTGCCTGGTTGCCCGATAGCACAACTGAGCATGTGAACTGTAGGCGATAAACATCAGCAGCTGTCTGCTGCTACGATTGCACCACTGCTTTTGATGAGGATCATGAATCCTGTTTTGCATTGCTCAAGGTCTCAACACTTCCCTGTCCATGAAGTCATAGAGCTGATACAGGCACGCCACCAAGCTGCAGCCACACAGGCATAGGATGTATGCTTGTGCCCCATGTTGCACACCCACCCAAGTACCCACCTAGGAAGGTGAGAGGGGCTGCCATGTGCAGGTTCACAGTGCACACCTAGGAAGGTGAGAGGGGCTTCCATGTGCAGGTTCACAGTGCACACCTAGGAAGGTGAGAGGGGCTGCCATGTGCAGGTTCACAGTGAATGTCACACTGGCAGCGACCGCAAACCCCCCAAGCATGGCTAAACGGGCAAGCAATGGTGCCAGAGGGTCAGTCCCTCCTCTGACATGATAGCGCCTGCATGGCAAGTAAAAAATTCAGAGTATCAACGCGTTACAGCATTAACTACCACTGCTCATTTGACTGAGGGCGGTCTACTGAAGGGCTGTGTCACTCTTGTAGAGTCTGGCAGATTGCGGTGGGCTAGGTAGTTTGTTAGCTTCTAGTGGACGTGTCCTTGATACTTGCTGCTGGCTTTTTCATCGTACAGCATATTTTTAGGGTGATTGTGGAGACAGGAAAACTCGAAATGTATCTTCTGTCACGATGATTCATAGTCAGTGATGAATTGTAGTCAAACTGGAGTCGGTTAGTCAGTTGCTTCAAGTTGTATTTCTGGCTGAGCAACAACATCATGCTCTGATGTATGGGATCACGTTGATCATGTGAACGTGCACCCAACATGTACAAGTGCATGGGCATGATTGAACAAAAGACACAAGCGCGTCACTATGGACTCCCAAGTGTTCAAGGTTGTTGACCCACAACTCACGTGCACTTACTATTTTCCACAGTGCAGTGCATGAAGCCTGCCCCCCCTTTCCGTCTATGGCGCTCATCTGGCCTTACGCTCTGCCCCAGCGAGCGGACCGCAGCAGCCCCACAAAGGTGCTGATGACAGATGTATGCTTGCCTCATGATGCATGCACATGTGCATGCCATGCGCGTGCCCTGCTTGCGCCGGAGCAGCACGCCCGAGCACACCATGTACACATGCACGCATGTGCGTGCCCTGTACGCACCGGAACAGCACGCCTGAGCACACCATGGTGAACACCACTAAGGTGCCGATGGACACCAATGACGCCAGCTGCTCTATGTCGAAGAAGAGCGCCAACAAGCCGGCTGTGGTCATGGTCAGCAGGCTTGCATGCAGGGGTGTGCCTGTCCTCTGGCTTATCTTGGCCTGAAAAACTCACCACAAGAATTTTTCTTGCGATGAGCGTCACTGCAGGGGCGTGTTCAAATGGTGCAATCTGACTGTTTGTCTTGGGCCAGCAGTCACATTCTGGCTGCATGTTACGCGTCACTCCAAGATGGGGATTCAATCCTGTCCTGCCCAATTCAGCCGTTCTTGGTTTGTGGCCCATTGTCTGGCAAATTCATGCATGACTAGTGACCCACAACTGCTGAGCTGTGTGGACCTGAGCTGTGCAGGCATGTGTGACTTTGCAGGAGGTGCGTGAGCGCACACCAAGCTTCTGAGCTCACCAGCCACAGGGAGAGCAGGCACTGTTTCTGCTGTAGAGGCATGTTGCCATGCCTGTCCAAGCCAAGCTTCTGAGCTCACCAGCCATGGGGAGAGCAGGTACTGGCGGCCGAGCGTGACATAGATCCGAGACTGGGCAAGCAGGGACCCCAGCAGGGAGGTCACCATACCCACAAGGGCGCCCACAGACACCACCTTGCCGGCCCAGCCCATGCCCACCTGCGCGTGCACACCCTCATTACCTTCTGTTGGCTGATCACGCGCAGACGTCTCGTGTCGACACTCTCAGGCGTGCAAGCGTGGACGCCTAAAAGCACACACACATGCATACATGCATACACACACAGACACACACACACACACGCACATATAAACTCTGCAACCACCAGCACCGCCGCCGCAGTGGCTGCCGCCTCCTCTGCTGCTGCAACCACCACCACCACCACCACCACCACCACCACCACCAAACCAGCCCAGCCCGTGTCCTTTCCTGGGGCGTGCATGGTCTATCACATGCTTGTATCAAGAACTTCTGAGTTGAGACCAATATACGATGCAGTTTAGCCAAGCAACTTGCAGGCATTCTGAAGCAACGGTGCAGGTGAAGGTGCAGCGTGTTGTGATGAGCTTCCAAGCAATTGGGCCAGCAACTTGCTGACACTGCAGAAATTCTGCAGGTCAGCAGTGCGCAAGAGATAGCCCAGAAGCCTTGCCTTGCCTGCCCAACGGAGCAATAGCATGCACAAAAAGACGTTCCATGGGCCAAGCCGTATTTATCCAAGTGCAATATTGGCTGGCACAGAAGGAAAGCGGCAATGCCTGAGAGCATGTTAGCCATTTTGAGGCTGCCTGAACAAACTCTGGAATAGCGGCCAAGAGCATTTTGCGGACCTTGTCAAAGGCCACCGCAAACGGTGCGTCCTTGTCAATTTGGTCGTAGCGCTGCATACCAGTGATGACAAGGCACCTGGAAGTGGGGTTGGAGGGCACGCAAGAGGGCGCACTGAAAGGACATGAGTTGTGCAAAACAAAATGTGAGAGCCGTGCGAGGGACAGGAGGGCAAAGTACACAAGCTGTGCAAGGCGGACTGCCATATGCCTAACATGAACGTGACTGTGGGGTGTATTGCGAGATATCTTTTGCTCCATGATGCAAGGCTGACCCATGAGCAGCTTGTCTTTGCTAGTATGCTTGTGGGTCTGTGCATGCACGGCCACACATTTGTAGCCTGCAATGGATACTGGTGGCGCAGCCGTGAGTGCACAAGGATGTGATGGTGTAAGTGTCGTGTGGATGGCTAACCACAGCTTGGGAGAGGCATCAGGCGGGGACTGAATTGCTTACACATGCACAGGTAGCCTCTGTTAGGGGCACATTTTGCTGGCACTTAAAAGAAGTGCCACGTGGAATCAGGTCATGCTTCTGACCCACATGACAGCAAGTGCAGCATGATGGTGATGCCCAGCAGACAATGATTCAAAGCTTTCAGGCAGTTCAAACTTGAGCGACCTCTCAAGCAACCAAGCATGTAACAACGGTCTTGCGCCCACACTCACACGCACACTCACCTGCATCCTCACTATCTCACACCCTCCCAAATGGACCTGTGCCTCCCCCCCCCCCTCAAACACACACATTTACGCGCACATGCAATGCCATCCACTCACATGAGCACGTACAGCACGGTGATGATGCCCAGCGACCCTACGATGCCAATGGGGAGGCCGCGGCCAGGATCAAGGGCTTCCTCGGCACATGTGGAGACCTGCGGCACAGTTAAAGCATGGAAATCTGTGCTAGTACTGCATCTTATGTCATACATGGATGGGCCTGGGTTCGTCAACCTTTTGAAAAAGACCGTGTGGAGGCCTGTGGCACGGTGACGGCACAAGCCGGATCCCTTTAATGGCTGTATGAAAGCAGGTCAGGTTAAGCCTCCTGTCCTACTTACAAGGCTTGTCATGTGCAGCCCTTACAATATTGTGTGCACCTCTTGCAACCGTCCCCAGAGGCCTGTTAGTAATGTGCAGCTCTCACTTCTGTCCTCAGAATTCTGTTAAATGCTCCAAATTCAATGCATCTCCCAGCATGAGCCATCCTTCCTGTATTGCTGAGAGGCAGCTGCAAGCCAACAGTACTCCTGGCATGAGCTTTGTGCAACACATCTGTACAGACCTGGCACAGCATCCTGCTACATATATCATGCACATCCACTCAGAGTCATGCTCAAAGCTCCAGAGTGAGACAGCGCTGTAATAGACACACTGCACTCTTGAGCTGCGCACAAATAGATAGCCCATGCTTGAGGCTGTGCATCATGATCAGCAGGACGTGTGGCTTGAGCCGTGTTCAGTAAATGGGTGGCTTGAGGTTGGGCAATCAGCCCATGCGTGTTGCTTACCGCGTCAAAGCCAACGAAACTAAAGAATACTATGGAGGCGCCAGCAAAGACGCCACGGGCCCCGTAGGGCAGGAACGGCTCATAGTTGGCCACGTGTACGTGCGGAAACCCTGCGCAAGCAAGGCAGGTCCGGGCCTGCATCAGGGATGGTCCATACAGTGGCAAGGACAGCTGACAGCAGTCACAAAAAGCAACACTCTTTGGTGGCTTTGAGTTTGCGTTTGCGCAGGCAGAGTGCAGCTCCTGCCCCAGCATGCATACCACATGACAGTGGACATTCCGCCGAAACCTCCTGCATAGCTCTCCCCCCCTCTTTGTCTGAAAATGCTGAATTTGTCCCATGCTCTTCTTGAGCACCGAGCCCAGGTGCAAAAAGCTTGATGCAGGCTCACGCCCACCGCAGTGTCAGTTTGTGCGCCTTGACGCACCTGAACCAATGACAAAGAGGATGATGGCCAGAAGCACCGCGACCATGATGGTGTTCACCAGGGCACTCCCACGTGTAGAGTGCATGAGCAACAGGCTCAGTAACACAACAATGCCCAAGGCTGGGAAGTCAAAGGTCAGGACCCCAACCTGTGTTTGCATGTGTGGCATGCACATACACCCATTTGGCTTCTATTCTCGTTGCGCCATCTTTCACACTTATTAAGCATAACAGTGTGTGCACACCACGTGGTGGAGGGCATACATAGTTTCCACTTTTGCTTTCATTCCTCTCACAACCTGTAATCGTATCTTTTTCACGTGCTGGTATGCCAGCGAAGCCAAGTATGCCGTGAAGCCCTTGGCCACAGCTGCAGCAGCAAGAGTGTACTCCAGGATGAGCTCGCACGCTGCAATCCTGCATAGAATGCAATTGCCAGAGGTTGATCTTGCAGTGCAATAAGAAGCAACTGCGATCCTGCAAGAGACTGGAATCCATGTTCCTCTCTTGACACTTTCCATGCAGGAGCCCCAATATGCCCGCACAAAGCATTTCTTTCTGTGCAGCAGAGCAGCTGATATCACGCAGTTAGGAGCTCCATGGATCTCCCCTCGTCCTCAGCGACAAAGCAAATTGTTGTCTATGCCCCTCTACAAGATCCTGGCCTTCCTTGCAAGGTTAACACACTGATCTTTTGGAAATCTCACCATCCAAAAAACTCTCCATACCTGCAACGCAAGGAGGAGGACCATGTCTGCTGTTGCTCAAGGCAGAGGGCCAGTTGTGCGCAACGCAATAGCATTGCAAGAAAGCAAGCAAAGCAAAAGGCTGCACTGATGCATGGCTCACGTCATGGATACGTAGTTGAAGGCCCCGCCTGCCACAGGAATATCAACCGCAAATTTGGCATAACACAGGGACGCCAGCAGAGCGGCAAAGCCAGCAAGGGCGTAGGAGACCACCACTCCAGGCCTGGAATTATCAGGACAGATGGGGTTGTGTTTGAAGCTGTTGCACGCGCGTTTGGACTGCAGGCAGTCCGTGCCTTTCTTGTTGACATTGCCAGATCAGGCCTGGGCCTTGGATGTAAGCAAGGCGTGTCTGCTTTATGGTTCTTGCCCAAGAGTGTCTGCCCTTGTTTGCCTAGCTATGCCTGCCTCAATTTATGTCCGACATTACTCGTTCTAGTCCATAGATACGATCAATACCATCACCATAACATGCCTACTCTGCTTGGTTAAGCGAAAGGGCAGAGGCTCTGCAGCTGTCTTGCTTGCTCTCTGTGGCTGTACAGTCTCGCCTCTTGTCTCCTATAGCTTGGCAAACACCCCCTCTGTGACAGATCTCACTCCTGTAAGAGTAGAAGTCAGATTTACATACCCTGCAGTCTCTTTTGCAGCTACTCCGGTCAAAACCATGATGCCTGCACCCACAACTGCACCCACACCCAGAACAAGCAAGTCGAAGGTGCCAAGGACCCTGCGCAGGGCACCAGATCAATTGCAAGCAAGAGATGACTATTTAATGGTATAGATGCTGCAGGTGCACACTAAGACCTAAGGTCTGCAGGGAAGGCAACTGCAATATCAGAATAAGATCCAGCCTTTTTGTACGCACACGTGCACTGCCAGGTCTTCTGGAAAAGCAATCCAGCACCTTCTGAGCCCGCCCTGCGCTTGCTGCAAACCTGGATCTGCATCATTTCTGGTGAAAAATGCCTTCCGCTTGAACTGTGGCACCAAGAGGACATGCGTCAATTATACAGATGCTAGGTCACGAAACGCATGGAGCTTCATGAGCTGATCAGTTGAACCATATTGATCTTCCATGATCATCAGCCCATGCGTAAATTATTGCACATGGAGCAATATTTACCTTTTGAACAAGGGACTCCTTGTGGGCAGATTGGGATGCAGGGCCCTGCATGCTGTCGGCTGCAAGGCTACTCACGCCGGCGGTGACTGAATCATGTGGTTATACTAAATTAGTTTTAATTCCAAGGCGCGGGAACGGAGCGCAGCGGAGGGGGGCCCGCGCCGGCCCCTAGCAGCGCGGGGGTGCCCCCGTTTTGTACCCCCCCCTTTTGAAGCTATGCAGGGCTTGTTTACCTACTAAAGAGCC
>LKMJ01007309.1_pt1 | contig 10412 bp, 10 predicted proteins | sample 643391 | NCBI WGS metagenome assembly LKMJ01 (sample SAMN04112250, study PRJNA286221) | soda lake metagenome | biome: soda lake; feature: Kulunda Steppe; material: water; isolation source: sample PL-Br10 brine of Picturesque Lake | place: Russia: Kulunda steppe | collected 2010-07
AGCGTCTCACTTTGAGCCCGATGCTGTTCGTTGTCGGACCCACTACGCAAAGTCATATCACACAGATAACATTCCTCAGAATATAAGTGTTATTGCCGATTATCGGAATATAAAATAAACTTATGCGGCTCAACATAAATATAGAGCGGTAATTAGCTGATAAAAATACTGGCGTTATTTTCTATAATACTAGAAGAGCCCTGGGATCGGCATGATGTGTATGAGTGTAAATATTTTTTGGCCAAGGCTCGACCGTCCAGAAACGTCGAACAGTAACGGTTAACAGTGCTGCTCCGTTTTCCAACAGTGGGAACGCACGACCGCAAATCTGACTCGCCGTCCGTTTGGGCGGCTTGGGATTGTGGTAGTGTCGGCCGACAGCCCGTGTTCCTCACGGAGGGCGGGCGAGGCGGCCACATCGTCCACGCGGCAACACCGCTGTGACAGCGGTCAGTGTTGTTCCAACCAGAGATATATGGCACGAATGCACACACGCCGCCGTGGCTCGTCCGGATCGGACAGACCAGCGGCAGACGACCCACCGGAGTGGAGCGACGTAGACGAAGACGCGATCGAGGCCCGCGTTGTCGAGCTGGCAGAGCAGGGACACAGCCCGAGCGAGATCGGGCTTACACTGCGCGACGAAGGCGTCCAGGGGACGCCGATCCCGAATGTCAAACTCGCGACTGGAAAGAAGGTAACCGAAATTCTCGAGGACGAAGGCGAGGTTCCCGACCTCCCCGAGGACCTCCGGAACCTGATGGCGAAAGCCGTCCGACTGCGCGACCACATGGAAACAAACCAGACGGACTACCAGAACAAGCGGGCACTGCAAAACACTGAGTCGAAGATCCGTCGCCTCATCGAGTACTACCGTGGTGACAAGATCGACGAAGAGTTTAGCTACAGTGTCGACGAAGCCCGAGACCTGATATAGGATGTCAACGACCGACCGTCCAGCACAGACCGAGACAGCACTCACAGCCAGCCTGCGCGACGCCGATTTCGTTCGGCTCGTCGTCGCTCCAGACGGTGCCAGCGTTTGCACATGCGGGCTGATTATTCGGGCCCTCACGGCGAGTGAGACGGCCTACCAGCTCTCGGTTACGCCGCGGTTCGAGCGAGCGGATCGCTCGACAGACGCGGATCTGACGGTTGCGATCGGACGGTCGACACCAGAGGCGGACCTGACGATCGGCCTCGATAGTCCTGGCGTACAGACGGCACATGCCGTTGCAACCGAGTTCGGTGTCGAGGATCTCCCGCTTGCCCTCGCAGGCGCGGTCGCTGCTGCTGGCCATCCCGGCGACGAGCTATCGACGCTCGCCGCCGAGCGGGGAATCGAACGCCGACCCGGAGTCGGGATTCCAACGGCGGATATCCCAGACGGCCTTGCCCACTCGACGCTCGTTCACGCGCCCTTTTCCGGGATGATCGACGATGCGTCGGCGACTATTGCTGGGCTGGCAGACGATCCACAGGCGCTTGCCTCACAGGTCGCCCTCGCAGTTGCTGGTGATCCCGAGGGAACGGCTCGGGGCGCAGATCGTGTCGAACGACTGCTCCGGCCACTCGCCGGTGGGCCGTTTGGAACGATCGCCGGCTACGCTGACGTTCTGGAGACGCTCGCGAGTGAACAGCCAGGGCTTGCGGTTGCCTGTACGGTCGGCAACGCTGACCGCGAGCGGGCGCTTTCAGCCTGGCGTACCCACGCGGCGGCTGCTCACGAAACCGTCCGGTCGGCACAGACTGGCCGGTACGACGGCGTCTTCGTTGCCCAGTGCAACGGCGGCCCAGTCAGGACGGTTGCCAGATTGCTCGCTGACTTTCGCTCGCTGGAGCCAGTCGTTCTCGTCGTCACCGACGGAGTCGCTGTTGCACGAGCAGTCAGCGGACACGATATTGGCACGACGATAGAGCGAGCAGCACACGCTGTTTCGGGAACCGGTGGCGGTACCGCGACAGTCGCCAGCGCGCACTTCGACAGCGAGGCAACCGAGTTCGTCGCAGCGTTCAGGGAGGCAGTATGACAGGCGACCATCGCCGCGCACGCATCGAGACCGATCATGGAACGCCCGAGCGGGCACGCGCGATCGCATGCGCGCTCAGACCGGACAACACCACGGAGATGGAGACCGCGACTGACGGCTCGACGGTCATCACGACCATCGAGCGCCCTACGACGGGTAGTTTGCAGTCGACAGTCGACGACTACGTCGTCAACCTCCAGGTTGCAGCACAGCTTTCACCCACGGACGGGGAGACGTCCACGACAACAACACATACATGAGCGAACGATCAGTATCCAGACAGAAACAGGAAAAGCGGTGGTACACCGTACAGGCTCCCGAGCACTTCGACAGGGAGGAACTCGGTGAGACACCAGCAGACGAACCGGACCAGGTGCTCGGTCGAACGATCGAGACCACGCTTGGCGATCTGACAAACGACGCCAGCGGCAACAACACGAAACTCGTTTTCAAGGTTACCGAGGTCGCAAGCGATACGGCCTACACGGAGTTCATCCGACACGAACTAACGCGGGATTACCTGCGCAGTCTCGTCCGACGCGGCTCCTCGAAGATCGAGGCATACGTCACTGTGCTGACGACGGACGACTACCGTGTCCAGATTCAGCCGGTTGCGCTGACGACCAAATCAGCAGACGAGAGCCAGGAGAAGGCGATCCGCCGGACGATGATCGACATCGTCGAGGAGGCGGCGACCGAGCGAACCTTCGAAGACCTGACCGACAGCGTCGTCGAAGGTCGTCTCTCGTCTGCGATCTACAACGAGGCAAAGACGATCTACCCGCTTCGCCGTGTCGAGATCCAGAAGATGACCCTCGAAGCCAGACCAGAAGAGGTCGCAGCAGAAGAGGAAGCAAGCGTCGACGTCGACGAGTAACCAGCACGACCCTTCTTTCGAACCAACGCACAAGCGACAAGACGCCGATACTGGCGAGGCCAGCTCAGGAGTCGAACGTCATTCGCACGGTGGTTCCCTCGTCGCTGGTCTCGAAATCGAGTGTGCCACCGGAGTAGTCGATCACCCGATCAACCAGCCAGAGTCCGGCACCCGAGCCGTGTTCCAGTGCGGACTCGCCGTGTCTGTCGAGAACCGTAATCTCACTCTCCGGGATTCCAGGGCCATTGTCCTCGATTTCGATGACCGGTGTCTTTGACTCCCATCCCAGGCGCAGTTCGACAGTCGCCTGTTCGTCGCGCTGGTCGTTGTGTTCGATGCCGTTTCTGATCAGGTGACGGACCGCCCTCAGCAACGCGGGGTGTGCGACGACTGTCGGATCGCCCTCAACGTGTGCAGCAATTGTTGCGCGTGGATACTCCGACTGTGACACGTCGACCGCCTCCTCGATCATGCTGGCAAGACCGATGTGTGAGCGATCGTCACGCGATCTGACGATCTCCTGCATCTCCCGGGCGTACTCGGCAGTCATCTCCAGATCGCGGCATCGATCGATGATCTGCTCGGCCAGCCGAACCGACTCCTCGTCGTCACTGTCGAGCAGCTGTGAGGCGTAGCCCTGAATCAGGTTCAGATCGTTGCGGATGTTGTGCCGGAGAATGCGGGCGAGTACCTGGTCGAGCAATGCCAGTTCCTGGCGGCGATCAGCAAGGCGCATCGCGGCTTCGATGTTCGCCGCGAGTGTTTCGACCAGGCGTGTTTCTGCTGTGGAGAAACTTTCTGGATGGGTCGAGCCGGTGACGATGATACCGAAATCGCCGATTGGGACGATAATTTCGGATCCGATCGGGCTCTGTTCGTTGTGGACATCGGATCGCCTGTCGAGGTCAGTGATCGTGTGTGTCTCGCCGTCTTGAAATGCCCGCCAGGCAAGACTGTCGTCGCTCGAAAACCGGGGCTGTTCGTCGAACAGTTCGGCTGCTTTTTTTGTACTCGCGATCGGGACGAGCGCCTGGGCAGTTGCGTCGTACTCCCAGATTGTCGACAGCGGGAAGTCGAGCCGTTCAGGCACCTGGTCGAGAATGTTCTGTGCGATCTCTGTGTGACTCTCGCCCGTGACCGCCGACCGCGTGATCTCCTGGACTCCCTGGAGTCGTTCGATCCGTTCCGAACGGTCGAGTGCAACCTCGACCAGGCGGCTGAACAGCCGGAGTATCGAGAGAGTAGCGTCGTCGAACGCTGCCTGCTCTGCCGCCGAGATACACAACACGCCGTGTTCGCCAAGTGGCAAGATGATCATACTCTCGCCCGCGTTTGGGCCACGGGGCAACTGACCCACGAACGAACTGGTGTCGTCGATCACTACCAGCTCGCCGGACTGGTAGGCCTCCCAGACGACGGTTTCGCGATCCTCGTATCCTGCCGGCAGGTCGCCGAACGGATCGATGGCTGTGACTGTTTCCGCGATCGGTACGAGCCGCTCGGTTGCGCGGTCGTACAGATGAATGCTTGCGTTCGGTGAGTCGGTGATTTCGTCGGTTGCGGCGATCGCCAGCTGACAGATCTCTTTGGTGTCGTCTGCCGCCAGAATTCGTTCGATCTCGGTGGAGAACTGTTCTATCGTCTGTTTTCTGCCCGATTGCTGTTTCTGGCCGTCAGTAGTGAGGCGCTCCCGGCAGACCGTCGCAAACTTCTCGTTCAGTGGCCCGAGTGCGTCGAGAAGGGCCTCGTCGAAGGACTCGGCTCTGGCGAGCACCAGCGCCCCGAATCCCGGCAAGTCGAACACTGCATACGCCAGTCCGTCTGCTGTCCGCCCTGTGTGGGGAAAGGATGAATCGCTCTCGTTCAGTATGTCGAATGCGACTGCCTGCAGGGTCGAGAGCTCCGCCTCGTCGTTGCTCTGGCTGTGTGTGGCAATGGTGTAGAGTGTCTCCTCTCCCCGGAACACTGCTGCATGCCGACAGGAAAGTGCCTCGGCGTAGGCCTGGAGCGCTCGCGTTGCGGTCGCTTCGAGTGTGCCCTCCGGAACGATCGCCAGTGAAATGCTGTACAGATCCCACTCCCTTCTATCCCCACTCATTTGTACTCCTGACCGAAGCCTCTGTCAGTACGCTGGTGGTGCTCCTTTACAAATATACCGTCTACATTTGTAGATGAGTTGCTAATACCGGTACATCGTTCGATTCGGCTGTGGCGACAGCTACGTGTTCGCCAGTCCGCTACTCGTCAGCTTCCACGTCAACAAAGCCGATCATCTCCGCGTCGATATGCGGGACACAGTAGTACTGGTGTGTTCCGGGGACCTCGAAGGTATGCTCCCAGGATTCGTGCTGGTACAGCAGCCCCTCTTGATTGTCCCACCCCTCTTTTGCGGCTTCCTCGTCTTCGAACCCACCGGTTGCGAAGTACTCCGCCTCGTCGGGAATTCCGTCGTCGAAGGCAGTAACAGTGTGAGCGTGCGAACTCGTGTTGACGAACTCGACGGTCGTCCCGGACTCGACTGTGAGCCGCTCCGGTCGGAAGCTGTCGATGGTCATTTCGACGCGGTCGTCCGTCGTTGCTGCCGCTTCGAAGCGATCGAGACAGCCGGCAAGCCCGATACTCACACCCGCGCTTGCGGCCGCGAGGAAGTTCCGACGGTCCATAGCTGCGCTCAGGACTACAGCGATATAGACCGCTCGGTTCTGATTGCCTGCAACAGGAGCTATCAGCTAAAGATGTCAAAGGAGCTGCCTGCTTCGTCGGGAGAGGTTGCTATCTCGTCGTCGAACCAGGCTTCGTCGACGACTGGCTCGCCTGGCTGCTCACCATCGAAACAGACTGCTTTGAGCTTTTGTGTCACGTCGTGGTACGCTAACGCGGGGTCACTGTCGGGTGCGGTGCGTACGAGTGGTTCGTCTCGCGCTGCGTCGATATCGACCGGGATATAGCCGATAATCGGCGCGACAAACTCCTCGTGTATTTTTCTTACCTCCTCCGTGCTGTTGACCTGTGTGATGAGCCCACCGATGAGTTCGCTTTCGGCACGCTCGACCATCTCTGCCGTTTTTTCTGCATCAGTGACTGCATACGGGGCTGTCGTCGAAAGCAACAACACGCCATCTGAATGTTCGAGTGGGGCCATGATCTCATCACTGAATCCAGTACCCGTATCGACGACCACCACTTCGAAGTTGTCTCGAAGCCAGGCCAACACCCGCCCAATCTTCGCCGGATCGGCGTTTGCGTAGGCTTCAAGACGCTCCTCTCCCGGCATCACGGTGAGTCCGTCTTCCAGCTCGATCATCGTCTCGGTCGGGAAGGTGTTCCCTCCCAGTACCGAATGCAGGCCCGGCGAGCTGTCGATGTCGAGCATCGTGGCAACATCCGCCATCTTCAGATCTGCATCGACCAACACCACGTCGTGGCCGTCGATTGCCAGCGTCGTTGCAATATTAACCGCTGTTGTCGTCTTCCCCACTCCCCCTTTCGACCCCGCGATGCTGCATACGTACCCGGACATTAGCTAGTCAATACCACGCACTGTATTGTAAATGTATGTTTATTACATACCACGAGAATGTGAACTATCGTTCGGTGGGTGTTGGGACTCGACAGGGCCGGTTCGAAATACTGTTTATGCGCCGAGTATAACAGCCGGTACCGTGGAGTTCGTTGCCAGACACGCAGAGAATCCGTTCGATATGCAACCGCCCTGTGGTCAGTTCGTGCCGGGATACGGCGCAACGACCGCTGATTTTCATGTTGTCGGTGACCATCCTGGCGTACACGGGGGGCTTGAGACGGGTGTCCCCTTCACCGATATGGCGTGGTCCGAGCGGTTTTTCGACACGCTCGAAGCAGGTGGGTTGATCGGGACCGACGATGACGAGATCGTCTCGACGAACACCTTCTTTTCGTATTTGCACATGTGTCTCCCCGAAACGGAGTCCCCAGAGCGGACATCTTACGGCGAGATGGAGCCGTACTTCGACTCAGAGCTCCGGGCGATCACGGCACACGTTCTGTTCCCGGTTGGTCCACGCGCGACCGAGCACGTATTCAAAACCTGCTCTGCGATCGATCCAGCACGAGCGAGTGAGATGGATGCAATTCACGCGCGTGATATGCGTGGGTCGGGGTGGCTGATCATGCCGGTGAAAGATCCTGCGGAGTGGACGGACAACGACGAAGCTGCCCTCGTGGCTGCGATCCAGGAGCTGATCGAGTCGGATTACGAGCAGCTCTCGGATCTCGGTCGGTTTCTCCCCGACGACGATCCATACTTCGTCCGCTAGTCCTCGCTGGCAGCGACGGGTGTGCTGTCGCCGACCGCTGTGTCATCGATATACGTCTCTTTCCAGCTCCCCCGCAGGAACCAGGGAATCGCAACAGCAGCACCGAGGATGTTGCCAACGGCCATCCCGAACCAGATACCGCTTTCACCCCAGCCCAGTCCGAAGACGAGCAAGAGGACGGTACCGACACGGCCGACCCACAGGGTAACGATCGAGATCGCCATCGCGATTGTCGTGTTCCCAGCGCCACGGAACGCACCGAGCAACACCTGTGTCACCCCGATAAACGCAAACTCGACCGCACGCGTGCGGACGTACTCGACGCCGAAGGCGATCGTCTCGGGTGCGTTCTCGACATCGCCGAGAAAGACACTCACGATCGGCTCAGTTAACACGACGGCGACGACGGCGACGAGTACCATCACACCCGCTGCTGTCGAAGCAGCGAGATAGACCGCACGAGAGGCCCGGTCTGGCCGCTCAGCGCCGAGATTCTGGCCGACCACTGTATCGATTGCGCGACCGAGTCCCATCGCCGGCAGAAACACGAGTGAAATGATCCGGTTCCCGAGGCCATACGCGGCGACCACTGCCGGCGAGAACGTGACGACGATGGCGATGAGCGTGATCTGTGCAAGCGCATTCGCGGAGTTTTCGATCATACTCGGGGTTCCGAGTTTGACGATGTCCACGATAAAGTCGGGATCGGGCCAGAGCTGATCGATCGACGTTGTCGGTCCTGCAGTCGTAAAAAAGAGGATGTACAGCCCGATCACACTCGCGATTCCTCTCGCAACGACCGTCGCAAGCGCCGCCCCTTCGATGCCGAATCCGGTAAAGCCCGTCGCTGCAAAAAGCGTCGATTCGAGTCCGCCGAGAAACAGCCACGCAAGCAGCGGGTTGTTCTCGAACCCAAAAATCAGGAAGGGATTGAGCAGGATGTTCACCACGACCGAGAGCACCATCACGTACATCGGTGTCCGGGTGTCGCCGTAGCCACGCAACAGCGCAGAAAAAATAAAGAAGCCAAACAGAAACGGCATTCCGAGGAAGATAATCTCCATATAATCCGCTGCAAGCGGGATGACTCGCTCACCGGTATCTGGCTCTGTCGGGAGCAGTTCCAGCGCGGGTCGGGTATAAAACAAGCCGATGATCGCGATGACGACCGAGAGCAGACTGACAAAGCTGACCGTCTGCCCGGCGACCAGCCCTGCCGATCGGTCGCCCTTCGCACCGGTGTACTGGGCCACGAGGATCGCACCCGCAGTCGTAAACCCAGCCGCGACCGAGATAAGCAGGAAAATGAGCGGGAAGGCGAGACTGACCGCACCCACAGCATCGGCGGAGAGTCGCCCCAGATACAGCGTATCGACGACGTTGTAGGTGACCTGTAACAGCTGGATGACGACGATCGGCCACGCGAGCTGAAACAGTGGTCTGATCAGGCTTCCTTCCGTGATCGAATCTCGCGGTTGCTCGGCTGGCTCTGATTCGACTGTCTGCTCACTGTCTGTCTCGACCGGACGCTCGCTGGTGGGGTCTGGAGCACTCTCCTCAGAGGAGTCGGCACGCTCACTGGGTGGATCGTCGTTCGTATCGGAGGGGCTGGGCGGCTCGTCGCTCACTGAGTCGGCTGTCGTCGGCCGATGTTGTCAAGTTTTGGGAGATTTGTGTGCATAGCACAAACCAAACGCTCGGCCGTCTGTGACCGTTCAAATCCTCGGCTGTCTGCGGTCGGCGTGAGTCACCGTCTCTTCGCCCTCCCAGCAGTGAGGTCCCAATGGAGCCACGACCATTTACGTCTACAGACGTAATGGAGGTATGGAACTGCTATTACAGGCCGGTGAACTGGTCTCGGGCGCGGTCGTCTGGTGGATCCTCGGATTCATCCTGTTGCTGTTTGCGATCGTCACTGCCTGGCAGTCAGTCGTGATCGTCAACGCCTACGAGAAGGGTGCGCTGACGATCTTCGGAAAGTACCAGCGACTGCTCGAACCCGGCATCAACATCGTCCCGCCGTTCATCTCGAAGACGTACTTTTTCGATATGCGGACAGAGACGATGGACGTCCCCCAGCAGGAAGCGATCACGCGGGACAACTCGCCGGTCAGTGCCGACGCTGTCGTCTACATCCGGGTGATGGATGCCGAGCGAACGTTCCTCGAGGTGGATAACTACCGGCGTGCGGTCTCGAATCTCGCCCAGACGACGCTGCGTGCAGTACTCGGTGATATGGAACTCGACGATACGCTCTCGAAACGGGCGGAGATCAACTCCCGGATTCAGACCGAACTCGACGAGCCAACCGACGAGTGGGGGATCCGCGTCGAGAGCGTCGAGGTCCGTGAAGTGAACCCGAGTCGGGAGGTCCAGAGTGCAATGGAACAGCAGACCTCCGCAGAGCGCCGCCGCCGTGCGATGATTCTCGAAGCACAGGGTGAGCGCCGGAGTGCCATCGAGGAAGCACAGGGTGACAAACAGTCGAACATCATCCGCGCACAGGGTGAGAAACAGAGCCAGATCCTCGAAGCCCAGGGTGATGCTATCTCGACCGTACTCCGTGCGAAATCCGCTGAATCGATGGGCGAACGGGCCGTCATCGAGCGCGGCATGGAAACCTTAGAGGAGATCGGCAAAGGCGAGTCGACGAAATTCGTCCTCCCACAGGAGCTCACCTCACTCGTGGGCCGGTACGGCAGACATCTCCAGGGGAGTGATGCAAGCATGGATGGCACCGTTCTCGATAGTGGCGACTTCGACGATGAGACCCGCGAAATGCTCGGGCTCGACGACATCGCAGAGATTCTCGGCGAGATCGACGAGGAAGCGTCGGTCGACCTCGAAGCGATGGAAGAAGAAGCAAAACAGGTCAAAGACGGCGCGCTCGAAGATCCGGAGTAACGACCACGACCGAAATCCGTTCTTCACTGATGTGTCGAGCACTGCGACACTCTCTCCCCGACAAACACTTGGCTCGCTCGCGCAAAGGAATCCTATGAATATCCGTCGCCGCCCCGGTTTCCTGTTTCTGTATGTCGGTGTGTTGTTTCTGGCTCTCGGTTCGTTGCTTCGCCAGACGCTGCTCCCTCCGATGGCGTATGAGTTTCAGCTTGTCTCGGCTGGGGCGCTCGTTGCGACGGTACTGACGACGTATCTGTTGTATCTCCCCGGCGAGTTACCGTCAGAGCCCGAGATAGACGACGGATA
>LKMJ01007310.1_pt1 | contig 10412 bp, 10 predicted proteins | sample 643391 | NCBI WGS metagenome assembly LKMJ01 (sample SAMN04112250, study PRJNA286221) | soda lake metagenome | biome: soda lake; feature: Kulunda Steppe; material: water; isolation source: sample PL-Br10 brine of Picturesque Lake | place: Russia: Kulunda steppe | collected 2010-07
CTGGGGGGGCGGGTTGCAGGGGCCAGGCGTATCGGCGGCCGATGCCGTGAGCCAGCAGCAGATACAGCAGCAACAGCAGGCGGTGCAGGAGCAGGTGATCGAGTTGATACAGGCGGTGTGGCAAGTGCTACAGCCGATCCTGCCAGAGCTCCAGGTGGGTTTTGGGAGCAGGAGCAGGGGTTACGTGTGTGTGTGTGTGTGTCGGGCACGATGAGCTGTGGCCGCGCTGGCGCGTGTGGCTGCCTTGTTTGCTGCCAGGTGCTGCGGCTGCACCACCTCGATGCGGCCTGAGGGTGCACACATTGGGCGTGGCGTCCTTGCCTGGCGATGCAGCTGGTGATGCAGCTGGCGATGCCTGGCGATGCAGCTGGTGCCTGGCGATGCAGCTGGTGACCCAGAAGGGGGTGTAGTGCTGCAGCCGCCGCAGAAGGGTGTGGTGCTGCAGCCGCCGCAGAAGGGTGTGGTGCTGCAGCCGCCGCAGAGGGGTGTGGTGCTGCAGCCGCCGCAGAAGGGTGTGTTGTTGCAGCCGCTGCAGAAGGGTGTGGTGCTGCAGCCGCCGCAGAAGGGTGTGGTGCTGCAGCCGCCGCAGAAGGGTGTGGTGCTGCAGCCGCCGCAGAAGGGTGTGGTGCTGCAGCCGCAGAAGGGTGTGGTGCTGCGGAAGGGTGTGGTGACCTGGTGACTCAGAAGGGTGTGGTGCTGCAGCCGCCGCAGCCGCCCGCGAGCGAGGCAGGCAGGGATGCCCGCACTGGGCCACCACCAAGCAACACACATGGGCACACCTAGGTGTGCATCAGCACAGTTGAGCGGCTGTCGACCCTCCGCTCCCCAGGCCAGCACAGAAGGCAAGCCTGCCGCATCGGCGCCATGCCTGCGCATGCATGCCCTTACCTGCGTGCACGCTTGCGCTCCTTGGGAACGCGCAAGCTCGCGCGCACGCACAAAAAGTACAAGCAGCGCGCGTGTGCATGCACATGCGCGCCCACACACACCCACAAATGTACACATGCCCAACGACCACTTGCACGCCTCCCCTGGTGCGCGCGCGCAGGGCGTGCCCTCAGTGCTGGGCCCTGCGTGCTCCTTCTTCCTGTGCGGCCTGACCACGTTCGGCGCGGCCGCGCAGCACAACGTGCTTGTGTGGGCTGTCACGCTGCTTGCCCGCACCCCTCAAGCCACCCTCGCCACCCCCCAGGTGTGCTTGTGTGTGTGTGTGTGTGTGTGTGTGTGTGTGTGTGTGTGCGCACGCGCATGTGTGTGTGCGCGCAGTCACGCATCGTTTGGCCAGGCGCGCCCCTTTGTTTCCTTTGCATGTGCACTGATTCTGTGTACCCCTTGAGCAACGCAGCGAGGCCGGGGCCCCTGCGGCTGCTGTGGCCCCGCAAGCAGCTTGTGCGAGGGGAGGGGCGCTTGGCCAGGCAGGCCCCTGCGATGCTGCTGTGGCCCCCTATTGCATCCAAAAGGAGAGCACAGCACACGATGGATCCAGCACGGCTCCTGCTGTTGCAGGGCGCCTTATGCCTGGGCGCCCTCAGGGCTCCGCCCCGCTGCCTGCCACGCCCCTGCTTGCGAGCTGTGCCAAGCAGGGCACGCATCTCCTGGAGCACCACTCGTGCGTGGTGAGGGGCGCCCACCAGCGCCCATCGCTGGCACGCACCCACACATGCACACATGAATGCAGCTCCAGGCATACTGCTGCTTCATGCTCGCCTGCTGTTGCAGCCTTTCCCCCGCCCCCGCCTCCGGGCCACACACCCTAGGTGTGCCTGCGCAGGCGGGCACAGCTTCATGCAGACGCGGTGCTCACCAGGCGCGCCTTGCCCTGCCCCGCAGGCCATGTTGCTCTTGACGGCTAGCTTGGAAGTGTACCGCTCATCCTCGCCCCTCCCGCCCGCGCCCCCTCCCCCCACCCCTTCCATCGCCACCCACTCGCGCAACCCCACCGGCAGGTGCGCCCCGCCCCGGTGCTGCATCCCTACGCCCCTTTGCTTCGCTGCGTCTCTGCTTGCTTGCGCGCACGCGCGCGCACTTCTCGCAGCGCCTACTGCCTGGGAGTCGGATGCACGCTGTCCCACTGTGGGCATGCCCGCAGCCATGCGGCCTGTAACGGGGTATGTACAAAAGCCACCAGCTGTTGAAAAGCATTAATTTTGATCTGTCTGCATGAGCCTCACGCTGCTGCACCCCCCTGCTTCCGCTTGCCTGCTCCTGCTTCTGTTCCCGCCCCCGCCCCTCCCTGCCTCACACCATCCTTCGTCAAACCCCCCATCCCTTCACCCCTCACTCACCCGCCTGCGCCCGCTCCATCCGCACTGCCGCAGCTGGGATGGCGGCAGTTTGACGCCCCTGTCTGCACCCCTCAGCAGGACCTCCACCCTCCAGCAACCCTTCGCCTACACGCCCGGTGGCAGCGGCCCCCTCCTGCGGCCCCCCAGCACCAGCCCCCTCCTCGAGCCGCCCTCCCCCTCCGCCGCACCAGCCCTGCCCGCAGGGCTGGACCAGCACCTGCTGGCCGTCACCAACCTCACGCTCCTGGTGCGCAGCGCGGCACGCGCACAGCCGCAAAGCGCGGAGGCTCACATGCCTTTCGGCGCCGATGCTCCCACCTTCCAGCTACTAAATGCTTTGCAGTCTGCCATTGTTGCACTGACCTCCACAGTTGTAATGTGGGGCCCCACAAGTGTCAAATGCTGAGCATGCATGGGGACCACCTAACAGCTACCAGACGCCATGGTCGCACTAGCATCGACCGTCGCAATGTGGGGCCCCACAAGTGTCAAATGCTGAACATGCATGGGGACCATTACCCCACGCAGGCTAGCACCGCACATGCGCACTTGGTTGGTTGCGCTGCCGGCACCGCACACGCGACCAAGTGCGCACGCTCACGCTGCGCATGCGCGCACGCAGGCCGGCGCCGAGCGCGGCCTAAGCTCGATGGACTCGGAGCTGCTGACACCGCTGCTGAGGCTGTGCTGCGCCGCGCTGCAGCACATGCCGGACGTGCTGGCCCTCCCCAACACCCTGGACACCCTGTTGACCATGACGCAGGTGTGCACGTCTGCGCCGGATCGTGCGCGAGCGTGTGTGCACGTGTGCACTTGTGCCTGTGAGCTTGTGTGTGTGTGTGTGTGCGCAGACAAGCCGGTTTGGTGAGCGTGTGAGTGAGGGCGCGTGAGAGCATGGGGTAGATGTGGCGCTCGCTGCACACCCCTGTAGTACTCAGGCACTGTCCAACTGGATGCATGCTGCCATCTGTACATCCAACGCAGCACACAAATGCTGTGGCTTGTCCGCATGGACTTGCTCACCAAGCGCACTCACACTGTACACACACTCCCCGTCCCCACTGCTTCCACGTTCGTGCGCCTCTTGTGTGCAGGCATCTGCACGCTGCTGCGACATGGAGCAGTGCCGGGAATGGCTCAAATGGGTCACGCTGCTGTGCTCGCTGCCCTTTGGCGGCCCCGCCAACCCCCAGCCCTCCAACACGCGCGCGTCCGCTGCCGCCGTGGCCAAGGCGCTTCTGTCCTCCCCGCAGGTGCGCGGGGCATAGGGTGCGTGCCCACGCGCGCACGCACGCGTGTGCCGGTGCCTGTGCGCGTGTGCTCAGGCACACGTGCGTGCCCAACTGCGCCAGGCCTGCTTTGCCATCGGGTGTGCGCAGGTGAGGGGGGCCTTGGCGCCGTGCCGTGTGTGGTTCTTTTATGTGCTCCCCATTTGCTCACCCTCGCTGGCCAGCGGCCAGAGCTTTTCTCGCTCCACTTCTGCTGGGCCGCGATCTCTGATGAGGCTGGTTCTTCCTTCCAAGAATGGCTATGCTTCCTTTCGAGCTCCCCTCTGGCTGCTGACCACAGGGCTCCTGTTGCCTCCCCTAAGTGCGCGCTTGCATTCGCGGCCGCAAGGCGCCACCCCTTCGCGCCCTCTGTGCGCTAGCTGCTGGACACGCAGCCACGCTGGGATGGTCGCAGCCTTGCCCTCCTCCTTGGAGGCGTTGCCACCCCCACAGGGCGTTTGCCCTCATGCTGCTGAGTGCACCACCGTATGCATGCTGGTGCAATCACAGCCTCGCCCCCTCCTCGAACTTCGATCCCTCCCACGCAGGAGAGGCGTGCGAGCGGGAGCGGGAGCGGCCCTCGAGTCGGGAAGGCAGGCGGCGTTGCGTTTGCCGCCACCCCCACGCCCATCACCTCCCAGCCACCCCAACCTCCCATGCGCATCATGCTGCCGCCTGGGCCAGGGCCGCTGTCAGAGGTGGGCACATGCACACACATAATACGCACATGCAGGCAAAAGCACACAAGCAAGCATGTGTGTGCAACCACAGTACACAAAGGGCCGCAGCAACAAGCATGTGTACCATCACACCTCGCGCCTCACTGTCACTCCTGATTCCTCAAATGTGACCGATTGCATCAAGACTGGAAATGCCGTGATCGACCCCTTCGGGCTGTTTTGTCTAAGGTGCATCTGCTTACTTACCGCGCCCACGCTCCTCAACGCATTAGGTTGGGCGGGTTTGTGGGGGCCTACGTGCATATCTGGGCGTGTGCGCCAAACTATGCTCAGGGGTTTGCTGCCACGTATTGCATGCGCATGCGTGTTTGAGCGTGTGCACGCACACATGCACACATGCATCCACGCTCGGGCATGCGCAGGCCAAAGACCGTCTGCCTTCTCTGACCACATGCATGTGCACGCTCCCGACTGAGCCACGCGCATGTCCACACCCACCTGCGCACCCCTCCCCCTGCACAGGGCCTCGCCCAGCTGGTGCACGCACACCACACGAGATCTGCCCCTGGCCATGCGCACACCCACACCTACATGCGCACCCCTCCCCACCTGCACAGGGCCTCGCCCAGCTTGCTGCGCGCCTGGAGGCCAGCGCGGGGCCGCAGCTGCTGCTGGCCCTGCTGCTGGCGGCGTCAGGGGACATGCCCGCAGACCTCATCCTGCCCATCGCCACGTCCCTGCACCAGATATGGGGCTCTGTGGGGACGAGCAGGTGCGTGCACGCGCGCGGCGGGGAGTCGTGCGCGGCGCATGGGGTGATGCTTGCATGCTCTTGAGCACGTCCCTGCACCAGATATGGGGCGCTGAGGGGACGAGCAGGAGGGGCGGGAGTGGGGGAAAGCACGTGTGAGGCTTGCTCACACAACCTTTGATCGGCTCAGCCGACAGACGTCCAGCGCGCCTGGCGCCGCCTTCGCATATGCTCCATGCAGCCTCTCAATTGCGTGCGTGCGCCCACACGCTTCTGCGCACGGCCGCGCGTTCCCCGCAGGTTTGCGAGGTGGCTGGAGGTGGCGGTGCTGGCGCTATCCCCTGAACATGCGCCGTGGGCCAAGATGAAGGCGGAGACCAAGGCCGCCTTCATGCAGGAGCTGCTGTCCCCAGACATGGAGACCGACATCACCCGCTTCAAGCGCCAGGTCAAGGTGCGCGCGAGTGCAAGGGTCAACCGCGATCATGGTGTGCCGGACCAATATTACTGCGATCTGGGCGTGCTGGACCAATGTCTCTGCGATCTGGGCGTGCTGGACCAACGTCACTGCGATCTGGGCGTGCTGGACCAACGTCACTGCGATCTGGGCGTGCTGGACCAACGTCACTGCGATCTGGGCACGCCGGGCCAACGTCACCGGGATCTGGGCGTGCTGGACTAATGTCACTGGCTCTGACCTACAGCTTTATGCATGTGCATTCTACTCTTTGTTGGCTGAGGAAGGAGGGGCAGGCTGGGGGGGTGCGTGCTTCCAGGCGCACGCGCACAGCAGAGGCCCACGTGAAAAGGCGTGCTGCTTGCTTGTGGTGATAAGTCTGGGAGCCAGGCCTTGTCACCCCTCCTTCCAGATGCAACCTTGCAGCCTGGCATCTGGCGATGGCACGCCTTGGCTTCTGCAGCTTTGGGGCGTTGGCAGAGCGCACGTGTGTGCGCAGCATGGTGGTGGTCGACTTTGACATGCACTCTTCCCCCCTGTCGGCGTCCGCACATGCACACCCCTGACATGTGTTCTTTTGCTTTTGAGTGGCAGATGGAGCTTGGCTCCCTCCCAGTTTTCCCGGGATGACACTGTGCGACCACAGTGCCTTGCACTGCGCCTGTGCCTGTGCACTGTGCCTGTGACTGTGCACTGTGACTGTGACTGTGACTGTGCCTTTGCACTGTGCCTGTGCACTGTGCCTGTGCCTGTGCACTGTGCCTGTGCACTGTGCCTGTGCCTGTGCACTGTGCCTGTGCCTGTGCCCTGTGCCTGTGCACTGTGCCTGTGCGTGTGCCTGTGCCTGTGCCTGTGCACTGTGCCTGTGCCTGTGCCTGTGCACTGTGCCTGTGCCTGTGCCTGTGCACTGCACAGTGCCTTGCAGCCCCGCGGCTTTCCACCTGCGTGCCTTGACCTTGCCATGTGCCTGCATCGGCTCGGTTGATGCCTTTGCTACCACCCATCAAGACCTTACCTGGTTTGCAAGCTTGCGCGGGACACCTGTCAAGGATGTGTGTGCAAGTGTGCATGTCTGCGTGTGCATGTGTTCATGTGCCTGTGTGTGTGCATATGTGGCATCCCTGTCAGGGTGCATGCGCCCAACCCCCTGGTCTGCCTGACTGCCGGCCAGCATGGGGCTTAAGGCCTGCGCAACACGCCCTGCGTGCCCGGTGCCTGCACCTGCAGTCGTTCTGCGGAGGGAAAAAGAAGCAAGGCCGGTTCGACACGACGTGGCAGTCGTCGCGCAACATGTCTCGCAGCCCCAGCCACAACTCCTCCATCCAGTGATTCAGCCTCGAAAGTGTATCAAGAAATGAAACTGTTGTGCTGCTCAGCCAAGGGTATCCTTTTGATGGCCTGCCCTTGCAGTTTACCCCACACCTGCGCTGCCCAACCTGCAGCGTTTGGAATAAAGAAGCAAGCAGCACACGCACTCTATAGGTTTCTGTGAGAAGTCCTTAACAATGGCTCTTGGTGAGCGCCCTGTGCCTGTCTTGCTCTGCCTGACCTGCGTGTGCCTAATACAGTGTGCTATAGCATGCTGGAAATGTGGTGATGGCATATGCAAGGCCTGTCCGCCCCTGCATTGCATCCATGATCCTTTCTTCCCCAATGACATCCTTTGACTTGATGTTTCGTTCTGGTGACACCCTTAGGCTTTGACTTATTTACCGCATGTACTGTTGAACTTTGTCTGCTTTCTAAGCAGGCGATTGGGCTGCCAGCTTACCCCTTTAAGACTCTTGTCACGCCAGATTTGTGCAGCACCAGAATTATGCTGCATTTTGCATGCACAGTCGGTAGTGGTAGCTGGCTGGGTGTTTATGGTTTATTGTGGCTGAATACTCTCAGCATGACAATGTTTACATTTTTGTTTGGGAACACAATACGTGAACTATGATATTTAAGACGCATTGACTCAGTCATGAAAGCTTGCACCTGTAGGTTTGTTTACTTCCATTGACAGAGCAGACAGCCAATGGATGCATCCTCACTAAATATCATTTTGTCGCATCTAGCTAGTTGATGAACAAGCAAGGTGGAAGTGGGTCAGAGGTGAAGGCTTTTGAAGGGCAGGAACAGAGCCGTGCCTCAAATTGGGAAACTTTTTTGTGGACAGGCAGGGTAAGCTAGGTTAGGTTAGGTTACATAGCTGTATCCGCCGAACAAGGGCAGCTTAGCTGAACAAGCAGGGTAGCCCTGGTGGCATGCATAGAGATGGGGGTCAGGCTGTCAAGTCAGAGGTAGCAAGGGTTTACAAGAAAAGGCCTTCAGTCAAAAAGTCCTAGCCTAGCCTGCTCATGGAAAACAATAAGTGCATGAAAGAAGGAATATACTGGCTCAGAAAAGCAGAACCATTGTGAGAACCTGTGGGACAAAACATAGACGCATTGGTCCTACTGAGGAGACCTCATGTGGATGGGTGCATTGGAAAGGACGTGCGGCTCATCTTGTAAGCCATTAGCATGGCACAAGTCACAAGTCGGTGATTATGCCCCGAAGGTATTGTGAGTCCAGGTCACTGTTTCAACTCGTAGGGTGTGGGCATGAGGTCTAAAGCATGCCACGCTGCAGATGACATCCTAAGGAAGGTCAAGATTCATGTATCTGGGAAGGATGTATAGCATAACAGGTTACCTGCCGGTCTGGTCGTTAGGCTAGCTGATTCGAGGCAGGTCATTGCCAACCAGAAGCTTATCCATGATGTCTGAAATGATTTGGTTGTGCCGATGACAAAAAGAACCAGGGACAGCCTGCAAAGGCAAGGCATGCATATGGTAAGGATTGTCACGATGAGAGATTGCTGAGCTGCACACCACATAGTATGACCACAACTTTGAGCTGACAGTTACATCTGAGCTGTACTTGAGCAAAAGAAGTGTGTTAGCTGGCTGCGGACTGGAACAGTGTACACAATGCAGACAAAAGGTCGCCCGCGGTGAAATTGAGGGAGGAGTCCTGAGTCCTCTAAGATTACCACCAGAAAAAAATGTTTAGATTGCCCTCCCTTACTTTTTGTACATATATATTGAATTCTGCTTCCCCAAGGACCTGCTGGCTTTCCCTGCACAAGGTTGGAAGTGAGTAGCACTTTCCGATCATCAAATGATTCAATGCGCTAAAAGTGTACACTGTGTTATTATCAGTACCCCTGTTGCTTGTGAGTGAGTTTGGACCTGGGTAGTTCCTTCTGTGGGGGAAGAGAGGTTGGTGGAGGCAACGCATTTGAGGTACATCTCATCAGCTGGGAAATTCCTCGCACTGGTGCGGTCATTAACATATGTTGTTGCATTCATGTCACCCATTACAATGGCTGTGCGATTTTTGTTTGATTTAATGAGACATGTAATTTGCATGGGTTGCCAGGAACCAAGGGCTTCTGGGGAGTTGCCAGAAGGCCAGTATGTACCTGTAACCAGTAGGCTCATTCTTTGCCTTTAAGGATGACAGAAACATGTCTGCAGTTAGGGTCGAGCGCCGCTACAGCGCAGTGGGTGGGAAGGGCAACCTCTTTGCTGACACAGATAGTGGTGCCGCCTGTCCTGTCAAATGCTGACCAGAATTTATACTTCTTAAGGAGGGAGCCAAGCCATGCTCATGGTTTACTGCTCCTTTTTAGCCTGGTTTCAGACAGATAAAGACCAGGACATCTGGGTCATATGTGGCTACTAGCCTAGTAGGGTGTGCTTTAAGTCCCAGTGGCTTTTGTAGAGACCTCTGATGTCCATAGTCATGAATTTAAGTTGGGTCAGGGTTCTGTCATTGGACTGGGATGGTTTTGAAGTAAGTGGTAGTATCTTCTTTAGGGCATTCCTGTTGAGATTATTGATTGGTGTGAATTTTGTCGGAGCGTCACATTTTTGGCATTGTGTTAAATAAGGGTAGACTGGGGTCTGCAGCGCTATTTGGGCATGGTATGGTCTCTGTTGCCTCTGGTGTGGAGTCTAATTGGATAGGATTGGTACCATAGGCAGAAATCTCAAGGTCAGAAGGGAAGGAGCTGTCAGCAAGGTGTAGATCAGAGATAGAATAGAGACTATTCCATGCGCTGCCATGTTGGAAGATAATGATGCTGCCTTGGAGGTTTTCCCAATCCCTGGGGTTTGGGATGAGCATTCAGAGAGTCTAGAAGATACCAAGTGGAATTGGTGTGTGGTGAGAGATTTATGCCTTTTTTCAGACCAACAGCGCATCCTCGGAGATTGCTGTTTGTTATAACAAGTAATTACTGCTAATTTCGGGGATTGCAGTCCCACATCGTAGGGGCATGGTGAAATGGACATGTACAACTGCACATGGTGCCTTTTTTGCTTTTGGATGTATGAAAACCTTGAAAACCTTGACGAGTAAAAACGTAATTTAGCTGGACGAACGGGGGCAAAGTCTTTCAGGGTTCTTCTTTTATTTTGTTTAGGAAATATTGCGATTTTCAACAAACTGTGCACCCTACTGGAGTGGGGGTATCCGTACGGAGGATGAGCCTTCCGTACGAGTATCCGTAGCTCAGGCCCACGGAAAGTAGGATAGGGAATGCCCAAGGAACGGGATTTCCCACATGAACCAAACCCCCACTTCGCGCGAAGACTTAAATTTGAACGCGCTCAGTGTGTCTCGCGTGAATTTGTGTCCATTCCGGCCTCATCACCATCATGGATTCCGTAGGGTGTCCGAACGGATAGGCGGTGTCAACAGCTTTGATTGAACGCAACCAGACCCATCCCTCACTAACGTATTATTTGGCCAATAAACAACTTGTTACCAGGTCAGGAGACTGGCCCTGCGCTCACATTTGATTAAGTGTGAGTGGATTCGCGATAAAGTTTGCTGAATCCTTCCATATGCATAACTAATCGTTATGTTCATCTATGCCTAAGGTTGATTCACGCTATTGGTGCCTGTGTGTGGACTGCTGCTTGAAATGGGACGGGA
>LKMJ01007311.1_pt1 | contig 10412 bp, 11 predicted proteins | sample 643391 | NCBI WGS metagenome assembly LKMJ01 (sample SAMN04112250, study PRJNA286221) | soda lake metagenome | biome: soda lake; feature: Kulunda Steppe; material: water; isolation source: sample PL-Br10 brine of Picturesque Lake | place: Russia: Kulunda steppe | collected 2010-07
TGGGCTGTGATACCGAGTGTGCCTCCCTCACCCCCCTCGACCCACCACGGCCGTTCCTCCGTTCCAGGTTCGACCGAGCCAGCATCGATGGCGTCGGCCGGACTGGCAATCTCGGCGATTTCACCCGAGTCGAACCGTAGGATGTTTCCAGTTCGTTCCGTAATGAACATCTCGCCAGTACCGGTGAACGCGATATCCCACGGAATCTCGAGGTTTTCGACGAGGATTTCCGGTTCGACAGCAGCCTCAAGCGGCGACCCCGTTGGCGCTTCCCATCCGGGTTCGTCTGATGGGTCAGGCAGTTCATACTCATCCTGAACGGGCGTCGTGTCAGCGCCAGCGCCGTCATCTCCAGCGGTGTCGTCGGTGTCGTCACCGAGACAGCCAGCAAGCACAGAAACACCTGCAACACCGAGGAGTCCACGGCGGGTGTACGTCCGTCTGTCGTTCATACCGATATGACAGGAGAGTTCACAGTAAAGGATGTCGGTCGGTTTCTCCTCGCACGCGTGCGAGCCCGTTCACGTCTCACGTACCGCCGCTTCTCGAGTACCGCCGTTTACAAAATCGAGACGCTCACTGTGTTCGCGTCTCGCAATCCGCCCTCCCCGATTTGAACGGGGGGCAAGTCGATCTACAGTCGACTGCTCTACCAGTCTGAGCTAAGGGCGGGCATTCATCAATAGGATTGGTGACAGACTTAACCATTATGCATTGCTACCGGAGAGAGCGAATACAGAGACAGTCGTCTGACTCGTGTCAGACAGCCAGCGAAGATTGAAATAGGATGGGAGACAACCAGTACGACAACGGGAATGAGCAAGATAACGTTCCGTGCGGACGACGAGCTCATCACGCAACTCGAGGAGTTCGACGCCTCCAAAAGCGAAATAATGCGGGAGGCGTTACGCGAATACCTCGACACACACGGTACCTCCTCGGTGACTGTCAAGAACTCACAGACCGGAAGTGACAGTCTCGATGAGATCGTGACAGAGCGCATCGACGCACTCGTTGCCGACCGTCTCGACCACGCGTTTACACCACAGCGAGCGCAAGACGTCAACGTAAACATCACGCTTGATAGCGGTTTTGCCGAGCAGGATGACGAAAAAGACGGCGGAGTAAACGTCGAGTCGGACGCGTCACACGTATCGTCAAACGATGCGTCACACAGGAGTACAACGAGTAAGACACAGGCGGACATCGATGAAAACACCCCTTCGAAAGAGCGTAAAACGTGTACACAATGTGGTGAAGACGTATCGTCGTCCCACGTTTACTGTCCGAACTGTGGCGAGAAATCGTCACACAGAGTGTTCTGCGAATGCGGCGACGAGCTCCGCTCAGACTGGGGATTCTGCCCCAGTTGCGGTCGACGAACCCCCGCAGCGGACGTTCTGGAATGACCTAAAACGCCGAAAACACCGTCTCTGAACTGTTTACTCCGGTAAACACATGTTCGTCATACGCCTGACCGGTACTTTTATTACCCCGTAGTCTGTTGTAATTCGTGCGTAAGACGGAAGTCTTACACAGTGGCGTGCGAAGTAAACATCGTGTTGCCTTCGTGCGGTTTCGCTGTGTATGACGAACGGGCGGGCTAATGACCGTCCTCGTCTTACCCAACAAGGGGAATCAAACTATGGAGCGTGTGACACTACGGATTCCGAAACAGCAGATAGAAGAGGTCGAACAAATGGTCGAAACCGGGGAGTACCCGAACCGGAGCGAAGCGATTCGCTCTGCCGTTCGAGAGATGCTCTCCGAGCACGACACCGGACCAGAGCGCCCGTCAGAAAAGCGCCAGCGCCGCCGTAAAGAGCGCACGTGGGCGAAGGTGTAACTATGCAGGATATTGTAAACGAAGCACTCGAACGTGACGAGCAGGAGAAAGAGCAGATGGCAGACGCCGATGGGTTCGGTGACCCGCGTATCGTCATCGTTGGCTGTGGTGGTGCCGGCAACAACACAGTCAACCGGCTGTACAACATCGGTGTCGAGGGGGCTGAAACGATCGCCATCAACACCGACAAGCAGCACCTGCAGATGATAGAAGCGGATACGAAGATTCTCGTCGGCAAATCCCTGACCAACGGTCTCGGTGCAGGTGGCGACCCCAGCATGGGAGAGCGTGCAACCGAGATGGCACAGGGGACAGTCAAGGAAGTACTGGGTGATGCAGACCTCGTCTTCGTCACGGCCGGAATGGGTGGCGGTACCGGGACAGGCGCAGCGCCTGTCGTCTCGAAAATCGCCAAAGAACAGGGCGCGATTGTCGTCGGAATGGTCTCGACGCCGTTCAACGTCGAGCGTGCCCGTACCGTCAAAGCAGAGGAAGGACTCGAACGGCTCCGAGACGAAGCAGACTCCATCATCGTGCTGGACAACAACCGTCTGCTCGATTACGTCCCGAACCTGCCAATCGGGAAAGCGTTCTCGGTGATGGACCAGATCATCGCCGAGACGGTCAAGGGTATCTCCGAGACCATCACGCAGCCCTCGCTCATCAACCTGGACTACGCCGACATGACGGCAATCATGAACCAGGGGGGCGTTGCTGTGATGTTGGTCGGTGAGACCCAGGACAAAAACAAGACCGAAGAGGTCGTCAAAGATGCGATGAACCATCCACTGCTCGACGTCGATTACCGTGGTGCCAGTGGTGGTCTCGTCCACATTACGGGCGGGCCAGACCTCACTCTGCAGGAAGCAGAGGGCATCGCACAGAACATCACTGACCGACTGGATGCAAGCGCCAACGTCATCTGGGGAGCCCGTATCCAGGAAGAGTACAAGGGTAAAGTCCGTGTCATGGCAATCATGACTGGTGTCCAGAGCGCACAGGTGCTCGGACCGACCACCCAGAAACAGGCGGACAAATCACGACAGGCAATCGATGGCGTCGACGACAACTCCTTCGACGCTGCGACGAACTTCGAACAGAGTCGCGGATTCGGTGAGACCGACGGGGGCCGCGAAGAAATCGAAAAACAGAACGGTCTCGACGTCATCCGGACTGACTAATCTCGATACCCGTCGACTTGACCGCCTGACACCCAGAATCAGGCCGATATCAGCGAACCTTCGTCCCTTTTATAAGCGCGGTTCTCAGGATAGAGAGTTCGCTACACAGCTTCGAGTGCATCCAGCAGACCACATTTGCGACATAGCGAGCCGCTCGTTGGACTGCCACACTGTTCACACTCGTCGAAACTTGTCGACTCACTTCGATGCTCTGTCGCAGCGAGTGCCGCGAGTTCCTCGTATCCGGCCATTATCGAGTGACGAGTTCCAGGATGCCGCTCTTCGAGGTCGTACAGGAGACGCTGAATCTCGCCCCGGTATGCCTCGTCTGCGTGAGGACACTCCGTGATATGTGCGGGCAAGTCCCGGAGATGGGCGTAGAGTGCAACCTCCTTCTCCGGAATATCGCGAAGCGGCTTTGCACGCGGAATGAACCCCTCGCTGTCCCCCCGTGTTACCCTGCTCTCGCTCCCCTCGAACGGCCCGAGACTCGCGTCGAACTGTTGTGATATCTTTGTGATATCTCCTTCGAGGAAATTCATTAACGCCGTTTCAGCTTCATCATCGAGATTGTGACCAGTCAAGAGTTTGTCAGCATGTAGCTCGGCTGCGTACCGTGAGAGGATGTCCCGTCGGAAGACCCCACAGTATGCACAAGCTGACATGTTCTCGGGGTCGTCCTCGACGACCTCGTCCATCCGAATATCGAACTCGTCCGCGTAGCTCACGACCTCGTGTCTCATCTCGAGGTCCGCGGTAAGTTCTTTGCTGGCATCGAGGCTCTTGTCGCGGTATCCCTCGATACCTTCGTGAATAGAGAGGGCGACGAGTTCGACGCGAGGGTCGGCGTCGAAGGTGTCGTACAGGATATCGGTGAGAACGACGCTATCTTTTCCACCGGAGAGTCCGATGACCCACGTTTCCGGATTCTCGGGGGTCGCATCGTCCGGCAACAGGTTATCTTCGCGGATACGTCGTCGGACTCGTTTTTCGACTCCGAGACAGAAGTGGTCCGCACAGAGATGCATACCCGAGTACGCGGCGTGCATGACCGCATCAGCACCGCATTTGTCACACTCCATTATCGAACTGTTGCCGACAGACTCGGTTGACCCTTTCGGTCGTCTGCCGTCACTATTTTCACCGTGTAGCGTGTACCGACGTGAGATGGACGACTGGGACCGAAAGCAGGCAATCGAGCGGATCGAGGAACTCATCGAGACGATCGAGACCGAGACGATGCCTGTGCCAATCCGTGAGGTATGGGTCTTCGGTGACCTTGCTCTCGGACTCGACCCAGTCGAACGCCTCGATATCTACGTGACGAAAGATCTGTTACTGCGCGACGAACCGGACTGTGAAGCGGAGTTCATCGAGTCCCACGGTATCGAAGGTGTCGGGAAGACGGTTCGAGCAGCGTGGGCCAGGGCCAATCCAGAGTACCTCCGAGCGACGACAGGCGGATACGCAGCACCGGCAAAGTGCCTGGCGGCACACCTGCTCGAACCGGACGAACCGATTCACCTCGAAGTGTGCAATGCCAGCTTCGGGGATAACGTCACGCAGCGCCTCGATGGTGCACGCGCCCGTGGCAACTACGAGGAGTTACTCGACCCACGCGGTGCCTGCCTCTGGCTAGATGGTCGTCGCTCCACGAGCGCGTTCGAGAAGCTCCGAAGCGGCGAGTTTGTCTTTCCAACACTTTCCGCTGCACTCGAAATGCTGGGGCTCGATGCCGACGAAGCAGAGGAGGCGACAGCAGCTGTCGAACGGTTCCGAGCCAGGCAAACCGGAACGTCCGTTCGCGGAGATATCGTCTGATACCGACGGCCGAGATTTATATACGAACGGGCGACCAGCGACGGTATGCCCTGACGGAGTACGACAGAGCGTACAGCGAGAGTGTGACACACCGCTCTGTTTTCAGCTCGATCACTCGAACGTTCCTCCACTGTCGTCTCGCAGTGAGCACCCGTGTCACCTGCCCGCCCAGTACTTCGCGACCCGACCCTTCCCAGAGTCAAACGTGGCCAGCGGTGACGTAGAACGGAACGATTTCTCGCTGGTGATAGGTCCCATCCTGCATCTGAGTGATGACCTCCCGGCCCATGGCTCGCCAGTCCTCACGAAGGCTGTCGAACAGTTCTGGCGTTGCGCCGCCGGCGAGAATCGTCTCCCGGTCAGTTTCGAGACCGGTTCCGCTGGCTTTCCGACGCGCGCTTTCGAGGGCACGCTCGGAATAGGGCGACTCGATACGACGTGCGTGGTCGTACCGTCGGACGCTCACTGCCTCTAGACCCACTGTTTCGAACAGCGACGGGACGGCACCGAGCGCCGCATCTGTCGTAACTCCATCGAGATACAGCTCACGTGCCCGACGAGCGAGCGGTGCTTCTACGTCGACACTCGATTGGATGGAGACCGCACTGTTGTCCGGCTCGACGACCGCAACGCAGTCAGACGACACGCGAGCGAACTCCCGAATCGCTTCGAGTGGCGCTGGAAGGTTGACCAGCAGTGCCTGACACACCACGAGGTCGAACGTGTCGTCAGGAAATGGCAGTCTCATCGCATCACCGAGAATACGCGGCGGCGAAATCGCTTCGAGGAGCGTTCTATCGGCATCGAGTGCGACAACCTCGCCCGGAATCTCCTCTCGGAGAACGCGAGTCAGGTTCCCGATTCCTGCACCGACATCGAGCGCACGCTGTCGGCGGTCGAGTTCCAGATCGCCCAGCGCTTCCCGAGAGTCACCCCACATCCCATCCCGGGTCGTCTCCAGATACTCCGCAGTGAATCGTCGCACAGTCGAGCTAGTTCAGTATCGGACAAATAACCTGCGTTGGTAGCGCAGTTGCGGCCCTTCTGGAGAGTAGTCCAACAGCTCACTCACGGAGTTCCTTGACACGCTCGATGTTCCAGGCGAACCCCCTGCCGTTTTCGGTCGGCGTCTCCAGCACGAGTGGCACGTCACGAATCTCGTCGTGGTTGATGAACGCATACATTCCGTCCTCGCCGATCTCACCTTCGCCGATGTGTGCATGTTCGTCTTTGTTCGTGGCGCACCCGTGTTTGGAGTCGTTGAGGTGGACGCATGCGAGGTTGTCGAAACCGACAATGTCGTCGAATGCCGTGAGTGACGCATCGACTGCATCAGCCGAGGAGAGGTCGTAGCCCGCCGCAAACGCGTGTGCGGTGTCGAGACACACTGCGAGACGCTGTTCCGACCGGTCGAGGACGGCGGCGAGATGTTCGAACTCACCACCGAGTTTGGTCCCACTGCCTGCATCGGATTCGACGAGCACCGTAACGCCATCGGGGATGTCGAGTTCGTCGAGCGTACTCGCGGCGTTGTCGAGTCCCTGTTCGACACCTGCACCCGTATGCGCACCAAGATGGACGTTGACGTACCTGATACCGAGACGCGCTGCAGCATCGACTTCGGCCTGCATACTCCGGAGCGATTTCTCGCGGAGGTCGTCTTTCGGCGTTGCCAGATTCACCAGATACGCCGAGTGGATGATCCAGGGTCCTGCGAGGTTGTCCTCGGTTTCCGTTCGAAATCCGTCCGCGGCCTCGTCGCTGATGTCTGGCAGTTGCCAGACCTGCGGCGAGGTAGTAAAGACCTGTCCACAGTTGCCACCGAAGGCACGCTGGCGATGAACTGCGTTGCGGATATCGGAATAGGGTGGTGTTTCGTCGTCCGATGAGACTCGTGAGCCGGAAATCGAAACGTGTGCGCCTACCTGCATACCCGAGTGGAGTGACCGCGCCCACATAGCAACTTCGGAGTATGCGAGAGATATCCAACGTGAAGTTACGAGACCTGTCTGAGACGAGATTCGTTGCTGGAAAGAGGTGCGTTTATTTCGGGTCTGTGAGTGCGGTTGGTATGGACGATTCCAAGGAGCCAAAGGTCGACGAGCAGTTACGGAAGGTCGTCGAGAAGTCCGAGACCGGTGCGCCGGCAGTCGGTGCAACGGTCAGAGACCGTTTCGGCACTGACGAAATCTACCAGCGTGTCGTCGTGTACGGAGATTACGAGCTGACAACCGGCCGTCGAACGCTGTTTTTCAGTGGCCTCGCTGGTGGGTTCGCAATCGCCATCACGTTCTTGCTGTACGTCTCCCTGTACGATGCGTTCGACGGTGCGCCGGTCCTGAGCCAGTTGCTGTATCCACTCGGATTCATCTACATCATCCTCGGTGGCTACCAGCTCTATACGGAGAACACGCTGCCGCCGGTTGCGCTGGTACTCGAACGACTGGCTAGCATTCCGCTGTTGTTGAGCGTCTTCATCATCGTCCTCGCTGGAAACGCACTCGGGGCGATGCTCGGGGCGGTCGTCTTCGCAGAAACCGGCGTCATCTCCGGAGAAACCACCGAAGCAGGAATCGCTATCGGTGAAGCGGCACTCGAACTCTCGTCGGTTGATCTCTTTTTCAAGGCACTGGTCGCCGGTTTTATCGTCGCCGGTGTCGTCTGGATGGATTTCGCTGCCGACAGTACGGCTGCCAGGCTGTTGTTGATCTATCTGGCCTTCCTGAGCATCCCAGTCGCAGGGCTGTATCACGTCGTCGTCTCCTTCACCGAGTTGCTCTTTCTGTTCCTCGAGACGGACATCTCGCTGGTTTCCGGACTCCTCGAATTCATCCTCCCGGTGTTGCTCGGAAACACCCTTGGAGGCATCCTCCTCGTAACGGTGGTGAACTACTACCAGACGACAACCCGCCGACTCGAAGCAGTGAGAGACCCTTCCGCGGAGGACCCGCTCTCGCTTACGGAGACGGTCATCGGCGGCATTCGGGGACGCTCGTACGTCGAGCCAAAAGGGAGAGGGAGCGATTACGGAGAGAGAAACGGCGAGTCGTGAGATATCGGACGAACTGGAGGCTTACTGGGACAGCGGGTCGATCCGCCGTCGATTCCACGCTGTGCTCGCATACTTCTGGTCTGCAATCTCGCTCGCTCGTTCGAGTTCGTCATCACTCCACGCTCCGACCTCTGCATCCGTCCATTCGAGGAGCGCAGTTTCGACCGCATCGATTGCCTCTTCGCGGTCGATGGCCACCAGTTCGCGAATGGCTGTCACCCGGTTTTCGAACGTTGAGACATCTACGTCTTCGGTCTGGAAGACACCGAGATGGGTCTCTGTGACAAGCGCGTACGATAGCGAACCGTGCTGGATGACGGAATCGCGCTGGCGGTACTGCGCGTTCCCGCTGATCTTCCGTCCGTCAGCAGTGATATCGTGTGCGGGATTGACCGCACGGAGATAGCAGGTTGGCTGGTGAATTGCTGGCAACTCTCTGTCCGCGAAGTCGGCCTCGATTCCCATCCGTTCGAACGCAGCGAGCACTGGCGTACAGAGCAACTCATAACACGCCATCAGGTTGCCGGGGAGTTCGTCCTGCGGAGCGACGATGGAGTACGAGATGTCGCCGTGGGAGTCGTGGTAGATACCACCGCCGCCAGTCGGCCGGCGCGTGACAGCGATATCGTGTCGGTCGCAGTACTCCCAGTTCACGGTCTCTGGCTCCTGTCGGTAGCCAAGCGAGAGCGTGCTCGGGTCCCACGTGTATGCACGGACAGTCCGTGGACCACCGTCCGCAGCGGTCTCTGCGGCTACTTCTTCGAGCGCCATCTGCATCGGTCCGGGACGTCGCTCCTCCCGGATGAGCCGCCAGTGCTGGTCTGCGAGCGAAGTCATATCCACTGCTACGACGTGTGCCATGAAAAACACACGCAAAGCGAGCGGGAATCGACAGGTGAAACTGTCCGCCGAACACACATCGAGTATGACCGAGTTCAACTTCGAGACGGCAGTCCCGGTTCGTTTTCAGGACCTCGACGTCGTCGGACACGTGAACAACGCGGTGTATGCAACCTATCTCGAAGAGGCCAGACTCGACTACATGGAGGAGGTTCTCGGGGAACACATCGAGGATATCGGAATCGTCGTCGCCCATCTGGAAATCGATTATCGCCGCCCAGTGAGAGATGACCGAGTAGTCAGAGTCGCCGTCCGGACACGTGAACTGGGAACATCGAGTGTTCCGATAGCGTACGAAATCCGAACTGACGCCGGCGTCGTAGCGACCGCCGAAACCGTGGTCGTGACCATCGACTACGAGACTGGCGAGACCGAACCGATTCCCGACGTATGGCGAACGCGAATCGAGGAACACGAACAGTTCTGACCGGCTGGAGAATACGTTTATCAGCAACCTGGTCGTGACTGGGTGTATGCGAACAGGCATTCTCGTCCCAAACGATGCGGACGACCTCGCGGAGTTTGCCGAACGAGCCGAACACCTGGGCTACGACGCAGTCTGGACGGGAGAACTCTGGGGGCGTGACTCCTTCGTCGCACTGACACGGGCTGCATACCGCACGACGGATGTTCGACTCGGGACTGCTATTGTAAATATCTACGGACGCTCGCCGGCGACGATTGCACAGGCAGCGGCGACGCTCGACGACGCTGCAGACGGTCGGTTCACTCTCGGTCTCGGAACCAGTACGCGAAAGGTCGTCGAAGACCTTCACAGTGAGACGTTCGACCGGCCGGCGAGGCGGCTTCACGAGGCGGTCGAACTCACCAGGCAGTTTCTCGACAGCGATGGCCGCGTCGTGTACGATGGCGACTGTTTCGACGCCGCCGACTTCCCGTCGCTGTCGGCTGACGTGTCGGTGTACGCTGCTGCACTCGGTCCAGCGACCAGACGGGCAACCGGACGGACTGCCGACGGCTGGCTGCCACACAATATCCCCTTCGAGCAACTCGATGACGCCTTCGAAACGATTGCCAGGACCGCAGAACAGGCCGGACGAAACCCAGATGTGATCACGACTGCTCCGTACGTTCCAAGCGCGGCCAGCGAGGACCCCGACCGTGCGCGGGAAGCAATCAGGAGCCATCTCGCCTACTACGTCGGCAGCGGTGAGGGGTACCGACAGGCAGTTGCACAGATGTTTCCAGCTGCAGCAACGGAGATTGCCGAGGCCTGGCACGCCGGCAACCGTGAGGAGGCACGGGCGACCGTCACCGACGAGATGATTGCGGCGCTGGGTGTCGCCGGGACACCAGCACAGGCGCGAGAGCAACTCGCCGACATCGCCGCGCTCGATGCAGTCGACGAACCGCTGGTCGTCGTACCCGACGGTGTCGGCGAGAACATGAGAGAGACGACGATGGAAGCACTTGGTCCGGATAGCTAGTCAGCCACGACCGGAACAGCCGGAGACCACATCCGTCAAGTATCTCCATCCCCACCCACACCCAATGACCAACTCCGGCCCGCTCACACCTGACCGTCCCGACGCCGAAAGCGAGTTTCGGGTCGACGCACCGTTCGACCCGGCGGGTGATCAGTCCGAGGCAA
>LKMJ01007312.1_pt1 | contig 10412 bp, 10 predicted proteins | sample 643391 | NCBI WGS metagenome assembly LKMJ01 (sample SAMN04112250, study PRJNA286221) | soda lake metagenome | biome: soda lake; feature: Kulunda Steppe; material: water; isolation source: sample PL-Br10 brine of Picturesque Lake | place: Russia: Kulunda steppe | collected 2010-07
GACCAAGATATCGGAAGCGAGACGACCGCCTACGTTTTCGAAGACGGAACATGGGTGAACAACGATATCGACGAAATCACCCTGGATGCATTGGATGCGGTCGTCATCGTCACGGATGGTGAAAACGGCGATGACACAATCGAACTCCAAGTTGAATTCGAAACAACTGAGACGCCCACGCCCGGCGATGTTACCGTCACAGAGGGGTGGAATTTCGTTTCAGCACCGGCGTACGAAGGCGCAAATACAGTCTTTGATGTAGGTAGCTCTCGAGAAGTTTTCAACCCGTTTGCTAGCGCTGATTCCCCCGCTGTTGATCCAACTGATGATTTCCTTAGCTATCGAATTGGTGCGGATGAGGAACCGACTGTGAGTCCGTTCCACGGATACTTTGTATACGTTGAAGAGGAGGATCACATTCAGAGTGGGCTCGCGGGTGGAGTCGTTGACCTCGAGCAATCGGACGAGTATCTCAATGTCGACTGAAACTCACCGCACGACTAGGACGAGCGACAACCAACAAAAATCAACAAAACGATGATTACACAGCGAACACGTGGGTTACCCCTCATGGTGATCGTTGTTGGAATCGCGATTGCAGCGCTGACTACGCCGTTGGTGATAGCCGCACAAGAGGAGGGGGTACCAGACATTCCAGCCGGTTACTATGGAGAGATTACAATAGACGATGAGCCGGCCGATATTGGGGTGACAGTTGAAGCCGAGATTGACGGTGAGATACGTGGTTCGATTGCCATTACTGAAGAAGGAAAATATGGAAGTTTCGAAGGTGGAGGCGAGCGACTCACTGTCGAAGGCCATCCTGACGATCCCAGCGATGCCGAGGTTGTATTCTATCTTGATAGTGATGACTTTGACCGAACGAAAATCACGGACACCGACCCAGAGACTGTTATCTGGGAATCTCAAGATATCCAACAGATTGATTTGGACGTGTCCGACGTTGACGACCGGTCCCCTGTTGTCGACGAGGTTACGGTGAATCCTGACACCACGGTTGATCCAAGCGAGGAGGATAACGTAGCGGTCACTTTCTCCTACTCGTCTATCGGGCCTGCCATTGATCCGGCGAAGACCGATGTAGAGATTACAATAAACGGAACTGAGGTAGCCAGTAACGAGCGTGTCACAATTCAGGTGACAGAAACAACAACCGAGGTTACAATTGATTCTCTAAAGAGTAACGAAACAATTGACCTCACACTAACAGTTGTCGATATTGAAGGGAACGAGGCGACTGAAACAGTGAACATCACCGCAAAGGACCCCAGTAGTGGATCCAATGGTGGTAATGGTGGGAGTAGTGACAGGGGAGGAGGCGGTGGAGGTGGCAACCTCCCAGCAGATCTTCGAATTCCTACCTTGGGGTCCGGTGCTGACCAGACGGCGGCAGAAACCGGAGACGAAATCGAATTCACGCTTCGCCTACAGAACGATGGCGACATGGCAGGAACTGAGAACGTGACACTTAGAGCTAACGGCGAATCGATCATCTCAGAAGAGATCAGGGTGATTAGTGGCTACGAAGCAGAACACACGTTCAGGCATGTATTCACTGAGCCGGGTGAGTATGAGATCACAGCCGAGGGGGAGACGTTCAGCGAAGCGGTGATCGAAACGGTTTCAATCACCGGAGACCCGATTGACGACCCCGAATCTGAAGAGATATCATCGGAAGACGGTCCCGTCGGAGGTGGAGGCGTATCCACGGATACCGATTCGCTTCCAGGATTTGGGGCATTGATTACAGTACTTGTACTGATTTTCGTTACAGGCGTTACGATTTTTCAATTTGGCAGAAAATAACCCTCCGGTTCGGCACTACCGCCGTTTCGTTCTACTGACTTGACTATATAGATGATAAAAAATGAACAGCCTATCCACCTAGGACTGCGTCCGCGTACACCGAACAATTACGCCGCGGCCTCGAACGCCTCACGAAATGCCGTTGTCTTCTCTCGAACGCTGACCGCTGCATCCTCGAGTGCTGTCAACGGCTCGACGCCGGGTTCAGTTTTGACTGTCAGAATCGGGTCAGTTTGCCCGCCTGACTGCTCCGGATTCATGTCATAGGTTGCTGCAGTAACGCTGTCAGCCTCGAGTAGCGCCCCTTTGAGCACGTTCATGAACGTGTGATCCTCGCCGGCAATTTCGATCGACAGCTCCGTCTCGCTGCTCTCTGTGACCCGTAGTTCCATGTCTTTCCCTGCGTTCGTCGGTCGCTTGTACCTTTCGAAGCAGATGTAAACCACTATACTCTCCCGGTGTCAGGCTGGTGTATGGCGACGCTCTCAGTCGGTCTCGCCGTTCTCGTCTTTGTGATACTAGTGGGCTCGGGTGTCGTTGTCACTCGGCTTGCCGGTGTACAGTTCGGTAGTTCAGGTCCGAACTCGAGTTCGACTGGGAGTTCCAGTTTCATTCCCGGCTCGGTTTCAAGTTCCAGTCTCCGCTCAAGCTCAAACCGGTGGCCCCACCGCATAGGAACACACCTCCGGAGCCGATTTGTCCTGGGTGTCCCGTGGGGAACGCTCGTCGTGATCGGATTCGTCCTCGGGATGTACCTGTTCGTCCAAGATGGGCTCACCGACCCGTCAAACCCCGTTACGATCCCGTACCACGGATGGTCATATCTCTACCCGCTTGGGATGGTGACAGCTTCGTTTACACACGCACACACGGGTCATCTGATCGGAAACCTTGCGGGGACGTTGGTCGTGGCCCCGATTGCGGAGTACGTCTGGGGACACTATCCACACGCGCGGGGCTCACAGTCGTTTTCGACAGCCCGAAGCAATCCGTGGCTTCGGGCGTTCGTCTTCTTTCCGTTGGCCGTCGTTGCTGTCGGGCTGTTCACCAGTCTCTTTGCTGTCGGTCCGGTGATCGGCTTTTCGGGTGTCGTCTTTGCGTTTATTGGTTTTGCCGTCGTTCGCTACCCGCTAACCACGGTGCTTGGAACGGCCGTTGTCCAAGGCTCACTGACAACCGTCTACTATGCGATTACCCGACCGATCGTCGTGACGACAGTCGAAGCGAGGCCACCGTCGGCGCCGGGCTGGGCCCAAACCGCAATTCAGGGCCATGCAATCGGCCTCTTTGTGGGTCTTCTGCTGGGAATTGTCCTTCTGTACCGGCGTGGATACCGTCCGGACCCGCGGCGGCTCTGGCTTGCCCTCGTTCTTATCGGCCTCACGAAGGGACTGTGGGCGGTGTATTGGTTCCGCGGTGAGGGGACGTACGTCCTCTTTCGTGGCCCCGGCATCGCCCTTGTCCTCGCACTCGCCCTCATCGTCACCCTCGCACTAACCGCCTCGGATCGTCCGTTGCCGTCGTTTTTCCAGGGTACTGCCTCGAGTCAGCCGACCGAAGCCGACGAGCAGGTCGAAGGCGACGGACGACAATCGGCCGCAGAAACCACTGGGATAGCTTCGGGATTTCGAAATCGAATTCCATTCTTGGGATCGACGACGGCTACGGCCACCGGCGACTCGTTTTTGGAGCAGGACGAACTGACTCGCCGTCAAACGGCGTTCGTCGTTGTTATCCTGCTTCTCGCACTCCTCAGTGGGCCAGCTATTCCCGCAAACCTCTTTCTCGTCGACGATACAGCCACCGGTGACCGAACCGTTAGCGTCGAAGACTACACCATTGGCTACGACGAAGGCGTCGAGAACGAACTGGTCTCGGTGATCGATATCTCCGTTTTCGGTGAGACAACGACGCTTACCGCAAGCGGCGTTATCGTCACCAGTTCGGAGCGAAACATCTGGAACCAAGCGGTTAGCAAAAGCCAACTCGAGTTCTCTGGAGAAGAAACGGTCACGGTTGGTGGCCTCGGCTGGCGCGAATCAGTGACCGTCAGCCGCGAGGGATGGGAACCGGTCGGAAACGAGACGGTCTACCAAATCTGGCTTGCAGACGGCGATGACGAAACGGTGACCTACAGCTCTGAACCTTCCACAGCCGACCTCCGACTGGACAACCGCACGCTCACGCTCGTTCCAAGCGCCGATGGGACGTTCGAACTCGAGATCGTCGGTAGTGGGGCTGAGGCGGATACTGACACGCAAACGACCACGGTCTCGCTTCCAGCAGAAAACGAATCTGTCGAAGCCGACGGGCTCGAACTCGTTCGAACGGACAACTCGCTGTATGTCCACAGCGGAGAAACCGTCATCCTCGTCGCAACGAAAGAACGGTACAACTGACCGCCAGCATTGGTCGTGGGTAGCTCAAGACCACTCGATTCGAACAACTTCGACCTGGAGCTCCCGGCGGTCGTCCTCGTGAAACGCAAATCGCCGCTCGAGTTCAATCGGTGCGCGAAAGGCATCGGTAAGCGTTCCGCCGGCATCGGCTGCAAACGACTCGAGAAAGGCGAGACTGCCCTCGTTGTGAATCGTATAGGAGACGCCCCCAAGGTCGGCAGCTGTCTCGAGAAAGGCCCGGTCGGCGTGGCGGTTTCCGTGTTGAGCGCCAAACGGTGGGTTTGAGACGACCGTGATCGGCTGGTCCGCCGTTGAGAGCGGCGCGCGCGTTCCGTCGGCCTGTACCCACTCAATCGACATCGGTGGGGCGACACGGCGTTCGTTCTCTCGAGCTTCCTCCAGCGCAGTGCGGTCGATATCAATGCCAACAACGCGTGCGGGAGTGCCACACGCACTCGCAATTGCCAACATGCCGGTTCCAGTCCCCAGATCAACGACGAGACGATCGGCGAGATCACCTCTGAGCGCTGCAAGGTGACAGATATGGGCAGCGAGTTCCGCTGGCGTCAGATACTGCTCGAGGGCCACAGTCGGTGTCTCGAAATCGACGACTCCCTCGAGGCGACGAGCTAGCCGGCGGCGGGACTCCATTACCGACTGTGACACCTCGAGGGTAATGGATGCGTCGGGATTCCACTGCTACCTGACCCCAGCAATTGCTTGGATCTGACAGGTAAACATAGAATTAAGAGTATTACCGCACAGATGGGGGTATGGAGACGTGTCCTCGGTGTGGGTCACCGCTCGAGCGCCTCTCACTCGATGAGGCGACGACAATCGCCTGCAATCGCTGTGGATACGCTGACGTGCCGGTCGACCACGAACCGACCGGTGACGAGTTCGAGTCATGGCGAGATGCTCTCGAGCGTTTTTATAACGGAAATAAAAAACCCGAAACCGAAGCCGAAACTGATAGTGATAGTGATAGTGAGACCGGTTAGTCAGTCGACGGTGACGCTTCGGCTTCCTCGTCGGTATGGTCTATATCCTCGTCCGAACGGGCGGCGACCAGTCCACCACGGGCAACGCTGTAAAGCGGTTCGTGGGCGTGGGAGACGCCGCTGATCGAGAACGGGATGTTTGCCTCACGGAGGTGATCACGGAACAGGGCCTCAAAACCACTTGGGCTCGAAGTGCCACCGGTAACGACGACGGGGATGTCAAGACCCTCCTCAACGTCCTCGTCGTCGACTTCGCGGACGATATTCTCGATGACATAGTCCAAGAGGTTCTCGTAATAAATCGAGAGCGCTCCCTCGACACCACCGACATCCGTGGTGAAGTCGAGTTCGAAACTGTCCTCTTTGATCGAGGTGACCTTGTCGACAGGCGTCCCAGTCGCTCGAGCGGCCGATTCGTCGACCCAGTCGCCACCGCGAGCGACGGAGAACTTCATGACGGGAACGGCGTAGTACGCCAGACAGACGTTTGTCATCCCGGCACCGAAACTGATGCCGAGGCCGGTGAAGTTGTTATCGGCGAGTTCAGAATAAATAACGGCCATCCCTTCGTTGATTGGCTCTGCATCGTAGCCCATGTCGTTGAGGAACGACTCAATCGTTTTCTGATGATAGAGCGTTGAGAGATCCGAATCGATCGGATCAGCGGGCGTCGAGAAGTAGAGTTTCTCGTTTGGATAGGTCGGTTGCCCGACGACCTGCTCGATGATGAGTTTCATCATCGGAATCGCCGACTTCTCGTCGTTCGAGAGGATCCCGTGTTTCATCGGGCGGCGGGTCTCTTTATTAAAGATGTTCGCAAAGTTGAGGGCGTCGTCCCCGACGACGTACACTTTGTCGTCTTTCCGGATATGAAGGACTTCACTGCGCGAAAGCATCTGCTCGGCCATGTCCGAGTATTCAATCTCCACGAAGGAGTTGCGTTGCTGCACGAAAACCGTATCATTCCCATCCTGTTGTGCCGACAGGATGTTCATTGTACCAACGTCTAGGCCCTTGGCCATGTTGGGAAAGGTTCCTAACGGATTATAAATCTATGTGGTTTGTGTACACACGAGCGGGGAACGTAATAATGTGGGTGGGATGACTACTCAAGAAGTTTATATTTAATCGTCCAAAGGAGCCGCCTTTCTGACCCTATTTATTTCCGCGGAGTAACGCAAGCAGTTTTGCAATGAAGCCATTGAGGCCAGTATCGGTCTCACTTGCTGTCGCCACTGACTCAGCCTGCTGTTTCTGTCGCAACTCTTTTAATTTCTGGGTCTGGTCGTCAACGGTACCCTTTGAGGTTGCCGTCTTCTTCTCGCCTCCTTTGAGCCCTTTGAGTCCAGCCACCTGCGAGTCAACCCCACTCGAGCGCGTCGTTTTTGCGGTAAACTCGACTTCTGCATCTTCGAACTCGTTGGTCGCAAACTCGAGTCGGCGGTGCTCGGTTTTTTGGACACCACCCCAAGAGAGTTCGACGTCTTCCATTGCCTGGTCGATGTCGTCTCTGATTTCCTCGTCGGTGTACGTCTCCGCTTCTTCGGCGTCGGACTGGGTGGCTGCCGTCTCGACGGATGCTGCGAGGTCGAGATAGTGGGCGATCAGTGCCGCGCCGGTCGACGCCGTAATACTTGCGAGTCCAATAGCATAGATTGCGACGACGTGGACCGTCGAGAACGCTGCATCTCCGCTTTCATAAAAGTTCCAGTTCTGTGGATAGAGAATCGTAAACCCGACCACGGCGAGAAGCGTTACTGACACACCAGCAACCGACGCATAAAGCACCCGTCGCTCTGAGGGGAGTAACACGACGATGCCGAGCATCACTACAGGAAGGGAAAGCATTCCGAGTGCGTACGCCGGCTGAACCCACGCAAAGAACGCCGATGAACGCGCCTCGAGCGTGCTGCTCCAAATAAACAACAGAAATGCGACAGTTGCGAGGGCGATTCCACCCAGAAACAGCCCAAAACCGAGATACACATCCCGTCGGTCGTCCGGTTCTCCGATATACTCCCGGTAAATATCAAGCAGATACTCGTCGGAAATCCGTTTCGCTGCCATTGTCACCCCCTTCAGACTCCAGTATTATGACTGTTGGGTAGAAACATTATGATTGAAATTGGCCGTTTGGCTGGAACCGACTTACTCCTGACAGCAACCGCCGGCTTCCTCACCGAAGTTGACCGCCAACGGTTGGGAAATGACGTCATTGATCGCATCGAGCCGTTGAGAGAGGGTGGCTTTTGCCTCGAGGTACGTCTTCATTTTTGACATACTGTGAAGTTCGGTTTGGGTTTCTTGGAGGTGTTCTAAGTCATCTTGGGTCGCCGTTCCAGTTTGGCGAGCCATCATGAACTCTTGGCGTACGCGCTCGAACTCGTCGATCTTTGCTTGGGTTTCCTCACAGTCTTCGACGGCGCGCTTGGCCGACTCGAAGGCTTCGTATTCGGGCGTCTCAGTGATCGCATCTCCCAACTGGCGGCCGAGGTCCTCAGTCTGGCTCAGTTCAATGCTCATATACCGAATTAGAAGTGATCGTGCTTGAAACTGGCGGTCGGGGAAAGGCGTTTGCTGGCAACGCTGGCTTTCGCTCAAAACACCGTGGTTATACGTCTATAGTAACTACCATTCCCTAATGAGCAACGAATCGGAGTACAGCGAAGGTGACCTCCGAAACACCGGCATGGCGCTGAAACACGACCGCGAGTGGGACTACGAACTGGATCGGATCGTCGAGGCCGTCGACGAACACGAGGCGACGAAAGTCGGCCTCCAGTTCCCCGAGGGACTAAAACGGCGTGGTCCACGGGTCGCCGACGACATCCGCGAACTCGTCGGCGACGACGTAACCGTCATGCTCTCGGGCCAACCCTGCTATGGGGCCTGTGACCTCGATACGTACCTGATGAAGCGAACGGACGTTTTCGTCCACTTCGGTCACTCGCCAATGAAGGAGTCGGCGAAAGTCATCTACGTTCCACTCTTTTCGAACGTTGAAGTGACGCCGATCATCGAAGAGTCTCTCGAGACGCTTGCGGACCCCGCCGACGAACCCGATGTTGGCCTCGTCACAACTGCCCAGCACATGAACCGCTACGACGAGATGCGTGAGTATCTCGAGGACCGCGGCTACACGGTCCACACCCGTCGGGGCGACGAACGGCTCACTCATGAGGGGCAGGTGCTTGGCTGCAACTACGCGAGTGCGGACGTGGACGCAAACCAGATTCTCTACGTCGGCGGTGGGAAGTTCCACCCACTCGGACTGGCGATGGAACACCCGGACAAACATGTCGTCATCGCCGACCCGGTCAACAACGTCGTCACCGTCGCCGACACCGAGAAGTTCATGAAACAGCGCTTTGGGGCCGTCCATCGCGCGATGGACGCCGAAAAGTGGGGTGTCATCTTCTGTACGAAAATCGGTCAGGGACGGTGGGAGGAAGCCCAGCGCATCCTCGAGGACAACGACAACGCCTACCTGATCACGATGGACGAGGTGACGCCGGACCGACTTCGGAACTTCGATATGGACGCCTTTGTCAACACCGGGTGCCCGCGCGTGACAACTGACGATGGGCCTCGCTTCCACAAACCGATGCTCACTCCCGGCGAGTACGATGCCGCCGTCGGCAATAAACCGCTCTCTGAGATCGGATTCGATACGTTCCACGACACCTGGTAATAGGACGGATTGCTCAAGACGGACTGTTCGTTCCGGCGGCCCTAACGGCAACGGCCAAAACAACAACGCTTACACGCATCCTCCGTGTTTTTTTGTCTATGACACGCAGTGACTGGGATGACTGGCTCCTTCAGGATGTCGCCTCGGCCGACCCCGACGGAATCGCCGTCTGGTACTTAGGCTGTAACGGCTTTATTTGCAAGGGCGCAGACGGGACGACACTGTTTATCGACCCCTACGTCGGTATTGGCGACCCACCGCGAACGGTTCGTATGATTCCGATTCCGTTCGATCCGACTGATGTGACCGAAGCCGATGCCGTTCTTGCTACCCATGAACACACCGACCACACGCACGGGGAGAGCCAGGCACCGATCCTCGAGACGACCGGCTGTCCGTTGTATGCACCCGATGACAGCCTGGCGGTCGCCCGCGAGGAGGAGTCGTGGACGGATCAGTGGGACGTTCAGGATAATCAGTTCGAAGAAGTCTCAGAGGGTGACACGGTCGAAATCGGTGAGTTTACTGTGCACGTCGAACCGGCGTATGACCCCGATTCAACCCATCCGGTGAGTTATGTTATCGAGGCAGCAGGGCGAACGTTCTTCCACGGCGGCGATACGAAACCGTCCGAAGCGTTCACAGATCTCGGCTCGCGCTACGATATCGACCTCGGCGTATTGGCATTTGGAACGGTCGGTCAGATTCCCGATAAAGAAACTGGCGAGCCAACGCGGACGAAGTGGTACAACGACGAAAACCAAATCATCGAAGCTGCATCCGACCTCAAACTCGAGGTACTCTTGCCAACGCACTGGGATATGTGGCGCGGGTTGACAAGCGACCCAAAAGTTCTTCATCACCACGCAAAGAGCTTCTCGTGGCCGAAACGTCTTGAAATAAGTGAGATTGGAGATCGTATCGATGTGTGAGCAATTGCCGCACGATTTATAACGCTGGTGAGTTAACGGTTGGATTATGAGTAGTTCCGCTGACGCGGACGGTGTCGTGGAGGTTACTAATGACGGACTGACAGTTCAGAAATCGTTTTCACTGGACGAATTTCCGGTTCCGGTAATCCGATTCGAGGTTCATTCCGATCATGACGAGTCAGTCGAATTTCGTCTCTCCGAATCGATCCCCGAGTCGTTCCCGATGGACGGTGTCGGATTCCACCCTGATTATCACAGCGATCAGTGGACGGCCTTTCAAGACAACCACGTCGAGTTTACCGGGTCAGTTGATCCCGGAGAGTCGTTCGTAACGGTATACGGAATCCGTGTCGAAGATGAGTCCGAAGGTGAGGCGTTTCTGACCGAACCGGTCATTACCGACGTGCGCCCGGTCGGCGAAGAACCCACTGAAGACGATTCCGAAGCCGATGTTGTCGAAGAAACTAGCATCGACGATATTACTGGAACGGATCGTAACCAGGTAGTTAAAGATATGCTTGCTGGTGAGTCCGACGGTATTCCTGGCCTCGAGGATGAGGAC
>LKMJ01007313.1_pt1 | contig 10411 bp, 10 predicted proteins | sample 643391 | NCBI WGS metagenome assembly LKMJ01 (sample SAMN04112250, study PRJNA286221) | soda lake metagenome | biome: soda lake; feature: Kulunda Steppe; material: water; isolation source: sample PL-Br10 brine of Picturesque Lake | place: Russia: Kulunda steppe | collected 2010-07
AGTATATTCACCGTATTTATTTGTTGTATCTTCATCTACGACATCACCCTCTGTATTTATTAATTCAATATTTAAATCACCTATTGGTGGATTATAACTAACTGTTCCACTAAATTCTTCTTCAATTGGTTCACCATCTAAAGTTTCACCACTTATATCTGACTCTGATAGGTGATGTGTAGATATAACTTGTTCATTATTATCTACAATACCTATTAGTGTATATTCACCTGTTCCTTCATTCAACCATATGCGACCAATACTATCTTCAAAATTCTCTTCCGAACCATCTTCGTGACGTAAAATAAATTCATCTACATTTTCATTACGAAGTATATCTGCACTCACGCCATTATCTGTTTGGTCTAACTGTACGGAAGCATCAGCTGATTCACCGACATCATCACCAAGGTCGAAGACTATGACTGTACTTAACGCTACTAATGCAACAGTTACAGCAACCAGCAAAATTACACCTATAACAGGTGATATACCAATTTTATCACATTTATCTTGATAGTTATCTATCATTAATAATATATTATTATTGAAGGTGGTAAAGTGTTTGTAATAATTTGAATAATATAGGTAATCTTTTACCAGTGTAAACATTATTGTTTAGGTATGAAGCAAATTAACGAAACTAATGAAGAATCTATTTTAAAAAATAATTCTGAAAATCTTAAAAACTATATTATTGAGTCTTGCGTATATACGCAAAAGTATTATGGAAACCGTTCTGCATATGTTGTGAGACATAACGATACTATTTATATCGGTATTATCGTTAAGAAAACAGATGAGTATATTGTATTAGAGTCACCATGTAAAACAGAATTTGATGGTAGTTTATCTATCTCGCCAATAGATAATGAACATATTAAAATTAACGAGTATGATGAAGTATATGAGCCAACATATACTGACTTAAAAACAACATATAAACTCATTATTCATAATTGCCGTGATAATTCTATAGAGCAAGTTAAATTAGATGGTGTATTGAAACAACCGTTACGATACCGTGTTTCAACAGATGTTTATCCACATATTGTAGAATATCACTGTTATATTGAAGATGAAATATATAATATGGATAGCGAATCTACAGAATCTATTGATAACCTAAATATTGATAAAAATAGCATTATCGACTTTGGATATTTGAATGAAGAAAAACATCTACCTCTAATAACAATTGAACAGCCAAATAATACTGTAACAGAAGAAATCCCTTTATTGAACTATATTATTACGTTTTCAACGTTCAATATTAATAAATTAGTTAATGTTGTTGATATGGATGATGTTATTGAATCTACAATGCATATGTCTAATCATCCATATATGAATCTATATGATGAGTGTGTTGGTCATATTCATTCAAATCAAGATTTAGTTATGTCCCAATATTTCTCAGCTTATTACGATGGGTTACTTCATTTTGGAGATGATTTAGTTATTTCACAGAATTTAGTAAAGTGGTCTTCCGAGGCACAGGATAAGATTAGAGAGATTCAAAATGAGAATGATAATTCGGAAGAAGACCAAGAAAATGAAGAAGAAAGAGATGCAGATGATTCGGAAGAAGACCAAGAAAATTTCGGATTTATAGTATTTGGTGAAAAAACAGAGAATAAACGGAAAATAAAACACCCATTTATTTCAGCTGGTGTATATTCAATTCCTCTCTCGAAACTGTTACCAGAGAAATTGAATTCATATTCATATAATGAGCTTTTAGAGATTATGTTTAATTCTGAATCAGAGATGTCTATTCCGTCAGAGTGGCAATTCATTATTAATCTCTTGAGTAATTATGATAGGGATACAGATACATATTGGATTAATCCTGTTAGCAGATTACATAATATGGATGGTTTACAATCAAGAGATATTAGATATAATGAGATATATAATGTGGATATTGTCATTGATGCAATTCAAAATTCAGCAAACAAAGATACATTGTTCGAAAATGAAGACGTAGATTTCATTAGTGATTATGATGATGGTAATAGTATTCAATTAGCTCAAAGAGCAGATATTTATCAATATCAAAATACTGTATCTATCGTTGTTCCTCAGGATAGAGAAGACGGTCAGTGGGTCGCAAAGAAAGAGATTTTTGATGAGTATGATGTTGACCTACCGACGACACTAACGATACAGAAAGGAGATTCATTTATCGAGTACACAGATGTAGCCATAGTACCAGCTGTAGATGGAGATAATAATATGAGTACACCTGTAGAAGTACACCCTCAAGAAATATATGAAGTTCAACAGAATGAATATGTCGAGAATAAATATGAACCGTTAGTGTTCGGTGCTGATACAGATGTTCAACAAGATAACAGTGCAAAACTATCAGAACGAAGGAATATGAGTAATACAGAATTTGCAAGTATGATTTCTAATGGGTCTATTTTACCACCTGTAGATAGTAAACCGACATACCCTCAACCATTATAACATATTTTTTATTAAAGAACACTTACATATTTAGGGTGTGGCATTGTTTGTATTATATATGCAAGAGACTATAGAAAATGAAAACGATATGTTTGAAGCAATCGGTTTGGAAAAAAGAGATGTAATGACTACATACGAAAAAAATAAAGGAATATTGCTTGAAGATAATTACAGATATGTTAAACAAAAGAATTTAATAAAAATACCTGAAGAAGAATTTGATAATGTAGCTCTGATTGCGAACCACCGAGGTCAATTTGATTATATTAACGTACATCCACTATGTATGGTTTATTATTTTTATTTAATCAATCCTAAAAGCCATGTATTAAATAAATTAGATAATCCTGAATGGTGGGTTAATCATACAGATGTTGTTATAATAGAGAATAAGAAATATATTAAACTTACTATTGATGGTGTATCTGTTCTTGTCGGTCTTCAGTAGTCTTACCTAACTACTACACGTACGAGCGTACGCAATGTTTGGTAAGAACTTCATTTTGATTTCACTCTGATAGCTATACACATTCATTTTGGTCTTTATATGGTAACATGACAACCCATATACATTTAGGGTTATCTCACATATATGTATATATGCCTAAATGTATCGACGGGAGTACCATGGAACGAGAGGTTGTTGATGTACCGTATGAAACAATTTTAGGAGAACAAGCAAAAGATAGTCTACGGTTATATTGGGATGAAGATAAAAATCCACATCCAAGCACAACAACTGTATTAGGGAAGTTAAAGAACCATGATAAAGAGTTTCGAATTAATCATTGGAAAAATAATATAGATTTTTGGGAAATAATGTTATTACTTCACCAGAAGATAGGAACATGGATTCATTGGGCTATGTTACACAATATTGATGATTCATTACATAAGACAAAGGAAGAAGAAGAAGCAGAACAGATTTTATCTGCGATTAGTGATTTACCTGAAGATACGACAAAATTAGAGAATTCATTAGATTTAGTGTATGATGATGAAATGAGAGAAAATATTGAATCAGAGATTACGAAATCAACGGTATCATATCCTGAAGATATAGTTAATTTTGATTTTGAGTTATTGAGAACAGATATTTGTGAATGGGTTGTTGGAGAGGCGACGAGATTACTGCAAGAGAAAGGTAATTTTTCACACGTCGAGCATACGGAAGTATTCGTATCACACCCAAAGATGGATACGGTGTATGGGATGATGTATCGGTATGCTGGACAAGCTGATTTGATATATATTGATGAAGATGGAAATCGAGTTATGTGTGACTTTAAAACCAGTGAAGAAGTTCACGAGGTCTACTATAGCCAGTTGATGGGTTATGCGAAAGCATTAGAGTATCACGGGTATCCTATTGATAGAATCGAGATTCTACGTATTGACCCTGTAACACAGAACGAATCAGAACTCAAACAACCTCCACAACAGTTACGAGATGTCTATTGGAGACGATTCGTTTCTGCAACTCGAAAAACGCATACAGATTATACACTTCCAACAGAACCTGAATTGATAACTGTTTAATTTATATACATAATAAACCCACTCATCCATACACATATTATGAATAATATGATAAAATGTAATCTCACTCCTTTATCATATAGTTTTTTAAGGCAACTAATATATATTAAGTAAAATATCGCATAAGTAGATAACAATTTAACTAATTTAACTATTGTTAAATCAAATATAGAATATATAATAATAAGAGCACCAAAAAATAGAATTGATATGTATATAATAATATTATATAGTGAAATATTATATTTATCTATAATATAGATAATATATTTTTTTAGATTTGACTTCATATATATTAATTAATAAAAAAGTTGGTTAAGTGTTATCTTTGTTATTGTGTTAATTCATAATTTACTAATTTAAACATGAATAAATATGTATAAACTTAGAATATGAAACTTAATATAAACAATGCTAAAAATATTAACACTGGAATACCTATGAATGCCATAAATGAAATAAATGCACCTATTATGAATGCATTTTGTGCTTTTTCAGGCATTCTATTATATATTTTACCGTAACTATTCAAAATCTGTGATGTGATATTATCTCTCATATCTATTTATATTATTAATTATACTACTGGTAAAGGGTTATGTCTTTTTTAGTTCACTCACACCAAAGTAAGACTGTAATTCTTTTTCATCACCGTCAAAACTATTATCTAAATATATTAAATCTGCTTCTAAATAGTACACTCCAAATAAATCACCTGATGTATCTCCATCATTATCATTGATAGAACTTAATAATCTTTTATCTGTGTTCCATAATATGGTTTCATATCTCATTGTATCTATATCATATGTACTACTTGATGGGCTGTATAGAGGTTTAACAATTATTTCATCTTCGTCTGTTTCGACTTCTGCATTTCCACTACCAAAGAAATCCATCGACTCGATTGTTATCAAATAACCTTCTCCAGTATAAATTACCGTTTCAGAATCATCTACAATACCGATTACAGAATAGCTTCCTATCGGAGTATATGATTGACCGACGCTAAGTTTTGTATCTCCGACCGAATCACGAACAACAACCGAATCTGTATTACCTTCTGTAACTAATAATATACTACCATCTGATTCATATATAGTTGCATCTGCTGTTTCAGGAATCGTATTAGTTATATCGAATGCGATTACCGTTAGTAGAGCTACGAGAACAACCGTTACAGCGACTAAGAGAATTACTCCAATAATTGGAGATATACCTTTTAAACTATCGTTATTGTTATTAATATCCCCAATCATATATGTATATTAACTATCTAACTGGTAAAATATATCTATTTTATATTACAATAGTTAATCCTTTAGGGTATTAGGTTCATTGTTTAAGTACATGTTTACAAATACAAACACAAACAAATTACACACACAGATAGATATTGTTCATAAAAAATTAGCAAATGATAAAGAAATAGATGATGAAACTATATCAGCGTTACAGGATAGTCTTATAGAATCATCTTATGAATCATCTGTATATAATTCTTTGAATATAACAGATAAAAAAAGATTAATAATAGAATATCTTGCTCGAAAGCCTGATGCAAAGAATAAAGTTGTATCAACGATAGCAGGCTGTGTTATAAGCTATCCATCAATGGTTAAGGAAGAATTAAATCCACACATTGAAGATAGAGCAAACGAATTAGAGAGTATGGGAACGAAAGAAGCGAAAGATATTGATTATCGAAATATCACGCCGTGTGATGTCAACCCTGTTGCGTTCGATTTGGAAACGACAGGACTGAATATCAGCGATACAATTACAGCTGTTGGATTCATGCGGAATCTCACAGTAGGTTCTGAAGAAGTATATAAAATCATCATCTATGTTGTTGCGACAGATTTCGATGCCCAACAATTAAGCGACGAGCTTGAACCGAAAGTAGAAGCTCACGATTTGATTGATAAAGACGTAGATGTAACCGTTATTCCTGTCGAGAACGAATCAAAATTGGTTGGTGAACTAACAGACAACATCGGGGGTATCGTAAACGGTGAAAACGATATTCTCACAACATTTAGTGGGTACAATTACCGAGGTGGGTTTGATTATCCTGCTCTCTCAAATGCAACAATCTATGCTGACTCAATCGAAGAACACCCGTTGCGTGGTATCGCTCACTTCGATATTCAAGAGCATCTGGACCATAAGCGAATCTGTAATTTTAAGACAGAAGAATATACAGTTAATTCTCTCAGTAAGTCACTGAATAAGAGTCCATTCAAGAAACTTGTTGGAGATATAAAACAAGAGTTAATTAAAAATATTCAGCGAAAACACAACGCTACTGTTGTAGATGATACGATTAATGAGTTGGATAGATTGATGTGCAACTATAATAACAAAACGCCACGAGAAGAAATCGAACAAGCTGTAGAAGATATTGATTCAGATATAGAATATAGAGAATTGATTGGTTTGTGTGGATTAGAACTTGTAGAATCTTCAAAAGGTGGAACAGAAAATAATCTCCGACTTATTGATGATATTTTTGAGCTGGACTACATTCAAGACTGTATCAGGAGCTATTATGAAGATAATGGACTCAATACACCGACGACAACGAAAACTAAATTAGATGGTATTTACCACACCCTCACGACTCGTGGTGAAGGTCATTCGGATTCGATTGACCCATTAGGTGGTGATAGTTCAAAAGCTCCAAAAGTATATGATGAAGGGAATTACGAAGACCTTTGTCTACATCTGATTGATGATTTATGGATGACGTTGTTCTTAGCTAATAAAGTACAACTTGTAACGCCATCATATGAATTTAAAGTAAACGTATTCTAAACAACATATTTCTCTATTTCTGTATAACCAATAGTGTTTAGTGATAGGTATTCATATTCAAAATATAATGAGTCAAGACGCTACAGAGAATTTTACCTATGAATGTTCTGTATGTGGGTTAGAGTATCCAGATGAACGATTAGTTCGGACGCATATTTCGTTATCCTCTGATTCAAATCATACAGGTATGAATGGTGTGATGTCTGAAGCTGTCGTTAATATAATAGATGAAAGTGGGTCTACGATTGAACAAAAATCAGGTTCAGGGACGATTAAAGGAGAGTCTATGGATGATGATATTCCTGATGATGTATTCCCACCGTCGATGTCTGGAAAACAGCTGGCTATCGTACGAACAGCTGTACGAAATCATAATGTAGATAGTATCAAAGAAATCGAACGACGTGTGAATGATATGTATGATATTGATGCGTCGTACTCTACTGTCCGTCGAACACTCAGAGATTACTATATTGTAGATGAAGATGAAGATGAAAAACAGAATCCAGAATATATAGATTTAACACCAAAACAACGTGCAATTGTAGATATTATGGCTTCAAAACAAGAGTTGAGTCCTTCAAAACAATCTAATATCGTTGGTGCTTCAACAGCTTATATATACAATGTGAAAAAGGAATTCCCATCCCTCATAGACTCTCGTAGTGATGAACTGGTAAAAATGCCTGAACCACAGTGGACTGATGACCAGATTGCTGTTGTTGACTATTTATCAGAAGAAGATGATTGTCTTAATCCAAATGCGACATATTCAGAGATTGCTGATTCTGTTGGTGTTACGATTGATGTTGTGAGTACGCTCATACACGGTCATAAACATAGTGTGGTCGATGAAGTTGGAGAGACGACGGTTACTACAGATGAACCAGAAAAACCTACTGATGAGTCTATAATGAGCTATTCAGATAGTATGAGTGCTACACCACAATCTAATTCTCAGCACACGAGTGAATCACCACACGATACAGATATATCTACATCAATAGAAGAATCAATGAGTATGGTCGAACACATTGAAGGACTTCAACAGGAAGTTAGAATGTATCGAGAAATAGCTGAGGAACGATTACAGCTGATTGAAGATGACTGTATGTCTACAGGGCAGTATATTGTCGCAAAACGTATAGAAGAAAAATTAGATAAAATAATTCAACTTCAATAGTTTATTCACTATCTTCATCATCTTCTTCTGTAAGTAGACCTTCGTTCCGTAATCTATCTTCAAGAATATCTAATTCAGAACTCGATAACGAGTCTATTTGAATAGATAGTCGAGAATTTCGTATTGCAGACACAGTTAATTTTTCAGCATAACTAACAAATGCTTCAGAACTGTATTTCGGTGATTCTACGATGAAGCAAGCAAGTGCTTGTTCGTGTCTCATGTATCCATCACTCTTTTTAGATGCTGAATCAGCTAACATACGCATATCTTCATCTTGTAATGCGTTAACAAATTTCTCTTCGAAATTCAGATTTAACTTATATTTTCTGTGGTTTTTAGCTTGATAAACACCCTGTTCGACTGTATGGGCATCATCTTCTGAATCAATATATTCTAATACTTGTACGGCAGGATTATTTTCTCTATCTAACAAATCATTCTTTGAACAATACATCATATAGTCAAAGTATAGATTCGATAATAACTGTTCATGTGTTCTCCATTCTTTTTCTAAATTTCGTGTTCTTAATCCCATATTTAAAATAACAAAAGCCAACCCCATATGTTTATGGGTTGATATATAAAATACACCGTTTGGTAGCATTATGAAATCACAGTGAATTTTTTATGGAATCAAACTGAATTCACTTTGTTAAAATACGTTACTACATACCACACAAAGAGCCAAATTTTTTACTCAATTATTTATTCCTGCCATTGAAGAATTGGATACTCATCTGTAACAGTTTCGAATGGAAGGAATAATTCACTCATATTGGTTTCTGCATCTCCCCCTTGCATTTCATCTGTAGTTAATCCTGTACCACCATCCGAACTATCTTTACCGCTTGATTCTGTATCCCAATAAGAACCTGTTACTTCACCAGAATTACTTCCAACAAGTCCACCTACACGCTCATCACCAGTTACAGTACCCGTAGCATACGATTCACTCACTTCACCAGTAAAATTATATCCAACAAGTCCACCTATATCTTCATCACCAGTAACATCACCTGTAGCATACGATTCACTCACAGTACCATCATCATTACTTCCAACAAGTCCACCTACACGATTATCACCACTGACACTCCCCGTAGCATACGATTCAATCACTGTACCCTCATAATTCTCTCCAACAAGTCCACCTACATCATTACTACCTGTAACATCACCTGTAGCATACGATTCACTTACAGTACCATCATTAAATCCAACAAGTCCACCAACATAAAAATCACCAGTTACTGTATTATCGACAAGACCAACGTTTTCAATAGTACCTTCATTCGCCCCAATTAAACCAATATCGTATTCATCAGGTCTGTCTATATATAATCCATCAATCTCGTATCCTTGACCATCTAAACTACCATCAAATGAATTATCATAATCCCCAATAGGGTCAAATCCTCCACTCCATTCACCTGTACTACTTGCATCTATATTTCGAATTAACTTATAATCATTTTCAAGGTATTCTTGTATTGCTTGTAATTGGTCTACATTCCCAATTTTTGTAACGCCATCTTCAACTTGATTTACGACAGTAATATCTTCACCATCAACTGTTACTTCTTCACCTGTCGAAGCATCAAAGTCGAAATCAGTTTCCCCACTTGCATCAACACTACCAGAAGCAGATAAGATTACGTTGTTACCTTCGTTATCTTCGTACTCGAATCGTTCTACACTCACAATGATTTCAGCTTGCTCTCTATCTGAAACTGTAAGTTCATACTCACCGTCAGCATTCGTTACATCACTATCTACTAATTCTCCATTTTCATACGCTTCTACCGTCGCTCCTTCGATAGCAGGATTCACGTTAACCGTACCTGTAACAGATTCACCTTCTGTTGCACTATCTTCTGAAATTGTTACGGTTTGAATGGTTTCTTCTGAGCCATCAGCTAAGACAGCGACAATCGTGTATGAACCAGTTTCTCCTTGAATTGTAGCTGTACTCCCTACAGACGCATCAAATGTCTCAGAGCTACCATCTGGTTCGACTACACGCAACTCAACAACATTCTCATTTCGAATAACACCTACCGTAACTCTATCATTTTGTTCACTTACGTCGAGCGTAATATCAGCTGTATTACTCACATCGTCTCCAAGGTCGAAGACAATGACTGTTGCAAGAGCGACGAGAGCAACTGTAACAGCAACCAGTAATATTACACCGATAACAGGCGAAACTCCACTTTCTTCTAATCTATTTTTATACTTATCTATCATCAATAATATAATATCAACACTACTGGTAAAGTCTAATTATTATATTACATAATTCACCACAATATTTTTAAATTGCTTCATTATGTTATACTTTATTTACTTCTCCTGTATCTATATTAAGTTCGAATTCAGATTTTTCTTGATGTA
>LKMJ01007314.1_pt1 | contig 10410 bp, 8 predicted proteins | sample 643391 | NCBI WGS metagenome assembly LKMJ01 (sample SAMN04112250, study PRJNA286221) | soda lake metagenome | biome: soda lake; feature: Kulunda Steppe; material: water; isolation source: sample PL-Br10 brine of Picturesque Lake | place: Russia: Kulunda steppe | collected 2010-07
CATTCACATTACAACGCCAATCGGACCTCTCATGTTGAGCGGAATCGCAAAAAAGGTCTTCGGCAGTCGCAACGAACGCCTCGTCAAGCGACTTCAACGCCGGGTCGCCCGAATTAACGAGCTCGAGTCGCAGATGTCAGCCCTTGACGATGAGGCGCTTCGGGACCGCACGATGCAGTATCGGGAGCGGGTGGCGGCCGGCGAGTCACTGGAAGATCTGCTGCCCGAGGCCTTCGCGGTGGTGCGGGAGGCTTCCCGGCGCACGCTGGGTCTTCGTCATTTTGATGTTCAGCTGATCGGCGGCATGGCCCTCCATCAGGGCCGTATCGCCGAGATGAAAACCGGCGAAGGCAAAACCCTGGTCGCGACCCTGGCGGCTTACCTGAATGCCCTGTCCGGTAACGGCGTTCACATCATCACGGTCAACGAATATCTGGCTCGACGCGATGCTGAGTGGATGGGGCGCATTTATCGCTTCCTGGGGCTGGAAGTCGGTGTCGTGGTGCCCGGCATGGACGGCGAGACCAAGCGGGCCGCCTACCAGGCCGATATCACCTATGGCACCAACAATGAGTTCGGTTTCGATTACCTGCGCGACAACATGGCGCTACGGGCCGAGGACCGGATGCAACGGGGCCGGCACTTCGCCATCGTCGACGAGGTGGACTCCATTCTCATTGACGAGGCCAGGACGCCGCTGGTCATCTCCGGCAAGGCCGAGCAGTCCAGTGACCTTTACATCAGCATGAACGGGATTGTCCCCAAGCTGCAGCGCCAGGAAGAAGAAGATGGGCCGGGTGATTACTACCTGGACGAAAAAGGCCGACAGGCCTTTCTGACCGAAGACGGTCAGGAACGGGCCGAGGAGCTCCTGCAGGAGGCGGGGCTGCTGGCGCCCGACGAAAGCCTTTACGATGCCCGCAACATTGTCATGGTGCACCATCTGAACGCCGCCCTGCGGGCTCACACGCTCTTTCAGCGGGATGTGCACTATCTGGTTCGTGATGGCCAGATTGTCATCGTCGATGAATTTACCGGGCGCGCCATGCCCGGGCGCCGCTGGTCCGAGGGGCTGCATCAGGCCATCGAGGCCAAGGAAGGCGTGGAAATCCAGGCGGAGAACCAGACCCTGGCCTCCATCACCTTCCAGAATTTCTTTCGTCTGTACGACAAGCTCTCGGGCATGACCGGTACAGCGGATACCGAAGCCTATGAGTTCCAGCATATTTATGGCCTGGAAGTGGCAGTGATTCCCACCCATCGACCCATGGCGCGCCAGGACCACCATGACCTGGTATTCCTCAGTCAGGATGACAAGTACGCCGCCATCATTGAAGACATCAAGGACTGCAATGAGCGGGGGCAGCCGGTGCTGGTGGGGACCACCTCCATCGAGAGTTCGGAGCTGATCTCCGATGCGCTGCGCAAGGCAACCATTCACCACGAGGTGCTCAACGCCAAACAACACGAGCGTGAGGCCGGGATCATTGCCCAGGCGGGCCTCCCGGGTGCCGTTACCATTGCCACCAACATGGCCGGCCGCGGCACCGACATCGTTCTGGGTGGCAACCTGGATGTGGAGCTGGCAGATCTGGGGGAGGATGCCTCCGAAACCCGCCGGGAGCAGCTCCGGGCGGATTGGCAGAAGCGCCATGATGCGGTGGTAGAGGCCGGCGGGCTGCACGTAATTGGCACGGAGCGCCATGAGTCGCGCCGCATTGATAATCAGCTCCGGGGCCGCTCCGGCCGGCAGGGCGACCCGGGTTCGACCCGTTTCTTCCTGTCACTCGACGACAGCCTGTTGCGGATTTTTGCCTCCGAGCGGGTGTCCGGGATGATGCAGCGGCTGGGTATGCAGGAGGGCGAGGCCATCGAAAGTGGGATGGTCTCACGGGTCATCGAAAATGCTCAGCGCAAAGTCGAAGCTCATAACTTCGACATTCGGAAAAACCTGCTGGATTTCGATGACGTCGCCAATGACCAACGGCGGGTGATTTACGCCCAGCGCAATGAGCTGCTGGAGTCCGAGGATATCTCCGGGACCATTGTCGACATGCAGAACGATGTCCTCGGCGATCTGATCAACGCGCACATGGCGCCGGGCACCATCGAGGAGCAGTGGGATGTGCCCGCGCTCGAGGAGGGCATCCAGTCGCAGTTCGGTGTTGAAGCGCCGGTGCAGTCCTGGCTGGACGAGGATCATGAGCTGGACCCCGATGGCGTCCGGCAGCGCCTCGAAGAACGCGTGGCCGCCCACTACGAAGCCAAGGAACAGGCGGTGGAGGCCATTGGAGTCAACATGCGGGAAGTGGAAAAGAGCTTCCTGCTGCAGGTGCTGGATAACCAGTGGAAGGAACATCTTGCCGCCATGGACTTCATGCGCCAGGGGATCGGTCTGCGTGGCATGGCCCAGCGCAACCCCAAGCAGGAGTTCAAGAAAGAGGCCTTCGGGATGTTTCAGGAGATGCTGGAGGGCATCAAGCGCGAGGCCATTCGCATCCTCTTCAATGTCAATGTGCGAAGCCCCGAAGACGCTCGCGCGGCAGAGGAAAAGCGCCAGGCTGAACAGGCCCGGGCCATGCAATTCCAGCACGCCGAGTCCAATGCGCTACAGGACGATTCGGGCCGCGCGGCCGGCAGCGGCGACGGTCGCAGTGGCCAGACGTCGGCTGCCCATCGGCAGCCTTTCGTTCGGGGCGAACGCAAGGTCGGGCGCAACGAACCTTGCCCGTGTGGCTCCGGCAAAAAGTACAAGCAGTGCCATGGCAAGCTTTAGCGGGCGACTCAGCCATGGCCGTTGGTGACTCGCCTCTGCCGCCGCTTCATCCGGTGGCCGGCGTTCGACTGGCTTCTGGGAAGGCCGGGATTCGTCGGGCCGGGGAGCGGGATGTGGTGGCGCTGGAGCTCAGCGAAACCACGCGGGTAGCCGCTACATTTACCCGCAACCAGTTTCGGGCGGCGCCGGTACGAATTGCCGAGGCCCACCTTGCGGCGGGAGCACCGCGTTACCTTCTGATCAACACCGGCAATGCCAATGCGGGGACGGGGGCCGCCGGTGAGTTAGCCGCCCGCTCCAATTGCCAGGCGCTGGCCAACCTGGCCGGCTGCCGTCCTGAGCAGGTCATCCCGTTTTCCACCGGTGTCATCGGTGAAGCCCTGCCGGCGAAGCGCATTGATGCGGCCCTGCCGGACCTGCTTCAGGCCACGACGGCGAATGGCTGGGCGGATGCGGCCGATGCCATTCGCACCACCGATACCCGCCCCAAGGGGCGGAGTCTGCATCTGGCTCTGGACGGTGGCACGGTGACGCTAACGGGCATTGCCAAGGGGTCGGGGATGATCCGCCCGGACATGGCGACCATGCTCGCGTTTGTCGCCACCGATGCCGACATTCCCGATAGCCTGTTGCGGCGGCTCCTGCGGGTGGCCGTCGTCGAGAGCTTTAACCGCATCACTGTGGACGGCGATACCTCCACCAATGATGCCTGCGTACTCATGGCGACGGGCGAGAGTGGTGTGCAACTGGATCGCGAAGGCACGGATCTGACCCGGTTTCGCGAGGCTCTGACCCACCTCTGTCAGGAGCTGGCCCGCGAGATTGTTGCCGACGGCGAGGGTGCGACGCGGGTGGTCAGTGTGCGGGTGCGGGAGGCGGCCAGCGTCGCTGAAGCCGAGAGAACGGCATTCACGGTGGCTGAATCACCGTTGGTCAAGACCGCTCTTTTTGCTGGTGACCCCAACTGGGGGCGGATTCTGGCGGCGGTGGGCCGGGCCGGTATGGTGGATCTTGCGGTGGAAGCGGTTGCCATCGCCATCGATGACGTTGCGATTGCCGAGGGCGGCTGCGTGAGTCCGCACTACAACGAGGCGGAGGCTGCCAAGCGCATGGCCCAGGAGTCGTTCACCCTGGATATCGCCCTCGGCCGCGGCGATCACCAGGTCACGGTCTGGACCTGCGATCTGTCCTACGAATACATCCGGATTAATGCCGACTACCGCAGCTGACGGTCATGGCATCTGAGCCACTGCGGGTGGCGGTGGGTGTGGTCCAGGACCCGGCGGGTCGGGTGCTGATCACTCGCCGGCATGATCATCTCCATCAGGGGGGGCTGTGGGAGTTTCCCGGGGGCAAGATTGAGCCGGCAGAGACCACCGAAAGCGCTCTGGCCCGCGAGCTCCGGGAGGAAATCGGCATTGAGGTTCTCGGCTCGGAGCCGCTCATTTCCATTCCCTGGTGCTATCCGGACCGCCGGGTGGTGCTGGAGGTCCGTCGGGTCACTCGCTACCGCGGTTACGCCACAGGCGTTGAGGGGCAGCCGTTGAGCTGGGCGTTAACGGCGCATCTGCGTGCGACCGACTTCCCGCAGGCCAATCGACCAATCATCGCTGCGCTGCGCTTACCGGCCCACTACGTCATTAGCCCGGATGTCGGCAATGAGAGGGAATGGCTGGCGGCGCTGGACAGTGCGCTGGCGCGGGGCTATCGGCTGGTCCAGTTCCGTGTCCGGCCAGCCAGGGCGGGTCGGTCCGCCCTGGCAGCAGAGGCCCTGCAACGCTGCCGGCGTGCAGGCGCTCGCCTTTTGATCAACGGCGACCCGGCCCTTGCCGAGCGCATTGGAGCGGATGGAGTCCATCTGCCTGCTCATCAATTGGGGCAGATCACCCAGCGGCCGTTGCCCGCAGAGCGCTGGGTGGCGGCTTCGTCCCATGACGCTCGGGAGCTCGCCCGGGCCGCCGCGCTCAACGTGGATTTTGCCGTTCTGAGTCCAGTGGCCCCTACCGCCAGCCACCCTCATGCCGAGCCGCTGGGATGGGCACGATTTGCGGCATTGGTGGCAGAAGCGCCCCTGCCAGTCTACGCCCTGGGTGGCATGCGTGGGAGTGATGCGGGGATCGCCCGCGAGCATGGTGGCCAGGGAATCGCCGCAATCCGTGGTCTGTGGGATCAGTCCTGATCCCGCTCCGTCCCGTCGGGAGTCTCCAGATCGATTGGCTCCCCCGGTATGCGGTGGCTTTCCTCAAACCACTCCCCAAGGTCGATGAGACGGCAGCGTTTCGAGCAGAACGGCCGATATTCGGACGCCTCTGTCCAGGGGACCGGGATTCCGCAGTTCGGACAGGATACCGTCATGAGGGGTTTAGATGACGCAGCGCTCGAGGGTGAAGGGTACATCGCTCGTCACCTGTTGAGGGCGCTCCCCTTGCTCGGGCTGGTGTAGGAAACGGACGTTGCAATAATGTCGGCTGCCGCTGATCTCGGGATACCACACCGTTCCAGCGGGCAGGATAACGCGTAGCATCTGGCAGGAGTGGTTGTGATCGAGGACCGTCTGGTAGCCGCCCGCTGTGGCGATTTCCCGGGTCGGGTCCGCGCTGCCCCGGAGCAGTCTGAGCACCAGGGTGGTGCCATTCCTGATCAGGGTGAAGGCATCCTGCCACTGGCGCAGTCGCTGTCGTCGTACGTCCGCGGGTGACTCCAGCCATAGATGGAAGCCCGGCAGATCAAAGGCACAGGTTCCGCCGAGCACTCCGGCTCGTTGTTCAATGGCGAGAAGAAATTCGTTGTCCCGAATGACCGGGGGAAAACCCGTCGGTGCTTCCCGCAGATTCTGGCTGACTCCGGCTACTTCGGTCAGCAGAGGCGCCAGCCGATTCTCGTCGACCCCGGCCATGGATTGAAGCCTCTCGAGGCTGGTCTGCATCCGGCCCAGCTCCTTCTGCAATTCGGATCGCACATCGCTCCGGGAGAGCAGGGCCTTGATATCCAGAAGCGCATCCACCGCCGCACGGGTATGCCAGGTGCTGCCCCCCTGGACGCCGAACCCGAGTTGATTGAACAGGAATTCCAGTCGCAGGAACGTGCGAATGCGCTCGTTAAGCGGATACTCGTACGTGATGGCTGACGCTTGTGACGGCTCTGCGCTCATCCATTCTCCCAAGGAAAATCAATACCATATTGTCCATGACGGGGAGAGGCGCGGCAATCACCCGTTCTGCTGTGCCAGCCGCTGGTACTTTTCATGAAGGCGCTGGACTGCCTCATCCAGTCTGCCGAGGTCGCCGGTGTTCCTGATCACGTCGTCGGCAGCTGCCAATCGCCGCGCCCGTGGCGTCTGCGCCGCAATCATTCGCCGCGCCCTGGTTTCATCAACATCATCCCGCTCCATCAAGCGGGATCGCTGCAGGGATTCCGGTACATCCACCACCAGCACCCGGTCCATATCCTTATCCCAGCCCGCCTCCACCAGCAGTGGAACCACAACCATTGCGTAGGCAGACGCCGCCGCCGTAATGGAGGCCTGAACCCGGTCCCGAATCAGGGGGTGAGTAATAGCCTCGAGGGCCGCGCGTTCTTCGGGCTTACTGAAAACCCGGTCGCGTAGCGTCTGCCGGTCCAGGTGGCCGTCGGCTCTGAGCACCGACGGACCAAACCGGGCCCTGATGGCTTCGAATCCCACCGTACCCGGTTCGACGACCTCCCGGGCAAGCTGGTCGGTGTCGACCACCGTCACGCCCTTTTGCGCGAAGCGATCGCTGACCGCCGTCTTGCCGCTGGCGATACCGCCGGTGAGGCCAACCACCAGTCGCGGGCGTGGATTGTCTCCGGCCATTGACGATTCCGGTCTATAACGCTGGATCCAGCAGGTACGGCTCCCACATTAACGTGATCCAACCAGCACTGGCGAGCCAGGGACCGAAAGCCAGGGGGGTTCCCACTGCCTGACCGCTTCTGAGCGCCTTTGTCATGGCCCATAGGGCCCCGCCGATGGAGGCCATGGTGACCACGGTCAGCAGTGGCGCCGGCCCCAGCCATGCGCCGATCATTGCCAACAGCTTGAAATCACCATGACCCATCCCGCACTGCCCAGTCAGCGATTCGTACGCGGCGGCCGGGATGCGCAGCATCAGGTAGCCGCAGGTGGCCCCCACAATCGCTGTGGCGGGGTCATGCAGGGGCATGATGGCGGCCAGCAGAAGGCCGCCCCAAAGACCGCTCAGGGTCAGGCAGTCCGGGAGAAGCTGGGTCTCATGATCGATCATGGCCAAAGTGATCAGCCACGCGGTCAGCAGCGAGGCCGAGGCGCCGGTAACGCTCCAGCCAAACCGCCAGACCACGAGGCTCATCAGCACGCCGCTGAGCCCTGAAATGATGCCGGCATGCCGGCATCGGCTGGCGGATTCCAGCAGGGGAGACGGACCTGTCTCCCCGGCCAGCTGCCAATCCATCCATGCTGGGATGCGTTGTGCGGCTTCGGCCATGATGCGGCCCGCCAGCAGGCCCAACAGCAACCCGCCAAGGAGTGTATCCAGGCCCGCCGGGAGTCCGGAGCCGTTGATCATATCGCCGCGCCTAACTGAAATACGGGCAGGTAAATCGCGAGCACCAGTCCACCGATGATGAGCCCCAGAAGGGTCATGAGCACTGGCTCGGCCAGGGCGCTCAATCCATCCAGGTCCCGATTCACCGATTCTTCAGTCAGGGCAGCCACCCGGTTGAGCATTGCCGTCAGCTGACCGGTTTCCTCGCCAACCGCGACCATCTGGATCAGGGTCTCGGAAAACTGCCCGGTGCTGGCGATGGAGGCCTCAAGATTCCTTCCGTCGTCGAGAGCAATGGCGATATCGGCCAGCGCCTGTTCATAGATGCGGTTGCCCATGGAATCGGTAAGTGATGCCAGTGCATCGGCCAGGGGCATGCCTGCCTCATTCATGAGCGCCAGCGTCCCAGCGAATCTTGCTTCCATGATCCGGCGAATCAACGGGCCCACCACCGGGAGCTGAAGGATTATCTGATCCCTCGCCCGACGCAGACGGGGGACGCGCATGGCGACAGCTAGCGCGGTCGTCATGCCTCCAGCCAGAATCGCTGCCAGGAGCCAGCCACCGCCGCGCAGCCAGTCCGAGGCACCGATGAGCATTTGAGTGAGCGCCGGCAGTTCGGCATCGAAATCCTGGAACATGGACTCAAAGCGCGGCATGACGAAACCCAGCAGCATGATCGCCACGGTCGCCGCGATGCCGAGGACCAGAAGCGGATGCATCATGGCACGGCGGAGTTTCTGGCGGACCCGTTCCCGACGCTCACGATGGTCGGCGATTCGTGCCAGCAGACGGTCCAGTGCGCTGGCCTGTTCACCGGCGCGAATCAGGCCACAGAGCAGCGTATCGAAGACACCGGGGTGTTCCGTCATGGCCTCAGCCAGAGAGCGTCCGGTCGCCACATCGTCCCGAACCGCCCCGATAACCGTCAGCAGTGGTCCACGCACTTCGCGACCACTCATCTCCAGCGCCTGGATCATCGGAATGCCGGACTCCACGAGCACGGACAGGCGCCTTAAAACCCCAGCCAGCTGACTCGCGCTGACTCCCGGCGTTCGCGATTTGAGCAGCCACTCGACCCAGTCCGGCAGCGGGTTGGCGTTCTCCAGCACGATGCCGCGTCGCTGCAAATGCAGGCGCAGGGATCGGGAATCCGGACTCGGTGTGACGCCACGACGGTGGCGCCCGTCGGCGTCGATGCCTTGCCACCGCCAGGCCTTCACCGTCATGACGACCCCAGAGCTCGCTCCACCTCGTTGGCGGATACCAGCCCCTGTCGAACTTTTTCCTGAGCAGACTGGCGCAGGTCCGGAAGTCCCCGCGCCCGGGCCAGTCGGTTGATCGCTGCGGCGGTCTCGCCATCATTGATGGCGTTGGCGATGTCACCGTCCACCGGCAGGCATTCATGAATGCCAATTCGGCCTGAGGGGCCCTGATCGCTGGATCGCCGCACCAGTCGCTGAGCGATGATGAGGTTGATGGAGGCCGCGATGCTCCAGGGCGGGATGCCCATGTTAGTCAAACGTGTAACGGCCCCCGCGGCATCGTTGGTATGCAGTGTGGAGAGCACCAGATGTCCAGTCTGGGCGGCCTTGATAGCGATTTCTGCAGTTTCCTGATCACGGATTTCGCCGACCATGATCACGTCCGGATCCTGGCGGAGAAAACTGCGAAGAACCTGGGCAAAATCGAGCCCGATTCGCGGATTGATGGAGACCTGATTGACTCCGGGGAGGTTGATCTCCACCGGATCTTCGACACTCAGGATATTGCGAGTCGGGTCATTGAGTTCCCGTAACCCGCTGTACAAGGTCACGGTCTTGCCCGAGCCGGTGGGCCCGGTCACCAGAATCATGCCGTGGGCGGCATGGAGGGCTCGCCGATACTGGTTGAGCTGGCCCTCGTTAAGCCCGATGTCGGTGATCGCGAGTTGGCCCGTGGCAGAGTTGAGAAGGCGCAACACCAGCTTTTCACCGTAAAGGGTCGGGCAGACACTCAAGCGGAAGTCCGCAGGGCCATTATCCGGTGTTTCCAGTCTCAGGCGGCCGTCCTGTGGGAGCCGCTTCTCGGCGATATCCAGACGGGCCATCACCTTCAGGCGAGAGCCCAGTCGAGGGGCCATGGCTGCGCTGGCAGATGCCACTTCCTGAAGCTGGCCGTCCTGACGGAAGCGAATCCGGCAGCGATGGTCGAAAGGCTCGATGTGGATATCCGAAGCACCTTCCCGGACGGCCCGCAGCATCAGCCGATTGACGTATCGGACCACCGGCGTGTCCGACTCCAGGCGCGGCTCACTGTCGCGGACTTCTGCCACCTGATCGTCCGTCAGGTCCTCACCCATGAAACCCAGCAGCTGGTTGATCTGCTCCCCCAGCGCATCATCCTCTGCCAGAACCGCCATCGTCGGTAACCCGGTATGGAACCGGATTTCATCGAGCGCCTGAACATTGGCCGGGTCGGAGACAGCCACCCGCAGATAGCCATTGCGCTGATCCAGCGGGAGCGCTCGGTGACGACGCAGAAGCTCCGGTTCGAGCCGGTGGATGAATTCGGGGTGGGGGTGCAGTGCATCGGCCGGGACGAGCGGCATGTCGAACACCCCGGCCGCGACCTCGGCCAGCTCGGCCGCTGGGATCAGGCCGCTGTCCAGCAGATGCTGCATCAGGGGGATGCCCGCAGTGCGGGCGGCCTGCTGAGCATGATCCATGCTTTCAGCGGTGATCAGCCCTTCGGCGATCAGTTCACGGGACAGGGCGGGGCGCGTAGGGGCCCGGGACATGGTGCATTCCGCTGTGGCCTGCGAAAGGCCTGATTGCAGCAGATGAGATCAGGGCTGTCCGCCAACTGGTTGGCAATGAAGCGGAAAGATAATGGTCGGGGTGACTGGATTCGAACCAGCGACTCCTGCCTCCCGAAGACAGTGCTCTACCAAGCTGAGCTACACCCCGATGGATGCCTCAGTGGTTGCGTCCCACTGAGAAGCGGGCCAGCTCACCGAGGGCCTCACGGAAGTCGCTGGAAGGAAGCGCTTCTAACGCCTTTTCAGCCAGCCCGGCTTCCTGTTCGGCAAGGTCGCGAGTATAGGCAATC